>Ga0210389_10002609_pt1 | contig 14177 bp, 11 predicted proteins | sample IncBWH28OmetaG_FD_160127 | JGI IMG/M metagenome (GOLD analysis project Ga0210389, IMG submission 160127) | Forest soil microbial communities from Barre Woods Harvard Forest LTER site, Petersham, Massachusetts, United States - Inc-BW-H-28-O ...
CCGGCGCTGCAGAGCAGCGGGCCGGTGTCGTTTGTCACCGACGCGGAGGGGGCTCTGGTCCGCCCGATTGACTTCGTGACCGGCTACCTGATCCCGGATGGCCAGCCGGCCCGCGTGGCTCCCGGGGCGTTCGGCACCGGCGGGCCGGCGTTCCCCGGCCCGGACCCGCGGCATCTGTGGGTGGCGAGTGGCGCCGCCGGCGATCGGATGGTGCTGGCCGGGATGGACGGGCGCAGCACCGGTGCGCCGATCGCCGTCCCGGCCGGAAGTTCACAGCTCAGCGCGATCCCCGACCAGACCGGGTACCTGCTCTTCCCCGGGATTGGCGGCGTCTATGACGTCCGGCCCGGGCGGACCAGCCGGGTCACCACCGGCACGGTGCTGGCGGTCGGGCCCACCCGCTGGCTGACCGACGAGTGCGACAACCAGGCCCGCTGCAGGCCGGTCGTCATCGATCGGTTCACCGGTGCCCGGCACGCGCTCAACGCTCGCCTGTACCAGGCCGAGTATCCCGCCGCCGGCGTGATCTCACCCGACGGAACGGTGGCCGCAGTCCTGGCCGGATCGCCGTCGACGAGGATCGAGATCATCAACCTCGCCACCGGTGCTGAGCATGCTCTCCCGCTCCGCATCGTCTCGGTCGATGAAGGGGGGGAATCGATGGTCTGGTCGCCCGACAGCCGCTGGCTCTTCCTCGCCGCAAACGACGACCTCTACGCCGTCGCCTCGCGCACCCGACAGATCACAGATCTTCGCCACCTGCCCGGTACCGCGCTGCCGGCACTCACTCAGCTGTCCATCCGCGACCGCCGATAAGTCTGTGGGCAGATAATCAGGCCGCAAGGCCGAAGCCGGAGCCGAACGAGGTCACGTTGTCGCTGGTGAACAGCGTGTCGTCGCGCCGAGCGCGGCCCGCCAGGTGGTACCGAAGCGGCTGGATAGTGAACCGCCCCTCCTCATCCATGCCCGGAGGCTAATGGTGCCGCTGCGCACCGGTCACCCGCTTTCAGCTGTCCCCCGCCGGGAAGCAACTTCCGGTTTCCGGCAGAAGACCACGGCCCTGATCAACCTGTCACCCCGCAAAACTTCAAGTCAGCAGTCCCTCCAGAAGAGCTGCACCCAAGTCAATTGAGGACCAAACATGGATGCTTACCTGACAGGCGTTGTGCCGGTCGTTCCGACGATCTTCCGTGACGACGAGTCTGTTGGTCTGGAAGGCACGGCGCGCGTGGTCGACTATCTCATCGACGGCGCGGTTGACGGGCTGTGCCTGCTCGCGAACTATTCCGAGCAGTTCTCGCTGACCGACGCCGAACGTGACACCATCGCCCGCACCCTCCTTGAGCACGTCGCGGGCCGCGTGCCGGTGATCGTCACAACCAGCCACTACAGCGCAAGGGTCGCCGCCGAACGCAGCCGCGCCGCACAAGACATGGGCGCGGCGATGGTGATGCTCATGCCGCCGTTCTTCGGGGCTACGCTCACGGTGGCAGGTCCCGCGGTGATCGAGTACTTCAGGCTGGTGACGGACGCGATAGACATCCCGGTCATGGTGCAGGACGCGCCCTTGTCGGCGACGCCGCTGCCGGCCAGCCTGCTGATCGACCTGGTCAGGCAAGTGCCCCAAGTGCGGTACGCCAAGGTTGAAGTGCCGCAGGCCGCGGACAAACTGCACGCGCTCGTCAGCGAGCTCGGCGGCAGCCTGCCCGGTCCTTTCGACGGAGAAGAATCGGTCACCCTGATCCCAGATCTCGACGCCGGGGGGAAGGGCACGATGCCAAGTTCCATGGTGCCCGCCGAACTCGGCCAGGTCGTCCGGGGTTACCTCTCTGGTGACCGGCCTGGCGCCGTGCGCGGGTGGGAGGAGTTGCTACCGCTCATCCACTTCGAGAACCGCCAGTGCGGCCTGCGGGCACAGAAGATCCTCCTGCAAGAGGGGGCATCATCGTCTCGGACCGGACCCGCTCCCCCTTCGGCCCGGTGTCACCCAGGACCCGGCGCAGCCTCATCGAACTGGCGGCGGCGCGCGACCTGCTGATCATGCGCTGGGCTGGTTAGAACGCACGAAACCACGCCTGGCCCGCGTCGCCAACGTGACGTTATTCCAGCCCGTTTCGTCCTACCAGCGGAGGGAGACGTCATGACAACACCGATCCTGGTCACGGGCGGTACCGGTACGCTCGGGCGCCCCGTGGCGCAGCGGCTGCGCGAAGCCGGCGCCAGCGTCACCGTCCTCAGCCGTCACCCCCGGGAAGCCGCCGAAGCCATCCGCTACACCGCCGGCGATCTCAGCACCGGCGAGGGCATCGAGGCCGCCGTGCGAGGCGCCGAGGTCATCGTGCACTGCGCAGGCAGCAGCAAGGGCGACGAGCAGAAGACCCGCACGCTGGTCAGCGCGGCCAAGGACGTGCGGCACATCGTGCTCATCTCCGTCGTCGGCGCGGGGCGCCGTCTACCACCGGCTTCTCATCCCCGACGAGCCGGTAACCCAGCAGTTGGTCACCGCCCTCGTCAGCAACCTCTTCGAGGGCATCACCGCGGGCCAGGCGTAAGCAAGCTGTCAGTGGTCCCCGACGTTCATAGGCACTCGGCCCGGTGCCCAGTGTGCCCAGGAGACGGGTTGCTGTCCGGCGGTACCTCACCGAACTGATTGACCGCTTCGCGCTTATTGAGCCGGTCATCGTCGACTGTCGCAAGCTTGGTAGCAACGGTTCGTCAACTTGATTTGATGCGCGCCCGGGATCTTGGGGTCACTATCCACCTGACCTTCTATTGAGTGCGCCAAGGGGAGCTTGGCCGGCTTTCAGGCTTGGCTAGCCGAAGCCGGCAGCGTGTTGGAACTGCGTCCAGCGCTTGACATTCAGCGATAAGGCCGAACGGGCCAACTACGCCTCCGAGTCCGCGTTCAACCGCGCATTCAAACGCCAGTACGGGTCAACGCCCAGGCGACTACCGCCGCCAGTACACCCGGAGCCGCTGAAGCCAGCCACCGCGGCGGTAGTCACGGGACTGGGGAACGGAGCCACGCAACCGTTCGGATGAAAGACTTAGATCATCCCGAACGGATGCGGCGAACTCTGTCAGCGCGCAGGCCACCGCACCTGGCTCAACAGCCCCCGGCCGCCCCGGCCCTGCCCGGCATCAATGCCGCGTCCCCCGGACGTGAGGGCGTCATCGAGTTCTACCGCGACCGCGGTTATGCCGTGGGGGTCTTGTTGTCCAAGCCGAACAGCCGGTCGGCGTGCAGGGTGTCGGTGAAGTTGCGGATCTGGGCGATCAGCCCGTCGCGGCAGGTGAAGACCCAGCAGTAGTCGTTGACGTAGTGCTCGCCGCCGTGCGTCGTGGCGGTCTTTGACTCCAGTGCGACCGCGGCGTCGCCGTCGACGACGACTTTGGTGACGTGCCGCTTGATCGTGGAGGCGTCCAGCCACTTGTCCGCCGCGGCGCCGGCGAGGGCGGTGCTATGCCCGCGCCGCGGTCCACTGTGCCGGCTAGCGGATGGTGTACCCGCCGTCGATGAGCAGGTCCGCTCCGTTGATCATGTCGGCGGAGTTGGAGGCGAGGAACACGGCGGCGGCAGCGATCTCTCGCGGGTAGGCGAAGCGGCCTGTCGGGATCTGGGCTTTCAGCGCATCGCCCTTGGGGCCGTCCCAGGCCTTCTTGCCCAGTTCGGTCAGGACGACCGTCGGGGAGATGGAGTTGACGGTGACGCCTCGGCCGGCCCACTCGGATGCCAGGACTTTGGTCAGTCCGATGACGCCGAACTTGGAGGCGCAGTAGGCGGCATGCTGGTCCAGGGCTACTGTCCCGGCTTGCGACGCGAGGTTGATGATCTTGCCTCGTCCAGCCGCGAGCATGTGCTGACCTACCGCTTGCGCCATGAGGAATGTCCCGGTGAGGTTGACCCTGATCGTGCGGTTCCAGGCATCGAGGCTGAGTTCCTCGGCGGGCGCCAGCGCCACGACCCCAGCGCTGTTGACGAGGATGTCGATACGGCTGAAGGCCTCGATCACGCCAGCCACCGCTAGGGCTACGGAGGCGGAGTCGGAAACGTCGCACGCGAAGGCCCTGCTTCCGCTGCCGATCTTTTCGGCCTTGGCTTCGGCGGCTTCCGCTTGCACATCGGCGATAGCGACCCGGGCTCCGCCGGCTGCGTACATTTCGCTTATGGCGCCACCGATGCCGGAGGCGCCCCCGGTTACGAGCGCGGTTCGTCCGGTGAGCTCGAAGGTCAACTCGAGGGGGCCCGCGTCTGTCATGGTGCACTCCGAATCAGTCAGTTGAGTATGAGGGTACGAGGGGAGAGAAGGCGCAGTCATCTAGTCGCAGCCGAAGGCGGCTACCGCGCCGCCACTCTGTGTGCCTTCGTAGGCTCGGATGATCTCGACCTTGCTGGCGGATCGTGATTGCGGGTCGAATCGGTAATCGAGCCATTCCCGGGCCAGGCGGCGTGCCAGCTCGATCCCGACTACTCGCTGCCCGAAGCACAGGACTTGGGCGTCGTTGCTGAGCACCGAACGCTCGACGGAGTAGCTGTCGTGTGCAGTGACCGCGCGGACGTGCGGGACCTTGTTGGCCGTAATGGCCATGCCAAGACCTGTCCCGCAGATAAGGAGCGCCCGATCAGCTGAACCGTCGGCTACGAGCCGAGCCGCGTCGAGCGCAATGTGCGGGTACGTCGTCGACTCGCCGTCCGTGACACCCAGGTCGACCACGGAGCCGACTCGCGGGTCGTGCAGAAGGTCGGCCTTGATGCGGTCCTTGTACTGCTGGCCAGCCACGTCGCTGCCGACCACGATGCGCCACTGCTGGCTCATCGCCGCCCCTCGCCAGCGTCGCTCGCCGCCTGCCGCAGGACGGGCGCGATGGCCGTCACGCACAGGGCCAGGGATACCGCCCCCGCATCCGGCGTGCCCACACTCCTGGCCGCCAGCGGTCGGGCTCGCCCAACCCTGGGTCGAAGGCGCTGTGTGTCAGCGGCCGCAACCGTCGCGACCGCCGCCGCATCTGCCCAGGCGTCAGGCAGGGAGGAGCCTGAACCAAGGAGGGTATCGAGCGTGTCCAGGAATGGCACCAGAGCATCGATCATGGTCTTATCTCCGAGCTTCGCCTTGCCGAGCGTCTGTATCGCGCCGAGACCGCAGCGGAGGGCGGCGGCGACATCAGCCGGGGAGATTCGGTCGGTGTCATCGCCGAGCCGGGTGCCGATGGCAGCCAAGGCCGCGCCCCACAATGCCCCCGACGTTCCGCCAGCCTTGGCCGCCCACGAGTCACCCGCGGCATTCAAGAGGGTGGCGGCGCCGACTGGTTCCTGGAGCGCTGCACGCGCACTGATCGCGGCGGCGGTGAGCCCGCGGACCATTCCCCGGCCGTGATCGCCATCACCGGCCACGGCATCGATGCGGCCGAGTTCGTCTTCCGCCGCGATCACAACGGTCTGCATCGCTTCTAGCGCCGACATAATGCGCGCTGCGCATGCCAGTGAAGCCGGACTCGCCACTGCTCTCGGGGCGATTACTCTCGGGGCGACCGCCTCGTCGGCGGCTACCGCCTCGCTGCGACGCGGACCTGATGTGGCGTGCAGAGACGTGGCCCGCTTGCGGTACGCGGGAGTGTCCGCTCCGGCACGCCACAGGGACTCGAGCTCGCTGTCAAGCGCCACGACGGTAAGGGAGCAGCCCGCCATGTCCAGGCTCGTCACGAGCTCCCCGACCTCCGGATCGATGACGACCAGGCCCCGCTCGGCGAGCAGTTTCGAGACGGTGCGCCAGACGACGAACAACTCCTCGTACTTGGTGGCACCGAGTCCGTTGAGGATGGCGCCCACGTGTGAGCCGGCAGCGACGGGAAGTTCCGCCAGCGCGCCTTCGACGAGCAACCGGGCAAGGTCGGCGGCCCGGGGCAAGTCTGCCTCGTACACGCCTGGTTCGCCGTGGATGCCGAGGCCGACGCCCATCCTGCCGTCGGGAACGGCAAAGAGCGGATGGTCGGCTCCGGGCATCGTGCAGCCGCTGAAGGCGACGCCCAGGCTCCGGGTGCGGTCGTTCGCCAGTGCCATGAGGCGAACGACGTCGTCGAGGGAGTAGCCGGCCTCCGCCGCCGCACCGCCGATCTTGAAGACGACGAAGTCCCCGGCGATTCCGCGCCGGTTCCCGATTTCGTCGACGGGCGCGCTGGCCATGTCGTCGGTCACGTAGACAGCGTGCGCGGGGATGCCCTCGGCGTTCAATCGCTCCACAGCCGCGCTGAAGTGCATGACGTCGCCCGCGTAGTTGCCACTGGCGATGATGACCCCGCCGCCACCGTCAGCGGCCGCGGCAACGGAGTGGGCGTCCTCGGCCGACGGTGATGTGAAGACGTTGCCGACGACCGCCCCGTCGGCGAAGCCCGGTCCCACGAGGCCCGCGAACGCGGGATAGTGACCTGACCCTCCCCCGATGATCACGGCGACCTTGCCCGGGCGGGTCTCGGCTGCCCGGACGACACCGCCCGGAACACCTGCTACGTAGCGGGAATTCGCGTCAAGGAACCCGGCCAGCATGTCTTCCATGAAGGTCGCGGGATCGTCGTACAGGCGGGTCATGGACTGCCTCTCGATCGTCATCGGGCCGACACGGGGCTGGGCAAGGTCACCCGGTCCTCATACGTTAAGAACGATAATCTCAGATAACGCGTTAAGACAACATAACGAATGTGAAACATCTCATTCTGAAGGTTGTATATCACATCTCTTCTCAGTAACGTCCCCGGCATGAGAGTGACATGCTGCCGTCATCCGGAGCATCCGCGCGATCGATCCGACGGGGAGGCGAGCCCTCGATGACCTCAGTACTCGAAGTCCGCAGCCTGGAGAAGTCGTGCGGCGGCGTACCTGTGCTCCGGGACGTGGGGTTCGCGGTCGCGGCCGGCGAAGTCGTCGCTCTGGCCGGCGAGAACGGGGCGGGCAAGTCAACCGTCTTCAAGATCGTCACCGGGCAGGTGCGCGCCGACAACGGCGACGTCCTCGTCGGGGGCACCCGCCTTTCTCACATCGACCCTCACATCGCCCGCAGTGCCGGCGTGGGGATCGTGCCGCAGGAACTCGCGCCGTACCCTGATCTGTCCGTTTACGAAAACCTCTTCGTCGGGCGCGAGCTGCGTACTCGGTTCGGGATGCTTGACCGGCGCGCCATGATTTCGCGCGCGCGGGCGATGCTGGAGGTCTTCGAGGTAGAGATCGATCCGAAGGCCAGGATGAACCGGCTATCGGTGGCGCTGACCCAGCTCATCGAGATCGCCAAGGCCACCACCTGGGGTGCCAAGGTGCTCCTGCTCGACGAACCGACCTCGGCGATCCCCGACCGTGAGGTCGACCGTCTTTACGCTGTGGTGCGCAAGCTCCAGGAGCAGGGCGTGGCGATGGTGTACACGACGCACCGCATGACTGAGATCCAGGAGCTCGCTCAGCGAGTCGTCGTACTGCGCGACGGCATCCTGGTCATGGACAGCCCCATCGCGGAGGCATCGGAGGCGTCGGTTGTCACCGCGATGATCGGTCGGAACATCTCGACCCTCTTCCCGGCCACGCAAACCCCGCTGGGCGAGGTCGGGCTAACCGTATCGGGCCTGCGCTTCGAAAAGGGCGGACCGGCGGTCGACCTCGTGGTTCGGCGCGGTGAGATTCTCGGGCTCGGCGGCCTGGTCGGAGCGGGCCGCACTGAGATCGTCGAGTCCCTGTTCGGCATCCGCCGCTCCGTTGACGGCACGATCGAAGTGCTCGGCAAGAAGGTTCGACGGAATGCCCCCGGCGACGCCATTCGCAGCGGGATGGCGATCGTTCCCGAGGACCGCAAGGGTGCCGGACTCGTCCTCACCCGCTCCGTACTGGACAACGGCAGCCTGCCCCACCTGAGGGCTTTCTCAAGGGCCGGCTGGATCCGCCGGCGCTACCGGCGCAACGCCGTCGAGGCGGCGAGCGAGTCGGTGTCGCTCCGCTACCGCAGCCTCGACCAGAATGTAGGCACCCTCTCCGGAGGCAACCAGCAGAAGGTCGTCCTCGCACGCTGGCTAACCCAGCACGCGGCGGTCCTGCTCCTCGATGAGCCCACGCGCGGGGTCGACGTTGGCGCCCGCGGCGAGATCTACACCATCATCCGCGACCTGGCCGGCTCGGGTTTGGCAGTGCTGCTCGTCAGTTCGGACATGGCTGAACTCATCGGCCTAAGCCATCGGGTCCTCGTGGTGCGCGGCGGGTCGATCGTCGACGAGTTGTCGCGCGCGGAACTCAATCGTCCGGACGCCCAAGAGCGGATCTTCCGCTCTGCCAGCGATCTCAGTGTCCTCGACTCCGACGGGCAGGTGGCCTGAGTAATGCCTAAGAGCAGCCGCATAGCCGACTACCGTGATCTTTGGCAGGGGAGTCCGACGTGAGTACAGAGACAAGAGCTTCCACCGCGAAGTCCCCGGCCGTGGAGTCCTCCCGTCGGGGACGGTGGAGTGGACAGCGGGTCGTGGATCTCGCAATCCGCAACTCGATGGTCATCGTTCTGCTCCTCGTGATGGTCTATTTCACCGTCGAGAACTCGCAGTTCGCGACCTTCGCCAATGCCAGGACAATCCTCATCGCCGCCGCACCCTTCGCCCTGGTCGCTCTCGGACAGACCATCGTCATCCTGACCGGCGGCATCGACCTGTCGGTGGGCAGTGTCATCGCGCTAAGCGCCATGACCGCTGCATACATCGCGGTGCGAAACCCGGACCAGGTCTGGCTTGCCATCCTGGCCGCCGTTGCGGTCGGATTCACCGCCGGGCTCATCAACGGGCTCATCGTCAGCCTCCTGAACGTGGCGCCATTCGTGGCCACCCTGGGCATGTTGACCGTGGCCTCCGGGCTCGCTTACGTCATTGGCGACGGCGCGCCTATCGACGGCCTGCCCAACTCGTTCGGCGCGATCGCCAATACGACCGTGCTTGGCCTGCAGCTGCCCGTCTTCGTCATGATCGCCGGCTTCGTCATCCTGGCCACGGTGATGAAGTACACCTCGTTCGGCCTGCGCGTGTACGCCGTCGGCGGCAACCGCACGGCAGCGGATGTAGCCGGCGTGAACACGCGCCGCACCCTAACAAGCGCCTACGTCATCAGCGGCACGCTCGCCGGAATGTCCGGCGTCGTCCTGTCGTCTCGGGTGATCTCCGGGTCGCCGGACCTCGGTCAGGGGTATGAACTCTACGCCATCGCTGCCGTCGTCATCGGCGGCGCGAGCCTCAGGGGCGGACGAGGAACGGTATGGGGCACCCTCCTCGGGCTGCTCCTGATCCAAACGCTCAACAACGGGCTGGACATCCTCATAGTCCCCGCCTACTGGCAGTCCGTCATCAGCGGCATCCTGATCGTGGCCGCGGTAGCAGTCGACATGTGGGCAACACGCCGAAGTTCACGGTAGCCCGGCCGTCATGAAAGTGACGCCAACGCCCAAATCACAGGACATCTGTCCATCGGCTGCGACAGGCCCGCAGCAGATCACGCACGCACCACTCCCCGCCCCAACCAACCAGAAGGAGTACCGGTGTCTCGAGTAGGTAAACAGGTAAGCATGGGTTCCGCCGCGGCGCTCGCGCTGCTCAGCCTGGCCGCGTGTAGCTCAGGGAGCAGTTCCGCCACGTCCGCGGCCGCCGCGGCGGCCACTTCCCCGGCTTCGGGCAGCGCAAGCGCCTGCGGCCGGATCACGGTGGGAGTGACCGTCTATGACATGTCGTCCTTCATCACGCAGGGCCAGGAGGGCATGAACGCCTTCGCCGCCGCCAACAACATCCAGCTGCTCTGGAACTCGGCCGGTGGGGACGTCGCCACCCAGGCCAGCCAGGTTGACCAGCTCGTCAACGCGCGAGTCAAGGCGATCATCATCGTTCCCGTTTTGGCAGACTCCCTGAAGCCTCAGCTGGAGGAGGCCAAGGCCGCCGGAATCCCGGTGCTCGCGGTGAACACGACTCTGTCGGATACCGCTCTCATCACCTCATCGGTCCTTCCCGATGACGTGGCCGCGGGCGCTCAAGAAATGCAGCAGATGGCCGACAAGCTCGGCGGTAAGGGCAACATCGTCATCATCCAAGGTCCTCTCGGCTCGTCGCCTGAGCTGAACCGCACCAAGGGCATCGAATCCGTCCTGGCCAAGTACCCAGGCATCAAGGTTCTCGCCAAGGACACCGGCGACTGGAAGCGCGACGAGGCCGTCAACAAGGTCAAGAACTGGATCTCCAGCTTCGGTAGCAAGCTGACCGGTATCGTCTCCGAGAACGATGACATGGCGCTCGGCGCCGTCCAGGCCACCAAGGAAGCCAACATCAAGCTGCCGGTCGTCGGCATCGATGGCATCCAGGACGGACTTGCGGCGGTCAAGAGCGGCGAGATGATCGGCTCGTCACTCCAGCACGGCCGAGTCGAGCTCGCCACAGGCCTCGCGGTGGCGCAGAAGGTCGCCTGTGGTGAGAAGGTGAAGAAGGCGTATACCTACGTCATGCCTCCCATCACCCCGCAGAACGTCGACCAGTACATGGGCGACGTCGTCACGAACAAGAACGCCTTCCTGGCCACCCTTCCCAGGCTGATCGCCCAGAACCTGGCCTCCGGTGACATCGCGAACGAGAGGCTGAAGTAGATGCTCGACGGGGAGGGCGCGGCTTCCAGCCGGGAGCCGCGCCCTCCCGGCCCAGACGCAGTCTCCAAGTGTGCGCCTTAATCTGAAGTACGTCACGATGGATGCCGGTCACGGCAAGACTGGTGATAAGGAGAGCGTCGCATGGCCACGCAGGTGCACAGTTCAGGCGACGGGCCATCGGCCGGCGATCGACCCGAAGAGGTTCGGATCAGCCCCCAGCTCGGTCTTCGCCAGACACAGCGGCTCGACGCTCTCACCGAACTCGTCCTCAGTGCCGGGTCCATACGAATCGAGGACCTGGCCGAGAACTTCGGTGTGAGCGTCATGACGATTCACCGCGACCTCGACGCCCTTGCCGCCAAGGGGATACTTCGCAAGTCCCGGGGCCAAGTTACGGCGGTCGCGACCAGTCTGTTTGAGGCAGGCACGGAGTACCGGGCCCGCCAACACCGCATTGCCAAGGAAGCTGTATCGAGGGCGGCCTTCGAGCTCGTTGAGCCGGGCCAGGCCGTGATCCTCGATGACGCTACCACCGGCCTGTACCTAGCCAAGCTCCTGCTTCAGCGCCAGCCGCTGACCGTCATCACGAACTTCCAGCGCGTCATGAACATGCTTATCGGACATCCAGGGATCGCGCTCATATCAACCGGCGGCCAGTACTACCAATGGTGTGACGCTTTCATGGGAAGTGTTGCCCTGAACTCACTCAGCAACTTGCGTGCAGACATCCTATTCATGTCGACGCCTGCCATCACTGACGGAATGTGCTTTCATCAGCACCACGACGCCGTCCTGGTCAAGCAGGCAATGTTCGAAGCCGCGAAGCGACGCATCCTATACGTCGACCACTCGAAGTTCGGCCAGCGCGCGCTGCACGCTCATCATCGAGTCACCGACTTCGACACGGTCATCGTCGACTCTCACACCGATCCTGACGACATCGCGCGCCTCCAGGACAGTGGCGTGGACGTGCTCGTAGCCCCGGGAAGGGAAGATGGTAGCCGAGGGCGTCCTGGAGGACGAGCCCGATGACTGCCAATCCGATCGCCGCCTGGCGTCGGTGAGCCCCAGGATCTTCTCGATCGTCTCCGGGGAACCCTGTCTTGGCTGCACCCCGATGTGCTTGGCAACGTCACGCTGGTGACCGGCCCCGCCGGGGAGGTTTCCGCGGTGATCATGCCCGCGCTTGTCCGGATTCTGTGTAGCCATTCTGCCCGTTCCGGGCGACCGGGGCCCGGGCGGGCGGCGGGTGGCATGGCCGTCCGGGTCAGGTACCAGGCCGCAGGACGCCACGTCCGAGTACGCCGTCGCCGTCACGGTCCGAGCCCGGTAGCGGCCGGGGGCCGAAGCTGGAATCATGGCGTAGGTGGCCGAGCCGGAGATCGTCGTCGAGCATCGTGAGCACTTGTGGTACCTGCTGGCCGAGGCGGCCCAGGTCGAGCACCTGATCATGTGCCAGTACCTGTATGCGAGCTTCAGCCTGAAGGCCGGGCCAGAGGACGGGCTGACTGCGGAACAGGCGGCCGCGGTGGCCCGCTGGCGTGACTTGCTGACCGGCATCGCCGTCGAGGAGATGCTGCACCTGGCCCTGGTCTTCAACGTGATGACCGCGATCGGCGCGGCACCGCCGCTGAGCCGGCCGAACTTCCCGCGCAGCAGCGACGACCTGCCCGGCGGCGTCCAGTTCCGGCTCCTTCCGTTCGGCACCGACTCGCTCACGCATTTCCTGTACCTGGAACGGCCGGAGGGCATGGAGCGCACGGACGCGGCGGGGTTCGTGCCGATGGTCCCGCCCCGCGAGCAAATCGAGCACGGCGAGGCCATCAGCCGCGCGCAGGACTTCGCCACGGTCGGCCACCTCTACCGCGGCATCGAGCAGGGCCTGGCGGCCCTGTCCGGCCGTTTCGGCGAACGCGGCCTGTTCGTCAGTCCGAGGCGGACCCAGGCCACGCCAGAGCTGTTCCGCTGGCCGCAGCTCGTCGCGGTGCACGACCTGGCGACCGCTACGGCTGCGATCAACGAGATCATCGAGCAGGGCGAGGGCGCCCGCGGGGACTGGCGGCCCGCGCACTACGGCAGGTTCCTCGGCATCTGGGAGGAGTACACCAAGCTCAAGGAGGCCAGCCCGGCGTTCGAGCCGGCCTTCCCGGTCATCCCCGCATTCACCAGGCAGCCCTACGACGTAACCGAGCAGCAGCCGCTGCTGACCGATCCGCTGACCCGCCAGGTCGCCGAGGTGTTCAATCTCGGCTACGAGTTGCTCCTGCAGGCCCTGAACCGGTTCTTCACCCACACCGACGAGACCGATGAGCAGCTCCACACGCTGGTGAGCGCCGCATTCGGGCTGATGGCGGACGTGTTGCGACCGCTGGGCCGTACGCTGCCGCGGCTGCCGGCCGGCCCTGGCCATCCAGGGCGGACGGCCGGGCCGACGTTCGAGATGTACTACCAGTTCGGCAACTTCGTGCCGTGGCGCGAGCCGGCCTGGGCGCTGCTGTCCGAGCGCGCGGCCATCCTTGCGACGCGAAGCGCCGACACGGCGGCCCTGCCCGGCTCGCCCGCCGCGGTGAACGACGCGGCTACAGCAGCGGCCGGCATAGCGGCGCAACTCCTGGCGCACGTGCCCGAGGAGCTTCGCCACCTGCGGCCGTCCAGCCGCACCGGTCACGATGCCTGATCAGCAATGGTCACGACCCAGAGCACCCGGATCCGCCGAATCACGGTCCCCGATGGCCAGCGGTGTTGACGCGGCCTTGGCCCATCGCCGGATGCTCGGTCCCGTACCGGGCCTTCGTCCGTTCCAGGACAGCGCGCTGTATTCGACCGCATTGGTGGCCAAGCCACCGTTGACCGCTTGGTGGACGCCCTCTACGACCGTTTCCAGGGCGACCGCGCGCTCCGACCGCTCTTTGGCCGGGATCTGTCGAGCCAGCGGAGAAGGCAGAAGCTGTTCTTCGCCGAGTGGCTCGGGGGGCCACCCCGTTACAGCGAATCGGCTTGGGGCGCGCTGTATCGCCATCACGAGGATCTGCCCATCACCCGGGTGCTCGCGGAGCGCTGGCTCGATCATCTACGCGGCGCACTGAGCGACAGCGTGCCCGGCGACAGCGACGCTGCGATCATTCTCGAACGAGCCCACGCGGTGGCCCTCGCGCTCGTCAACCTTGACGGCCCGCGGCCAGCCGGACAGGGGCGGGGCACGCCGAAACACCGTTCGGAGCTCATTGCTTCCTGCGGCGTCGGCGCCCGCACGCTGAAGCAGGCGGCGCTGTCAGCACAGCGCGGCAAGGTGGAGAAGCTGTCGACGCTCGTCGAAGAGGTCCCCGACGTCCTCGAGCGCCCGGCGTTCGCGGCCAGGGTGCTTCAAGACGCCACGCTGGCAGGCCGGGGCAACGTCGTCCAGTGGCTCATCGGCCGCGGGGTAGACGTGAACAGACCCGCTCCGCTCCACGTCAGTCTCGTCGGCGCCAGCTTCGAGCTCGTCTTCTTCGTCACACCGTTGTGTGCGGCGCGTATGACCCGACGTCCGGAGATGAGCACGTA
>Ga0210389_10002610_pt1 | contig 14174 bp, 8 predicted proteins | sample IncBWH28OmetaG_FD_160127 | JGI IMG/M metagenome (GOLD analysis project Ga0210389, IMG submission 160127) | Forest soil microbial communities from Barre Woods Harvard Forest LTER site, Petersham, Massachusetts, United States - Inc-BW-H-28-O ...
GCGCCTCGATGGAAGCCCGGATTTTCTCCACCATCTCGTCCGCGGCGATAACCCGTTTGTTCTCCATGTGGCCGCACTTCTTCGGAGCGACCTGATCTTCGATGTGAATCGCGGACACTCCGGCAAGCTCGTACTCGCGCACCGTTCGAATTACGTTCAGGGGATTGCCGTAGCCGGTGTCGGCGTCTGCGATCAGCGGAACGTTTATCGCCTCAACCATGCGGCGAGCGTTGCCAGCCATCTCCGACATGGTCAGCAGGCCCACATCCGGCCGTCCGATAAGAGAGGCGGTGGTGCCGAATCCGGTCATATAGACAGCCGGGAATCCTGCCTGCTCGATGATGCGCGCCGACAAGGCATCGTAAGCGCCCGGAGCAACGATGGTTTGCTTCGTGGCGATGAGTTTGCGCAGTTGACCGGAATCGCCTTTTCTCCCCTGCAGGAATTCGCCCATCCGAGGCCTCCAGCATCAGCGTATTACGCCGACGGCGGTTTCGAAATACACTTTAAGAAACCCAATGCTTTCGCGACGCTCCTTCATACGCATCGCCGCGGGAAGCGCAGCGACCGGACTTGCCCCAGCTGGAATCGGACCTGTTCCGCCGTCGATTGCCGCGCTCAAGCCGATGACTGCCCTTGCGCGGCCATTTACAAATCAGGAGCGCGAGGCACGAATCGAGAAGGCTCGCGGGCTCATGCGAGACCAGCGGATCGATGCGATTGTGCTGATGGGCGGCGCGTCGGCTCAATACTTCGCCAATATCTCGCTGGGAGGCGGCGAGCGGCTCTGGGCGCTGGTTGTCCCGTCGAAATCGAACCCATTTATCGTATGCCCCGCTTTCGAGGAAGACCGTGCCCGCGAAATTCTGGCCGATACACCGTTCGCGAAAGGCGCTGATATTCGGATCTGGCAGGAAGACGAAAGCCCCTACCTCAGGCTCATCCAGGGTCTTAAAGATCGGGGGATTACGAGCGGGCTCATCGGCATCGAGGAAACCATCGAGTTCGTTTTCGCCGACGGCCTCGCGCGGGCAGGAGCGCCTTCATTCCAGGTAGTGAGCGCGACTCCGGTCACCGCGGGTTGCCGCATGATCAAGAGCGCGCACGAAGTCGAATGCCTGCGAATCGCCGGCGCGGCCACGGTCCGGGTCTATGCGGCCGTTTACAAGGCACTGGCCGAAGGGATGACGCAGAAGGATGTCAATGCCCTGATTCAGGCCGGGTACGCGCGGGTGGGATTCCCCGGGGAAGCCGACCTCAATATCGGCGAATACACTGCCTTGCCGCACGGTTCGGACAGTCCGCAGACAATCCGCAAAGGCACGATTATCATGCTGGACGACGGATGCAGCGTGCAGGGATACACATCCGACATTACGCGTACATTTGTGATCGGCACGCCGACCGACAAAATGCGGAGGGTCTTCGAAATCGTACAGCGGGCGCAGAAAGCTGCCCTGTCCGCCGCGAAACCTGGGGTGCCGAATGACGCAATCGATGCCGCGGCGCGCAAGGTCATTGTGGATGCCGGGTACGGGCCCGGCTTCAAATATTTCACCCACCGCGTCGGGCATGGGCTCGGCCTGGAAATGCACGAATGGAATTACCTGGTGGCCAACAACATGTATGGGTGGGACGCACATCCAAGGCTGCAGGCCGGCATGGTCTTCAGCGATGAGCCTGGAATCTATATTCGCGGGGAATTTGGCATTCGCCTTGAGGATGATCTGCACGTTACGGACACGGGCGCCGAACTTCTCACGACTCCAAGCCCTTCACTCGAACATCCGTTCGGTTAGGTATCAGGTCCACGTATTCGACCGTGGGAGAGGCGTCTTGCAAGCGGAGTCGCGCGATCGTGATGGGCAATTGAAAACGTCGGGGGCCGGCGCTCCCTGGATTGATATACAGGACGCCGTCCCTCTCGTCATGTCCCGGCTTGTGCGAATGCCCGCTGATGACGACATTGAATCCGGCCGTTGCCGGATTGAGATCCAGTTGCGCAATATCGTGAAGCACATAGATGAGGTGGTTTCCGACTTCGGCAACGGCGGTCATTGAAAGCGCGGCTGCCCAATCACCCTTATCCACGTTTCCTCTGACAGCGATGACGGGAGCAATCGCGCGAAGCTGGTCGATGATCTCGGGTTTACCCACATCGCCGGCGTGGATGATGAGGTCGGATCCTTTCAGAGCGTCGATCGCCTCCGGCCGCAGGAGACCGTGGGTATCGGAAATCAGCCCAATCGAGTTCGCCATCGTGTAGTCTGAAACGAACGGAGAATGCATGAAAAAGTCGCTGGTATTCGTCCTTGTCCCGGGATTGTTCGGCATCGCCCTGAGCGCGCAGGATGCCACGAGCGGCGGGACGCTCTATAAGCAACAGTGCGCTTCATGTCATGGCGACAGCCTTGAAGGACGCAGCGGCCCTCCGCTCGCGGGTGGCGACTTCCGATCGAGATGGCCCGCTGCCGCGCTCATCGACAAGATCAGGAATACCATGCCGCAGGACAATCCCGGAAAGCTCAGCGCCACCCAGTCCGCGGATCTGGCTTCCTATATCCAACAGACCGGGCGAACGGCAGCGACCGCCGCGCCCGTCACAGCTTCGACAGCCGGGCCACAGCCAGACTTCCCCCCGACTGGCAATCTGTCGCAATTGATGCGCGGAATCATGTTCCCGAATTCCAACATCATCTTCACCGTTCAAACGCACAACCCGGCTGAAAAGAAGAAGGCCGGCGATGCGGCGACTGCCGATGGCGGCTTTAACTGGAGCATGTGGGGAAGCGACCTGTATTCCGGATGGGAAATCGTCGACTACGCTGCAATCGCGCTGGCCGAATCGGCGCCCCTGATGCTGACGCCGGGCCGCCGCTGCGAAAACGGCAAGCCCGTTCCGGTAAACGATCCCGATTGGATCCGATTCACGAAAGAAATGGCGGATGTGGGACGAGCAGCTTACCGCGCGTCCCAGACCAGAAACCAGGAGAAGGTGAGTGACATCAGCGGCGATGTTGCCGATGCCTGTCTTCACTGTCATCAGGTCTTTCGCGACAGATTCCGGCGTGGGAGAGGTCCGGGCGATCCTTCGGGCAAAGAACTGCGCTGCACGAAAAACTAGACTCGTGTAGGAACGACGAAACGCGACTGGCGCCGCGTGTACATCACACCGGGTGTATCGACGTGTTGCCGGTGACGAACGTGTGATATGGCAGGCGCGAAATCGCCCGGCCGACCGCCACGAAGGTGCAACCGAACGCAACCAGCGCGGCGAGGAAGTAGCCATAACCGTACCAGGCGAAGCCCAGACGAATCGAAATTATCGTAAATAGCGCATTCGCCACCAGCAAGAGGGCGCTCGCAGCGAGTTGCGTTCGCCGCAGATCGAAGTAAGAAAGTATAACGGACAAAAACAGGAATCCGGCATGGAAGAACGCGCCGGCGACACCAAAGCGAAAGATGCCGATCTGCCGGAAGTTGATTCCGAGCCAGATGAAAATCTTCGGCGCCAGAAGGATCGCGGTTACCGTAATAGATCCCTGGAGTACCAGGAACGTGCGAGCGCCTTCGACGAGCGACTCAATGAGCCCGTGGTGGTTAGCCTCAATCTTCGTGTATGGTACATGCCGCTGAATGTCGCTGTAGAACTTCAGGTATTGCTCGTAGAAGCCGGTTTCAATGCTGAGCGTGAATGCAGCCATGGAAGGAACGATGGTCAGATACGCCATGAACATGGCGCTATCGTAATCGGGATTCAGGAGAAGGCCGCTCGTCAGTGCTTCACGCCCCGGAGCCCACCACATGATCCATTTGTCCACCCAGACCGCAGCGCTATAAAGAAGCGCCGCGAGCACCAGATCCCAATACCGGCGGAGATATTCGAGGAATGCAAATGCCTGATCGGCGCGTGCGGGGTACTCGGCGAAAACTCTCGCGACCAGTGTGAAAAGGATGAACGCAAGTCCCGCATTGAAGCCTGTCAGCATTCCCTCCACTCCCCATGCATACGCGAAGACTGCGGCGGCGGCGACGCTGATCGCGAGACCGACAAGAAAAGACCACGTCACCGCACGATAGTTCTTCACCGCCGTGAGAAAGACGCTTACCACCCAGATGCCGGACACGAGCGCAAAATTCAGAATCGCAGCGAGCGTGATCACCGGGTTTAGATGGAGATGCCAGAGATAGAACGGACAAACCAGTGGCAGCGCGATGCCGTAAACGAGCGCCAGCGAGCCGCTCATGAGCGCGGCGGCTTGCTTCACATCCTTCTGGTAGATGTAATCGGCGAGCCGGCGGGTCGTCGCAGCGGTGACGGGCGCAGTGAAGACCAGGGAGAAAGCGAAGTTGTACGTGATCAGGCCGCGGAATGTCGCGAGTTCCTGCGGAGTAGTGGCCGGCGTCCCGAGGGCCACCATTGCCGAAAGCGCCAGGATGGTGAAGAGCCACGGGCCAGCGGTGGTGAGCGCGGCATAGCCATACCCCTGGAGCATTCCCGCGAGGTCATCCCGCTGTGTCAGACGCCTCAGTTCGAAACCGATACCCGCCATCAGGCAGCCTCCTGCCCTGAGAGCGGCGCGGGTTCCGCGGCTGCCCAGTGCCGATACATTTCGCGATACGCGACATCCAGCGCCGGCTTGTTGTAATAAAGCTCAACGCGGCGCCGCATCACGCTCGCGGCACTCTCGCGATACGATCGATCCGCAAACAGCCGTGCGATCGCATGCGCCGTCGCAGTCGGGTTGGAAAGGGGCACAACCTCACCCCCCGCCCCCAGCGGATCGGCCTCGCGCTGATCGCCATGGATCATTTCGCGGCACGCTCCAACGTCTGTGGCCACCGCGGGAATCCCGGCGCAACCGGCTTCAAGAATCACCAGAGGCTGAGCCTCGCTGATGCTGGTGAGAACGAGAACATCGATTTCGCCAAAATATTCGGAAACGGACACCTGCCCGGCAAACGTTAAAGAGTCCTGGATACCGAGATGATTCACCAGGGCCTCGCATTGGCCAAAGTAATTCGGGTCTTCATTCGCGGGACCCAGCACAAACGCTCGCACATCCGGGACGATATCGCGCAAAATCGCGATGGCGCGGATATAGGTTTTGACATCCTTGATCGGCACGACGCGGCCGATCAGAGCCACTGTGGGCGGGTGAACCGTGCGGGCTGCGGCAGCTTTTGACAGCTGCTGATAGTCCACCCCGTTGGGAATGATTTCGAGTTTGGCAGGATCCGCGCCTTCCGCGATCTGAAGCTGCTGGTTGCCACGGTAAAGCGTTACGATTCTGCTGGCGGCTTCGTAACACGCCCGCGAATAAAAAGCAAATGTGTCGACCCAGAGGTCCTTCAAATCGCGTGTCTGTTTCTCCAGGCGAAGCCCCTGCGTTCGCTTGCTGTGCAGCCATTCCGCCATAGAAATCTCGATGCGTCGCTCGTTCGTGTAGATTCCATGCTCGGTCAACAGTACAGGGCGGCCTGTCTCGAAGCGAGCACGAGCCGCAAAAAGGCCGGCGTAACCTGTGCAGACCGGATGATAAATGCGCGCCTGCGGCATCGGCGCCAGCAGAATCGAGTAGAAGCCGCTCAACACCGCGCGCCAGGTCCAGAAATAGTGGAGAAACGAACAGTCTTCGTAACCCAGGCGATACATGCAGAGGAGGAGTTCCCAAGCGTCCGCAGAATCGAGCAGGACGGTCTGTCCGAGTTGACTTTTGAACGGAGCGAGCAGTTCAAGAAGCGTGAAAAGCTCGCACAGTCCGCCTTTTGATTGCAATTTCCGGAGCGGCGCCTGGAGGTTTGCGAGGAGCGTTTGGGAGCCGCGAATCCGTTTTGCGCCGGGAGGAAGCACGCCAACCCGGATATTGGTGATGCCTGCGACATTCGCAGGAAGTTCGTATCGAGGGGTAAGGTCTGCATTGGGCGCAACCAGACAAACCAAATGGAATGAAGCCTCACGCTGCGCCAACAGCAGATCGTGCGTCCAGTTCGAAACCCCTCCGGCAACGTACGGATAGGTGCCTTCGAGGATCAAGCAGACGTCCACCGGGTTGGTGAGGCTCATTGCCGCGGCGCCTCCACCCACAAACGCACCGCTTCCATCGCGGTGGATGGCAGATTGTCCGAGGACTCGATTTGATTCATACGCGGCTGAGCATAGGTTCTGAGTTCGGCGAAGCGCCCCAAATTGTAAAGGCTCTCCATGTACCAAAGCTCAGCCTGAGCGGAAGCGCTGTCCGCGTGGATCGTTTCTTCCAGCCAGAGCGCAGCCTCCGAGTACTGCCCCCCTCGCAGCAAAAGCCGGCTGATGGCGATTCGTGTTTCGGCGTCATCGGGCCGGGCATTGATATATCGCCGATACGCCTCCAACGCGAGTTCACGAGTCTCCTCTTCGCGATGGCTGTCGAGTATGCGGCTGTAGACGCATTGATCGTAGTGGCGTGCGAGGGCGCGAAGAGCTTCGACATCCTCTGGATTCCCATTCAACTGGCGTCTAAGTTCTACGGTCTTCGAGTGCATGCGGTCCTCGATCTTGTTCATCGCCGTAGCTGCCTGTACTCGCACAGCGTTGATATCGTCGGTGAGCGCATGTTTGAGAATCGGTCCGAACGCCGGCCGGAACGACTGGTCGATCAACGTGATTAACGCCTGTTTCTGATTTAGACTCCCAAAAGCCAGAATCTCGGAAAAGGGCGCAAGGCTGGCGGAACTCTCCGGATCGGAATCGGCCGCCGTCCGGGCGAGTTCCTCATCAGTTTCGGCGTTCATATCCGGAAACAGCGCTTGATACCATTCCTCGAACGGCCCTGTCTTGCGCATATGCCAGCGCGCAAGGATCATCGTTAACAGCGTGCCGGCCGGTCCGAGCGGACCCAGGGCGGCCGTCGAACTGATGAGCATCAAGGGGACGCGGACGTCCGCACGAATGCCGGGCGAGAATCGATACCACAGACAAAGCATGCCGACTATCCCGAGGTGGATGACCATCAGGATCCACCCACGCGCTTCGGACGCAAAGAAGGCGTGCAGCAAAATGCATTCGGCCGAGAGCGCAACAAGTGCCGTGGCCGCAGTTTGACGAGCCTGCCCGAATCCGCGATCGTCAGGCATTCTGCGGCTCCACGGTCTTTTCAGTTGCGCGGGCGAGTTCCAGGAGATCCTGTTGCATGGTTTCCGGCTTCGTTTCGTGGATCGCATGAACGGCGAACGCAAAATGCGCGTCGGGTGCGTCATTCCGCAACTCGGTTGCAAGCGACGCGCGCAGTTTCCCCACGACCACCTCAGCCTGGCTGACCGGCGAAGCCGGCAGGATGATCGCAAACTCCGTACCGGTGCGCTGATAATCGAACGCTAAATCCGTTTTGCGCAGAGACTGCGAGGCAGCCCGGCCGAAGGCTTTGGGGGCAGCCGCGCGCTGTTCGGGACTCAACTGCTCCGGGTTTTCCAGACGCACCACGATCATCGTCAGATCGAAAGCGGCCCGGGCGGCGAGGACCGACAAAAACGACAACTGACGCGAGAGGTAGCCGTAGGCGAAAAGCTCGGTCTCGTTATTTACCACGCTCTCGGCCCGCGCAGTCTGATACCGCACCGCATTGTCGTAAGCCGCGCCAATCCATTGGCTAAGCACCTTCAGCATCTGCAGATTGCTGAAGGTCAAATCGAGAAACCCCAGCTTCTCGATCTTCAGCATGCCGATCACGCGGCCGCTGTCCGGAACTGCGATCGGTGCTGCAACGATGCCGGCGCCCCTCAATATTGCGGCGTCTTCCGGATTGGCGATCGAGAGCACACGCTGCCGCCCGACGATTTCCACGAACAATTCAGACTCCGGCCCATACTCGCGCCGAAGTTCATCCTGCTCCGACCATCCCTCGCGCATGGCCAATTCAAGGCGGCCATTATTCAGGAGGTAAGCTGAGAATTTGTCCGGATTCATCACGGAACGGATCAGATCACCCATGCCCATCAGGACTTCGGATGGATTCAACTTCTCGATCGCGCGCACCGATTCATACATACCCACGGCGCTTTTGAGCTGGCTGGCGACGCGGGTTTCCAGCACGTCCCTGGCTTTACCCAGCCTCGTGTAAGCCGCAGCCAGAATCCGCTCACGCTCAGCTGTTTCGGCCAGGTCCTGCCGCAACACCGTGCGCTCGCGGATCTGTCGCGTGCGCAACTCACCAATCGCCACGGAGGATACAAACCACATCAACGGCAGCTTACAAAGTTCAAAGATCCACTCAAACCGGTCTTCCGATATCGGCTGCGGGGGGATATTGCCGGCCAGCAGCGCTATGCTCGAAGCCGCGGCGGCGAGCAGGCCCGCATTGGTCCCGTACTGCGCGGAGACGAGCAGCACCAGTATCCAGAACGGATTCTGGGAAGCGGTGCGAAACCGCGTGCCATCGAAGAAGGCCCGATCGATAAGCAGCGCGACCGTCAGGAACAGAAAGATCTCGACCAGGGCGGAGACACGAATACCAGCAACCGTCCGCCCGGTCTCGACTCGTTTCGCATTTTTCATTTCGTCTTGCATATCAGAAAATCCAGAACAGGCCAGCCCGCAGACCGGTTACGGTTTGATGCGAATCGTATCTGTACATTCGGCGATCGAAATCGACGTGGGCTCCGAAGTGGCGGAATCGGTCGTACGTCAGACCGCCCGTATAGAACGGCGCACGGCCGCCGAGCCGATCCACTGCCAAGCCGGCCTCGGCGGTCGCGTGCAATCCGCGGGTCAGTTGTTTCTCCGCCTGCACACTGCCCGCGTGAACCTCGCGGCTGGCAAGCGGCAAAGGGCGAAACGTTGCGCCGTCGGTGGCCTGGCTTACTTTCGTGCTGAGCACGTATTCCGCATCCAGCGAGTAGTTCAATGAGATCTGCGGCGACCGCAACAAACGAAAGTTCACGTCTGCCGCGGCCGAGACGCTTTCTGCCGCGCGAGGATCGGTGGGAAGATCGTACCGGTTCGCCGCAGCGCCAATCTGCACCGAGGTGCGTGCGCTGAGGGTGCTGTCGCGCCGGATCTCGACCCGGTCCCGTATCCCGCCCTGCGCCAGAACTTCAGCGAAATCCCAGTCGGGCCGATCGATCTCGATCGATGCCTTCGTCGAGCCCTGCGCATCGGGACGCACGATGGTGAGCCCTCCGCCCATCGGCGAACCGGCGGAAAATCCCGAGAACAGCGATCCTTTGATTCGCGTTCCGTTCTCGGCCTCCCATTCGAGAGCCGCTTCGCTGCGGTGCTCAATGCCGTCAAACTTGCCTTGAGTTCCATTCGCTCTCTGCAGATTGGCGATCGAGATATAGTCCTGCTCGGACGAAAACAGTACGCGCAGGGCCTTCGATATCACGCCTTGCCCAATCAGGCGGACAATGTTTTCGCTCTGCGCTCCGCTAATCTGGCGGAATTCGGTTTCACCACTCAACTGGCTCGCCCGCGCTTTCTCGATCCCCGCGAGAGCCTCTCCGAGGTCTTCGTTACGGGGGTCCATGGACGCTGCACGGCTGATGAGGTCATGGGCAAAACGATCCCGGCCGGCGTTTTGTTCGAGTCCGCCAAGAGCCGCCGCGACATCGGTTGTTCTGGAATTCTGGTCGGCAAGCGTCCGGACCAGGTCAATGGCGTCAGACAGCCGGCCGGTGGACGAGAGCAACTGCGCTCGCAGCAGCGCCACGCGGATACGGCCCGAATCGACGCTGGCGGTGAGAACGTCGTCTGCCTCGTCATATTTCGCAGCTTCGAGGAGCAGGGCCGCAAAGTCAGCCCGCAGGTCGCCGTTACGGGGCTGGTCCGCGATAATCGCACGGTATTCTTTGAGCCCACGCTGCATGTAGCCGCAGCGAAATAATGCGCGGGCCTCCGCGGCGCGAGCCTCGACCGGCGGTGACGGCATGCGCTCGATCAAACGCAGCGCCCGGCCATAGTAGATGCGCGCCTTCGACCGTTTTCCCTGGCGCCAGAGTATTTCCGCGAGATCGTAATTGTCCTCATACGTCCCCTCGGACGTTGCCAGCAGCGTGGTGAGAAGCTGCTCCGCCTTTGTATATCGCGCGCGGCTCCAGTCGAACGTCCCGAGCCAGTGCAGCGCTTCGGGATCGTCAGGCGCCAACGCAGCCAGACGCTCGTATGCGGCCTCAGCCACCTGCATTCCGCCAGCTTCGCGTGCCAGCATGGCGAGTTGATGCGCGTGCTCGCGATCGCCAATCCCGGTCGCCTCCTTCGCTATCAGCTCTGTCAGAGCAGCGGTGTTGTTCTGCTCAGAGAGCGCACGTACATAAAGACCGAAGAGCGCCCGGTCTCTGCTGCTCAGGCCCGGACCTGCGGACAGAATCGCCACAACCCGATCCGACGCTCCTGCTTCCACAAGACGCGTCAGCCAACCGATGCGATCAGCGTTGTACGTGGTGCGGGCGCGTCCCTCCAGCCAGTCCAGTGCCTCCCGGCCGGGTTTGGGTCCCCAAAGGAATATCCATTCGGCTACATCCGGACTGGCCGGTGCCGCACCGCGTGCCAGTTCGCCGAATATGGATCTGGCCCACTCGGGTTTGGCCTCGTCAATCAGTTGATAAGCGATGCCCCGCTTCTCGTCGGCCGAAATCGCCGGGTCAGCCAGCCTGACGCGCCAGAAATCAAACAGCTCGCTGGTGCGGCCTGCTTTCTGCAGCCCCTCCTCGTAAGCGGAAATCCAATCCGTCAAACCGGCCACTGCCAACTCGCGCATATACGGGAGCGCCTTTGCCTCGCCGCCGTAATCCTCAAGCGCATAGAGCCGCTCTTCCCGGGCTTTCAGGGGCAGATCCTTGCGCGCCAACTCCGATTCGATGAAATCAATCGCTGTGTTTGGTTTCCCGGCCTTGACGGCGGTCTCGATAAAGAGCGGGGCGAGATCATCCCGGCGGTGCGCCAGAGTCTCGAGCTTCGGCAGAACCGCATCCCAGGCGTTCAGATGGAGCAGCCCGTTAATGATGTCGAGTTGCTCGTTGTCGTTCTGCCCGTCCCGGCTGAGCTTTTTTGTCCAGAACGCACGCAGTTCCTGACTGAAACCTTCGCGCGTGTTTCCGGGGGAATTGCGAATCGCGCCGAGAAGCGCAGCAGTATAGATTTCTTCCGCGCCGGATTCGTTGCCAGACATCAATGACCGCAGGTGAGGCAGGGCGGCAAGCGGCTGGCCCGCCTGGTTGAGCGCTCGCGCCAACATCAGCCGGTTCGTATCGTCGGAATGTTCGCGAAACAAGCGCTCCGAGACTGCCAGCGCAAGCTCAGGTTCCTTATGGTCCTCCGCCACATACGCAAGGTCCCGAAGCAGAGGTTCGGGGATGGAAAGGGCCGGAGTCCCCTTGATCCATCCCGCCACTTCTTTTCCGCCCCCGCTGGACGCCGCGATGAGCGCCCATGCCTCGGCCACAGGGAACGCTGATCTCGCGGCGCGCAGGCGATTAAAGCGTTGCAACCCATCCTGCGCTTTTCCCAACGCGACATATAGTCGTGCGGTCTCGAGCAACAGGTCGTCAGGTACGGATTCGATTGCGACGCGCCCGAGCTGCGCTGCTGCCTCGAGCTGACGCCCGAGGGATATATCGAGATCGGCCACCGCGACGCGATCCGAAGCCGCAAGGTTCTCGCCTTCTTCCACATTCTTCAGGCATCGCGCAGCTTCCGCCCAGTCGCCTCTGGCGAATGCAAGCCGTGCCGCAAGCAGCGGATGAGTATCAAGGAAGTGTGCCCCGCCTGCGGATGCAATTCGATACGCGAGCGCCGGCTGCCCCGCTCCGAGCGCAGACTCCGTAAGCGCGGCGAGGGTCCCGGGAGTCAGCCGATTCAGCCCAAACTTCTCACCGGCTTCAATCGCGCTGGCGAGGTCGCCTCTGTTCAGAGCAAGGTCGATGTAGGCGCTCATCAAGTCGTCCGGGAGCGTCTGGTTTCGACGCAGCCGGTCCAGCCGCGCGAAAACCTCGGAGGTTTTACCAGCGCTCACCCTCTGCTGTAGCCATTCCCATAGCAGAAGCGGGTCTCCATCGATATCAGCCTCGTAGGGCGCAAGCAGCTTCTCCGCCATCCCGGGTTCGTGTTTCTCGCGCATCAGCGCGGCAAAACGGACAATCGTCTCCGAGTTTCGATGTCGGGCAAGCCATCTGGAAGCCCGATCCAAAGCCTTCGCCTCCTGGCCGGAATCAAGCAACAGCGAAAGGAAGAGTTCCACGGTTTCCGGCGAGACATCGTTCGGGTGGCGTATCTCAAAACGTTGCATCACGTCGGCCGCGGCCGTAAACCGCGAACCCACCGCCAACAGGTTGGCCAGTTCCAGAAACTCCGACGGATAAGCCTTATAGCGGCCCACAAGAGTCTGCAACGCGGGGATCAGCTTCGCGTTATCGTTGGCGAAGCGGTATTGAAATGCTAGTTCGCGCAGTCCATCTTCGGATCCGGCGATCTTCTCGATCGTCTCCAGCGTAGCCAGATAGTCCTGCGCCTGCTGGCTGTATTTCTGGAAGGTCGCTACCTTCTGAAACAATTCGAGGCGATCGGCGTTCGATGCATTCGCTTTGTGCAGCAATTCGATGGCGCGGTCTACCTCGCCGTTCTGCACATACAGTTCCGCCAGCGACATGATGACGTCGATCGAACGATCGCCTGCGGACAGGCGCTTTTCGAGAAGCGGGCGGGCTTCGCTGTATTGATGGCCCCGGTAATACATCATGCCGAGATCGGATTCGTTCGGAATCAGCAGGACGCTGCCTCCGAGCCCTGCGATCAACACCAGGCCGAGAACGAGGTAGTGAAACGATTTCACTTCGACGTTCCTGACCGAGCCACCCGAACCGTAACAGGTTCAATTGGTCCCTGGGTAACCGTGAATTGCAGCGTGCCGGAATGGTCCGAGGCGACGTAAAGGTCCTGGGCAAGCCGGGATGCCCGATAGACCTGGACTTCATAGCGGGCGTCGGGCGCGACGTTCCACTCCATTTCGCCTGAGCCGAAGCCCTGAGTTTCGAACTCGAACCCCGCGCTGCGAACGCACATTTTTGAAATCCGCCAACGGCTCTCAATGAGGTAGGGCTGATCAACCTTTATCTGCGCACCCGAACTCGCCAGCGCAATCACAGGCGCCGAATCATTGGCATCGAGCGCCACATACAGACTGCCCTGAAAGTGCCTCTGCCCCAGCACGCCCTTCGATGCCGCCCAGTCAACCCCCTCGCCATCGGCATGGTCGAAGCGGATTGTGTTCAGACTGTCACGATTTTCGATTTGCCAGCGCCGGGGCCCAAGCTCCGTGAATTCCGCGGAATGAAAACCATCCACAATGGCGGCGTATTGACTGGCCGTGATCGGCGTCAGTTGCTGCGTGCGCGCATATCTGAGGTTTTCAACGATCGCGTCGACGCCAGGCTCTTTCTCGCCCGAGTACATGTGGTAGTACACGTCGAAAGGTTTGATGCGCATCGGCGATTCCGTCCGCCGCAGCGTCTCGGGCAAATAGCGAAATCCGTAATATCGCTCGTCCCACGAATTCGTGTACGTGTTTTCGTTGCTGTCGGAGCTGTAAATCTGGCGATACTCCCCCACCTGACGGCTGAGAGGCGCCACCCATGCATAGGAATCAAACTCGGGATCAAGGCGCGTATCGCCGCCATTGATGTTCCGAACGCCCGCGCGGCGCGTTGCCGCAAGAACGCTCCTGGGCACCAGGGTCGTGCCCGACCACTGCAGGATTGCCACTCGTTTTCCAAGCGGCAGCAACCCATTGAGAAATGCAATCGAGCCCCCGATTTCCTTTTCCGGATTGAAGGGGTAGAGATTGTAGCTGCGTGCAAGTGCGTGCCCGCGCATGAGAGACGCCTTGCCTTCATCTGCCTCGGGTTTTGAGTACCGCTCGATCACTCGATTCACGGCTGTCCATTGCCGGGAATCGAACCATTCGGACCACGTGCGAACGGGAGTAGCGACGCCTGCGGTTTTCTTAAACAGAGTCTCCCAGTCCAACGGGTGACTGTATGTGTGGCTGCCCGCTTCTACCCAGGGCAGCAACAGTATCCGGCGGGCCACTGCCAGCGTCTCGCGCGTACCAAACCATTCAGGATCGAGGTCTCCTGCGATCGGGCCCACGGTGACGGGCAAATCCGGAAAGGGTTCAATCGCCTCCCTCAGGATGACTTCGGCCGAT
>Ga0210389_10002611_pt1 | contig 14173 bp, 6 predicted proteins | sample IncBWH28OmetaG_FD_160127 | JGI IMG/M metagenome (GOLD analysis project Ga0210389, IMG submission 160127) | Forest soil microbial communities from Barre Woods Harvard Forest LTER site, Petersham, Massachusetts, United States - Inc-BW-H-28-O ...
TATTTGTTACGGTTGAACCCTATGGCGGCAGCCAGAAGCCGACTGGCAAGCCATTTCTATATGCCCTCTTGCGCAAAGAAGCGAACCATCCTTAGCGGCTGACCCGGGCGAGATTTCTGCTTTTTTGGTTTTGAGGCTCCGCGTCTTCGAAGTTATCCCTGACATAAACGAACGAATTGGTACACATTCCCTCCCGCTCGCGTAATTGTCATTGGGGACACCTCAAGAGGCTCACTGGGATTCGTGCACCCCAACTTGACTCTCGGGCGTCAGATTGTTATTTCACTCCAACTTGTGGGGGAGACCATGTTGTCTCGTCGCTTCTGTGCTGTCGTATTCTCGCTCAGCGTTTTTCTCTCCGTATCGTCCTTGGGCTTGCATGCACAATCCACCTACGGCTCGATCTCGGGTACGGTTACGGACCAGTCGGGTGCGGCGCTTGTCGGTGCCTCTGTAACCTTGACTAACCTCGGTACTGCGGAGAAGCGCACGGAGACTAGTGGCGACGATGGCCACTTCACATTCGTGAATCTGTTCCAAGGTCAATATCGGATCGACATCGAGAAGTCAGGGTTCAAACACTTCGGCCGCCCTGGCATAACAGTACAGGTGCAGCAGGATACGCATGTCGACGGGGCGCTCACAGTTGGGCAGGTCAGTGAGACAGTGGAAGTAAACGCGGAGGTGCCGCTGCTGCAAACGGAATCGTCCTCCCTGGGCCAAGTCGTCGAACAGCGCAAGGCGAACGAACTGCCTTTGAATGGTCGCAACATCTTCAACCTGATTACGGTTTCTCCCGCGGCCGTGGCGCAAGGGGGCTCTGGCGGATCGCCCGTCGGCCAGAACCCATTTAGCTGGGGCAACTACCAGATTGGCGGTTCCTTTGCCAACCAGGGTGCTGAGTATCTCGACGGTCAGCCGCTGAATATCGGCTACATTAACCTGCCGATTATCATCCCCACGCAGGATTCCGTCGGTGAGTTTAAGGTGCAATACAGCAATCTGGGCGCTGAGTGGGGCAAGTTCTCCGGCGGCGTAACCAACCTCAGCACCAAGTCGGGAACGAACGGCTGGCACGGTTCCGCCTACGAGTACTTCCGCAACAAGGTTCTAAACGCCAACGAATACTTCAATAAGCAAACCGAGTTGGCGGATGGCAAGGCGAATGAAGCTCCGCCGTGGACCCAGAACCAGTATGGCTTCGAACTCGGCGGCCCGGCAATCAAGAATAAAACTTTCTTCTACGTCAGCTGGGAGCAATACCGGCAGCGCACGGGGTCTCCGTTTACTACCACTGTCCCCGCGACGGGAATGCTGAGCGGTGACTTTTCTGCCTTATGTACTGCGCCCACCTCGCAAGGCGGCAACGGAAGCACGTTTGACGCTAGCGGTAACTGCGTCAATCCGGCCGGCCAGATTTACAACCCGTTCTCCACCGGCCCTTCGGGGGCAACCGCTCGGGCGAAGTTCGGGCTCGACCCAACCGACCCGAGCTGCCCGGGTAACTGCATTCCCTCCACGTACTTCAGCAAGGCTGGGACGACCATGTGGCAGAAGTATTACCCGGCTCAAAACCTCCCGGGCGTGATTGCAAATTATCAGAGTGTCGCGCCGGGTGGCGGCAATACGAACGAGTTCGTGGCGCGCGGAGATCAGAACATTTCCAGCAACACGCGTTTATTCGGAAGATTTGCCTATTTCGGATTGCTGGATCTCCCGCTGAATCCGCTGGGAACCGGTCTCTGCCTCGATCGCTGCGCGGAGAAATATCACAGCAAGCTGCTCGTCTTCGACGTGAACCACACGTTCACTCCCACGACCATTCTCGATGTAAACTTCGGGGGTACCCGGTTTGTGTACGGCCGGATACCACTCCTTGGCGGCTACGATCTGACCGCGCTGGGCTGGCCGTCCACATATAACTCCCCACCTAAAGCAATCCGGACTCCGCCAACACCAGAATTCCCCTTCCCGAATGATGTTGGCCATTCGCAGGGCAACAGCGCAATTACCGACGACAACACACAATACAACATAACGCCCGCACTCACTTTGATTCGCGGCAAACACACCATTCAGGCTGGCGCCCAATTCGAGTACGGTCTGGATAACTACTTGCAAACCAACATCGCCAGCGGCGCGTTCGGTTTCCAGGGAAACTGGACGGCGTCCTCCGCAGCAGTTGGGGGATTCGCTTTCGCCGACTTTTTGTTGGGAGTAGGGCTGAACCAGGGCACCTTTGCCGGCAACCAGACCGAAGGCGTGGCCCAGGTCCCCGCACAGACCAAGGGCTTGCAAGTCTACCGCGCGCTGTATGCGGATGACACCTGGCACCTTACTACCAAGTTCACACTCAACCTGGGCTTGCGCTATGAATTGCAAGGAACTTGGTCGGATGCCTACAACCGGCTCAGCTACTTTGATCCCAGCGCAACCAATGCCACGGTGACCGGTTGCCCAAGCGGAGCCTGCCCTGGCGACGCGTTCCTGGTCCAGACGGGCCGCAACGGTAGCCGCAACAACATACCCATGGACAAGAAGGCATTCTCTCCCCGCCTAGGCTTCGCCTATGCCTTGGATCAGAAAACTTCCATCCGCGGCGGGTATGGCGTCTTCTACATTCCGAACTATGTCTCGTTCGGTTTGAACCCGGACAATGACGTCGTGAATCTCGCCAATACGGATTTCACGGCAACCACCAACTCGTACCTTACCCCATTCAGCACGTTGGATGGAAACACCTGCACTCTCGGGGCTACCCCGGGCGTCCCAACCTGCGCCCAGCCCGGCCCGTTCGGATCGGGCGGCATCCTTTCGCCGCCAGGCCGCAACTTCTCCGGATTACCTGCTACCCCCAACGTGTCGAGCTTCGTTGCATCGCAAAACGGCCCGACACTGGCTCCCTATTACGGTTTGAATGGGCATAGCAATCCGAAGTACGGATATGTGGAGCAGTGGAATTTCGACATCCAGCGTCAGTTGCCCGCCGGCTTCTTCGCGGATGTCGCCTATGCCGGTTCGCACGGTGTGCATCTACAGCAGTACTCAACCAACATCAACCAGATCGGCGATTCCTTCGTGGCCCAGGCCGCAAGCCAATACAATGCCGCGCTTCCAGCCTGTGGCTCTTCCCCTACCCCAATCGCATGCGCAAACGCGTCTGTGACCATCAATCAAAAGATCACGAATCCGCTGCACGGCAGCCCCAACGCCACTCTCGCGCTGCCCACGCTTGCAAACCAAGGCCAGCTCGACCGTCCGTATCCGGAATACCTCGGAATGAACTTGGCCGGGTACGGTTGCTGCGGCAGCAGCTACAACTCGCTGCAGGTATCGGTGACTCGCCGGTTCCAGGGCGGCGGCACCATGCTGGTGGCCTATACCAACGCCAAGCTGATGAGCAATACCGACACTCTCACCAGTTGGCTCGAAAGCAACACCGGTGGTGTCCCGAGCGTGCAGGACTGGAACAACCTGGCGGGAGAAAGATCTCTCTCAGCCCAGGACGTTTCACAACGCCTGGTAATCAGCTACGTTCTCGACCTTCCCTTCGGGCACGGCAGGGCGTATGCCAACAGCCTGACCGGAGTCGCGAATGGCGTGGTTTCCGGCTGGGGCGTGGATGGCATCACCACTTTCCAACGCGGGTTCCCGCTGAAGATTGGCTGGTCTGGCCCTTCAACGTCATTGGCAAGCGGCAGTTTTGGCGTTGCGAACATTAGACCCGATGTCGTTCCGGGATGTAACAAGAAAGCTGGCGGCGCAAAGCTGACCGAGTATTTCAACACCAGTTGCTTCGCGCCACCGCCGCAGTGGGGCTATGGCGATGAATCGCGCGTCGATGCAAACCTCCGTGGACCGGGAATCAACAACTTTGACTTCGCGATCTTCAAGCGAACCAACATTGGAGAGAGGATGGGGGTCGAGTTCCGCACGGAATTCTTCAACATCTTCAACCATCCTTATTTCTCGCAGCCCGGAACCGGTTACGCCGGCACTGCAACAGCGAACGGCTTCGGCTCAATCACATCAACCATCCAAAACGGCGTGGCTTCACCCGAACGCCTGGTCCAGTTCGCTTTGAAGTTCGAGTTCTAGCCGCGGGTCGAACCGATTCTCCGGGCTGGCTTTCCGCGTCCCGGAACACAGAAGCAATCCGCCGGGCCGGACTCTTCGTCCAGCCCGGCTATTGTTTGCCATCGCCGATAAGCATGCCGCTCTATGACTGCGATTCCAGCCGCTGACCGCCCCTTGAGGGCGAAGCAACTGTCGATCGAATCGCGCAGAAAGCCCTACAGACGCGGAAGGAGGGAACGTTCGCAGTAGCCGACCGTGGCCAGTCTCTCGCTTTGGCTTTTTCGACTTGGGGGGGGAATACTGGGTACAAATTTGCCGTGAAGTCCCCGGCTTAGGAAAAACTAAAAAAACAGCTTGGATAGTCGCTCGATATGAGGTATTTTTGCCGACACAGAAATCTGGAGCCGGGCCGGGTTTTCACAAAGCCTAGATCTGGGGACATTTCGGGTTTCGCGAAATTGAAGACATCCCCTGCCTTCCGCGAGACCCAAGGTTAAGTGAGGTCTCGCCGTGCTACGAGGAATCAGCCGTGAAAACTCGTCTTTGCTTGTCCGCGCTTGTTGCGTTCTCTCTGCTCAGCTGCGATCTGTTCGCTCATAGCGGCGAACTCCGCCCTAGTGCGAACTCAAAGCAGCCCGATGCAGCCGTGGTCTCTTCAGCCGAAGGTGAACCGCTGCCTGCTTCGCCTCCGTTTATGATTGCGGGTCCACTGCGATCTTTTCTGCGCATGGCCGGGATCAGTCAAAAGGTTACTCCTGAAGAGGTCTTCCCGTTGTTGAGCCGGAACGTCTTCATCCAGGGCTATGAAGGATCCTCGCGGCCAACTGAGTTCCTCATCCTGTTGAGACGGTATGTCGTGCAATCCCGGGAGTTGGCGGCTCTCGCCGCCGCCGATGGCATGGTGATTCGCGTCTCGAACTGTACTGATGCCAGACCGCTCTTGCGCATCCTGGGTTATCGAGCCAGGGCAAATTGCGGCGAGCCTGATACTTCCTTGCAGACTGAGGATCCCGAGAGGGCTTTCCTTGCCATCGATTCCGGTTTCCCCCTTCCCGAACTCGAGCAGGCGCTACAAGGCGGCAAACCGTTCGAATACCCTTACTCCTCTTCTCCGGTGCCGGTGCTGTTCGCGGAAAGCGATTGGACCAAGGCGAGCAAGAAGAACTACACAGAAAACAGCAAAGACCTGATTGACACGATCCTCAACGATCCTGCAGTTGCACGCCTGTACTGGGCTCTCTCCAAGCTCGACTCAGAAACCAGCAAATCCTTGCAGGGATCGATTGGGATCGGAAAGCTGCTCCCTTATGCTGCGGTTCTTGACTTTTACGGCAGGAGGCTCTGCATCAGCGGAGGACGAGTCGTTGTACCGGGAGGAGTGGCGGCGGAATCTGCATGGAAGGACTTAGTCGGCGCAGCCCCGGCATCCCCAGCCGCTTTCGTCGAGAGATTGGTGGCCAAGGATAAGGGTTGGCTGGCCGCTTATTTTGACGTCCTTTCCCGGGCGAGCGCAAATCAGCAGGCGTATTTCACCCAGGGGCATCGGCTCAGATTCTTCTATGAGGGGCTGCGCGCCCCAGATACTTCCTTCAAGGCCACAAGGGGTACCTTCAGACCGGCTCCTGCGCTGCTGCTTCTGGCTACTCGACTTCAGTTTGCAAGTAGTGGCGAACCGCTCATTCCCGGAAGTCTCGAAGTGTGGAAAGACATTCTGCTCGACGGACACAACTCCAATGTCGTGCGAAAGTCCACCAAGCGGTCTGCCGGCCTGACCGGCCCCGATGACCTTGTGCAGCTATTGTTTACCCTGTCGCGCGCGGTCACCGACAGTGGGCCACTGCAGATCTACATGACAATCAGCGAACTCGACAGCCGGCGAGCTCCCGGACATGGTCTGGCGCCGACGACGGTCCGCCTGTTAGCGAGCAAGTTCGAGGAATTCAGTGACCAGTACCGAATCTTTTCGGAATTTCCGGAGTTGAGCGACGAATCGATCACGCTGTTTCTGGATGCAGTTCAGCGGTTGAACAGTGTGCCGATGTCTGTACGTGGGAACGCATTCGGTATCTTTCAGGCAAATGTCGGAATCTGGCAGATTCTGGCCCGGCAGGGGGAGATTTCAACCGCGCACCTGAACGACTCCTGGCAGCAAGTAGTCAGACCCTTCATCACCAGCCGATCGGCTGCCCAGGTGTTTGACGCGGGTCGATCCTCCCTGGCAGCACTGTTCCGGGGCGCGACTGGCGAGGCCCGAGTTTCGCAAGACGAAATCATCGAATTGCTGGCCGGACCTCGACAGACGACTCCGGAAGGAACGAGGATGCACGGGGAGCTTGCCCGCCGAATCCGCGCCGTATTAGACGACCAGCGGTTGGTTTCGCTCGATACACTGCTCACGCTGGGAGATGCCTTGCGCCAAAAACTGCAAGGCAAACAGCCAGAGGAGTTTGTGATTCTTCTGGCTGGTCAGACGCGGGAATTTGAGATGCCGCGGCCAATCTTTACCAATAGCGAGAGAACGCAATGGGCTGCTGGAATTTATAACGATCATCACACCGAGACGCAGATGCGAACCGACTTACCAAAAGTCCTGAAGTCCCCCACGGCTTCGCACGCGCAAATTGACGAAGCGCGAGGACAACTCGCCTCCTTTCTGAGAGACACTCTCGTCGGTTTAAACTATGCGTACTACGAACCACCGGGAGCACAGGCTCTACACAATAATCCGCTCTTCGTCCGCTCCCATGACTTTGCCGGTGAAACGGTCAGTGGCATGAAGACACTCTGGCAGGCGCCGGAACTCCTAGGTGAAGGTTCTCCGGCGGGCGGGGGCGCCCATTTCGTTGGGTCCCTTGCCGATCTCCCTTATGCCTTGGCTGAGATCGAGCAGGATTTCATTTCGCCGGAGAGCGTCCAAGCGCTCATCTGGCAGCAATTGACCCCGGAACTCCTGACCAGCGCCATCTTGCCCCGCTGGTGGGACGTTAGCGCGACGGAGCTTCACGCGGTCGCGCTCTACCAGCGAACGGGAGAAGAACTTCTGGCGGCTTCGTCAAATGACGAGGTACTGCGAGCAAAGGTGCTGACCATTCTCTCGGATCGGTTGCTTCCGCAGCGATCGGTGCAGATCGAGCAAGCCCTGCGCGCAGGCCGCGCCTCAGACCTGCTTCCACAAATGATGCCAGCAGACACCTTCTATCTGGCGGCGGAGTTCCGGCGCAGATACCCCGGAGACCCCGGTCCCTCGGGAGCCGCAACCGAGGAACTGCAACAGCTTTGCGATCGGTATCCCGAACAGGTCACCTGGAAGCGCTTGTCGCACGATTTTGGCACGCCGCATCCCAGCCTGGCTCAGAACTACGGTCTCGAACTATTGAATGTTGCTCCCATGCCGCCGTTCTCTGGCTATTCCAGCCGCTTTCTGGCGGAGTCCTGGGATTCGCCCAATCTGTACTGGGCTCGTTTAGCCGATGAAGCAGGATATTCGCCCGTAATGCTGACTCGCCTCGTGCCGGAGCTTACTCGGCTGATGGTGCAAAAAATCTTTGCCACGGATTTCGAGGATTGGCCAGCTCTTCTTCGGGCGATGCACGAAGCGGGTAAAGATTTTCGCGAGGGTAAGTTGGCTTCGACGGCGAAGCCAAAAGCGGTTGGAGATTGATGTGGTCGTTTGATCGAATTGGAAGGCTGCTCCAGCAGTCTCAATCTAGGGTCTCAGGTGGGAACTTATGGTGAGGACATATTTTTTCGCGTTGCTTATTCCTCTGGGCTTATTGCTCGGAGAGAGGAGTGTCGAGGCTCAGGAGAGCCCGGACCTTCGCGTTGTGGTCAATATGGTCCAGCTGAACGTGGCGGTGACCGACAAGAACGGAAACTACATTACCGGACTGCGGCCCAAGGATTTTGTCATCGCGGAGGATGGGATTTCCGAGAGGGCAGCAACTTTTGCGGAAGGCAATGAACCGGCGCGTAGTCTCAGCGAGCTTGCCGACGACTCATCCGGTGCCTCGGCCAATCACTCTTCTGATGGCGCATCGCCGAAGACCTTCGACTCGCTTATAAGCGGAGCTAATGTATTCGTCCTGTTTGACACCAGTGACTATATGTATAGGGGCTTTGTCTTCGCGCAAGACGCTATTGCCGAGTTTGTTCGTTCGCTCGGAAATGCGGACAAGATTGCATTCTATTCGTACAGCAGAGATCTCTCGCGCGCCGCCCCTCTTACTTCCGACCGAACGCAAGTGGTTCGGGCAGTGCGCTCGACCGTGGCAGGGGATCAGGCGGCGCTTTACAACGCACTCTTGCTGACGTTGAAAGACGCAGCTCAAAACACAGGCAGAAAAGTCGTCGTAGTATTCTCGAACGGTCCAGACAATTCCAGCGTCGTACCGCCCGAGGACGTGGCAGAATTCGCCCAGTCCGCCGGAGTTTCCATTTACATGATCAGCACCCGAAAAGCCACGTTGGAGCCAGTGTCCACCGCAGTTTTTGATCGCATGACAGCGGCCACGGGCGGCAAGGTTTACTTCGCCAAGGACTGGCGAGACGAAAACAAAGCTTTCGCTTCCATCCGTGACGATCTCGCACATCTATACTCTCTGAGTTACTATCCGAAGCCCAACCCCAACGCAGGATGGCGGGCGATTACAGTGAGACTGGTGGGAGAGCAATTGAGGAAATACAAGGTGCGCACCCGCAATGGGTACCGTCCGCAACCATCCCGATTCTCCGGCGAAGGTAAGGCGGCCTTATCGGGGGGCGGTTCGGAATAGCGGCGCCGTGGCCGGGTTCTCAGTTTTGACCGCTACCGCATTGCCACCACGATATTAGCGAGCGCCTGCTTGAGCCGATCACTGCGAGCTGGCCCACGGCTCGAATTGCCGGTTCGAAATCGTCAGGGCTACCCTGAGATCACAGTGTTGTCGGCTGCACGTTGCACGGCTTTGCGGCTGCAACTGGCTTGAGGGGGTACGTTGCAGATTGGTCAAGCACTGAAACACAATCTTCTTTTCGACAGGTTCGTTGCCGATGTACGATCTCCTGCGTGCGAAGAAAAACAGCATTCCTTATTGTTCTCGTCATTCCTTTAATGTGCATCCATCCGGTGTTGGCACAGGTTTCGGCGGATCATCCGAACAAACTCTGGAAAGCGCAATGGGTCAGCGCTCCCGGTGTTCCGCAGCGAGATGAAGTCGTGCTCCACTTTAGAAAGGTCATCGACGTCTCCGAGTTGCAGCCGCATTTTTATGTAGATGTGAGCGCCGATAACCAGTTCATCTTCCAGGTAAATCAGCGACGCGTCGGTAGCGGTCCCAGCCGCGGCGACTTGGCACACTGGAGATACGAAACCTACGATCTTGGTCCGTTTCTTCGCACTGGAAAGAATGTGCTCGCGGCGACGGTCTGGAATTTTGGCACCCGCGCCGCAATCGCGCAAATGAGCAATCGAGTGGGCTTTCTGGTCCATGGGCACGGAGATGCTGAACGCGTGGCGGATACCGATGCCAGCTGGGATGTGGAAGAAGAAAAAGGGATCCGCACGCTTCAGCCGCAACTTCATGGTTACTATGCCGCCGAGCCCGGAGAGCGTGTCGACGCCGCGGCATTCGATTGGTCATGGGAAAGCCTCCCCAACCTTGGAGGGCAGTGGAACAAGGCGATCCCTCTTGGTCGTGGTTCTCTAAGGGGCGAAACCGATGCACCGAACAACTGGCAACTGGTGAATGATTACCTTCCGCCGATGGAAATGCAGCTGGTTTCGGCTGGAAAGGTAGTCAGAGCAACGGGAATCGAGCTGCCGTCGGGTTTTCCGCAACAAGGGTTCACGGTTCCGGCCAATGCGAAGGCCAGCCTTCTAATTGACAATTCGACACTGACAACTGGCTACCCCGCCCTGACCGCCAGGGGCGGACGAGGCTCCACTATCCGCCTGACTTATGCGGAGGCACTGATTGATGACACGGGCCAGAAGGGGAATCGGAATCGGATTCAAGGGAAACACATTGAAGGTTTGGTTGACGAGTTTGTGCTGGGAGTAGCTGACGCTCGGGAATTCATGCCATTGACCTGGAGGACATGGCGATATTTGCAGATCGACCTCGAGACGGCGGACCAGCCTGTTCTCATTGAAGGTTTGAAGACTTGGTTCAGCGCGTTTCCATTCATCGAGCGAGCACACTTTTCTTCCGCCGATCCTTCTCTGCGCACGATCTGGGACGTCGGCTGGCGGACAGCGCGCTTGGACGCACACGACACTTACATGGACACCCCCTACTGGGAGCGCCTGCAATATGCCGGGGATACGCGGATCCAGGCGTTGATTTCCTATGCAGTTGCTGGCGACGACCGTCTGGCGCGTCAGGCAATTCAGGCCTTCAACGATTCGCGAATTGCGGATGGGCTTACCCAGAGCCGTTATCCGTCATCGCTGGCGCAAATGATCCCAACCTTCTCTTTGCTGTGGATCGGTATGGTTCACGATTTTTGGCTCTACCGGGGAGATGCGAACTTTGTCCGCGCCCAACTTCCCGGCACACGCGCCGTGCTGGGCTGGTATCTCGACCGGCGGCGGGCGGATGGTTTGATGGGAAAGTTGCCGTGGTGGCCCTTCGTCGATTGGGGCAAAGATTTTGAATTCGGGATGCCGCCCGAGGAAGAAGATGGAGGTTCCACGATCATCACGCTGCAGTTCGTCGAGGCATTACGTTATGCAGCGGAAATTGAAGCTGAGCTGGGAGACCGACGAATGGCAGCTACTTACCGCGACGCAGCCACGCGGGCCACTGAAGCCCTGTGGAAGCTGTGTTGGGATGATCGATACGGGCTGATGACAGACACTCCTTCGCGAAGACACTACAGCCAGCACGCAAATATTCTCGCGGTCTATCTCGACGTCGTCCCCAAGAAACTGCAGAAAGATGTGCTTCAGAAAATCCTTTCAGCGAGCGATGCTGGATTCCCCTTGCGGGAGACATTGCCGGCGATGACGGCCGCCACTTATTACTTCCGTTTCTATCTGGCGGGTGCTTTATCGCACGCGGGTATGGGGGATCAATACCTTCAATTGCTTGAGCCATGGCGTAAGATGGTTTCGTTGGGACTCACCACTTGGGCCGAGTCGCCGGAGCCGACGCGCTCCGATTCCCATGCGTGGAGCGCTCACCCGAATTTCGATTTACTGACGATTGTGGCGGGGATTCGCCCGCGGACCGCTGGGTTCAAGACCGTTACGATCGAGCCCCATCTTGGTGCACTGAACCAGATCGAAGCGGCTTTACCGGCTGCGAAAGGGATGGTGGAAGTACGGTATCGTCGCGTGCCGAATGGCGTGGAGGCACAAGTCACTCTGCCCCCAGGAATGTCAGGCGGGCTGATCTGGAAGGGACACGAGGAAATCCTCCACGAGGGCAAACAGACTCTGGCACTTCCCTGACGGGCTTGACCGTCGCCTGATATCGTGTCGCCTTCGGAAGCAAGCGACCTGAACTCATCAACCCTCGACCATCAACTCCTTCCGATAAGTGTGTGAACCGTACCATGTTGAAGGAACCACGGATGAGCCGTTGGAGATGAGTTCGATGTCCGTGAGAATCGGGCTCTTTTGGCATTGCACAAAAGGCACTACGAGCGCTAACAGCGGCCGAGAAGAAGCAGTTGCAGCAATTCTTGAACTCACGATGAGAGTGCAGAACGCGTGCTTTGGTCACAGCCCCATCGGCGTGGACCGGAGATCGAGAGATCGCGCCGCCGCTATTGATCCCATTCCGTACCCATGTTGTCATCCGTGATGATGCGCACCTGGGCAGTACGAGCACGAATGTGGGCAGCCGATTCTAGGGTGAAGAAGCCGGGAACGTCCCGATCCATGGTTGTGACCATTGACATTACCTCGGCCAAGCGGCGACGCTGCTGCTCTTGCGATAAATCAAAGACAGCTTTGCCGTCGATACTGTAACGCGACAGCACGTCGAGCCAGCGCCCTGCGTCCAGCTTCAGAGGCGTGTCGCTCACCACGACGAAGTTTGCCAGACGCATTCCGAAGGGGAAGACTTTCACGCCGGTCGCGAGCACTTCATTGGAGTCGGTTGTGTTGTAAAAATCCACGCCGCCCGGATTGAGATGTTGGCGGATGAGCTGCAAAAAGTCTGTCGATAAAATGTTGGAGGCGTTAGATCGCCAATTGTAGGACGCGTTCAGGATGATAGCGTCAAACTTCCCGCCGGCATGTCGGATAAGCCAACGTCGGCCATCGTCGATGTCGATATGAACTTTTGGGTTTTGCAAGAGGCTGGCCACTTCTGGAGCCTGTGGAATCAGCCGCAGGTATCCAGGATTGATCTCAACGATGGTCAGGTGCTCGACCTGGGGATGATTGGCGATGACTTGCGCCCAGGATCCTGATGATAGTCCGATCATCAGGACTTCCTTCGGATCTGGATGGTAGTAGCTGAGAGCGAACGCACGTTGAATCCCGTTCGTATCATTCACCAGGCTTACGTTGAACCGCCCGTCGTATATACCACCCCCGAAGACCGTCCCCGTTTGAGTAACTGCGATAACGCCGCTCTTGTTCTCCACCACCGTGCCAAACCGCGCGCCGGAAACGTATTTGTCTTTCATGAGCATCTTTTCGTATATCGCGCGAAACAGAGGCTCGGAACCCAAAACGACAAGCAGCGCAGCGGTCAACGCAACCAACGCGGCGCCAACGAACGGGCCCCTGCCCAACTTCGCCTTGAGTAGCAATCCCGTTCCAAGCGCTAGACCAAGCAAAGCCAGGACAACGCTGACCTGCCTTAGCGGAAGACTGTCCATCAACACAAAACCGGTGAGATATCCGCCTAATGCCGAACCGAGAATGTTGCTCAGATAGAGATAGCTCATACGCGGGCCACTGCGCTCGTCGGCAGGCATCGAAATGTGACAGAGCATAGGGAACACAGCGCCAAGACAGGCGGCAGCGATGCCGATCGGTACGAGCGTCCACAAATAAGAGACGCGTACCACCAAAGCGAACAGGATAGGCCCAACCAGAAATCCGAGTAAGTTCGCGCCAAACACCGCGGCCACGAGGATGCGGACGAAGCTCTGTGGGCGTGTGATCTTGCTGCAAATGCGGTTGGTAGTCAACGATCCGGCGCCGATTCCTGCGAGAAAGGCGCCCAGAAGAAAGGCAAAGCTCTTGGCCAACCCAGCGGTTGTGAACGAAAAAAGGCGATACCAGACAATTTCGTAACCTAGCGAAACAAATCCCGCAATCCCCGCGGCTAGAAGAGCGGCTCCAAAGCTAATCCCAAACGCGTCGTCTGACTTAATCTGTTCTAACTTCACGCGTGGATTGGGTGTCGCTAATCCATCCGACACAGCCGAGTCTTTGATCTCGTCGCCTAGTGCTTGCCGCCCGCGAGTCAACAACTGCCAGACCAGCACAGTCGCGCCCACCGCAGCATTAAAGCCTGCCGCCAGCGCCACTGTTCCTGATTGTCCGAGATATCGCATCAGAAACAGCCCGGCACAGAAGCACGCCACTGCCGAGCCCAGAGTGTTGGCCGCGTATAACGCGCCCACGGAACACCCCACGCTATGCGAAAAACGAACCGTGTAGGAGACTAAAATGGGCAACGTCGAGCCCATCAAGGCGGTCGGGATCAACACCAACAAGAATGCAAGGAGTCCGGTTTCGAGTGCCCCGGATCCGGCCGTCAGGTCCGCTGCCCAATGAAAGAGTTTCAACGAAATCACACCGTAGGTGGCGATCAGCAGTTCGACTGCACCAAAAACCGTGAGTAATGGCAGCGGTTGGTAGCGCGAGATGAATCCACCCAGCAGACTTCCAAGACCCAAACCAAGCATGAAGGCGGTGACGACCATCGTCACAGACTCGATGTTCACGCCATAGAGGGTGAACAGCGCCCGCTGCCAAACGATCTGATAAAGAAGCGCCGGAAAGCCGGAAAAAAAGAAGAAGAGATACCACCACGGTACCGGCTTGCTGTATGGGGCACCACGCGGGCTCGCCTCGGCAAGGGCTGGGGCCACAGCGACAGCGGTGGATGCTTCCATTTGCTCCTCCATCAGTTGCGCGTGAGGTCTGCGG
>Ga0210389_10002612_pt1 | contig 14172 bp, 18 predicted proteins | sample IncBWH28OmetaG_FD_160127 | JGI IMG/M metagenome (GOLD analysis project Ga0210389, IMG submission 160127) | Forest soil microbial communities from Barre Woods Harvard Forest LTER site, Petersham, Massachusetts, United States - Inc-BW-H-28-O ...
TTTGGATTCTTGTTTGGATGGGGACTTTACAAACTTTAGTCTGGGGGGCATCGTTTAAATTTCAAAAAGTTTTAAATTTAAATTCAATTTTAAAAACAATTTAACGAAATAACGAGGAAAAAAAAATAAAATTCTATAGCCCACGAAACGTTGAAGGCCGGCCACCCTTTCGTTAATTTTTCGTTAATTATTAACCAAAGTTAAAAACTAAATAAGGATATTAAATTTACTTCTCCCCCTTTGGACGGGGATAGGTGCCTTCTTTAAATATTCTTCAGCATTTCTAGCTGCATTATAGCCTTTAAATATTCTATGATGAAATGCAATTGTTTTAAAGCCTTCCACTTGACCCAGCTGTCGTACAAAGAAGTCTCTTATTTTTTCATAGTCTAAATCTAACAAGCCTGTACTCCTTACAACAACTAAAGCATGTAAGTGGTAACGATGATACTTAGGACCTTGTTCTATACTTGAGTTCTGTTCCACTTTTAGTATGTTAACACCAGGTTTAGGCTTTACAAACTGAGCTATATGAGTAATAACATACTCATATACAAGACTTAAAGGATAAACAAGCTCAGGATTTGTTTGATTTGTATTAAAGGTTAAAAACCAAGCATTCCACCACGGTTTAAATGGATCTCTCTGCATTTACTCTTATTAATAAGAGTAAACTAAATTATTTTTATCTTCTATTCTGTGCATACCATTCCCTTGCCTCTTTTGCTTTTTCTGCATTACTTTTTCCAATTACTCTTTCTTCATCATCATCACTGCTTAAAGCCATTTCTCTTTCTATTTGTTGAACTAAAGACATAGGTTTTGGAAGCTCTGTTCTACAAAAGGTAGTTGTACCAGCAATATTAAGATAACATCTTTTTTCTACATAATATCTATTGTTAGGATCAGGAGTAACAAATGTCATAGTACTACTCATTTAGAGTTGTCTTTTCATTTCTTCCATGTTCATTAATGCCGATCCCCTCATTCTACCTCGCAATCCAACTCCATAACTCGAAGCAACACTACTTGCAATGTCAGTTAACGGCTTAGCATTTGGAAAGGCTTGCTGTGCAGCTGTGATAGTGGGTCGAACTAACCTTTTCAAAAAGCTTCCAACATCATCCCAGAAGCCACCACTTCCACTAAAACCATTTCCAAAGATATTCCTACTACGACTAATAGGTACAGGTTCACTATTCCAACTTGCTTTTACTTCATCAGGTGTTAACACTCCAATGTTCTTCCCAATCATACCTCCTTTCTGAATTGTTACTACACCCTCATTCATAGTTAACACATTCAAGTTAAAGGACATAGCTACAGCGGCAATGTTAGTAAAAGTAACCTGAATGGTAAAGGATTGCTTTGTTAATGTACCTGGAGCAAGTCCTTCTTGTAGAGGAATATCATCGCCAAACTTCAATGGTAAAATCGAACCCATAAACCTTCTCCAAGCAGTATAGGAATAAGTAAGCCCGTTCTTTACTGCAATTTCGTACAAGTCTTGAGGTGTAGCTGTACTCAAAATTCCACTTTGATTCATGTATTGTACTGTTACTGCGTCAATACGAGCACATGTATCTGTACTTGAGATGTTAGTCAACTGGTCTTGTTGAGATCCCCAAATAACTGCAATCTGAGGAATTGTAGGAATCGAGATAGTATCCAAATTAATGATGAACTGACCTCCTGGAGGAACTACCACGTTGAGTTGTTTCTGGTACAAGAATGGCTCTGAATAGGCATAAGTTAAGAAATCAGGAATAGGTTGTCTGGGGTTAGGTGTGTAAAACTGCAACAGTGCTTGAGCTCCAGTTATTGTTGTAGTAGCAGTAGCAAGAGGTACTCCTAACTCTGAATATGACCACAGTGCTTGATTTAGACCAATGATGTTAGGATTTGGTCCTAAACCACCTCCACTTCCTCTTCCTCCTAACTGCCAGTTGATGATGAGTTGATTTAAACCAATGAAGCATAACTGTTCTTGAGTGAAGTAATCATAACTTAAAGGACTTAGGCAAATAGGCTCAGTGAATTGCCATACAATGGTTGCAGTATCAGCTACACCAGTGGAAGTATTGTTAGTGATAGTAATGTCACAGAAACCACCTCGCCCAGTATTAATGTTATCCATGTTACCATAACCTCCAAGTGGATTACGAGGAAAGCCATCCATGTCACCATACGCTTGTGACTTATCAGTATATGTAGGTGACATACTTTGGTCAGTGCCAGCTGTAAAGTCGTTCTCAAATAAGTTACCTAGAACACGTGAGTATTGGTTCAAACTTTGTGTAAAAGGAAAGTTGTTAAATGTAACCTGGATGCTTTGAGTTGCTTCTCGTAAAGGTCTAGCTCTAGGTGCAAAGTAGTATGCATTTCCAGCAGGAACACCTACAGCATGTGGTAAACCAGCTGCTTGTAGAAAGGGAATACCAGCACCAGCCGAAACACCTGTTAATACAGTAACTCCTTGACATCTTATATACATTTGCCTCCTCACATATGTTTCAATGTCTGCAACTGGACATTGGAACACCATATTAGAGTTACTTGGAGCACTTGTAGGAAATACATAGTAAGTTCCATATGGTGCTCCACTATCAATGATATATGTTTTATTTCTAGAGGAGTTTATATCCAGATTTTTGGGAATGCCTCTGACAAGCTCTAAATCTCTTACGTCACTCATTTGATTATCGCAAAACTTTAGACATAAATTCACCTTTAATTCTTCCCATCAACTCCATAATTGCACATAAACCTTGATAAACAATGGGATCCCTTACTAACTTTAACTTAGGTCTAAAGTACAGCTGGATACCAAAGCTTGTATTAGGATTTAAATACAATTCTCTAATCACATTAGTATATGTGACAAAGTAAACTTGTATGTCAATAACAGTTAAAGGAGTAGTACCAGTTAAGCTAAGCATTTTAAACTCAGATTGTGGGAAGTATTGAGCTAATTGTCTTGATTCAAAGGGATTACCTTTAACTAAATCAAAGTCAATGAGAATGGTTTGACTACCTCTAGCAATGTTATTGTTAGCCTGGCCAGGAAGTGTTACATTAGGTATAAGTTGTGGAGCAACAGGTATTTTACTACTAACAAATTCAATACCTTTAATATCATCCCATTCCACCAATGAACTAAAGTCTTGAGTTACTTTCAACAAGTTCCCAGTAATTGTACTTAGAGCTAAAGGTACACCAGTTCTAGGTGCAGCTGGCAACAAGATTGCATCACTGTTAACACTTATTAAGTATTCAAAGCCATTTGGATCAGGTATTGCAAACATTTGGTCATATGGTAAATCTAACAACTGTTGTAAGTCAGCATTGAGTCCTATTTGTATTCTATTTATGTTTGTATCTAAGTATGCATCTTGTACATACATTGAAATTAAAGCCGTAGCTGAATCTAAGTAAAACATGGGAGCAGCTGTACCACTTGCACCAGGGAATATAGCTTTCAAAGCATTAAAGGCTAAAATACTAGCTGCATTAAGTTCCTGTAAATACAAACTATAACTAGTAACTCCATTTTTAATTTCTTCAGATGTTACTTGTAGAAATTGTCTAAAGTAATTTCCCATATAGTTAAGAGTAATCGAAGTAGTTGTTTGTAACGGAAAGCCTATAGGATCAGGTATAGTAGGAAAGAAAAGTGGCACAAGTTCTAAACTACAATGCATTCTTGTTATACATAACTCCCAATCGCTTGGATACATTAAATAAGGAGAGTCACGTGTTTCTACAGTCCTAGCTAGCTGGGGTACATTCCCAGTATTTGGTTTACTTATGTTAATAATCTGAATTAGTTGGTCGCACATTTAATAATCTTTAAATGGAGCAAGCATTATCAGATTCAGATATTGGTAAATTTATACCAAATATAGTGTTATACGAAGAACTGTACAAGAAAACACCTCAACAATTACTCAATATGTTACCATTAGCCATTCTCTACCAGCCTAACAAAGAAGACCCTAACATGGGACACTGGACCTTACTACACAAAGTACCTGGATCTATTGAATTCTTTGATTCCTATGGCTTTAAACCTGATGGAGAGTTTAAAGTAATGAACTATCAACAGCCTCATTACATTGCGCAGCTTCTTCTCAAGCTCATGGCTAACAATAAAGTAAGTTATTCACCATACAACTTTCAAGCTAGACGAAGTGGAGTGAATACCTGTGGTAGACATGTTATTGTTAGAAACATGTTCTCAAACTATGACATAGATAAATACTACAGCGCAATACAATCTGTAAGTCAACATTTAAACATTACTCCTGACGAACTTGTTGTGATTTTAACAAGTTAAGCTATAAAAAGCTTAAAAAACGTTAAAATAAGGAAATTTTACTTTTCTTTTACATCTATTACCTATCGCATATAGGTAATATTACTACTAAAAATTCCAAAAAAGTGCGTTTCATATTCTAATATAGAAACTTTTTCTTATTTTTTCGTTAAGAATTACTTAATTCAACGACGAACGAAGAACAAACAAAACCATTTGAAGGGTCAGCAGCACTAGCATTCATAAAGATATCTATTGTATGTGAAATAGTTCTATCCCAGGTAATGGTTGGTTGAAAGTTACCATTTGATGAATGAGTGGAAGCAACTACCATAAAGTTAGCTGAAGCAGTTGCAGAGCCAATTGTAACATTGGCATTAATTTGAGTAGCAACATTTGTCCCATAATTAGCACCGAACGTGGTTGTAGTTGTGGCTTGCTTTCCATCAACATAGAGAGCATAGTTAATGGAGCCACCTACAGTTGATCCACCTGCTCCACTTGCTGCAATTTTAACAACAGATCCAACAGGTAAAGGAGGAATGGTTAAACTTCCTACAGCTGTTGAACCGGCTGAGAGAGAAGCTAGTAAAGTGTTACTAACTGTTACTGTAGATGTTTGTGAATATTGTCCAGATGTTAAAGGTGCTAGACTTGGACCTCCACTCACTGAAAGTGCAGTTATAGAGTTAGCAGTTATGTTAAGCCATGGCTTTTGTTGAGGAGTACCTTCTATAAATAATCCTAAGTCCATTTATCTAGCCTAAATATTTAAATTTACTTTCATTTACTTACGTGAATCTGAATCTATTTCCTCCCAACCAGCTTCATTAGTATGAGGTAAAGACTGTGTAAATAACTCTTTAGGAACAACTTTAGGAAGTGGAGTTGAATCCATATGAATAGTGGCATCTTTCATTTCAGGCTGAGGTAACTTAAACTCAGGTAAAGGTGGACTATTACTTGTATAGCCATGTGTAACCATAGCTAGTGAAGTACATCCAATGTTATTAGAAGCATCAGCAGCTGACCATTGTACAGCCATGTCGAATGTGTTTGAACTTGCAGGAACAATAGCAGGTCTAGCAAAATTAGATACAAGAGTTTGACCTGATTGAACTACTTCTAGATAAACATTACAAAATGTAGCACCAAAAGACAAAATAGCCTTAAAAGAGCCATGTGTAAGAGCATTAGGAGGAGAAATGGTTACAGTTGCTTCAGAAGCTAAGTTAACAATAACTACAAAGTTAAGTGTTGGTGCTAAAGTAGAAGTAGCTTGAAATGTTCCAGTAATTTCCATCCATTGACCTTTGTTTGACACTGGAAAAGTAAGGGACCCAATACTACCAGCTCCGGTAGAGAGAGAAGTAAGAGCTGCAGTGTTATTCACAGTTACTTGTGAGAATTGCATGAAGTTAGACCAAGATACTCCTAAATTGTTAACATAGACCTGCTCATTAGCAAAAACATTAGACACAGCATTAATGCCATGACCTAACATGTTAAAGTCACCTGTGGCTGAGACTGAACCATCAGCTAAGAAGAGATTATTAGCTTGGACTCCTGAATCATCAATGATTTTACCTGTTGTATCGTGATACATGGGTAGTGAGCCTACAGTTCCACCTATGGAATTAGAGACAATGTTATCTGCGAGACGAGTGTGAGTAGGTCCACCTATTAGTTGAACATTTTGAAGATCGTTAGCATTCATATCTATATTACCTACCATTTGAAAGCCAGTGATACGACAATAAGGATTAGTTACACCCATTGAATCAACTGTATTAATAATACCTGTACCATCTGAATACAAAGTCACTGAGCCTACTGCTGGATTTGGAGGAGCTACTCCTTGATTAACTAGAGTAAGAGTATTGCTTGTCATAGGTCCTACAAAGCTACCTGAAGTAACTAAATTAGTTGTAACAGTGTTAGCAGTTATGTTAAGCCATGGTTTTTGATTAGGTGTACCTTCTGTAAGTAATCCTAAGTCCATTTATCTTATACAAAAATAAGATAAAGAATACAATTTTAAATAATGAGAATTCCAGTAGGATAAAGAAAGTAACGTGGAGCAGACTTAACTAAACATAGCCAGTCAACATTCATATTAGCATATTGTCTTGCTTTAGGTGCTGGCATATCCATTTTATTGGTAAAGAACTTCATAATTTGATCAGCACCTGTTTTTGGAAAGAAGATATACTTGCTTGTTTCTTGTAGAATAGTTCTATTTTGAAGTCCAGCAAAGGCAACATGTCCCATATAAATGCTTCTTATGTTATGTTTACGACCATTTGCATAACAAAGGTTAACTAAGTAATGTGCTTGTTTTCTTACTTTCTCTTCAGGAATATTGTCAATGTCATCAAAGATACAGAGAGAATTAGCGAAGTCTTCAACCTTCATCTCTTTAAGTGCTTCTACATCATTTGGGTTATCAGGTCCACCAAGTATGAACTCAGTAAATGGAAATAGTGGTATAGGTTCATCTTTTTCATCTCTACAAATAATAAGCTTATCATCGTCATCTCGTAGTGGTACTCCTTCTTCATCCTTTTCCACATTATAAAAGGCTGGATCCTCTTCCTGTGCACAAAAGATAATAACTTTACGATCAGGAAACATATGTAGAAATTGCAACGCATACTGTGCTGCTAGCCTTGATTTACCTGAACCTGATTCTCCAAACATTGTAAGTCTTTCATGTCCTTTAGAGGGTATAATTATAAGTGTTTCATCAGGCTCAACCATAAAGTCTTTAACACCTGGTCCATGTTCATCTTGTGGTACACTTGCATTTCGAAGCATTGTACCTACTTCATTAAATGATAGACCTGCTTGAAGTTGTTCAGTAACAATATCAATCATAGGTTCTGGTAAAGGCTCAGTTAGAAAGTTGGACTCTACTCCATCCTTATCCAAATAAACAAAATGTAAATTACCTGTTTCTGTGTTAATTACGGAGGCTATTGGATCTCCAATTGGTTCTAATGTTATGGACATTTTGTTATTGTTTTAATGTTAAATTAAAACAATTAATACAGTTTTTAAGCTCCCTCACCGTTAATTCCCATTCCATATATATGTGCCGCGTCATATTTTGGATAGCCCAAATTTTCTAAGAACTTTTGCACTTTGTCAAAAGTTCTTGATATTTTTGTTGCTCTATGGAGTTTATCAACCAATCTTCTTAATTCAGCATCACTTGCTGAAACAATACCATTAAACTCTTCATCTGTAAAAGCACCTCTAGCATAAGTACTAATTGCTAGCTTTAAAACAGACTTTTCATTAGGTGTGGCAAAATAAGAAGGGCTGAACTTTTCTTCAGGAACAACGGGTGGAGCTGGTCCCTAAGCAGGAGGAGGAAATCCTCTTTGTACAGGTGGTGGTTTCTTATAGGTTCTAGTTGCTTTATGTCTCTTAGCTATTTCTGCGTATTTTGTACCAAGTGCTTTAGCACGTTCCATCGCAGTCATTGGCTGTGCTGCAATTTCAGCTCTAGCTACAGCTCTTTCTTTCTTTTCTGCATCTGAGTATTTACCTCTGTTACTACCACCATGTCCGCCTCCAAAGTCAGCCCTGTAAGCTAAATCACCTAAGATTTGATAATTAGGCTTTTCATTCTTTGCTTTTAAAGCTCTCTTAATATATCTAGTCTTATTTCTAACATCATACTTAAGAAGTAAAAGTTCTCTACCAGAAAGACGTCTAGCACCTGTCTCGGTTAATCTTTTCTTTACTTCTTGTGATAAAACTCTGTCATTTACTTCAGCTGTAGCTTTTCTTGCTACTTGCATATCCATGTATTCCTTCTCTGTTACTTGATGAGGAACTTTTTTAGCTGGACCTTTTACGCCTGGTGCATTCTTAACTGCCCTTTGTACAGTAAAAGAATTAAATACACCATTTCTATAAACTGGAAGTCTTTCTTTTCTTTCTGTTTTCTTTTTTACATTACCATATGTATCTATAGCTCCGCCAGCTAGAGCAGCACCATACATTCCACCCATAGCTCCGCCAGCTAGAGCAGAGCCTTCCATAGCTCTTCTTAACATGTCCATAGTGTCAAGTTTACGTGACATTCTTTATTTAATGTAAATAAAGAATACTAAATTCATTGTTATCTCGGTCTCACAATTTTAAAACATACAGCCTTCACATTCTTAAGCGAGATAGTTATCTCTTCAACATCATCTAACTCCACTTCAGGTGGAGGAGGTGGTTGAACTTCAGGTAAATCTTCAAATTCTTCATCCTCTTCATCATTTATAATAGTGAAAGGCTTCTCAGGTTGTTTAGCTTCTTCTAGTGCTTTTGTGAATGGGTTAGAGGAACCGTACTTACGTTTATCCGCTAACATATGTGATGAACACTTAGGATTTCCCCAAGTTGGCTCATTACAAACTTCACCTGTTCTTTTACCTCTTTGTAGAATTACTGGACATTTATTTTGTGCTTGTTCTATTTCAGTAGGTAATCGCACTAATCCTTGAGATGAGGCTTGTGGTACATCTTTTAATTCAGACATGTTTATAATTGAAAAAGAAAGAGAATTTTAATTCAATTTTTAAAGATGGACTTATTTAAGGTAATGTTTGGGGCCGAGTACGATTCTGAAATAATAAATAAAGTAGATGAGCTTATACGAAGGGCAATTAGCGATGGACTCTTAGTAGTACCAGAAGAAAAGAAGAAAGAATTATACACAGGACCTAAGTTTTATTACAATGATTGTTACTCTAGAACAATTAAAGTGGAATATTACAAAGATGGTAAATTATGGAAACAAATAGAAAGTGTTTATGGTATACCCTCTGATGTGAAATGGAAGTGGATTGACGACATGGAGATGTTGCTACAAGTGGAAAAAATACCTAAAGCAGTTGCTTCTTGGAGCACTAATCCTATGTCAGTTGAACAATTTGTGAAAGAAGTAGAGAAAAGAGCAGATAGAGATATGGCTTTAGTTGCTAAACATAGAGGTGAAACTGAACATACTGAGTAATAAACTTCGATTATGTAGTGCCTCTTTTCGGGCATGTAGGGGCACTACAACAAATTTAAAATACAATGTATTTTAAATTTTATTTCTTAATTATTTTATACCGGACACTTCATTAAGCACTTCTCTGTAAAAAGTATTTGTTTTTCTGTTTGCCACTCTAGAATTTATAGGTATAATATACTCAGCAATGGAATTTGTTCTACATATTTCACAAACCTTTAAGTGTAACCTTCTTTTTGTACCACCTGCACCGCATCCTTTTTTATCCAATACAATAACTGTTCCGCATGCATACCTAACCAAACCACATGTAAATGACATGATTTAAAATTGAATTATTTTCTTTATTTATTTTCAATTTTAAATCATGCCTCGCGGAAGAACAGGTGCTATTGTTAAGAGCTCAGATATTGATGCCGAGTTAGAATGCGGTAGGATTTATGTTGGTAATAGGATTACCGTATATAAGCTTATTAATTTACATAAAAAGTTTTGTAGTACTTGCGCACAAATAAAGGATATAAAAAGTGTACAAACTGAACCAGTTTTGTCAATACCTAAATATGGTAAGGCTGGTAGCTGTATGAGACTTGAGGAAATGTGATAGATGGTCTTTCGTTTGCTTTTCTCCATCTTCTCTTGAAGTTAATATCTGAACCTTTAACCCACTTTGGAGCATCTCTAATTACTTTATCTAACCATTTATTTAACCAATCTTGTTGGTTAAACTCATCAAAGCTTTGCAATTTAAACAAAAAGCTTAACCTATTCTTTTTATATTTAGTAACAAATACTTCATACCAATTGCTAAATCTTTCATATTCATATCTAGAAGTCATTTTATACATTCTATAGCCTCCTATTCTTATTTCCATAACCTTGGTACAATTAAACTTTATTTTTAAAGTACCTATAACACTCTCTCTTTCCTCACCTAAATTACACCAATATTCTCCATCCATAGTTGTTGCGTGAAAACCATCATAATATACATGATCTAAATGTACAACTTTTCTCCAAGGCCAATCATTAGCTTTTATTATTTCTTTCTGTAAAGCTACAAAAGTTTCTTTGTATGTGTTTAAATCGTCCTCTGTTAAGCCGGCCATTTAAATTGAATTTAAATAAAAACAAAATTCAATTATACAGTATAAGGATATAAAGACTATTATAGTCTAACGTTAGACTATAATATATAAATTTTGTGTGTAGGTGTGTATGCAAGCCTCAGTACAATTTGAGTTGTGTTGATTTAATATAGAAAATTGAATTTATTTTTTATTAAATTTCAAATCCAAAGTATGGCGCTTGTACACAGGATTAAGATACAAAAAAATATTTTAAAGTATCTTATTGAAGATATTTGGAAGATGGTGCATAGCTATATGCAATATGAAGATGCACAACTTTTTTATGAAAGCTTTACAGATATTAAGCTAGAAATACCAATCAGACCAACAACTGTATTTGATCCGTCTAGCGGAATGTTTGCTGAATGTAGAGAGGGCACTGTTTTTGCCAATATAGAAAATATTTACCTATCTGAGGTTGGCTTTCATTCTTGTAACCACCAGAGAACAATAACAGGCTATGTTACTGCATTATCTAGAAATCATAACCTCTATTACAAGTGTATGTTTTGCGAACAGTACATAAAACTACGCTTCCACCATGAAAAAAGTGGGAAAGTTCTTATTAGATTTTATAGCAAGCTTCTCAATGGTAAAATTGAAGATACTTGGCTGTGTGAATGTTGTAGTCCTGAAGAAACATATATGAGTGCGGCTTATCCAGTTGATTACTTTGTGGGTGGTTATTTAATATAGAAAATTGAAAATAATTTGTAGTTTAAATTCAAATTTAAACTATGCCTCTTATTAAGATAATTAGAAAGTATTTTACACTTGATGTGAAAGTCCTAAAGCAACTTATTATGAGCTATATGCAATATGAAGATGCAATGAAAGTGTACGAATACTTTGAGCTACCTGAACCTGTTAGACCTCTTGCTTTAAATATAACAGACATCTTCAACTTTTTAACACCTGAATGTTTTAATACAAGTATCTACATACCTGTAGAATATGAGGGTAAGTTTGATTTAATGGATTTATTTGAACTTGACCATGTTAGGGTGGCATACAGTAAATTTATTTACTTCCAGTGTAAGCATTGTTTAAGTTATAATAAACTTAATTTCACTTTTAGTAAAGTTCATGTTAGTAATGCTATAACTAAACCACCCGAACTATCTTTACATTTAGTTGTTAAACAAGTCAAAGATGTTATACAAGGTATTCCTGGTAGAAAATTCTTATGTGAATGTCTAGTAAGAAGTAGAACTGGTAGCTATAAAATTCAAGATACTACTATAACCGGAGATGATTGGATAAAAGAATTTTTAGGTAAAAGTCTTATACCTAGCCCTCAACGCCGACGACTTTAGGTGCTTTAACTATGTTAATTTTAACATTTTGCAATGGAGCTTTTGATCTAAAATTATAATGCTTCCTACATTTATTTTTACAATATCTGTAAAAATCTTTCTCGTCTTTATCTCCACATATTACACATTCATATGGAAGAAGTATTAACGGTCTTCTATCTTTATATGTTGTTATTTTCATACATAGTTTACAACAAGTCTTCCTTCCACCTTGAAAAGCAGAAGGATCTTTGCTTTCACAAATAACACAGTAGTATTCCTTACCAGTTACAGGCATTTATTTCAAAATTACTATATGATTTAATTCAATTTTAACTTTGGTTAATAATTAACGAAAAATTAACGAAAGGGTGGCCGGCCTTCAACGTTTCGTGGGCTATAGAATTTTATTTTTTTTTCCTCGTTATTTCGTTAAATGTATATTAACGAAATATTTTAGAAATTTTATTCCCACTAAATGTTGAAGGCCGGCCACCCACCTTTCCTTAATATTTGGTTAAAATTCTTCTAATTCTGAGTCTTCTTCTATTTCAGAATTCTCTATATTTTCTTTAACTTCTTCTCTAGACTTAATTACTATTTTAATAGGAATAAGGGGAAATTTCTTATTATGCCAAATTCTTAAAGAAATAACAGGTAATTTATCTTCATCTACTCCAGGAAGTATTTCTTTAACATGTACAACATCATATAATTCAAGCTCTATTTTAAAGTAATTAGGTCTCTCAGTTCCATCTCTATGTCTTCCTCCATCTGAAATATGAGCTATTTCTTTAATTTTCTTAGTTATAGTAATTTGAGGTAATATCTCTCCATTATTTGTGCTACGCTGCCAGACTTTATACATGGAATATAAAGAATTAGAAGAGATTAACACTGACTCAGCTTTAAGTGTAGTATTTAACAAATCTTCTTTAATAGGTATACTACCTTCTTTAAATATTTCATCTAAAAATAGAATAGACTTACCTCTACAGGATTTAAGTGTATCTTCTTTTAATTTAGTATTAGGAATATCTTCTAAGTTACCACTCCAGCCTTCACACTTCCAAACAGGATGAATCCTGCATAAAGTATAGAAAGCATCACCAACTAACTCATTCATTATAGCTTCACTTAGATCTTTAAAGTATTTCCTATTTCCAGCATAGATAGCTGAAATTTCATTCATATAGTATCTTCTGTCATCCTTCTCTAGAAATATAGGATTATCATGGTTAGTAAAAAGAATATAAGTAATAATATTAGCAATAAGCTCAGAGTCTACATTCTTATTTGTTAATCTAAAGTCATTACCTGTAATAAGTCTTTTTAAACAATCAAATGAAGCTGAAGCACCTCTACCTCTACAAGTGAAGTCGGCTTTTTCACTAGCTTCATCTATTATAACTAAAGCAGAACCTCTAAGTAAGCAGTTAAATTGACCAGTTATTTCACCTAAGCCTTGTATTTGTTTACAACAAGCTTTACCATATACAAAGTTCTCAAAGAAATCAGCTAGAATTCCTTTACCTGTTCCCTGTCCTCCTTTATATACTGCCATTACATTTGTTCTTTTTAACTCACGAATAGGATAAGCAATATGCTCCATAGTATAGTGAAATTTAATATTATCGTCATTAGCCCATACTTTTCTAATATGATTTAGAACAGGTTTACATATTTCTTCACATCGTTCTATAGTTACTTTTTCTATGAATTCAGCTTTAAAACAAGGAAATACATTAAAGCAATCTGTCTTGGAACTAAAGCCTAAGTCTGAATGATAAGGTATGTTAACTATTTTTCTAGAACAAAAATCAACAAATGACTTATTAAGTAAAGAAAATGGTCCACGCTTATCCCAGAAGCCTTTCTTCTTTTTCTTTCCTTCTTCATCATCGCTAGGTTCTACCCATACCCAATATGCTCCATTTTCACCACCTTCATAATAGCCTTTCTTGTTTATTTTAAGAATTCCACAAGGATTATCTTCACTATGTTTACCAATATTTACTAAAGTAGAACTAGTAATTCTATGAGCAACTCTAGCTAATTTAGGACAAATAAACATAGCTGCTTCCTTCTCATCTTCAAACTTTTCCGCTTCTACTTCTCGTACATAATCTATAAGATAGTAATTTAGCTTAGGATCATATAGCTGTAATGTTTCATTATATGAAATACCTAAATCTACATCTTTGGATTCTTGTTTGGATGGGGACTTTACAAACTTTAGTCTGGGGGGCATCGTTTAAATTTCAAAAAGTTTTAAATTTAAATTCAATTTTAAAAACAATTTAACGAAATAACGAGGAAAAAAAAAATAAAATTCTATAGCCCACGAAACGTTGAAGGCCGGCCACCCTTTCGTTAATTTTTCGTTAATTATTAACCAAAGTTAAAAACTAAATA
>Ga0210389_10002613_pt1 | contig 14170 bp, 11 predicted proteins | sample IncBWH28OmetaG_FD_160127 | JGI IMG/M metagenome (GOLD analysis project Ga0210389, IMG submission 160127) | Forest soil microbial communities from Barre Woods Harvard Forest LTER site, Petersham, Massachusetts, United States - Inc-BW-H-28-O ...
GGGAATAGCGGAGATGCTCGAGTCGTCAGTTGGCGATCTCGTAGAAGTCGAGTATGCCATTGAAGCTGGCCAGTTGTTTCTCTTGCAGGTAAGACGTGGGCAGGCAGCGCTTGACGCGGCACCACGAATCGCGGTGGAGTTGGCACGGGAAGGGCACATAGACAAGCGTGTTGCCATAAGCCGGATCTCTGCCTTGTGCTTGCCGTCACGGATGCCGGACCGATCAGACGCAACTACCGGAAAGCTGGTCGCGATAGGGATTCCAGCAAGCACTGGAGTGGCGAGTGGCATGATTGCCACCCACTTGGCTAGCGCGTTGCGTCTGCTCGAGGAAGAGATCCCTTTCGTGTTGGCCCGTCCCTTCACAACCCCGCAGGATCTTCCGGTACTCCTAGAGTCGGCGGCGGTTATCACTGAGCGGGGCGGGCGTACATCCCACGCAGCGGTGGTATGTCGAGAGCTTGGTATTCCCTGCGTTGTGGGGTGCGGAGATGGAGCCCTGGGAGAGTTGGGCCATCGTATCGTGACAGTGAACGGCGCGACGGGTGAGATCGATGAGGGCAGCTGGTGCCCCGACGAAATTCGGCGCGACAGCGAGTACATGAGGGAACTGCTCGACTGGGCAATGGAGCTGGCTCCGGGGATGCAAGTAAGGAGGAGCGATGCGGGCGATCCTTTTCGATCTCGATGATACGTTGGTAGTTGGGAAGTCGGCTGCGGTCGCGGCACTCGAAGCGGTGACGGCCGTCGCTGAGCGTGACGCTGGTGTCGACGGTGCTCAGCTGCAGATCGCGCTACCGATTCAGGCCGACAAGATCTGGAGTGCCGGTCCCGAGCACAGTTATTGTGCACAGATCGGCCTCAGCCCGTGGGAGGGACTCTGGTGCAACTTCGAAGGCCCTGATTCGGCAAGCAGACATCTAGGAGAGTGGGCTCCCACCTACCGACGTGAAGCGTGGGCCGAGGCTCTGGCACTGCAGGGTGTTGTCGGTCACGTCTTCGCCGATAGGCTCGCCGGGCTATACGCCAAGGAGCGGCGTGCTCGTCATCAAGCGTTCGATGACGCTCATTTAGTCCTCGCGACGCTTCGCAAGCGGCATGTCCTAGGGCTGGTGACCAATGGTGCAGCTTGTCTTCAGCGCGAGAAGCTCGAGGCTACCGAACTGGGTCAATACTTCCAGACGGTTGTCGTGTCCGCGGACATTGGTGTGGCTAAGCCGGATCCGGCGATTTTTCGCTGCGCCGTATCGGATCTTGGGATTGGTCTCAGCGATGCGGTGATGGTTGGTGATAATCAGTGGCGCGATGTGGAAGGTGCCACGGCTCTCGGGATGGCGGCGGTTTGGCTCAATAGACGGGGCGAAGCAAAGCGTGCTGCCGGTCGCGGTGTGCTTGAGATTCCAGGTCTGTCGCGGTTGCCCACTGTAATAAAGGAAATGGGAGGCCCGTCGGGCAATATCGCTTGACTGTTCGACGAGCAAAGGATTCCAATGGCTCATGACCTGGGCTACCTCGTCACGCTCGTTGAGTCGATGCCAGCCGAGGTAGCGGAGTGGGGGTGGCTGACTCCCTGGGCGGGCGGGTGGCGCTATGACGAAGAGGGCTCGCCGATCGGTCGAGGGGGGCTCTCAGGGCTGCCGAGCACGCGGTTGAATTGGCTGGCGGAGTCGGCGACAACGCCGCAACGCCTGAGTGGTGGTCGAGCTGCTCGCTACGTCGCACTTGGACAGCATGCCCCGAGCGGGACTCGAACCCGCCCCACCGGATTAAAAGTCCGGCGCTCTACCAGATGAGCTATCGGGGCCCTTGAGCGCGAACAGTCTGGCAGACCTGCGCCCTATTCGGCGGCGGCCACGCGTAGGAGCTCCTCGATGCGGGTGAGCTTGACCCGCGGGCGGCCCTCGGGCTCGCCGAGCGCGCGCTCGTGGCGGTCGATCGCCTCCCAGCCGGAATACGTGACCAGGTCGGGCTGGCGCGAGCGCAGCAGCGCCTCGGCGGAGGCGGCGTCTGGGTGGCTGGGGACGTGGGCAAGGCTCGCGTGAGCCGGCCCGGAGTCCGCCTCGGACGTCGGGTGATCGCCGTTGCTCGAGAGGCTTGTGGCAAGGTCGGCGAGCAGCGCGTCGACTGTCTCCTGGGCGTCCTTCTTGTTGGTGCCGATCACGCCGGAGGGCCCGCGCTTGATCCAGCCGACGACGTACTCGCCGGGTAGCGGCTGGCCGGCGTCTGCGTCGAGCACGCGTCCGGCGCTGTTGGGGATGACCGCTGAGCGCTCGTCGAAGGGCACGCCCGGCAGTGGGATGCCGCGGTAGCCGATGGCGCGGAACGCGAGCCCGGCGGCGATCGTCTCGTGCTCGTCGGTCGCCTGGGCGCGCAGCCCGCCGTCGGGTGTGGCGACGAGCTCGTTGCGGATCATCTCGACCGTGCCCAGGCGGCCGTGCTCGTCCGGCAGGAAGGCGGTGGGCGAGAGCAGGAAGCGCAACACGATGCGCTTGTCGTGTCCCTTGACGGGGCGCGATGCGTAGTCACGCAGGATCTCGACGTTGCGTCGGCTGGTGATGTCCTGCTCGGCGCCCGGGTCCTCGACGGCGAGCGCGCGCTCGAGCTCGGCCTCGTCGACGATCACGTCGGCGCCGGCCAGCTCGCCCAGCTCGAGCAGCTCCGGGTTGGTGAACGCCGCCTGGGCGGGACCGCGGCGGCCGACGATCACGACCTCGCAGACGCGGCTCTTGGCGAGCACCTCGAGTGCGTGGTTGGCGGTGTCGGTCGGCGCCAGCTCCTCGGGTGCGAGCACGAGCATGCGCGCGACGTCCAGGGCGACGTTGCCGTTTCCGATCACGACCGCGCGCTCGGCCGCGGCGCCGCTGCCGGAGGCAGTGGTGAGGTCGAACTCGAGATGGGTGTGGTCGGGGTGTCCGTTGTACCAACCGACGAAGTCGGTGGCGGCGTGCGAGCCAGGCAGCTCTTCGCCGGGGATCCCGAGCGGGCGATCGGACGGCGAGCCGGTGGCGTACACGATTGCGTGGTAGCGCTCGAGCAGCTCCTCGCGGGAGACGTGCTCGCCGAAGTTGACGTTTCCGAAATAGCGAAAGCGGGGGTGGGCGGCGGTCTTCTCGTAGATGCGGCTGACCGACTTGATCTTGGGATGGTCGGGGGCGACACCCGAGCGCACGAGCCCCCACGGAGTTGGCAGGCGCTCGAGCATGTCGACCTCGACGGCGGCGTCTGCGTCCTTGAGCAGGTGCCCGGCGGCGTAGAAGCCGGCGGGACCGGAGCCGATGACGGCGATGCGGATGGGTGGCTGGTCTGTCATTGCGTGCGAATGATGGGCGCGGCCCGACTCGAACGGGCGACCCCCTCGGTGTAAGCGAGGTGCTCTAGCCAGCTGAGCTACGCGCCCCGGCTGGAGCGCTTAAGGCTAGCGGGCGCGCCTCGAAGGGCCCGGCGTAGCCGCGTGGCGGGTACGAGCGCCCACGCGGACCGCGTGCCCTGCAAAGCTTGCGGGGGATGCGCCGACGCGGCCTAGGGTGGAGTAGGACACGGCTGGTCCTGTGCTTTGCGGGAGGGCTAGTGCTGCTGCTGGCGCTCGCCCAGGCATTGTTGCCGCGCCTGGCGGCCTCGAAGATCAGCTCGAAGGTGAGCCGCTACGGCAAGGTGCAGAGCGTGAGCGTCAGCGCGTGGCCGGCGATCGAGCTGCTTTGGGGTGACGCCGGCTCGGTGCACGTGCACGCCAAGAGCCTGTCGCTGGACCCCGAACAGGCCTCGTCGCTGCTATGGGAAGCACACAACAGCTCCGACGTGGTGGTGGAAGCGCAGAGCGTGCAGGTCGGCTCGCTGCGGTTGAGCGACGCGCGCCTGAGCAAGCACGGCAACGCCCTGTCCGCTGAGGCGCTGGCAAGCGAAGAAGATGTGCGTCAAGCCCTGCCGGCGGGCTTCGGCGTGAAGCTGGTGCGCAGCGAAGGCGGAGAGGTCGAAGTGCAGGCCACCGGTGGCTTCTTCGGGCTGAGCGCAACGGTCAACGCGGTGGCGGGGGCGGTCGAAGGCAAGCTGGTCGCCCACCCTGTCGGCTTTTTGATCGAAGCGCTGCAGCTGACGCTGTTCTCGAGCCCGCACGTGTACGTGGAGGGTGTGGGTGCGAGCGTGCACAGCGAACAGCCGCTTACCTACCAGCTGAGCATGAACGCAAGCTTGCGCTGAGCGCCCGCGCAAGCTGCGGCTCAAGCGAGTGCGGGCGCGCTCTTGGCGGCGACGGCGCGGCGCGGTCTGACGTGCATCGGCAGCCCGTGCTTGGGGCTGATGGTGGGCATCTGGCGAATGCTCAGCGTGAAGTCATCGGGCACGGCCAGCGTGACACGCGAGAGGATCAGCGTTGCGATCGCGCGCACCTCGAGCTGTCCGAAGCGCATGCCGATGCACGTGCGCGAGCCGCCACCGAACGGCACGTATGCCCCCTTGGGCAGAGCGGCGCTGGCCTCGGCGGTGAAGCGCTCGGGACGGAACTCCTCCGGGTCTGCGAACACGTCAGGGAGATGGTGTGAGGCCCACGAGCAGTAGTTGACGAACGCGCGCGCTGGAACGGTGTGGCCTTCGAACTCGAATGCCTCGACCGAGCGGCGCGGGCCGATCCATGCGGGCGGGTACTTGCGGAGCGTCTCTTCCAGGACCAGCTCGAGCTCCGGCAGCTCGCCCGAGACCATCTGTCCGGCGGTAGGTCGTCCGCCCCCTTCCAGCAGCGCGTCCTGCTCGGCGAGCAGACGTCCGACGATGTCCGGACGGCGCGCCAGCTCGTAGAACATGAACGACACGGTCGACGTGGTGGTGTCGTGGCCGGCGAACAGCAGCGTCATGACCTCGTCGCGGATCTGCAGGTCGCTGAGTGTGTTGCCGTCCTCGTCGTGGGCGTCCAGCAGCAGGCTGAGGATGTCGTGCCCACGCTCGCCGCTGGCACGGCGGCTCGAGATCTCCGAGTAGATCAGTGTGTCCAGCTTGCGCGCCGCCCGCTGCATGCGCGCCCACGGCGAGTAGCGTCCGCGCAGGATGCGCAGGGCGTACTCGCTGGAGTAGAAGGCCAGCGCCTCCTCGAACAGCCCGGCGGCGTCGATCGCCCGCGCCTGCGGACCGTCGGGGTCCACGCCGAACAGCGCACGCATGGCGACGCGCACGGCCAGGTGCCGCGTCCACGCATACAGGTCGACGGTGGCGCCGGGCGCGAGCTGGTCGAGCGCGCGTGTGACCTCCGTGAGCACGTCGTCGGCCGACGCGAGGATGTGCTCGCGATGGAACGCCGGCAGCATGATGCGCCGCGAGCGACGGTGGAAGTCGCCGTCGATCGTGAGTAGGCCGTCGCCCATTAGCCCGATCAGGTCGCGGAAGTGCGATTCGCGCCACGTGAAGTTGGACGCGTGGGACACCGTGATGTAGTGGTTGGCGGCCGGCCCCAGCATGAACACCACGTTGGAGTGGAACAGCCGCAGCGTAAACACCGGCCCATAGCGCTCGTAGGCCTCGAGCAGCATCGGCAGCGGGTCGTTGGCAAAGCGCCGGGTGCGCGCCAGCGACGGGCGCGTCTCGCCGGGCGGGAACGGCACCGTCGCCGAGCGCTCGTCCCGGAAGTCGTGCAGCATGACCGAAAGCGGCCGAGAGTCGATCAATGGTTCGGGGCCCACCAGCGGCACAACCGAAGCGTAGAGCAAACTGGCCGGCTAGCCAGTTTGGGGTGCTGGGGGACGGTCTCGGATGGCGGCGCCGGGTCGCGGGCCCAGGCTTGGCATACTTGAGCAGTGCGGAGTGCCTGCGGGCGCCCCGTGCGCATCGCGGGGGCGTAGCTCAGCAGGTTAGAGCGCTGCCCTGTCACGGCAGAGGTCGCGGGTTCGAGTCCCGTCGCTCCCGCCTTCGGCACCACCCTTCTCCTGTGTCGGCTTCGTTGGCTTGTTGTGCGGCCTGGAAGTACGGCAGGAAGGGGTCGTGGGGTTGGACCGCGACGATGCGGCCGTCTTGCGCCTAGACCTGGGCGAACAGGGAGAGCAGGAGCTTGCGTCGCTCGGCCGGGTCGGTCTCCAGCTCCCAGAAGCGGGGGAAGCGTTCGAGCAGTGCTTGGGGCGGGTCGAGCACATGTAGCGGCGTATCGCGGTCTTCGAGCCGCGTGTGCCGTGCATCCGTGCGCCGCAGCGCTCGCAATAGAGCAGCTAGCAGGTGCTTATCCGATGGCGGGCCGGGCTTCAGGACGCGGGTACGCCACGAGCGGACCTCCTGCACGCGGTCGAACAGCTCATCGGTGACGATCGCCTCGTGCAGTCCCTTGATTGCGCGGGACTTGTCGCGCAGGCCGCTGACGTAGCCGGCGTATGCGGCGTTGCATAGCATCTCGCGCACGGTGTCCTTGCCGAAGGTGCGCCCACGAGCGCTGCGTGCGCCTTTCGCGTTCAGCCACTCGGCGATCGAGCGGTCTGACTCGCGGCCGGTGGCGTAGCGGGCGAACATCTCGCGCACGAGCGGCGCACGCTCGGCATCGGGGATAGCGAGCTTGGTTTCCGGGTCGCGGAGGGGAGGCTGCCTACGAGGTGCCCTTTGCGTGCCTTCTCCTTGAGGCCGTTGCGTGTCCAGAAGGACAGCGAGACGGAGTAGTACTCGTCGAACATCTCGTGGATCGACTCCGCGAGGAACGCCGAGGGGTCGCTGTGGTCTTCGCCCATCGGCTGCGTGACAGAGATGACGCGGATGCCGAGCTGCTCGCGCAGCAGTTGCTTGTAGCGGCGCGCCTCGACCTGGTTGCGCGCGAAGCGCGAGGTGTGGAACACGAGCACGACCTCGAACCGGCGCTCCGCGGCGTCGGCCATCAGCCGCTGGAAGTGCGGGCGTGCCTCTGACTTGCGCCAGCCCGAGTGAAAGTCGCAGTACTCCTCGGCCAGTTCGAGGTCGTTCTCGTGGGCGAAGCGACGGATGCCCTCGCGCTGCGCGTCGGGAGAGAAGCCCTGGCCTTGCTCCTCGGTTGACTCGCGGATGTACGCGACCGCCCGCAGCCGCCTACTCGCGTCTGGCGGGGTCGGTGAGGTGGCGTCCTCGGCGCAGCCACCAGTCGGTGAACCACTGCGCGAGATCGAGGAGCGCCGGGTCGGCGTTGGCGTTCTTGCAGGCATTGCTCGATCCTCCTTCGGCCGTGTCGTGACTGCCGTCGATCAGACCATGCCCGCGCTTCGATCTCAAGGATCTGACAGCCTGGTCTGGCGACGTGCGCGGGGGGCAGGGCTGCCGCTGCGCGGGGCGCCTCATATTGGCCGTTCCCGTTCCCGTTCCCGTTCCTGGGCGATGCGGCGTGAGGTGATGCGGTCGGCGGCGGCCCGGGTGACGATCTGAAGCGGGGAGTTGGTGCTGCCTTTGCGCCATTCCGCTACCTCTATCGGTGCACCTACGCCGTGGACGGCCTTGCTGGCGAGCCTCGCGCGTGTGGCGGTCGGGACGGCGAGGACCACGAACACGTCACGCCCGGCGAGCTGGCTGCGGTGGATCTGCTCGGCGTAGCGCACGGCCTTCTGGCGCAGCCGCTTCGCGGGCTCGGTCGCACGGTCGTGCTCCAGCAACACATGCACAGGCGCACGGTCTGGGAGCGTGATGACGCCGTAGCCATCCGGGGTGATGCCCTTGAACAGCCGGTGGGTGGTGCGTTCGCCATACCACTCGTCCAACTTTCCGTCGTTTGCTTCGGCTTCTTGGGAGAGCAGCGAGAAGAACTCGTTGATTTCGATGTGATGGCGCAGCTTGCCCGAGTAGGCCACTTTGATCGCGTCGGAGTGCCGCCAGCGCAGCGCACGGCGCTCGATGTCTTGACACGCGGCGACGATGTGCGCGCCGGCCTCGTCGAGCACCCAGTGATACGGGGCGGTTCCCTCGCCCATCTGTCAAACGGCTGGAATCTAAGCCACTGCACCCACCGAGTATCCAGCAGGCCGGCGATCGTCAGTGCAAGCCAAGCCGACTCGACTACGCGTAGAGCCATTCCCGCCCCGAATCTCGATCGGTGGTGCCGAACGCGCGTTCGAGTCCGCTGCGACCCACGACCATCTGTGCTCGCCCCCTGGCGGGTGTGGCGGCATGCATAGACGCGGATAAGAAACAAAGGTGCCATCTCAGCGGTCGCCGCGAGATAGCGATCTCGCTTGAATAGGCTGCTTTCCCTCGATGTCAAGGACGAGGTATGTGGACGCCTTGACGCAGAGCGCTAGCAGTTGAGACTAAATGAGCGAAGGACTCATATATAGCCGTGCGCCATCTAAGAAGATAGAACGGGGTCGACCAAATGTACGAATACGGGTCGTTACCACGAGCACGTAAAGACGGTCTCCTTGAAGAGACGGTCGGCGAGGAGCTTCTCCTCTACGATCAGGACAAGCACACCGCTCATTGCTTGAGCCCCATCGCTGCGTGCGTGTGGCGGCATTGCGACGGCGAGCGCGACATCGCTGAACTTGCCCGACTGGCCGGAGTAAGCGAGGGTATGGTCACCGGCGCGCTTCACGAGCTGCGCGAGCAGGATCTGCTTGACGCCGAGCCTGAACGCATGCAGAGTACTGTCCCCGGTGAATCTCGCCGGGAAGCGATCGACCGAGTCGCGCGTTACGGTGCTGCCGCTGCGGCCGGATCGATGGTCGTCTCTGCGACCGCTGCGACGCCAGCGATGGCCAGCTCGGGCGAAACCCCATGCAACTCCTACTGGAGCGCAACAGCAACATACCAAATGGATAGTACGGTCCTATGGCCAAACCCAAGCCCAGGCTTCCACTGCTGGGGGTCGCTCAAAAACAGCAATAGAGGTAACGAACCCGCAGAGAGTGAATGGTGGACATTACTAAGTGGGTCTTTACCATAAGGACTCATATGGGTCTGTCTGATTTTCGGTGGATCTGCGATGAACGCGGAATGCCTCGATCGTTATTCCCAGCTGACGCGTAACTTTGCGGTTGATGCGCTGACGGCTAAGGTCGCGGGTGCGTTCGGCCGTGAGGACTCGAGACCCTTGTGCTCAAGGGCCCGGTGCTCGCCAGGTGGGTCTATCCGGGCGAGGTGCGTCCCTACATTGACTGTCGCCTGAGCACCGCGCAGGACTGCCCCGAGGCGCAGAGGTAGTTCTGCTGTGGACAAGCCCTGACGCAATCGACGCCCGACTGCCGCTCGCTTGCTCAGGGGCACCCGCACATGTGGCACCGTCGGTCGCAGGTCCACAGCGTGTTGGCCATCGAATGCGATGTTTGTGCTTTCCGACCAGAACAGGCGCGTGAGCACCCGACACGCCCACTGCCGCTCTCAGGACGATAAGCAGCAGTGCGGTTGGTGGGCTATCAGTGCTTCGTAGCCGCCGATCTCGATTGGGCATGCGCCGAACCGCTTCTGGAGCGTATCTCAATGGGTGGTGCCGAACGCGCGTCCGACCCCCGTCGCTCCCGTATCCCCGCCTTTCTGCTGCAAACGAGCTGTTTGGGAGGCCGGCCAAGCAGGTCTGTTTCGCCGTTCCTTGTTTACCCTGCAAACACGCCCTTTTCTGCGGGGGTCGCGGGTTTGAGGCTCGATCCCGCGACCTCCATCCCTCGGCGAGGCATCGGGCTCACTTGGCTCGTCATCGGGCCGGACCGGGCAGGGAACCTGCTTGAGGCGCCCGCGAGCGTCGAGTCCGTCAGGCTGGACCCCGAGCTGCGCGACCAACTGCTTGAGCGCGCAAAGGCCGAGGGCACGACGACCTCCGAGGTGATCCGAAAGGCGCTGAGGCGCTTTCTGAAGGCCACATGACCGCAAGGGATTGGGAACCCGCGCGGGTTTGCCGACGCTGCTAGCGCTGCGGGTTCTCCGCTCGGTCGCTCACTCGGCCAGCTCATCGAGTGGAGGGGAGTCCTCTCAGTCCACTTGCTTCGCTCGATCGTTCTCTCGGGCTCTGCAGGAGCTGCCACTGGGGTCTTCGCTGGCTACCCGCGCCGCCTCCTCGGTGCCGATGAACGGCGCGAGCGCGATGTACGTGGCGTGGGTTGTGATCTCGCCCAGCTGGTGAATGCGGCCTTCGGCAGCGTATTGGGAGCATAGTTCGAACAGGCCGCCGGTGATCGCTTCGACTGTGATCGGGGGTGGCTGGTGGTGTTTAGGCGCTTCTGCGAAGCCTGGGAGCAGCATCTGTGCGTAGCTGGTGAGGCTCTTGTCCAAGCGGCTGGCTGAGAGGGGCGTGGCGGTGAGTGAGTCGAGCAGCGCGATGTGTGCGAAGGAGGGCTCGGAGGCCAGATACTGGAGCAGTGCGGCGATCGCCGCGCGTACGCCTTGGCGCCAGTCGTTCTCGGCGACGAAGGCTTGCTCGACGATGCCAATCCCCTTGGCGTGCCCGAGCTCGTAAGCGACGAGGAAGGCGTCCTGCTTGCTTTTGAAGTGCTCGTAGAACGCCTGTAGTGAGACGCCGGCCTCGGTCGCGATCGCCTCGACCGTGAGCCCGGTGAATCCTTCCGCGGCGGTGAGGTTTGTGACAGCGTCCAAGATCCGCTCGCGTTGGCTGTGCACGACGAAGCCCCGTGAGAAGTTCTTCACGCCGCGTGCGAACCCGCCGCGTCCCCCTGACAGTGCGCGGGGGAAGAGCGTTCCCGGCGCACGGCCCCCCGTGATGACGGTGTATGGGCCGTGCGTCGTGCTTGGATGATCCGCCCGAGCACTCGAGAGTATGGCCGTGGGCGCCGGGTAGTAGGCGGTGGCCCAGGCGACGAGGTCGGGGACGAGCTCGAGCAGTGTGGCGGTCTGGTTGGCGCGTATGCGCGTGTATAGGATTCTGTTCAACCCCCCGACGCTCGCCCGCAGCACTGGGTCGGGGAGGGTCCCTGACCCCGGCGCGAGTTCCAGGCCATCGCGGATGAATTGCGCAAATTGGATCATGGCCCGCTCGCGGCGTTCGATACCGGCTGCGCCCGCTGCCGCGATCTCGACGAGGCTTAGACAGATCGCGGCGGGACTCTCGATGGCTCCCTCGAACAGCGCGATGATCGCGGCCTCGACGCGGCCGGGCCAGCCCTCGGCCTGGTGGTAGGCGCTCTGAACTCGGCGCATCCCCTCCGCCATGATTGCGTCGTAGGTCGCGAGAAAGCACTCCTGCTTGTTTGAGAACTGCGCGTAGAAGCTGTTGCGCGACACCCCCGCACGCGCGGCGATGTCCACGATCGTGCTCGCCGCGTAACCCTTCTCGGCGACCACGTCGATCATCGCGAACACAAGACGCAGCCGCTGGTTTGCGGCCACCTGCTCGCGCGAGAGCGAGTGCGGCCCACGGGGCAGGCGAGCAGCGACAGAGCTGGAGGAGCGCTTGTCCGTGGACGACATCCATCGGATTCTGACGTGCCCGGTCTCGCCATGCGGCTTGACAGCCAGTCATAACCGAGGTGGAGGGCATGACAACCCGATCCAGCACCCTCTTGACAAGTCACCCCGTCAGTGAGATACACTGCCGTACATCTAGTGCCCACTCGGGTCCTAGGTTGGTTGTGGTCGCCCGACCGAGCTGCTCGAGCCGTGGTCAGCGGAGGGTGGATCGGCTGTCAAGCGAGGATGAGGGAAGCGATTGGCGTGAGTTCCGAGAGGACCAATGTGTTGAGGATCGCCATGTCCCCGGGCGCCTGTTCGACGGTGCCCGTGTTCGCGCGCCGCACCAGGTGGGGGCCTGTCCGGGCGTCCGCACGCCCTCTCCGCATACGCCCGGAGGGGGTTCCGGCTGGTGTATCCCTGTGGGTCGCGTCCGGCAGGCGCCCGGCGTTTTCCTTCACACCCCGGCGCTGGGGTTTGCCGCCTGCGCTTGGCATGGCTCGCCGGCGCGCTCCGGCGAGCTCTCATGCGTGCCGTGGGGTCCGCTGGATGATTCTGCTCGTGCGCGCGCCGAGCTTCAGGTGTGTGTCCGGGGCTGGGGCGCTTGTCGCCTCGTCCGGGCCGCTGTCCAACAAGGCCGGTGCCGGGACGCGTCTCTTTGTGGTGATGGCGCCCCGGCACCTGATGATACGAAAGGGAGTTCTAGCAGATGAGATCAAAGTCCACAACGGTGATGATGATGCTGGTGGCCGTGCTCGCGTGCAGTGCGTTCGGGGCGGCGTCGGCGTCGGCTCATAAATTCGTCTGGAAAGTAGAAAAAGCGCCAGGGACGGAAAAGATCCTGGCGGCGGGCGAATCGAAGGAATTCACGGGCAGCGCCAAAAAAGCCTACTTTATAAAAACCGAAATCCTCGGCATCAAAGCAACGGTCGAATGTAAAAAACAGAAATTCAACGCGGGTGCGGAGATCATCGGTGGCACGCCTGGGAAGGCCGAAGGGACGATCGTGTTCGAAGAATGCCACCCGACCGCGCCGGCCGAATGTGTGGGCAAGAAAGTCAAAGTCGAACCCATGCCCGTCAAGGCCGAACTCGTGACGGTCGTCAAACCAGCGGCAAAAGCCGGTAAGCTCGCTACCGTCTTTTCCCCCAAAACGAGCACCCTCCTGACGGTCATCACGTTTGAAGAATGTTTGTCGGATTTCAGGTTGGAAGTAACAGGCAAAGCCGCCGCCCTAAACGGCTCGCAAGAAGTGGAACAGAAAACCGGGTCGCTGCTATTCAAGGAAGGCGCCGAAGAAATCACGGAAGTGGAAACGTCGACCGGAGCCAAGGCGAAAGTCGAACTGACAGATGCCGGCAACAGGATGACCCTCGAAGGTGAATCGGTGCTCGAATTGGTCAGCAAAGAAGTATGGGGTGCCTTCTAAAGCGCTTCACATGTAAATGGGTGGGGTCATCGCGGTCGCGATGACCCCACCCGGGGTGGAAAGGGTGAGGTAGAGGTCGAGATGCGCGAAACGTCTTTCATACGAATCGGATGGCTTGCGGGCATATTGATTGCCGTGGGCTCCTTGGCCCCGGCTGTGGCCGGCGCCCAAGAAGGCTGTCCCAACGAACAGCTGCGCGACGAAACCCACTCCACGCAGCTGCCTGAGTGTCGCGCGTATGAGCTCGTGACGCCTCCTTACATGGAGGGCGAGGCTGCGCCGCTGAGCGCAATCTCCGAGGATGGCTCGCATCTGATCATCGCCCCCATAGGCGTCTTCGCGGGCGCCGAACACGAAAACAGCGGCGAACTAGGCGGCGCCGCCGGCAGAGCGTACGAAGTGGCGCGCGGCCCGGCAGGGTGGATCAGTACGCCGCTCAGTCCCCCGTCCGCGCAGTTCTCCGCGAGCCTTTATGACACTTATGCGAGCCCGGATCTGACCAGGACCTTGTGGAGGCTGCGCACACCGTCGCAGCCCGACGGAGAAGCCGATCTCTATCGCCGCGAATCGAACGGAAGCTTCCTCCATATCGGTCCGATGCAGCCACCATCCGAACCGGCGCGATTCGGTGAAGAAGGATTTGACGTGGGCGTGTCGCAGGACCTCGAACACGTGTTCTTCAAGAAAAAAGCGAACGGGGGCCTTTGGCCAGGCGATATGACCGTGGAAAACTCTTCTCTTTACGAGTATTCCGGTGTCGAACAGAGTGAACCAAAGCTCGTGGGGATCAAGAACGACGGGCCGCTGAGCAGTAACAGCGAAGCCCAGCTGGTCAGCGAATGTGGGATCGTGTTGGGGAGCGAACCTAACGCCTACAATGCCATCTCGCCCGATGGGGGAACTGTCTTCTTCACAGCAATGGCGTGCGGCTCTCCCCCCGTCAACGAAGTGTATGCCCGCATCGACCAGTCTCACACCGTGGCGATCTCCGAGCCGGTCCTGCCGGCGGGGCAGTGCAGCGGGACCTGCGCGGCGGCCGAACATCGGGAAGCGATCTTCCAGGGAGCCTCCGAAGACGGCTCGAAGGTGTTCTTCACGACCGAACAACCTCTCCTGAACAGCGATAAGGACACCACGAACGACCTGTACGAGGCCGAACTGGAAGGCGCGGCTGTCAAGCGGCTGGTCATGGTATCCGAAGGGGAAACCAAGGGAAGCGCGAGCGAAAACGACCCCACGCCGGGGGAAGGAGCGGACGTCCAGGGCGTCGCGCAGGTCTCAGAGGATGGGTCGCATGTGTACTTCGTCGCCACCGGCGTATTGACGAATGCGGCCAATGGCGAGGGCGACAAGGCCGAAGCGGGCGCCGACAACCTGTACGCGTTCGATACGGCAAGCGGACGCACTGCCTTCGTCGCGAGCCTTTCCGAA
>Ga0210389_10002616_pt1 | contig 14154 bp, 11 predicted proteins | sample IncBWH28OmetaG_FD_160127 | JGI IMG/M metagenome (GOLD analysis project Ga0210389, IMG submission 160127) | Forest soil microbial communities from Barre Woods Harvard Forest LTER site, Petersham, Massachusetts, United States - Inc-BW-H-28-O ...
CCATGTTGAACTCGCCGTCGCCGGTGACGCTGACGACCACCCGCCCGCCGGCGTCGCGGTGCGCGAGCGCCGCGCCCAGCGCCGAGACCGGCTGATAGCCGACGCCGTAACCGCCGGAGCCACCGATAAAGCGGTAGTGTTTTTCCAGCGGCCACAGCCGATGCGGCCATCGCGAGGAGAAGTCGCCATCGGAGACCAGCGCCCAGTCTTCCTTCTGAAGCAGCGCCCATAGCTCCATATAGAGGCGCGCGGCGGAGATCGGCGTGGCGTCCCATCCAAGCGCCGCCTCGCTGCGCGCGCGGTCGACCGAGGCACGAAAGGCCTGACGCAATTTCTCGCCACGCATCTCGTTGGCGCTCTTTCTCCCTGAGGCCGTCTCCCGCTGCACAGCCTCGATCAGAGAAGGCAGCGTCGTCTGGGCGTCGGCCGCAATGTTGATGTCGGCTCCGACGTAGCGCTGGAAGTCCTGATAGTTGGAATGCACCAGCAAGTCGTGCGTCGAGATGCTGATGACCTTGACGCCTGCTTTGACCCGCGGGATGTCGGTGCGCTCCAGCTGATCGCGCAAGCTGTTGAGCTGGCCAAAAAGATCGACCGGCTCGAGCGACAGGATGCAATCGGCTTGCGCGATCAAGGTGCCCGCGCGCTCGGACTGGCAGAGATAATGCGTGTTTGGCATGTTCATGCGCGAACGGTTGTCGATCACGGGCGCCTGCAAGAGTTCGGCGAGCCGCACGAGATCGTCCATGGCGGCTTGCGAGCGCGCATAGCGGTCCGCAATGATCACAGGGCTTTCCGCGGCCACCAGCATTTTAGCCGCCTCGCGCACCGCGTTCGGATCACCCGCCGCGTGCGAGGGCATCGCCAAACGCGGGATCCGGAGCTTGCGCTGCTCGCGCTCCTCCAACGGGTCTTCCTGCAGCTTGGTGTCTGCGACGATGAACACGGGTCCTGGCGGTTGCGCGCAGGCCAGCGCATAGCCGCGCACCGTCGATTCGGCGAAATGCTGCAGCGACATCGGATAGTCGTCCCATTTGACGAAGTCGCGCACCGTGGCCGCGCCGTCCTGCACGCTGTGGAACCACTCGACGCCGGGCCGCCGCTCGTTGAGTGCGCCGGCGTTGCCGGTAAAGACCAGCACCGGAACGCGATCGCAGTAGGCGTTGTAGATCGCCATGGCCGCGTGCTGGGTGCCGACCGTTCCGTGCACGATAGCGGCCATCGGCTTGCCGGCAACCTTGGCATAGCCATGGGCCATGCCGACCGACACTTCTTCGTGCAGGCAGGTCAGCCATTCCGGCTGCTTGTTCGTCCCATAGTTGATGAAGCTTTCCTGGAGGCCGCGAAAGGTCGAGCCGGGGCAGGACGCCATGTAGTCGAGATCGAGCGTCTTGCAGACGTCGACCATGAAATCGGAGCCGGTCTTCTCCGTGGTCAGACGCTCGACTTCCGGCGGGCGCTCACGTTCGTGGGCTTGAGCCGCAGCATTGGGGATCGGCGCGTTGTTGTTCGGCTTTGCGGGTGCCTGCGCCTCAGTCGTGTGTGGCGCGGCGATGGTGGCTCCGCCGGCTACGACCATTCCCTTGAGAAATCGGCGGCGATGCAGCGCGGGGGTTTTCGGCTCTTGCATGGCTTCTCTCCCTGCGTTCTCTTGCAAAGCCGCGTCACCCGGCAGGCTGCAGCTTTTCTCCAAGCTACTGCATCGCGGAGGTCGAGGCGAGGAAATCGCTTTGAGGAAGCCGCAGGCCTGCTCGCGCGCCAAGCGCATGATTTTCAGGATGTGGGAAAACGCTTATGCGTCAGCGCGCCGAGTGGCGCGAAGATCGGATCAGAAAATTGGATTACGTGGCCGCCGAATTACTTGGCCGCCGAGAAGCGGCTATCGAACGAATTCGCCGGTACGATCGGCTGAGCCCCCGCCACAAGGCTGGTCTGCGGTGCCGCGGGCGCGGCAAACGCTGCCGCGGTGGGCGCACTGGCTACTGCGGTGTCGGTCACCGCCGGCTTCAATGGTGGCCTGGTCGAGGCCTGTTTGGTCTCGCTCTTGGACGATTCCTTCGACGCCTTCGGAATAGACGTGTCCGGGTGCGGCGGCTTGGCGTCGGCGGTCTTCGATCGGGCCGGTGCCGGCTGTTGGGTGGTGGCGGTCGTGTCGGCCGACGCGCCGCCAAGGCCGACCTTGCGGGCCAGGCTGGAGAAGAAACCTTCAGACTCGGCGTTCTGCGCGGCCGGTGCCGCGGCGGCCACGCGCGTCGACGAAGACGACGTTGCCGTCGACGGGGATGTGGTCGAGAGCGAGGCCGTCAACGGCTCGCTCGGCGAGGTCACGGGCCCGCGCGGCGGATTGACAGTGTCCGGGATGGTGCCGGGCGCCTTCTCGGTCGCGGCGAACAGCGACGGACCTGGGCCTGCTTCCGAAAGGCCGGTATTGCCGTTGGGGACTCTGGCCGCGAACACCCGGTGCATGCCGCCATCGATGCCGGTATTGATTTGGGCAACCGGCGTTCCCTTGGCGACCAGTTTGGCGAATTCGGCGTCGTCGGCCTGCTGCTTTTCACGCACAGCGTCGGCGACTTCGTCCGGCACCACATAGGCCGGGCATTTGGCCGAAGCCTCAAACACCGGATCGCGCTTGGCATCCGGCGGCTTCACGGCGTCGAATACATATTTCTTCTCGCAGAAGTCGACCTTGGGTTCCTGCAGCGTTACCTCGAAATGATCGTTGCCTTCCTTGATCATTTTCCAGAATGCCATGTGCGGGCTGTTACGGTGCCGCGCCATGTTGAGCGCTGTCATGTGGAACGGGTAGGCCTGAAACTGGAACGACTTCTGACCGCCGAAGAAGGATTCGCGTCCCAACGAATAGATCTCTGCGATCTGTTCGTCCGTCATCGCGTAGCAGCCGCGCGACGAGCAGTCGCCATGGACCATCAGCTCCGAGCCGGTGTGCCCGAGCGACCGGTCGTAGGCGTTCGGATAGCCCGTGTTGAAGGAAAGATAATAGGCCGACTGCGGATTCATCTGCGCCGGCGAGATCGAATAGAAGCCTTCCGGAGCCTGGCGGTCGCCTTCGCGGACCTTCGGTCCGAGATCTCCGGACCAGCGGCAAATTGGATAGGTCTTCAGCAGCGCGAAGCGGCCGGTGCGGTCCTGCTTCCAGACCTCGAGTTCGGCTTCCTGCTTGAAGAGGCGGACCAGGATCGGCGACTGCAGATCCATGTTCTTGGCATCCATCTGGGCAATGAGCTTTGCCGGGACGGGCTGGTTGGCTTTGGCATTACTTGCGAGCGAAATGTCGTCGCTATTGCAACCGGCCAGCGTCGCACCTGCCGCCAGCACAGCAGATGTTGTGAGCGCGCGAACCAGCGAGCGACGGATCAATGCAAAGCTCCACACCCAACGGGCAAATCTCGCACCCCAAAACAGCGTCGATGCCCTGAAGCCATTGAATAAAATATTATCCTTAAAGCCCCTGCGGTCGCAAGCAGAGGCTGGCTTTGAGGCTCCAGCCTCCTCGGGCATGGTGAATAGAGCTTAAACAGGCCGCTGAAGGCCTAATTTGGGCCGAAATGGCAGAAATTTGAAGAGACTGGGGCTTTGGAACCCGCCGGCGTTTCAGCCAGGAGGCTCGAATCAGAAGGCTTTTCGGCCGATATCGAGGAATTTCTGCCGCCGTTGCTGGCGGATCGCCTCCGGGGGGAGCGGGCGCAACTCGTCCAGTGCCTGGGCGATCGCTTCCCCGGTGCTGGCAATCATGGTGGCGGGATCGCGGTGTGCGCCGCCGGAAGGCTCCTTCAGGATCTCGTCGATCACGCCAAATCGCAGCATGTCCTGCGCGGTGATTTTCATGCTGGTCGCGGCTTCCTGGGCCTTGGTCCCGTCTCGCCACAGGATCGAGGAGGCGGCCTCCGGCGAGATCACGCTGTAGATCGCATGCTCGAACATCAGCACGCGATTCGCGGTCGTAATGGCGATGGCGCCGCCGGACATTCCCTCGCCGGTGATGATCGCGACATTGGGTACGCCAAGCGACAGACAGGCGTCGGTCGAGCGCGCAATGGCTTCGGCCTGCCCGCGTTCCTCGGCGCCGATACCGGGATAGGCGCCGGCCGAATCGACGATCGACAAAACCGGAATGCCGAAACGATCCGCCATCTCCATCAGCCGAACCGCCTTGCGATAGCCTTCCGGCCGCGCCATGCCGAAATTATGCTTGATGCGGGAATCGGTGCTCGCGCCCTTTTCCTGGCCAATCACACAAATGCTCTCGCCACGAAAGCGGCCGAAACCGCCGACCAGCGCCTCGTCCTCGGCGAACTTGCGGTCGCCGGCGAGCGGCGTGAATTCCGAGATCAAGCCGCCGATGAAATCGGTGAAATGCGGCCGCTGCGGATGGCGCGCCACCAGCGTCTTCTGCCACGGCGTCAAATTGGCATAGAGGTCGTTCAGCGCCTGCACCGCCTTGCCCTCGATGCGGGCGATCTCCTCGCCAATGTCGCTGCCCGAAGCCGCCAGAACCCGCAATTCGTCGATCTTGGAATCAAGCTCGGCGACGGGCTTTTCGAAATCGAGGTAGCTGCGCATGGGATCCGGCATCAAATCCATATAGGGAGGAGGCCGCTTGGGGGCGAAGCGGTCTCAGGGCTGCGTGAAGAAAGTACGTTTCTTCAAATATTTAGCGTGCGTTCTGAGTCGGGCGGCGCTTTCTTTCGGCGAAGCACTGTTTTTGAGAAGTGGACGGGAAATGGCTCTTTCGGGGGAGAAGGAGCGGAAGTCAAGAAGGCCGGCTAGTACCGCCGATCTGAAGTCCCTGCACCACAGGCGGCTGGTTCGTACCAGGGACATCAGATCGAAAGCGGTACTACAGTCATAGATTTGCTAGTGCCCTTGGCTTTCCGAAGTTCGTGCAAGAGGGCGCGGCGGTGTATCACGAACTTCGGAAAGAGGGCACTAGTGAATGCGGCTTACTCACTTTTCGGAAAACGATTCGCTACTTCTCCGCCAGTGGATGCAGATCGCGGACCAAGCTCTTCAGGCGCTCCTCGACCACATGGGTGTAGATCTGGGTCGTCGATATGTCGGTGTGGCCGAGCAGGGTTTGCACGATGCGCAAGTCGGCGCCGTTGTGCAGAAGGTGGCTTGCGAAAGCGTGGCGCAACACATGCGGGGAGACCAGCCGCGGCGAGAGACCTGCCGAGGCGGCCAGTTCCTTCAGGTCGCGCGCAAAATGTTGTCGCGTGAGATGCCCGCTCTCGCCGAAGGAGGGAAACAGCCATTTCGAGCCGGCCGCATTCTTCTTTTTCGAGGCCTTGAGCGTCTCCATCGCCGAGAGATAGTCGGCCATTGCCTGGCGCGACTTCTCGTTCAGCGGCACCAGCCGCTCCTTGCTGCCTTTGCCGCGCACCACGATCATGCGGGCGTCGGTTCGCGATGCCGATAGCGGCAATGTAACGAGTTCGGAGACGCGCAGTCCGGTGGCATAGAGCACCTCAAGCAGACAATAGAGCCGCATCGCGCGAAGCCGCTCCTGGGGTGAAGCTTCCGCCTCATCAGTCAGTGCCTTTGCGCGCACCAGCAAGCGATCGACATCCGCTATCGACAGCACCTTGGGCAAGCCACGGCCGCGCTTGGGTCCGGAAAGGATCGCTGCCGGATCGTCGCTGCGAATCCGCTCATTGAGCAGAAAGCGAAACAGGTGCCGCATCGCCGACAGCCGCCGCGCGACGCTCGAGGACTTGAATCCGCGGCTATCAAGATCGGCAAGATAGTCGCGCAAGGATTGCGTCTCGGCGCCGGCAAAGCTTTGGCCGAGGCTTGCAAGAAATGCCGAGAGATCGGTCAGGTCGCGGCGATAGGCATCGAGCGTATTGTCGCCGGCGCCCCGTTCGGCGGCGAGCATATCGAGGAACAGGTCGGTCAGCCTGGCGTCGGAAGGTTTGGCGCGCATCCGCAAACCCTAACCCTTAAATCGTTGAGGAACCCTCTCGTCTTTTCCGACGTCTGTTCCTGGCGCCTATTTCTTGAGGAACTTGTCCGCCGGCACGGTAACGGTCATTTCCCGCGGCTTCGGGGTGACGAAATTCGCCAGTGCGAAAATCGCGCCGTAAACGATCCCTACGATCACGGCGACGACTGTCAGAAAGCGGAACAGGCTGGGCATACGAAAGCCTCAGGCGGCGAATTAACCATTGAATCCATCTGGGATAGCCTGATCTGACTACCACCATGTCCGCCATTCCGTTGCAAGCGTTAGGGCTTTGGACGAAGGAGCACTAGTGGAGTGGATTTGACATTCGCGCCGCAATACCGGCGAACTCGTAAAGCGAATGTCAAATCCAAAACCCCACTAGATACCTGTATTTGCTGGTGGTCCTTTTGATTCCAGCATTCGCAAGATTGCCTGCCGAGACGGGGTGCGAATGTTGGAGTCGGACCACTAGCAACGGTATCGGCGGGGGTAGTATGGTGACGTGGAATGCCGCTTCCTGCGGTCACTGAGCAGTGAGATGTCTGAAACAGCAGTCCCGTCGGCCACCCCCGGCATGCCCCAGGAGGCCGAGATCAAATTGGCGCTGGGCGCACGGTCGGTCGTGCTGGTCGGGATGATGGGGGCTGGCAAATCCACCATCGGACGGCGGTTGTCGGCCCGGCTCGGCCTGCCGTTTCTCGATGCCGATGCCGAAATCGAGGCGGCGGCGGGCATGTCGATTCCCGATATTTTCGAAACCCGCGGCGAGCCCGATTTCCGGGACGGCGAGGTTCGCGTGATCGCGCGGCTTCTCGACAGTGGACCGGCGGTACTTGCCACCGGCGGCGGCGCGTTCATGCGCCAGGAGACCCGCGATCGCATCCGCGACAAGGCCGTTTCGCTCTGGCTCAAGGTCGATTCCGACGTCATCATGCGCAGGCTGAAGCGGCGATCCGACCGTCCGCTGCTCAAGAGCGCCGATCCCGAGGCCACCGTCGAACGGCTGATCAGCGAACGCGAACCGGTCTATCGGCAGGCCGATCTGACGGTATGGTCGCGCGACGTGCCGCACGAGAAGATTGTCGAGGAATGCGTCGAGGCACTGTACGGCCAACTTTGCGGCGGAGCGGCAGAACAAAATCGGGATAGCCGGGGCGTCGCCCTATGACCGCGCCGCTGAAACATACCGACCCGATCACCGTCGATGTCGCGCTCGGCGAGCGCGCCTATGACATCGTGATCGGCCGCGACGTCCTGCCATCGCTAGGCAAACGTATCGCTGCGTTGCGGCCGGGTGCACGCACCGCTGTTGTCACCGATCGCAATGTCGCAAAGCATTGGCTTGCGAAGACGGAAGCTTCGCTGGCGGAAGCAGGGATCGCAACGTCCCATATCGTTGTCGAGGAAGGCGAGGGCTCCAAGAACTATGCTGTTCTCGAACAGGTCAGCGAGGCATTGATATCAGCCAAAATCGAACGCGCCGATCTTGTGGTTGCGCTCGGCGGCGGCGTGGTCGGCGATCTCGCGGGCTTTGCGGCCGCGATCCTGCGTCGCGGGGTTGATTTCGTACAAGTGCCGACGTCGCTGCTGGCGCAGGTCGATTCTTCCGTCGGCGGCAAGACCGGCATCAATTCGCCGCAGGGCAAGAACCTTCTCGGCTCGTTTCATCAACCGGTGCTGGTGATCGCCGACACGGCCGTGCTCGATACGCTGTCGCCGCGTCAATTCCGTGCCGGCTATGCGGAAGTGGCCAAATATGGGGTGCTTGGCGACGAGGCCTTCTTCACCTGGCTGGAAAAAAATCACACCGACGTCTTTTCCGGCGGCGCCGCGCGCGAGCACGCGATCGCAACGTCCTGCCGCGCCAAGGCCGCCATCGTCGCCCGCGACGAGCGCGAGAATGGCGAACGCGCACTACTCAATCTCGGCCACACCTTCGGCCACGCGCTTGAAGCCGCGACCGGATTTTCCGACCGGTTGTTCCACGGCGAAGGTGTGGCGATCGGTATGGTGCTGGCGGCGGAACTGTCCGCGCAGCTTGGCATGATCGCAGAAGCGGACGCCGCACGCCTCAAGCATCACCTCGCAGATGTCGGCTTGCCGACCGCATCGCAGGATATCGCCGGTTTTGCCCAGGAAGGGCTTGCCGACGCGGATGCATTGATGGCGCTGATGGCGCAGGACAAGAAGGTCAAGCGCGGACGGCTCACTTTCATCCTGCTCAAGGCGATCGGCAGCGCCGTGATTGCGCCCGACGTCGAGCCGGCGCTGGTCCGTGATTTTCTACAAGCAAGGTTGGGGCGTCGCGCATAATCCGGACAGGTGAATAAACGCAGATGGATTGGCTCACGTTTTCCGTCGTCGCCCTTTGTCTTCTGGTATCGGCGTTTTTCGCAGCCAGCGAAACCGCGCTGACCGGTGCGTCGCGCGCCAGCATGCTGCGGCTGTCGAAGCAAGGCAATCAGGATGCCGGCATCGTCTCGAACCTGTCGGCGATGCGCGAACGAATGATCGGCGCGCTGTTGCTGGGCAACAACATTGCCAATATCGGTGCTTCGGCGCTTGCGACCGGCATCTTCACGATATGGTTTGGCGAAGTCGGCGTACTCTATGCCACTGCCGTGATGACGGTCCTGGTCGTCATCTTTGCCGAGGTGCTGCCGAAAACGATCGCGATCAATGCGCCGGACCGGGTGGCGCTGCTGGTCGCCCGGCCGATGAAGCTCATGGTATTCCTGCTCGGGCCCCTGCTTACCGTCGTCGAAGTCATCGTTCGGTTCTTGATGCGTCTGTTCGGCATCAAGACCGGTCACAACCAGTCAATTCTTTCGCCGTTCGAGCGGCTGCGCGGGGCGGTCGATCTGCTTCATCACGAAGGCAAGGTCGAAAAGCAGGATCGGGACATGCTCGGCGGGCTTCTTGATCTCCGCGAGCTTCAGGTTTCCGACGTGATGGTTCATCGCACCGAAATGGTGATGATCAACGCCGACCTGCCGCCGGAAGAACTGGTGCGGGAAGTGCTGGCAACCGAATACACAAGAATTCCATTGTGGCGCGACAAGCCTGAAAACATCACCGGCGTCCTGCACGCCAAGGACCTGCTGCGTGCCATCCGCGCCGCCGAAGGCGATACGTCGAAGATCGATGTTTCGACCATCATGCTGCCGCCATGGTTCGTCCCGGAAATGCGCCCCGTCTCCGAACAGCTCAAGGCCTTCCGCCGCCGCAAGACGCACTTCGCGCTGGTCGTCGACGAATACGGCGAAGTCGAAGGCATGGTGACGCTGGAAGATATTCTGGAGGAAATCGTCGGCGACATTTCCGACGAGCACGATGTCGTGGTGGCCGGCGTTCGCGCCCAGCCCGACGGATCGGTGGTTGTCGACGGCTCGGTGCCGATCCGCGACCTCAACCGTGCGATGGATTGGCATCTTCCCGACGAAGAGGCGACCACGATCGCCGGTCTCGTGATCCACGAGGCGCGCTCGATCCCCGAGCGGGGCCAGAGCTTCACATTCCACGGCTTCCGTTTCCGTGTGCTGCGACGTGAGCGCAACCGTATTACGGCGCTTCGAATCGTCGCGGTGCCGCGTGAGACGGGAGTTGGAGAAAAAGTGCCGAGGCGGGCCGGCAAGAGCTTTTAATTTAATTCATCGGCATGCCATGAGCCCGCCGGATCTTAATCGGCGACAGCTACGTAGCTTCTCCCGGCGCCTGGGCCTTGATCGCCAGCGCATGCACGCCGCCCGCAAGTTCCGCCGCCAGCGTCGAATTAATCATACGGTGGCGCTCGATCCGGCTCTTTCCTTCGAAGGCTGCAGACACAATATACACCCTGAAATGCGTCTCGCCGCCCGGCCTGTGGCCGGCATGGCCTTCATGAAGATGTGATTCGTCCGACACATCGAGGCTTTCCGGCGAGAAAGCTTCGCGCAACTTGTTTGTGATAGTGCCTTTGGTATTCATGGTGGCGGCAATACTTCCGCTGCTGCCTCGCGTCAATGGCGTCTCGGGATTAAAGGGATTCGCAATGTCAAGACTTGAAGCTGCGAGCGTTGCGTAGTCAAAGACAGCATGCCGATCGATTCATCAAAATTTTTCGACTCCATCCGCATCAAGCCCACCAAGGTGAGCGCGAAGCGCCAGGCGCAGGCCGGCGGAGAAGCCGTGGCCTGCGAATGGGCAGGCTGTCAGAACAAGGGCGCGCATCGTGCGCCGAAGGGCCGCGAGAATTCGCGTGACTATTGGCATTTCTGTCTCGACCATGTCCGCGAGTACAACCAGTCCTACAATTTCTTCCAGGGCATGAATCCCGACGATGTCGCGCGGTATCAGAAGGATGCACTGACCGGTCATCGTCCGACCTGGAAAATGGGCGCCAACAGCGGTGCGAAGAAGGACGAGGGCGATATAGCCGGCGCGGCTGATCCGTTCCATATGTTCAGCGAACTCAACGGCCGCGGCCGTTGGCGGCCGGGTCCGGGCGCGCAGCAGGCGAAACCCGAGACGCGCAAGGTCATGAACGCCGAGCGCAAGGCGTTGCAGGTGATGGGGCTCGGCGCCCAGGCAACGCTCGACGACGTCAAGGCCAAGTACAAGGCGCTGGTGAAACAGCATCACCCTGATGCCAATGGCGGTGACCGCTCCACCGAGGATCGCCTGATCGAAATCATCAAGGCGTATAATTATCTGAAGACGGTCGTGCGCGCCTGATCCAGCGAGGATGCGATCGGATTGATCTGGTCAGAGCCGACTGCGATCCGATTGAACGGCTGGTTCGATCGCTCCGCCGCCCTGTCTGCGGCGGATCACCCAGGTCACCGCTGCGATGATCAGCGCGCCGGCAACCACCGACAATATCCAATAATGCCTGGCAACGCCGGCGTGAGGCGTGAACCCGCCGTACCGGTGCAGGGCGGAAATCGCGAGCACCCCCGGTAGCACGTGGGCTGGCGCCCATAGCAGGATCGCCGGAATGTTGACCGCAAAAAACATCAGTGGCGACATGTCAAGCGCGCCCGCCGTGATCGGAACGAAGGCCCTGATCGGCGGGATGAAGCGCGCGAAGAACACGGCCAGCGCGCCCCAGCGGTGAAAGAACGTTTCGCTGCGCGCGACCACCCGCGGGTAATTCGAAAGCGGCCAGGCGTTGAGAATCTCGCGCTGTTCGCGATGTCCGAGCCAGAACGCCGATCCGTCGCCGAGCAGGGCGCCGGCCGTCGCCGCCGCCAGCACCCATTCCAGCCGCAGTTCGCCGCCCGGCACCATGGCACTCAGTGCAAAAATGATGGTCGAGCCCGGAATCACCGATCCGACGATCGGAACGGCCTCCAGCAGCGCCGCCAGGAATAGCGCCAGATAGGCAAGCCCCGTATGCTCCGAGACAAACGCAATCAATGGATCGATCAGTGAGGCCACGAAAATCCTGTTTGATGGGCGGGGTGCTGCGCGCAGACCTACCATAACTCGGCAAGAGGGTGGAAAGTGCCGTCAGGCTTGCTCTCCCGCGGGCCGGTCTGCTGTGCAGCAAAAGCTTGGCGGTATTCGCAGGGCAGCCTTCCAAAAACCGAGTCCAGCGTCTATCTTTATGGAAATTCGACGGAACTTTGATCTTGGCTTGGGCTTCTGCCCATCGCCGCTCTCTGCTAGGTTTCGTCAGCTAACCATCCGTAACCACACAGGTAAATCTGGTTTCGGGAGCGCCCCGAGACCTCGGAGGATTGATGACGACCGCCGCCATGACCAAAGTTCAGGAACCCGCCGGTATGCCCGACATGAAGGTGTCGGTGCGGCAGGTGTTCGGCATCGACAGCGACCTTGAAGTGCCGGCCTATTCCGAAGTCGATCCGCATGTGCCGGATGTCGATACGGACTACCGCTTCGATCGCGCAACGACGCTGGCCATCCTCGCGGGCTTTGCCAAGAATCGGCGCGTCATGGTCACCGGCTATCACGGCACCGGCAAATCGACCCATATCGAGCAGGTCGCGGCCAGGCTCAACTGGCCCTGCGTGCGCGTCAATCTCGACAGCCACATCAGCCGCATCGACCTCGTCGGCAAGGATTCCATCGTCGTCAAGGATGGCAAGCAGGTTACCGAATTCAAGGACGGCATCCTGCCGTGGGCTCTGCAACACAATATCGCGCTGGTTTTCGACGAATATGATGCCGGCCGTCCCGACGTGATGTTCGTGATCCAGCGTGTGCTGGAAGTCTCCGGCCGCCTGACGCTCCTGGACCAGAACAAGGTGATCAAGCCGCATCCGGCGTTCCGCCTGTTCTCGACCGCAAACACCGTCGGTCTCGGCGACACGTCCGGCCTCTATCACGGCACCCAACAGATCAACCAGGGCCAGATGGACCGCTGGTCGATCGTCACCACGCTGAACTATCTGGCGCATGACGAGGAAGTGGAGATCGTGCTGGCGAAAGCCCATCACTACCGCACCTCCGAAGGCCGCGACATCGTCAACAAGATGGTGCGGCTTGCCGATCTGACCCGCAACGCGTTTGCCAACGGCGACCTGTCGACGGTGATGAGTCCGCGCACCGTGATCACCTGGGCGGAGAACGCCGAGATTTTCGGCGATATCGGCTTTTCTTTCCGTGTCACGTTCCTCAACAAGTGCGATGAGCTGGAGCGGCCGCTGGTCGCTGAATTCTATCAGCGCTGCTTCAATGCGGAGCTTGCGGAATCCGCGGTCAATGTGGCGCTGAGCTGATCTAAATCTCTCCCCGCAAGAGGGGAGGGATAAGCGCTGGGTCGGAGCCATATGACCACCTCGAACACCAAATTCCGCACCGGACCGAAGGAAGCGCCGACCGAGCCATTCAAGCGCTCGGTGACGGCTTGCCTGCGCGCGATTGCGAAAAAACCTGAGCTCGAAGTGACGTTCGCCGCCGAGCGGCCGGGTTTGTCGCCGGGCAAGGCGCGGCTTCCCGAGCCGGCGCGCAAGATGACGCGGCGCGATGCGGCCATCGTGCGTGGCCATGCCGATGCGATTGCACTCAAGCTTGCCTGCCACGATCCGAAAGTGCATCGCAAGCTGATGCCCGGAAATCCGCAGGCGCGCGGTGTGTTTGAGGCCGTCGAGCAGGCCCGCGTCGAGGCGCTTGGTTCGCGGCGAATGGCCGGTGTTGCGAAAAACCTCACCGCAATGCTCGACGATCATTTCCACCGCGGCAAATTCGACGAGATCACCGACCGCGCCGATGCACCGTTGTCGGACGCGCTGGCGATGCTGGTGCGCGAGCGGCTGACCGGGCTCGCGCCGCCGGCGGCTGCCCGCAAGATGGTCGACCTCTGGCGTCCCTTCCTGGAAGACAAGATCGGCACGCGGCTCGACCGGCTCGACCGGCTTGCCGAGGATCAGGTGAGATTCGGCGATGCGGTCCATGATCTGTTGTCCGCGCTTGAACTTGGCGACGATCGCAACGCCGAGTCTGAAGAGGACGAGAACCAGGACGACAATCGCGACGGCGAGAGCGACCAGTCCGGTGCGGAGGGTTCGCCGGAATCCGATGCCGCGCAGGAGATGAGTGCCGATCAGGCGCAGGCCACGACCGACGAGATGTCGGAAAGCGCGATGGAAAGCGCGCAGGCCTCGACTTCGGATACGTTCGATGACGGCGAACTTGGCGACGATGAGACGCCGGGGGAGGCGACGCGGCCGAATGCGCGCGGGCAGAACGAGCCGCGCGGCCCCGAATATCACGCCTTTGCGCCGAAATTCGACGAGGTGATCGCGGCCGAAGACCTTTGCGACCACGATGAACTCGAGCGTCTGCGCAGTTATCTCGACAAGCAGTTGGCGCATCTGCAAGGCATCGTCGCCCGGCTTGCCAACCGGCTGCAGCGCCGTCTGATGGCGCAGCAGAATCGCGCCTGGGAATTCGACCTCGAGGAGGGCATTCTTGATCCGGCCCGCCTGTCGCGGGTCGTGACCGATCCCTACCACCCGCTTTCGTTCATGCACGAGAAGGAGGCGACCTTCCGTGACACCGTGGTGACGCTGCTGCTCGACAATTCCGGCTCGATGCGCGGGCGCCCGATCACGGTCGCCGCGACCTGCGCGGATATTCTGGCGCGCACGCTGGAACGTTGCGGCGTGAAGGTGGAAATTCTCGGCTTCACCACCCGTGCCTGGAAGGGCGGGCAGTCGCGCGAGGCCTGGCTCGCCGCCGGC
>Ga0210389_10002617_pt1 | contig 14154 bp, 13 predicted proteins | sample IncBWH28OmetaG_FD_160127 | JGI IMG/M metagenome (GOLD analysis project Ga0210389, IMG submission 160127) | Forest soil microbial communities from Barre Woods Harvard Forest LTER site, Petersham, Massachusetts, United States - Inc-BW-H-28-O ...
CAACCGCCAAGATCGTGGTCGCCCAACGCCAATGAATGCGGAACAATAACAAATAAGAAGACTGGCGCAACTTTTGTACTGCGTTAAAGCTATCTCACAACTCGTCGATAGTTTCACAATGAGCTTCCGTGAAGTAGTCGCCCAGACAGAGAAAGTCTTACAGGAACATGCTGCCAGCTCTCAGATTTCCGAAGGCTCACTTTTTGAAAAGATCGGCTCTCTCACGCCAGAAGAAATTGACCTCCTCCCCTTTGGCGCAATCGAGCTGGACGCAAACGGCACCGTGCTCCAGTACAATGACTTCGAATCCGCACTGGCCGGAGTTCCCAGGAAGTCTGCCATCGGTAAAAACTTTTTTACCCAGGTTGCACCCTGCACTGATGTCCAGGAATTTCATGGACGGTTCCAAAAGGGAGTGGCGGCCCAAAAACTGCATGAAACTTTTCGGTATCATTTTGCTTTCAAAAACAATCCTTGCCATGTGACCATCACTCTTCTCTATAGTGACGTTACCAGCACGTTTTGGGTCTTTGTGCGGCCTTCCTGAGTTGCATGCTCAATTCGAGCATCGACTTATCTGTGGTGAACTGGCTTCTGTTTGAAAAATGGGTCTTATACCAGCGACAATGCTCTGTAACAGCGCTCTGGGAGGAACCATGGCATCAACCAGCGAACGCCCCTGCTCCGCAGCCTCAGTCCAGCGGATCCTTGCTGCCGCTCGCTTTGCGGCGGAGAAGCACGTGCAGCAGAAACGCAAAGGAACACTGGGCGAACCTTATTTAAATCATTTAGTGGAAGTCGCGGATCTGGTAGCTGCAAGCAATGAAGAATTGGATACCGAACTCGTCATGGCCGCGTTTCTGCACGATGTTATCGAAGATACAAGCGTCACCTTCCAGGAGTTGGAAAATCTTTTTGGTCGCGACGTCGCGGATTTAGTGGCCGAAGTGACCGACGACAAGTCACTTCCCAAAGAGAGGCGCAAGCATTTGCAGGTGCAAAATGCTCACAAGAAATCTGAACGTGCGCAGACACTCAAACTGGCGGATAAGATTTCCAACCTTCGTTCCATACTCATAAGTCCGCCGCAGGGCTGGAATCTGGAGCGGCGTCAGCAATACTTTGAATGGGCGCGGCAGGTCGTAGCCGGCCTAAATACTCCTAACCGTTTTCTTAAAGCAGAATTCGATAAAACCTATGCAATGATTTCGCAACTTGAGCGCAGTTAGCCATCCTCCTCGCGCTCGATTGCATCGCGTGGATTTTTCAAGAATCACCACAAATCCAGCTCTCAATCTGATTAAGGTCGCATCGAAATACTTGTACTGCTAATTAAACAGTGCAGCTATGCTTCGAATCCTTAAAAAAGCGGCCCCGTATGTACTCTGCCTCTCGATGATTGTTGGCGGGATCGCCACTCGATCTGCCGCTCAAGAATCAGCCTCTCAGCAAACCACGCAACCTCTGGTGATCCAGCCTTCAGGCGGCGCTAATACCGGGACAGACACATTTGATTTGCGACAGCTTGATTCAGTTGATCCAAAAAGCCTTCTGCTTTTCATGGGAACACAGATCCATGAAACCGAGCTGGACTGCTCGCACTTTGTCCAGTTTCTTTATGAGCAGGCGGGGCTTTACTACGATTACATGCCCTCAAGGGTCCTTTACACGGGGATCAAGGAATTCAAACGTGTCCTGCATCCAAAAGCGGGAGACCTGGTCGTGTGGAAGGGCCACGTAGGAATCGTGGTGGATCCAAAACAGAAGACGTTTTTAAGCTCATTACGTTCCGGGGTCAAAGAATCGTCGTATGAGTCCAACTACTGGAAACGTCGCGGCCGGCCGCGCTTTCTGCGTTATGCAGCCCTGCAGCAGAAAAATGCGTCCACATGGAATGGGCGAAAGACTATTGCCTCAGGCGCACTCCGTTCAAATTCAAACAGCGAATAACTTTTAGACGTGAGCAACAAGATTCGTCTGAGCAGATTGCTTGTACCACTCCACCGTCCGCTTCAACCCCTCTTCAAAACTCACATCCGCTGAATATCCCAGATGTTTCTGTGCCAGAGAGATGTCAGCCAGTGAATGTCTCACATCTCCAGCGCGTGTGGGCGCGTATTTTGCCTGTCCTGAGAAGCCAATGATCTTGCTCAACGTGGCAAAAATCTGGTTTAACGAGAACCGGGTGCCGGTAGCAATGTTGAAAACTTTTCCTGACACTTCTTTCGCGGGCGCCAGGCATGCTTTCAGGTTGGCCTGTACCGCGTTGCCGACAAAAGTGAAATCCCGGCTCTGTTCGCCATCGCCAAAGATCGTTGGTGATTCGCCCTTTTGCAGTTGCGTAATGAACTTTGCCAGCACGCCGGAGTATTGCGAATTAGCGTCCTGACGGGGACCAAAAATATTGAAGTAGCGCAGGCAGACAGTTTCCAGTCCATATACCTGGGAAAACGACTGCATGTAATATTCGCCCGTAAGTTTTTGCACGGCATACGGTGAAATGGGCTTCGGTACCATGTCTTCGCGCTTGGGCAGGACTTCACTCTCGCCATACGCCGAAGACGAAGCAGCATATACCACGCGCTTTACTTTGGCGTTCCGCGCCGCCAGCAAAAGATTGAGCGTGCCATTTACGTTCACGGCGTGAGTCAGCTCAGGCTCTGCCACAGATTTTGGTACAGACGGCAACGCCGCTTGATGGATTACATATTCAATACCTTCGCACGCTTCCGCCAGCCCTGCTCGTTCCAGCAGGCTGGTGCGCCGGAAATCTATCTTGTTCTTGATGTCCTCAATGTTCTCCCACTTGCCTGTGGAGAAATCATCCAGGCCGCGGACCGTCTCTCCGCGGCTTACTAATTCGTGCGCAATCGACGATCCAATGAACCCAGCTATACCGGTGACTAAATACTTTGCCATCGAACTGCCCTCACATGCTTGCAGCGGTTTACACTGCTGTCCGGAAGATTTAGTTTAGTTGACCTTCGCGCGCAGGCCAAAATCACGGCTGCCTGCCGGAGACAATCCATGCTGCTTGATTTTATAGAGCAGCGCTTTATAGCTGATGTTTAGTTCCGCCGCAGCCACTTTGCGGTTCCAGTTTGAGTCTTCCAGCGCACGCTGAATTTCCTTGGCTTCCGCATCGTCCTTCAAACCGCGGACCAGGGCTTTCAAGCCACCGCGGCCAGAAACCGATGCTCCATCGTCAATGGACCCATCTTTCCCTTTATTCTGGAGCTCATCCACCAGCATGTTTTCATTCTCCAGCACAAGGTAGCGTTTTACAAAGTTACCCAACTCGCGCAAATTGCCCGGCCAGTTGTACCGGAGGCATTCCTGCACCAGCTTGTCGGAGATAGGCAGCACATTTTTTCCAAATTGCTGCGCCATTTTGTTCATGTAATAACGGAGAAGAACCGGAATTTCTTCACGCCGCTCGCGCAACGGCGGCACAGTGATGGTAAACGCGTTCAATCGATAGTAAAGATCTTCGCGAAGCTTGCGCTCTGCGATGGCCTTCTTCACATCAATGTTGGTTGCCGCCAATACCCGGGCATCCACTGAAATGTTGCCGCGGCCGCCTAAACGCGAGAACGTGCCGTCCTGAAGAACGTGCAGCAGCTTGGCTTGCAGCCCAGCGCTCATCTCGCCGATTTCGTCAAGCAGAATGGTGCCCTTGTGTGCAAGCTCAAATTTTCCCGGCTTCGATTTGCTGGCGCCGGTAAAGGCCCCGGCATCGTAGCCAAAAAGTTCGCTTTCCAGAAGATCAGCCGGCAGCGCGGCGCAATTTACCTTCACCATGGAACGGTGCGCGCGGATGGACATCTTATGTATGAGCCTTGCCAGAATCTCTTTGCCCACGCCGCTCTCACCCAGAAGAAGGACCGGCACATTTACCTTGGCGATAAGGGCTGCCTGGGCGCGAATCTGTTTCATCACCGGGCTCACAGCCAGGAAGAAAAGATCATCGTCCAGTTCGTCCACCATCTCGGTGCTTTTTTCGGGAGCACTTACCACCTGCACATTGGCTCTGGCGGAATCCAGCGCCTTGCGGACGGCGCCTTGCAATTGCGGCGGAAGAAATGGCTTGGTCAGATAGTCAGAGGCGCCCAGCTTCATCGCCTGCACCACTTTATTGGTGTCGCTCACGCAGGAAATCATTACGACCTTCTGCTCAGGGCGCAGTTTTTTGCAGCTTTCCAGGGTCTGCATGCCATCCATGCCCGGCATCACCAGGTCCAGGACGATGAGATTCGGCGCAGGACCACGGTTCATCCGCTGCAATGCTTCTTCTCCGCTGGCCGCAGTTTCCACATGATAGTTCTCAATTTCAAGCAGCGTCTTGGTGTAACGAAGAACGCTCGGCTCGTCATCAACGAGTAATATGTTTGGCGCGCTCACTTGGCCTCCTGATATGCCTGCGGCAACAACAGAGAAAACTTGCTGCCTTTGCCGGGCTCGCTTTCCACCCAGATCACTCCGCCGTGTGCTTCCACTAATCGCCGGGCAATTGCCAGCCCCAGCCCAGTGCCGCGAGCGGAGCCGCCCGGCAACTGCACAAAGTCTCCAAAAATTTCGTCATGGTGCTCTGCTGGAATACCCGGCCCGCTGTCCGTTACGTCAATGCGGACGGCATTCTCAACCTTGCGGCTTTCCTTCCGTTCCATGTTGAACAAAAATTCAATCTGGGCTTTGCGTCTCTCCCAGAAACAAGGTGTTACGTTGACCACTACCAGCCCATGCGCCGGAGTGTGTTTCAGAGCGTTCTCAATCAGGCTGGAAAGAATATGTTGCAGCTTCGTCGACTCGATCCGCACTCTCTGGCTACCGTCCGAGGGGCTAAATTGGTAGCGTACGCGTTTCTGTGTTGCCGTAGGTGACCAATAGTTGAAAATCTCGCCAACACTCTCATTCACGTCGGACGTCTCCAGATTTCCAACCGATGCGGGTCCCGCCTTCAATTCCTGCAGTAGTAAGAGATCATGGATCAGCTTTTGCAGGCGTTGTGAGCCTTCCTGTATCTCTCCTAAAACTTGTTTCTGCCTCTGGTTTACCGTGCCGAGGTGGCCGCTCAATAAAAGATCTGTATAACCAAGCATGACCACCAGCGGAGTTTTGAATTCATGCGCTGCTGATATCAGCGGAAAGGCCGAGGGCTCCACTTCTTCATGCCCACAGCGCAATTGCCGCCGGCGCCGCTCGGGAGGAATGACCTCAACGATTTCCTGGGCTGCATTGCTTTCGCATTGAGTCACATGCAACTGTGACTGGAGTGAGCTGTGGCACACCGGACATTCCACACCCACCGAACTGCTGTAATCTTTTTCCATCTCCCCTTAACCCTTCATTCAACCCGGCGCTTCGCAAACTGTTACCTAAATCGTAAATTCATTTGCGCAATCGCCCTGTGACCGCAATCACTAATTGGTAGTGATTCGGGATCGGTTATCGTTACTTGCAATGACCTATCTTCTTTGCGTTTTGCCGTGGAGAACTGGAGCAAAGCATTGCCAAATTTCGGTTCTGGGTAGAAGTAGATTGGAATCGGCGTGGCCGCTTCATCATGACGTTGCAACGTTGCTCCGCCACTTTGAAAACAGCTATTTGGAAAGACATCTTATTCAACGCTGCATCGCATAACATGCCGGTGCTTTGTCGACCAGGCGAGGCGCTCTGGCTCATCTTTATATACCCCTTTTCCAGGTGTCCGGTTCCGTCGATACGCCTTCAAGTCTCAACACTAAGGAGTTGCTCTTTCATTCTTGCGAAGCCAAACCTTGGGGCTTTGTTGCAACTATGGGCTATCGTCCACTTGGCCTAATCACTTACTGTCCTTTAGTACAATGTACTATATGACAATGTGAAATCAATTGCAAGTGAAAATTGCCATTTTGGGATAAAAATTAACACTTACTCACCTTAATCTTTGTCATAAGTGTGCAAATACTTGCATTCTCAATGAGATAGACCTTCTCTGGCTCAATTTTGTAAAAATTAACAAGTACATTAGTTTCAATCACTTGAAATGGATCCGGCCATCGGCAGCCAACTTGCACTTTTAGAAGCGGGTAAAGCTATGCTCTCTGTTCAAACAGAATCCGATCCTGCGTTGGAGGCCGTTCCGGCAATGATGACTTTGTCCGTTCGGACATGCTCAACATGGGATGAATTTGAGCAATTTCGTGGATCCTGGAACCGGTTGCTGGAGGAGAATTCCACTTCCTCAATTTTTCAGACTGCGGAATGGCTAGCAGCGTGGTGGAACGCTTTTGGTCGCGACAAGAATCTGCTAAGCCTGATCTTTGCCGATTCAACCGGCAAGATAGTTGGCGTCGCACCTTTATATACGGAGCGCAAATCATTTCTTGGCTTCCCACTCACAACATTGCGACTCGTTGGCGCGGGATCAGGGGATTCAGACGCGCTGGATTTCATTACAACTCCGGGGTACGAGCAGCCTTGCGTGGAAGCATTTACAAACTGGCTTGCCCAGGACTCGAAATGGAGCGTCTGCTCGCTGGAAACGCTTCCTGAAAATTCGTTGACCGCAAAATATCTGATTCAGCATGCGCGAGAGTCCGGCTGGCGCACTGATTCCACACTCACGCCAAATTTTGTTATCGACCTGCCGCCAACCTGGCCGGAATATCTCAGTACACTGGAATCAGCTTTCCGACCGCTGCTCACCCGCTATCCCAAGCGGTTGCAATCACGCTTCAAGGTGAGTATCGTCCGCAGTGAGCGCGCGGAAGATCTGCAAGCGCAGTTGCTCACGTTGTTTACCCTGCACCAAATGCGCTGGATCGGGCGAGGCGAGCCCGGGGCATTCTCTAGCGCGGACCGCCGGGATTTCTATCTCCGCATGGCAACGGCTTTCTTGCAACGCGGCTGGCTGGAGTTCTGGCTTCTCTCATTGGATGGCGAGACGGTCGGCGCTCAATTTTGTTTTCGTTACAACCACACGGTTTCGCTGCTGCAGGAAGGGTTTCATCCGAAATACACGGCGGAAAAGATTGGTTATGCGTTGCGCGCACACGTTCTGGAAGAGACCATCCGCACGGGCGCCCAGCGTTATGACTTTCTAGGTGGCGCTGATTCGTACAAAGCAAAGTTTGGCGCCCGGCAGGCGAACTATCTCAACCTCTCATTCGCCGGCTCTTCCGGACTGGGACGCGCATACCTTTTTCTGCAAGAGCAAAAGCGGCAACTAAAGAACTGGATCAAGAGCAAGCTGCCGGCAAATATGCTGGCCACATTACAGCGCAATGCAACGGGTAAGACGCATGGCCCAGCGCAATAAAACTTTGATTGGAGTAATGCAATGTCCACCACTTACCAAGCTGTTCCCACCGGTCACGGCGTGAGCGCGGCCGAGCGCATCAGAAAGATCGGCCAGAAGATGGGCCTTTGGAACCACGGCTTCGATTTTCCCCGCTTCGCCAGGCAGCTTTTTCATGGCATCGATTTCGAAGGCAAAAACATGCTTGAGATCGGCTGCGGCAAAGGCATGCTGTGCCTGTGGGCCGCCATTCACGGCGCGCAGGATGCAGTGGGCCTGGAACCCATGGCGGAAGGCTGCTATGACTCCAGCGAATGCTTCCAGGCATTCCGGTCCATGGCCAATGAACTTGAATTGCCCCAGGCCAGGATTCTGCCCGTGACCGTTCAGAGTTTTGATACTCCAAAAAATTATTTTGATGTTGTGCTTTCGGTGGCCTCTATCAATCATTTGGATGAGAAAGCCTGCATTGCCCTGGGTGAATCCGATGCCGCCGTTCGCGAATACAAAAATATTTTTCGCAACATTGCAGCCATGATGAAACCGGGCGGCAAGCTGATCATTATTGACGCAGCGCGGCACAATGTTTTTGGAGATCTGGGCATGAAAAATCCCATGTCACCGAATATTGAATGGTTCAAACACCAGCAGCCGGAATACTGGGCCAATCTGCTGAGTGACTGCGGCTTCAGCCAGCCTGATATCCAGTGGAGCGCCGGCAAGCTTCTGCGCTATGCGGGAATCTTTTCCATCCCAAAAGCATTTTCATATTTCGGACAAAGCGTCTTTCGTCTCGAATTGACACGCTCTTAAGCAGAAAAATCAACGGCAACTTCCCGCAGTGTGCAACTAAATGCACACTGCGCATATTTTTACTTCAGATAAAACACCGATCTCGAAATTACACCTTCATTCATTAAGCGCCGGAAGAATTTACACTTTTGATTCTCCCCTTGATTCTACGTAATCCTCTAACCCCTTGTATTTGCAAGCCAGAACTCTCTGGCTACATTCGTGCATTGCTCAGCCATAACTAAGCGCAATCAAATATAAGTTTCTCTCTTCCGGGACTTTGGTTTTTCTGGCCACAAATTAAGCAAGCAAAAAGAAGCAGCTGCGCTCCCTCGCGATCGCTGACAGGCAGTGGACCATGAATGCTGTGGTGCATGGTCGAACGATACGCGCGAAATGACTTATCTCTTGAGACGTAAATGTCGAAGTGATGAAGTGGTGGAAGGCGTCAGCGCTGAATAAAAAACTTTGGCGTGTTGAAGTCCCCCGAGTGAGGAGTTATCGTGCAACACAGAACAAATCCAAGAGTGCAAGCTGGTCTTTTCCTTTTCCTGATACTTTCCATCTTTGCCGCGATTGGTTGTGGAGGGAGCAAAGGCACGGCAAGCAGTTCGCCGACAGGCAGTTCTCCCAACCCTACACCAACGCCTAGCACGCCGAGCGGAACTGCCACCATTACAGCAACGCCGGCCAGCCTTGCCTTCGGCTCGCAAGTTCTGAACACCGCAGCAAGTCAAACGGTGAAGATCGCCAACTCAGGAACTGCTGCCATCACCATTACAAAGGACACAATTTCTGGCTCTGGATTCAGTACCGGCATTACAACTCCCATCAGTCTCAGCGCCGGACAAAGCGTAAACATTCCTGTGGTATTCAATCCTGGCACTGCGGGCGCGGTAAGTGGAAGTCTTACGCTGACGAGCAACGGCGCAACCGTGATCTCCGTACCACTATCAGGCACAGGACTTGCGGCTCTTGCGCACTCAGTAGATGTAACCTGGGCTGCCAGCACCTCCACGCCATTGCAGGGATACAACGTTTATCGCAGCACTGTGAGCGGCGGCCCATATTCAAAGCTCTCTGCCACGCTTTCTCCAACTACATTACTGTTCACAGACACAACGCCTGTCTCCGGCAAAAAGTATTTTTACGTGGTCACCGCACTGAATACCAGCGGTGCGGAAAGCTCGGCCTCGGCTGAAGTGGCCGTGACCATTCCGGTGCCTTAATGCTCATAAAACAATTTTGCAGTTTTGCCAGATACCAAGTTGGAGTTCCAATGCTTAGACTTTTGAAAATCGGTTCGCTCTTATCGTTACTGCTGCTCTCTGCCGCATTCATGTCCGCACAGGCCGCGCCGCCGCGCATCTTTTTCTCTGATCTGGAAAGCGGCCCTGACACGGGCGGCCAGAATAGTAATGGCGTCTGGGTCACTATCTGGGGCAAAGGCTTTGGGGCCACGCAAGGGACATCAACCGTGACAGTTGGCGGCGGCGCGGCTGCCAATTATCCTCTATGGTCCGATGGAAAAATCATCTTCCAGCTCGGAGCAGCAGCAGCCACAGGCAGCATTATTGTGAATGTTCCTGGCATTGGTACCAGCAATCCATTGCCATTTACCGTGCGCGCAGGAAACATCTTCTTTGTCGCGACAACTGGTAATGACGCCAACACAGGTAGCTTCTCATCACCATGGAAGACTATCCTGAAGGCAAAAAATACAATTGCCGCCGGCGACACGGCATACATTGAAGACGGCGTTTCACAAACCTCAGAAGACAACTTTACCGCTTACATCAGCATGGACAACAACGGCGCCAGCAACTCCGGCACGGCTACCGCGCCGAAGGCCTTGATCGCCTATCCCAATGCCACAGTTACAGTGGGCGTTGCAGGCGGACTGCACTACGGCATCCGTACACCGAACATTGGCACTGACGAAGATTATTGGGTCATTTCACAATTGCACATCATTGGCGGCACCCAGTCCATGGATCTGGGCGGCACCGGCTGGCGCATTATTGGCAATGAAATGCAGTGCCCTGGAGCTGACGATCAGGTAGGCTGCTTTGAAATGAGTGGCGGTAACCAGATCAAGTTTTATGGGAACGAAGTCCACAACGCCGGAATCAATCCCACTTCATCAAAGTTTTATCACGCCGTATATTTCAGCACTGACTCCAACCACATTGACGTGGGCTGGAACCATATTCACGATAACTTTACCTGCCGTGCCCTTCAGTTCCATTCATCGCCCCTGTGCAGTCCCACATGCGGCGCAGGCGACACCACGGGTTTCAATCAATTCGATCTTCACGTGCATGACAACCTGATCCACGGCGACAACTGCAACGGCATCAACTTCGCCACGGTCGATCCTTCAAAAGGCACCGTTGAAGCCTACAACAACGTGGTCTATAACGTTGGGCGCATGGACCCGCTTCAGCTCGGTGCAAGCTTTTCCTGCATCTACCTCGCAAACATTACGAATAACGGTGCGGCGGGCGGCGGAACCGTGCAGGTGTTCAATAACACGCTCTCTGATTGCGCGGCCAACAACTCGGCAAATGCGCAGGGATCGCGTGGAGCGTTCGGTATAGCCAGTGGAGCATCCACAACACTGATCATGAATCTGCGCAACAATGTGGCCTATCAGAACGCGGGAGAAATTTATATCGATGGCGTCACAGGGCAAATCACCGGCGACCACAACCTCTGGTTTGGCGTTGGCGCTGCTCCCACCCGGACCACTAATAACCTGAACGTTGATCCGCTCTTTGCCAACCGTACGCTGAGTGATTTCCATCTCACCTCAACCAGCCCGGCCAAAGATGCAGGATTGACGATTGTGCCAACCAATCCGTTTGAGCCGAATCCTGGCCCAACGATTGATACTGACAAAGATGGAGTTCTGCGCGCACAGGGAACGGCCTACGATATGGGCGCCTATGAATTCTTTGCTGGCTCAGGCGCTGCCAGACCAAATCCGCCAGCCGATGTTCAGGCTGTGGTCCACTAAACATCGACTGTTCGCAAGCTAACTTTTTACGTTGAGAATCGCCCGGGCACGGGCGATTCCATACGTAAAATAAAGCGCAAACAGCGGAAAGAAATCCAGCCACTTCCTGCTGGTGAACACCTGCCGTGCGGAAAGCGCCGAAGGTGGCAGGCATAAGGCAACAACACTCAACACTGGAAATAGCCAGGCTCCGGGCTTTGCGATCGTCCAGCCCATTCCCGCAACCACTGCCGCCAGACACAACAACGTGTAAGCAGCAAAAAATACGGCTTTGCGATTGTGTGAGTGGATTGGATCACGCAAAAAAACCTTGATCACGTGCGTGCCGTGCCATGCCTGCTTGCGGAAAAATACCTTCAGGCTCTGCGCCGTCCCAAGATGCACGACACCAATCTCGGGAAACGCGCGCACATTCATTCCTGCAGCACGCGCACGCTCACATAATTCGTAGTCTTCATTCGTCTGAATTGACTCATCAAAGCCCCCGAGTTTGAGGAAATCTTCACGGCGCATAATCATATCACCGGCAGGAATATGTGAAACTTCCCCTGCTTTTGGAGCTTCCTGATAGACGTGCCAAGTTCTTCCCACCCATGTGGAATCTTCAGGCAGCAAGTAATGCGCGCCAAGCACGCCTGCTCCATCAGTGGGAACCAAAGCAAAAATGCGATCGAGCCAGTCGTTTAGTGCGAGGCAGTCAGCGTCTAAAAATGCAACGATATTGCCTTGAGCAGCACGCGCACCTGTATTGCGCAGAGCAGAGATACGCACGCCCTTAACTTGCAGTATCCTGATGTTGAGCCGGTCTTTAAATGATTCTGCGATCTCCAGAGTCTTGTCGCGCGAACCGTTATCGACCAGGATTACTTCAAATCGCTTGCGGGCAAAATCTAGTTTTGTGAGTGAGTCAAGACACTTCCCAATCATCCGCTCTTCATTCAATGCAGGAATGATGACCGAGATGCTTACCGTTGTGGCGCTCACATCTTGTGCCGTGCCAGGCGACAAAGTTGTCTGTTCCGTTGGACTCATGCTCGCCTCGCGTCAATGTTTGAATGGGCTTCATGAGATGAGTCAAGAGGCACGGGAGGAACCATCGTCAGAGATGGTCTCCCCAAAACTTCGTCGTACAGTTGGCGATATTTCAGCGCCATCGCCTCCGAAGTATAGTTCCGGCTCACCCAGTCATGGGCTTTCTCACCCATACAGCGGCACCTCTCAGAATCAGAAAGCAAGCTGGCAATGGCATTCCGCAAACCATCAACGTTACGCGGGTCTACGAGCAAGCCGTTCTCTCCATCATCAATTACCTTCGGGATTGCGCCGACTCTGGTAGCAACCACCGGCCTGGACGCAGCCATGGCCTCAAGAATTGTCATGGGCAGTCCTTCATTCAGTGACGGCAGCACAAAAATGTCCATGGCCGCGTAAACACCGGGCATGTCAGATTGCTGTCCTGCCAACAGAACATTGGATTGCAAGCCAAATTCCTCAATCATTCTTTCAATCGCGGCGCGGTCCGGCCCTTCACCCACAATCACAACTTTCAGCCCATCAAAACTATTGCAGAGCTCGCGGACTGCGCGCAGCAGATATTCAAATCCTTTTTGCAGATCGAGACGGGCAACCATGCCGATCACTTTGCTACCAGTCGCGCACAATTCTGGCAAGGGCTGGCCATGCTCAAATGCCTGAACATCAATGCCATTGGCGATTGTCTTGATTTTCCCAGATGGCACTCCGGAATCAAGCAGACGCTGAGCCACCTCGTCGGATACTGCTGCCAGAGCAGCAAATCTCTTGAGCGCCATACGGTCCAGATGGTTATAGATCCCGAGCGCAGTCGTGCCCCCGACCCAGTTGTGGCACGTTGCGACTATCGGTTTGTCCGATCGCCAGGCAGCCAGAAAACCATATAGGTCTGCCTTATATCCATGCGTATGCACAACGTCAATCGCATCTTCGCGAATATATTCTTCAATCTGCCGGACAGCACGCCAGTCCGCGCGGCCCTTGCAATGCACCATGCGGACAGATATTCCATGGCGCCGGGCGCGCTCGTAAAACTCCACGTTGGGTGTGTGCACGTTATAAAAGAGCAAAAGACTGTTCTGGCAGCCGGCTTTTTCCTGGCTGGCGCAGAGGTTCAGCAGCATATTCTCCGCTCCGTAATAGCCGCCGCTGCTGATCAGTTGTAAGACTTTCACTTGTTTCACTCTTTCGGCTCTCAGTAGTGAGTTTCCTGCTGCCGCGCCGCTTCAAATTCGTTATAGCCAGTAAGCCTGCACCAGAGACGGTGATATAAATCGTCTCCCATCAGCCCCACAATCCCCTGCCGCACCTGCGACCGCACCTTCATCTTCCAAAGCGCGCCTCGGTCTTTCTCAACCATCTTCTGCAATTCAGCATTCGATGTGGTGCGCCGCACCATGAAGCGGCCAATGACTTCTACGCCACACATGGCAGTGGCAATCCATGGATCGGAAACATAAACCCGCTTATAGCCAGCATCCGCGCATGCTTTGATCACCCGCTGGTTCCACCGTCCGCCTGGAACGGAAATCTCTTCCACTGTGACGCCTACCTTTTCTTGCAGAGCTTGTTTTGAGGCGCATAGTTCGTGTGCGAGTTCGTCGTCAGAACAAAATGTAAGAAACTTATGCGACCAGCCGTGCGATTGAATTGAGTGCCCAGCATTCTGCAATGCCTTCAATTCATCCCATCCCAAAAATTTGGCAGCTGTGCCAATCAAGCCGGGTGTAACAAAATATGTCGCGGAGACTCCATGTCCCGCCAGAATTGGCAGTACATTGTGGAGTTGCGAATGCTCACCATCGTCAAACGTAATTTCGACAGACAATTTCCTGTTGTTATTTTTTGCCAACGAATCAAACAGCTGCAGATGTTCCGCGAATGCGCTGGACGTCACGCAATAGGCATAGTTCGATTCCGGCATTATCTCGTGATAGGCGAGAACCGCATTCTGTCGCGACGCCACGGCCATTAGCTATTCCCTCCGCCATGTACCGCAACCTGCGCGGGTTCCGCACTTTGCTCATGGTCC
>Ga0210389_10002618_pt1 | contig 14153 bp, 9 predicted proteins | sample IncBWH28OmetaG_FD_160127 | JGI IMG/M metagenome (GOLD analysis project Ga0210389, IMG submission 160127) | Forest soil microbial communities from Barre Woods Harvard Forest LTER site, Petersham, Massachusetts, United States - Inc-BW-H-28-O ...
ATGCGCGGCCGGTACAAACCTCGGACGGAGAGCGTCGCCAAATTACCGTGCTGTTCGCGGACATGGTTGGCTTTACCGCGTTTGCCGAGCGCTTTGGCGAAGAGGCATCGTACTCGTTGATGCAGCGCGTGTCCGGCTTGCTGACCGAATGCGTGCATCAGCAAGGCGGTGTCATCAAAAGCTTCACGGGCGACGGCGTGATGGCCCTTTTTGGCTTTCCGACAGCGTCGGAAGATGCCCCGCTTCGCGCGTGTCGGGCTGCGCTTCGCATTCAGCAGCAGCTTTCCCAGAAGGAAGACGAGATCATGGGAGCGTTTGGCGTTCGCCCGCAGATTCGGATTGGCGTCAACACCGGTCCAGCAATTCTCGGGGAAGTTCAAAGCGGCGAAAGCACCAGCATTACTGCACTAGGGGACACTGTGAACTTCGCCTCACGGCTGCAGGCGCAAGCTGAACCTGGCGGCGTGTTTGTTAGCGAGGCGACTCATGGGCTGGTGGCCGGCCTGGTCGAAACAGTGTTTGTCGGCGCGCTTCCCATCAAGGGAAAAGCCGAGGCTCAAAACGCGTATCGGCTCACGGGAATACGGGAAGGAGCTGTGCGCTTTGACGTGGCGCGCCAACGAGGCTTGACTAAGTTTGTTGGAAGGACGCGTGAGCTCGAAGCATTGGATCATCACCTGCGCGCTTCTTTGGCTGGCTTACAGGTAATCGACGTTGCGGGCGAGCCCGGCATAGGCAAATCCCGGCTGCTCCATGAATTCCGGCAGCGGCATACCGATAAAGGCCATTTTATCCTATCCGGAAGCTGCTCCCCGGATGGCCAGCAGACGCCGTTTCTACCTTTCCTGGAAATCATGCGCGGCGCGTTTCGAATCACGGTCGGCGAAACCGAAAGCGACGTCAGAGACAAGCTCGAAGATGGTTTGAAGGTGCTCGGTCACGATTCCCCAGAGAACGTAGCCCTTCTACTCAATCTCATGGGGCTCAAGGCATCTGAAATCGCCTTAGCGGGTCTCGACGGTACGCTCATTGGTCTGCGCACACGCGACCTATTATTGCGGCTCCTAGATGAGCGCTGCCGCCTGTCGCCAACCATTATGCTACTTGAAGACCTGCATTGGATCGATAGCGTATCTGAGGAGTTGCTCTCCAGAACTGTCAGCTCCGCGCAAACTGCCTCGCTTCTCATTGTTCATACGCGCCGTCCGGAATATCGCCCACCGTGGTTGGATCAACCAAATGTCGTACCGCTGCCCGTCGAGCTGCTCTCGGCAAGCGAAACACAGCACATCGTGCAGGCCAAGATGGGTGTGCAGCTGCCCGAGGCGCTCGGACGAATGGTAGCGGAGAAGGTAGAAGGCAATGCATTATTTGCCGAGGAGATCGCAGGTTTTCTGATGGAACGTGGCCTCGTGCGGCATACTGCTGGAGGGCTAGATTATAATCCAGCCTCGGTGGACACCGCACTACCCGGCAGCGTGCAATCGCTCATTTCTGCTCGCGTGGACAGGCTGACGCCAGAGGACCGAACCTTACTGCAAGCAGCGGCAGCGATCGGCCGGCGCTTCGAGCCCGAGCTTGTGAGGTCCGCGGCCCACTATTCGGGCAACCTCCCGGCGTGGCTTGAGCTTATGGAGGCCGCGGATCTGATACGGCGGCACAGCGAGTCCGAAGACTACATTTTTAAGCACGCGTTGGTTCGTGACGTTCTGTATGATGGCGTACTGACTCCTCGTCGCATGACGTTGCATTTGAACATTGCAAGCGAGATCGAGCGGCGCGGCGCCAATCGACTCGTCGAGGCTGCCGAAGTTCTTGCGTACCATTACTCACGCACGCTTCGAGCCGACAAGGCATTCGACTACTTGGCGCTTGCCGGACGAAAAAGCTTAAACAGCTATTCTGTAGAAGAGGCCGAACGATTCTTTCGGCAGGCGATGAAATTGCTCGAGTCGGAGCCGAGCTGCGCCAATGATCAAGCGGCGGCAGATGTGGTAGTCGGACTGCTTGAGGCTCTATTTCTGAGAAGCGATTTTCCGGAAGCTGTTCGCGTTGCCGAGCGCTATATGTCGCGGCTCGAAGGCTTTGGCGAAACGCCGCAACTGGTATTTACCCTTTATTTCTATTCGATGACGCTTGCTCAGCAGTGCGAATTTCGAAGAGGCGAATTGCTTGGCAAACGCGCTTTCGATATCGCCGAACGAATCGGCGATGTCCGTGCAAGGGCTTATGCGCGAATTGCGCTGATGCTTTCCTCGATGGTCCTTGGCCGGTACTCCTACGAGGACATTCAGCGGATGGGAGCAGACGGCCTCGCCGACAGTAGGCGTAGCGGCGACAATTCAATCTTGAACTGGGCATATTGGATCATCGCCTGGGATTGCTTCGGTCGCGGTCTCATGACGGAAGCACGAAATTGGGCCTCCGAACTCATCGTCACTGGTGCCGAACGAGAGGATCGGCGCGCCCTAAGTTTTGGATACTGGGTCGTGGCGTGGGTCCACCTCTTCGAAGCCCGATACGAGGAAGCTATTGCCGCTGCTCGCGAGTGCCAGCGCAATGCCGTTACTCCGTTCGATCAGGATGCGGCGGCGGCCGCGGAGGCGACTGCGATGATTCTTCAGGGGCAGGTCCAAGAAGGTCTGACAAAAATACAGGAGCTCCGGCGTCGAACATCGGCACGTGGTTGGCTTTATCTCGACAGTGGCGCTCACGGTCCTGCCGGCGTGGGCCTCGCAATGTGCGGGCATATAGCGCAGGGGATTCGGTTGCTTGAGAATTCGATCGCCATTGCGGACGCATGTGGCAGCCATACGGCTGCCGCTTGGAATCGGATGACGCTCTCCGAGATCTATCTCGAAATGCTTTCCGGCAAGGAGACGCCCCCATTCCGCGTGGTCTTGAGAAATCTGAAGACCATTATTGGTGCGCAGCTATTCGGACGGCAACGGGTTCTCACGCTCTTGAAGAAGGCTGGCAGCTACGAACAGCTAAGCGAACGCGGCACTATCCGCGCTAGAATCGAGATGGATCTTGGACTGCTGTATAAGATCAAAAAGAAGCCGGATCTTGCCCGCAGGCATCTGACTCGTGCTCGCGCCGCAGCAGAGATCCAAAATGCCGCTTCGATGATAAAGAAGATCGACGGGATCATGGCCGGTCTTCAGGCATAGGCCCGTCCATGCGATCGACCAGGACAGCGGCAAGAAGACCGTCAAGCAATATCAGGCAGGCCAGCAGCCGAACTGGGGCCACGATCGCTTTTCGCCCGTTTGAGTTTGTCCCCGGTGCAATCAGGCGTCGGGCCCGTGATGAAGTCCTCCAAGATCGACCAGGTAGACGATCTTCACATCCTCATAGAACTCGACGGTTGCGCCTTCGTTGTACGCGGCCCTTTCATCGGCACGCGCAAGGCGCACCTTCACGATGGGAGGAAATTCGAGGCCGTGACGGCCCTTCGTCAGCAATTGTTCCCAATGATATTGCGTCCAGCCCCGGCAAATTTCGTCGGCCTCGCTGTGCCATTTTGCTTGAAGGACGGCCGTCGCCGTCCCATCAATCTCGATCGTGAATGTTGATATGGAATAGGTCATGTGATGAGACGCTCGGAGACCACCAAAGTCTAGCATAGGTGGCGCCACCTTCAGACGCTCTGTATCGCGCGTGGCCTTCATTGCGGCGGTCGAGTGCTGTCCCACGGCAATTGCTAAACTGGGTGACACCGCGTACCAGCCATGGCGTGGCACTCCGGGTTTCGGTACGGCGCGGACCGATACATCCACATGCAGTCCGGTCGGATCCTCCGCATTGCGACCAACCGGTGTCCGGGGGTCATTTTCGATGATCCAGCCAGACCTGCCAGCTACTCGATGTCCGCTTCGACCTGAAAGCGGACCTGTTGCGCGTGGGAACCGGTTGATCGCTTGCAGTGCACGGTCATCCAGCGATTTGCTGCAGCCCTTGAAACCGAGGGCAGCGAGCGCCCGTGCGAATATCCGCTGTGCCTCGAGAGCTACCGAAGCGAAGAGTCATCTTGTTCGAAAATGGGACGCACTCGCTCGCAGTTAACCATGTTATTAGATTCTCGCGGCTGACCTTGTTCTTTGGTTAATGATCAGTAACCTTCGCGAGGGGCAGAGTAACGTCGCGGGAGTACTGTCATCATGAGATACGGCATCTTTGTCCTTGCGCTTGGCCTTGTGTGGTCATCGCAAGCTTCGGCAGGCGAGTTGCAATCCGTTTACGTCGCGCCGGGAGGCGTCTACATCGCATCTGCCAACGTTCATGTTGGGACCGGAAACGGTTACCCGACTTATGGGGCGCCTGGCGCCGCGTACTACGGACCCTACGACACAGCACCTGCATACGCGCCGGGTTATGTGGCCCCGCCCCCGGGACCGATATACAGAGCACCCGCCTATTATGAAGGCGAAGGCTATGGATCAGTGTATTCGAGGCGCCCGGCCTACATCGATCAGTCCTATATGCATGCGGAGGAACTTCCGCCGCGGCCACCTGCCCCTGTGCCCTACAACAACCGAGCGAGCTGTCGCTTCAATCAAGCCTATGGTCGGTCGGGATACTGTGACTGATATTTTCCGCGACAAAGGGCGGTTTAGCGGCGAGCCGTCCTTTGTCGTTCTTGGGACGATGCGTGTTCAGCAGTCTGCAAGCGCGTTCCTGAAGGGAACCTTCTAATGTCGTTCGCGTTATCGGCTCATGACCGAGGCCGACACGAAAACAAGATCCCTCGATGGTAAGAAACTGCGCGATGCCGAACCCCACGACCATAATAAGAAGTCGCGTGAGGACAAGGCCGAGATAGTCGAAGTCGTCGCCGAGGACGGCGATCAGGTCGAGCCGCCGCCTCCCGAGATGGTCGAGCCCGACCCCGAGCTTTCGTCAGAAGAAGCCGAGCAGATTCGCAAGGAATATCTGCTAACGCGGTTCTGGATTAGCGCACGCGGCTATTGGGGCCGCAATGGCGACAAGCTGGCATGGCTTTTTTCGATTGGGCTCCTGATCCTGATCGGCGCCAATGTCGGTTTCCAGTATGGAATTAATGTCTGGAATCGCGCGATCTTCGACGCGATCGAGACGCGCGACTCCAATGAAGTGTTCCACTTGATCGCGATCTTCTTTCCGCTTGCGATCGGCAGCATGGCGCTCGGCGTGGCGCAGGTGTTCGGCCGCATGAGCATCCAGCGGCGCTGGCGCACTTGGCTAACCGCCTCGGTTGTCTCGCGTTGGCTAAGCAACGGCCGCTACTACCAACTCAACCTCGTCGGCGGCGATCACAAGAATCCGGAATACCGTATCGCCGAGGATTTACGGATTGCCACGGATTCGCCGGTCGATTTCGTCGCCGGCGTCACTTCGGCGTTCCTGTCTGCTTCGACCTTCATCATCGTGCTCTGGACTATCGGCGGCGCACTCACCGTGACCGTCGCCGGATCGACGCTCACGATCCCCGGCTTCCTCGTAATCGCGGCCATCGGCTATGCCGCGATTGCCTCCGGCTCGATCATGGGGATCGGACGCCGCTTCGTGCAGATCTCCGAGAACAAGAATCAGGCCGAGGCCGAATTCCGCTATACACTTACGCGCGTGCGCGAGAATGGCGAAAGCATTGCGCTGCTCGGCGGCGAGGAAGAAGAGCGCGACAGTATCGATAAGACCTTTGCTAAGGTGCTGCGGCAATGGTCGTGGCTGGCGGGCCAGCACATGCGCACCACGCTGGTGTCACAAGGATCGAGTCTCATTGCTCCAGTCGTTCCAATTATGCTCTGCGCACCGAAATTCCTCGACGGTAGCATGTCACTTGGGCAGGTGATGCAGGCGGCGTCCGCCTTCACCATCGTCCAAAGCGCCTTTGGTTGGCTAGTCGACAATTATCCGCGTCTCGCCGACTGGAATGCCAGCGCGCGCCGTATCGCCTCGCTGATGATGTCGCTGGACGCATTGGAACGCGCCGAACTGTCGGACGGATTTGGCCGGATCAAGCGTGGGGAGACCGAGGGCGAGACCATGCTCACTCTCAAGGATCTCTCGGTGTCGCTCGATGACGGAACCGCCGTGGTCGGCGAAACCGAGGTCGTGATCGAGCCAGGCGAGCGGCTGCTGGTGGCGGGTGAATCCGGCTCGGGCAAGAGCACGCTGGTGCGCGCCATCGCGGGGCTATGGCCATGGGGCTCGGGCAGCGTCAATTTCCACCCCGATCGACGGCTGTTTATGCTCCCACAGCGGCCATACGTCCCCTCGGGTACGTTGCGCCGCGCCGTCGCCTATCCCGGCGCCGCGGACGACTGGACTGTGGAGCAGATCGGCAAGGCCCTGCACAAGGTCGGGCTCGCCCATCTCAAGGCCAAGATCGAGAATGACGCGCCGTGGGACCAGACTTTGTCGGGCGGTGAGAAACAGCGTCTCGCCTTCGCGCGCCTCTTGCTGCACAATCCTGACATTGTGGTACTCGACGAAGCGACCTCAGCGCTCGACGAGAAGAGCCAAGACAAGATGATGGACATGGTGACAAAGGAGTTGCCGAAAGCCACCATCGTCAGCGTCGCGCACCGGGCGGAGTTGGAAGCATTCCACAGCCGCAAGATCACCCTTGAGCGCCGCAAAGGCGGCGCAAAGCTTGTCAGCGATATCGATCTGATTCCGCGCAAGGGCCGTCGGCGCCTGCTCGGCCGTTTTTTGCGCCGCCGCAAGCCGATGCCGGCAAAGAGCAAGCAGGTAGCGTAACTTCTTCCGTCCATTGTTCTAGTTCGGTCACTCATAGACGGTTGGAATAGGCCCATCAGCCGCCTTGCACGTTCTGTCGTGGAACTGTCAGCCGCCTATGTCGCTTATCGCAGCACAAGCCACCTCTAGCGGCCGCCATGATCGACGATCTTTGGTACAAGAACGGTATCATCTATTGCCTCTCCGTCGGCACCTATATGGACGCCGATGGCGATGGCGTCGGCGATTTCAAGGGATTGGTGCGGCGTCTCGATTATCTGCACGGCCTCGGCATTACCACGATCTGGCTGATGCCGTTTCAGCCCTCGCCCGGTAAGGACGACGGCTACGACATCTCGGACTATTACGGCGTCGATCAGCGCTACGGCACGCTCGGCGATTTCGTCGAGTTCACCCATGGCTGCAAGCAGCGCGGTATCCGCGTCATCATCGATCTCGTCGTCAACCACACGTCCAACGAGCACAGCTGGTTCAAGTCGGCGCGAAGCGCAAAGGATTCGCCCTATCGCGACTGGTATGTCTGGGCCGACCGGCGTCCGGCTAATGCCGGCAAGGGCATGGTGTTTCCCGGCGTGCAGAAGTCGACCTGGACGCACGACAAGGAAGCCGGCGCCTGGTACTTCCACCGCTTCTACGATTTCCAGCCCGACCTCAACACGTCGAATCCACTGGTGCAGGCCGAAATTCTCAAGATCATGGGTTTCTGGATCCAGCTCGGCGTCTCGGGCTTCCGCATGGACGCCGTGCCCTTCGTGATTGCGACCAAGGGCGCCAAGGTGAAGAAGCCGCTCGAGCAATACGACATGCTGCGAGCCTTTCGCGAATTCCTGCAATGGCGCGAGGGCGACGCCATCATCCTCGCCGAGGCCAATGTGCTGCCCGAGACCGACATGGAGTATTTCGGCCGCGACGGCGGCCGCATGCAGATGATGTTCAACTTCCATGTCAATCAGCACCTGTTCTATGCGCTGGCATCCGCCGACACCCGTCCGCTCGCCAAGGCGCTGGCCGCGACCAGGCCGCGGCCCGCCACCGCTCAGTGGGGCCTGTTCTTGCGCAACCACGATGAGCTCGATCTCGGACGACTGACGAAGGCGCAGCGCGACGTCGTGTTCAGGGCATTCGGGCCCGACAAGGACATGCAACTCTATGGCCGCGGCATTCGCAGGCGGCTGGCGCCGATGTTGGGCGGTGACCGCCGGCGCCTTGAGCTCGCCTATAGCCTGATGTGCACGCTGCCGGGAACACCGGTGATCCGCTACGGCGACGAGCTCGCTATGGGTGACGACCTCAGCCTGCCCGAGCGCAATTGCGCACGCACTCCTATGCAGTGGTCGACCGAACCGCACGCGGGCTTTACCGGAGGCAACAGGCCCTGCATGCCTGTCATCAACAGTGGGCCATATGGTTTCGAGCACGTCAACGCTGCCAAACAACGCCGCGATCCCAACTCGATGCTGAACTGGACCGAACGCATTGTCCGTATGCGCAAGGAAGTGCCCGAGGTCGGCTGGGGCGACTTCAAAGTAATCACAACACGCGATCCCGCCATCTTCATCATTCGATATGACTGGCGGAACAATTCAGTGCTATTCGTGCACAATCTCGATGAAAAGCCGCGCGAGATGTCATTTTCGGTCGGACTTCGCGGCGAGACCGGCAAGCTCCTTGTTAACCTGCTGACCGAGGATCACAGCCGCGCTGACGAGCGTGGCCGCCACACGCTCTTGATGGAAGGCTACGGCTATCGCTGGTATCGCGTCGGCGGCCTCGATTATCTTCTAAGGCGGAGTGACATCGATAGTGACACCACGGCAAAATTCGGTCATCCGGTCTGAGTATCCGTCGTTCAGGATCTCCACAAAATGCAGCTTGCCGTGCACTGCGGGAGACAAGCCACGCGACTGTCCGGTCGAAGTCGTCGACGCGACCGTGATGTACTGTACATGTCTTGCATCGCTGGCCCGGCTTCAGCTTTGTGGCAATTGCGCCTTGTTGGCAAAAGCCTCTCGATCTCGCGACCGTAGATGACAACTTCTGTAAATTAGGACACTCCCTTTCCTTTTTCTGTGCATACACCGGATGGCGGCGTACCTCAGAACTGGAACGGAGCGACCGAAACAGACAACTTTCCGTCTGACGATCGTTGAACCGTAAAATTCACCTCTTTTGAGGCTTTCGTGTCGCCGACAGTGACAGAAATAGCGCCGCTACACATCAGGGTATCCTTGCTTTTTCCAGTGGTGACCATCTTTTCGCCAAGTCGATAAAACGGTTTTGCCGTTTCCGAAATCGGTGACTTTTCCACCTCCGTGGCCACGTTCGAATTTTTAGCGGCGTAGTTGCCCAGCGGGTTAGTATGGTCGTTCGACATAGTTGCTAGCACGGAAACCCGCGTTTCAGGAGAATCGCACTCTACCTTGGGGCTGCAGCTGCCGAACAAAATCAGCACAGGCAAGGTCCAAAAAATAACGTTCGCTCACGAAAATACGGCATCGAATTCCCAACCTGCTCTTTGTGTGGCTGCAGACGCTCCGAGCGCGACGAATCGCAATGTCGATCAAATGGCTGGTCGTTCCGCTCATCTGAGAGCAACTCAACTGGGGCCGAGAACCGCCCCACGGCCGATCGCTTGCTTGGCAATAGAGTCGTTACGGGTGGGTGCCCTGCAAGGCTTAAAGATCGCGTAACAGACCCGTCAACCCAGTCAACCCAGCAGCCTATTAGGATATTTGTTCTACGCGCTTGGCTCTCGCGCGCGCCGGGCGGTCGTTTTGGCCCGCTCCAATGCAAACTCAGCCGCACGCCGGTTCGCTTTCGTTTCGAACATCGCTCCAAAAATGATCATCGGCAGATAGAAGAAAAGCATGGCAACTTCCGTTGCCACATCAAGCCCCGGGTTCACGAGCTTGTTCCTTCATCAACACTATCTAAATGTTGGAACATTTCTTTGATTGGCGCAACGGGGCGACTACTGCGCGTCGTGGGTGACGAAACCTTACCGTTCCCTCGCTGCGGCAAAAGGCCTTGGCGCTTGGAATTGGTCTGGGTCATCAGCGATAATGCTGCCCCCATCCGTTGAACGGGCGATTGTCGCTGGGAAGCCCGCAAGCTCCGTCGATCTGATTCGCTGGCAAGGACATTCACCGCTCGTTGCTCATTCGGCATCTAAACAACAAGAGTATCCCAGATCATTGGCGAGCGGGATGACGCAGCAGTTCCGGTTCCAGAATCAGTGCCAAATAAAGACCAAGGTACCGCCGAACTTCCAATCCAATATTTGCAGGAAACAGCTTAGGAAACCATCTTGGGCTTTCCGCTTTGATTTGGGACGTGATCGCGATGGGACGTGTCGCCGTGAAGCGGTTAGTGAAGCCGATCAGCTACGTGCTGGCTGCTATATACCTTTGCGTGGATCTCATCTTCGCGGGTATAGCCAAGCCAATCTCAAATTGGATTGCGCGCCATTTTGAAATGCGGAAATTGCGCGGTTGGATAAGGTCCTTACCTCCCTACCCCAGTTTGGCTTTGTTTTCCGTTCCGGTGATTTTGCTGGAGCCCGTCAAATTTGTGGCGGCTTATGTGGCCGCCACTGGCAATTTCATCGTTGCGGCGATTACGTTTTCCGTCGGTGAATTGCTCAAGCTAGTGTTAATCGAGCGGCTCTTTGATCTAACGCGCGAGAAGCTGATGAAGATTTCGGCGTTTGCATGGACCTATGGACATTATGTGCAGGCGCGAGAGTGGATCATGCAATCAGAGGCGTGGCGAACTATTCGTTCTCAGAGCCGATCAGTCCTCGAACGGATCAGAAATTGGCGAGCCGCAGGTAACCAAGCAACGAACTCCTCGCGGCCAACATTGCACTCGCGATAGCGTTCGTCGATCTCGGCTTCGGCGCGCAAAGGGACCAGGGTCCTCAGATTGCAGACGTACATCCGGCCAGCAGCCACATCTTAATTGAAGGGCGCCCGAGACCGGGCAACCACTCGTTGCTGGCCTCGAGAAGGCGGCGTCGAATTCATTCCCGAGAATGGCGGTGGTGCCGGAGTAAGGCTGGCGAAGCGGGCGCGGAAGTCGAAATAGACAGGCGCTATCAGTAGCCGAGCAACGCTAGCCCCACCCAACTAACAGCAAAAATGGAACAGGCCAGCAACGCCAGAGACGCCAAGGTTGCAACAGCCTTTGCGGAACGCGCCATAATGTTGATCTCTCTTGAGCAATGATGGATTCTAACTCGCGAGATGTGCGCAATGGTGGCTGAAGGGTTCCTTCGGAAGAAAATTGTGTATCTGTCACCAAACCGGCACACCATCATTCATTCGGCCCGTAAAAGTCCGCAATTCCTCTTGGCAATGACGAATCGGTGAGGGAAATTTGTCGGATGTATAGGCTAGGCAAGAGAGCTGGATGGGCGCTTGCGATAGCAAGCTTGGCATTACTTGCCGGAGCCTCTGCCTGGATTGGCTATAGTAGCTCGGAGCCTCGTGTCGCGCAGGACTACGAGGATTGCGCTGATGAGGCCAAGAACAACGCCTCTTCAGACACCGAGTACTCCAATTTGATGACGCACTGTGGCGAACGCTTTGCAGGCCGTCGAAAGAACGGTGGTGGTGGATACAGCTATTTCGACTTTATGCAGAATAAGACGTTCGACATCGCAGGCCCTAACCCCACTGAAAGCGAGCGAAAACAAATCGACCACTCCTATATCGAGTTTCTTTCCACAACACGGCGTGAGACGATTTTGTCGGAGCTGATGAAAGCCCAAGCCGATTTGGAAGATGCGGGCATTGATCGCTCTCGCCAGAATGCCGGAGCTCCCTTGGCGCTAACCCCAAAGATCCCGCCGCCGGCTAAACGACCCGTCGTCGAGCGTTCCAAAACCTGTGAAGACGGATCACTGTCTTGCGGATGGGAAAAACTCTCCGCTGCCGTAAGAAATGCGATTGCCTCCTCTAGTGAGGCGAGCCGATAACACCCACGATCAGGCCGCTAGGCGTCGGCATTAGGAGTTGTGCAATCAACCTAAGTGCATCGGAAGGACGCGGTGCGCCCGGGCAGCCGACGACGACCGGCCCTGAGTTGAGAAGCGCGGGACCGATTAAAGTGAGGGCCCGATTTGCGGGCGGAATAGCTAGTCGAAGGCGACGCCGATCCGCTCATCTCGACGCCAGACAACGCGACAAGGAATCCGCGTGCCGTCCGTCTTAAAGTAAAGGTTGAAGCGTTCGGTGATACCTTCAGAATTCGTGATTTCCATCGAGGCACCCGAAACCGACATGTCTGTGAAGGCAGCCAATAATGCTGCCTTCGAGCTCAATCGAGCCAGACATCAAGACGACCTTGCGAGGAGCCAAGCGTCTTTCCATGGAGCATGGTTACGCGGGAAATCTTAGAGATCAATAAAGGCGATTAACAAAACCCGCCGGCGCGGCGAACGTCGGCGGGCCAACACTCTTCTTCGTTCGGTGCGGTGCAAGGACCGCAGCGCTTTGAGTACCGGTGAGCAGTTGAGATCGGATTACCGCTGCAGCCGCCTTCGATGGTCCGCTACCCGCTCGCGGTGCGGCCGGACCGGCGCGCGAAATCTTCTCGAAGCGCTTATCTGTGGCCGACGTAGGGCTCAAAATCTTCTCTGAAATGGAGGCAGATCTGGAAGCTTGTTTCCTAGAGCTACTGAAGCTTCGCGAGCGGGTGCGTCAGGCAGAGCAAAACGCGGGCCCGAAGGCCCGCGCCAGTTGTCATCACCGCGATCGCCTAGCGTGTGCCGCCAGCCGCCGACGCTCAAAAGCTGGCTAGGGTCGCCTGGATTACATGTAATTCTTTGTCGAATAACAGCATCGGCCAGCGTCGATACCGCCCGGCGTCCGTTCCTCGATCTTCTTTCTAGGCCGCTCTCGATGCACACGCATCTCCTCTAGAGCTCTACGGCTTTTCAGGCTTAAATAGCTATCCACAATCATCTTCAATGCTTCGGTTATATTGAAATCCGCCGATCAAAATACCCGCCGGCCAAATGAGCCAACAGCCAGATCGTCGCGTTTCTTTTACGATTAGCGCAACATCACGGTGTTACCTCTAAGCCTGCAGCGATGTGTCGCTAGCCGCCCATAGAAAAACCCGCCGGGTGAGATTAGCCGACGGGCTTAAGTTCAGTCCTCGTCGCGGAATACCGGGACGCGGCCAAGATAGGCAATTGGGTTTGCCGTCAGTTGCGTTGCCATCGCCAGCCTCATGCACGGCAAAAAGGCCGCCAGGAGGTTCGGGGTCCAGACCTCGTGCCTCTGTCATTTTGCGATCAGTCAGAGATTAAATCACTTCCAAAAACATCAGCGGCAGTGGATCGGACGACGTTATGTTGTCCTCCCATAAAACGCTCGCTCGTTTTCGGTCTCGGGTGATATGGCCAACAGTTCCCAACCGACGCTTCCAATCGATAACGCGTGGTCGTGCAACTCGAGTAGCAACTTCATAGAAGCGCCTACCTCGGCCGCTGAGGCGGACTCTCTGGCCTTTCTTCAACATTACCCCGATTACTTCTGCCGACATCCGTTTACAAGGCTCGCTGCTTCTTTCGAGACGCCTTCGCCTTGGGTTTGGCAGCAAGGGTGGAGATCTCACTGACGGTAACGCGGCCGACTTCGCCGAGCGACACGCTCAAAATCTCCCGTTGCGCTGCAAGCCAGTGGCTTTCGGCATGTCCTTCTTGGTGGCCGGCTTCGATCCAAAGCTGATAGGCGCGTTCGCGGATCGCTTGTTCAAGATCCTGCATCTCAATCTCCGTTCAAAGCCCCCTGTGCCCCGACGTGAGAAGTCCGGCGGAAGCTACCGCCGGTCCGAAGAGACTGCCGGTCCGGCGTCCGGTTGCGTCGCTTCGTCAGCGAAAGCATGGACTTCGATGGTTAATGAAAGGTTACGGAATGTATGCAGCTGGGGTGATCGTCGCTTTGCCACGCTGATGAAATGAAGGGCCAATAGCCGATATGCCACTGTCCCTTCGCTGAAACGGGAAGGAAAGCTTCCGCAATGTTTCCTGCTCGGTTCAGTGTCCTAAAGCTTTTGCGATAATATCCGACCCTTTCTCGGCGACCATGATCGTCGCGGGATGAATGTTCGACGACGGTATTGCCGGCATCACTGAAGCGTCTACGACCCGCAGACGGTCGATGCCGCGTACGCGCAAGGCGCTATCGACCACCGCGCTGTCGTCCTCTCCCATTCGGCAGGTGCCGCAGGGATGAAACACAGTTGAGCCGACCTTGCGGACATAGTCTTCGATCTGCTCGTCGCTTGTCACCTCAGGTCCCGGACGCGATGGCTCGCTGATGAGCGAACGGAACGGATCGGTGGCCGCGATCTGGCTGGCAATACGAAAACCCGCGGTCATGATCCTGATATCGTCGGGG
>Ga0210389_10002619_pt1 | contig 14150 bp, 15 predicted proteins | sample IncBWH28OmetaG_FD_160127 | JGI IMG/M metagenome (GOLD analysis project Ga0210389, IMG submission 160127) | Forest soil microbial communities from Barre Woods Harvard Forest LTER site, Petersham, Massachusetts, United States - Inc-BW-H-28-O ...
GATCCAGTCGCATCCGACTCCGCCACCTACTCAGGACGCACTGGTGCGATGGAATCCTCGGCCGGTTTTTAACGGGGCCCCGGTGCTCTTTGAGTCGAGGTCCTTTTCCGGCACGGGAACCTGGCTCGGCAAAAAGATCGACTTCCGGCCCGATGGTGACTCGTTCTCCGCTCTTGCAGGTGTGAACCTCAACCGAGCGCCCGGCCACTATCCCCTCGCCGTGGGCGACGAAACTATCGATATCGCGGTTATTAGACGCGCCTACCCTTCCTCGACGATAACCGTTCCGCAAAAATTCATCGAGCCGCCAAAGGAAGTTCAAAAGCAAATCAACGACGAAGCCGCGTTCAAGCAAAGCGTTTTCGAGTCTTCCCAACCGAACCGACTTTGGCAAGGCCCATTTGTCGCACCGACCAATACGTCTTATACTTCTTCATTTGGATTGCGGCGGATATACAACGGCAAGACGCTCAGTGTACATCAGGGACTGGATTACCGAGCCGCGTTAGGAACGCAAGTCGCTGCTGCGAATTCCGGTCGCGTCAAAATCGCCCGGGACATGTACTTCGAAGGTGGCCTTATTGTGATCGACCATGGGGAGTCCATTTTCACCTTATACATGCACCTCTCTGAATTTCTGGTCAAGGAAGGTGCAAGCATCGAAAAGGGTGACCACATCGGGAGGAGTGGATCGAGCGGGCGCGTTACAGGCCCGCATCTGCATTTCGCCGTGCGATGGCAAGGTGCTTATCTCGAACCGTCAACACTACTAAAGTTGTGGCGGACGGAACCCGCCTAACCAAGTGTGCCTCGTGCCACCCCACACTTGCTTCTGGCGCAGTCCAGGCCGAGCCCAAAATTCAATCAGTGGCTGTCATTTACGCAGCGTGGGCGCATCCTGCTCAATTTGAGCCATCAGAACCAGCTTCGGATGCTGGAGGTCGATCGGGCGCTGGAGGCATTATCGGGTGAGAATCCAACTCTGGCTCGAGTCGTCGAGATGCACTGCTTCGGCGGCATGACGGCAGAGGTGATCTGCTGTGGTCGTGAATCGGGAATGCTGCATGAGAAATTGCCGGTCCGTGGATCGGTCCCCAGCATCCGCAACCAGGTGGCGTAGGCTCTGGAATCAACCCGACCAATGCTGTGAACTGCCGGTCGAATGAATGGCTTGCCTCCCTGTGCCCCCCTTTTCAGGCGTCACGTGTAACCCATCCGCCGGATTCTTTGCGAGGAAGCCGTACTTGACCGCGGAACCCAGCATGCTGGATAAGACATCTCGGATCTTTTCGACGGACTCGCGAGAGAGCTCTTTGTGAACCATTCCTCCGGCAAATTCCGATGTTCCAAGCGATAGAAATAAATGACTGATGAAAATAGTGCTCACCATCGCGGGCGTCCGGGAGACAATTAGAGAGGAGCGCTGTGCAGATATTGTGGTTAGCCAAAGCGCGTGCGTTGCTGTTTCCACCTGCCGATCTCGACGGTCGAGTCGCGGATCGATCAATCTATGAGCGCTTCGCAATACCTTATACGTTTAAACCGCAATTGAGCCTGGCCGAGGCCTGCGTGGCCGCTTCTACCGCATTCTTGCGAATTTTCCTGGGGTGCTTACTTTTTGCAGTGTGTGGTACCTACGCTTTGCTGGCGTGGAGCACGATTCACAGTTTATTTTTGCGCTTGGCCGCGGTGCTCGCGTTGACCCTCGCATTTGTGGCGCTTTTCACACTTCTGATGGTAGCTGCTTCGGCGGTGACAAGAATTGTCTCTCCCAGGCGCGATTGAACCGAAGATCTGCGCTCGGTAAAAAGTTTTCCCACGTAATCATTTTGAAACTCTCATCACGTAGACTGGTTCGTTCAACTGGAGAACGAATGGAACTATTCGGTCAGACCTTATCGGTGGGAAGTGGCATTTTCCTGCTTATGGCGCTGGGCATGGCCCTGAGCTTCGAGTTCGTGAACGGATTTCACGACACGGCGAACGCAGTTGCAACGGTAATCTACACCCACTCCCTCAAGCCGACGGTTGCAGTTGTATGGTCCGGCTGCTGGAATCTGATTGGTGTCTTGACGTCCGGCGGAGCGGTCGCATTCGGTGTGCTGGCATTGCTGCCAGTCGAATTGGTGCTGAACGTCGGCTCGGGCGCCGGGTTTGCCATGGTTTTCGCAATGTTGATTTCGGCGATCATCTGGAACCTCGGAACCTGGTACTTGGGACTGCCCGCATCAAGTTCACATACTCTGATCGGAGCGATCATGGGCGTCGGGCTGGCAAATTCGTGGCTTTCCGGGGCCCACGAGTTCGGCGAGGGAATCAACTGGGCCAAGGCATCGGAAGTGGGCACTTCACTGCTGGTTTCTCCGATTGTGGGCTTTGGCTGTTCGGCGCTGCTGCTCTTGCTCTTCAAGCTGCTGGTAAAACGAAAGGAACTTTACGAAGCTCCCGCCAAGGACAAGGCGCCGCCGCTTTGGATTCGAGGATTGCTGGTGCTCACCTGCACGGGCGTCAGCTTTGCCCACGGATCCAACGATGGCCAGAAGGGCATGGGGCTCATCATGCTTATCCTGGTCGGCATCCTGCCGCTCACATTCGCCGTTGATCTCGGAACGGGCCAGGCCTCAATCGCAGACCTTGCTTCCACAACGGAAACCATTTCGTTCCAAATGGACCGCCATGCGCCTGGCGTTGCCATGGGCGGATATCAGATTGCGGCCGATGAGTTGTCCGCATACTTGAAGACCAACGGCCAAGTGACTGAGCGCACATTCGCCGCGGTTGGAACAAAGTGCCGTGAGATTTCCGACATTCTAACCGGCAAGACCAGCCTCAGCCAGTTGAACGCTGATCAGCGCAGGATTCTCCGAAGCGATTTGTATCTGACCTCCGAATCGCTAGGCAAACTGATCAAACAGAAGAAGCTGGACGATCCGGCGGAGCAGAAGACGGTCGCAAAGCTGAAGACCAATATGGACAAAGTAACCAAATTCATTCCGTACTGGGTGAAGGTCGCGGTTGCACTAGCGTTGGGTCTTGGAACGATGATTGGTTGGAAGCGGATCGTCGTGACAGTCGGTGAAAAGATCGGAAAGGAGCACCTCACTTACGCGCAGGGCGCATCGGCGGAGCTGGTGGCGATGGCGACAATCCTGGCCGCCGATCGCATGGGTCTTCCAGTAAGCACCACCCACGTATTGTCCTCCGGGGTCGCGGGGACGATGTTCGCGAACCGGTCTGGATTGCAGATGGACACCCTGAGAAATCTCCTGCTGGCTTGGGTGCTGACGCTTCCTGTTTGCGTACTGTTAGGCGCTGGAATCTTTGCATTCGGGCTAAACCTACTGATTCGATTCGGAGTGAAGTAGATACGCTTCCGGGGCGAGCGCTATTTGTTCCGCGGCAGTTTACGTCGGGAGGAACTGTCGCGAGCACAGAGCCGAGGATTGCCTCTTCAATCAGGCCAAACGGTGATTTGCGACGGCGACAACGGGGCAGTCCTTCGGCACCAGCGAAAGATCGCTGGCAGAAACCCTCGGGCGCACGTTCATTGTCTGGAGAAATCTATCGAGGCAGCAGTGTTCGCCCCGTTTCCGCACTTGTTCGCAAAGGTTGTTGGAGGGGTCGAGCCAACGGCGCAAGTAGTCTTTGGCCGAAAAGCATCGTCAGCGCGTCTCGCGAAACAAGTCATCGTGAATTTGTAACTACTCCGCCGTTACGGTCACGTTATAATGTTTTGGTATGGTTTCAGAGCTGAAAATGACGACAGGCGAATCCTTCCCCTTGGCGGTAGCTTCGCTTGAGAGTGCAATTAGCTGGACTTGGGAGCTGAAACTGGATGAAAAGGGTCTATATCGGTGGTATTTGGATGGTGCGACTCCGATGCAGTTACGGGGATGCACGCGGGCCCAAGCCGAGACCGCTCTTCGCAGATTTGTAGAACAGTCGCTGCAGGGCGAGCTAGTGATAATCGATACCGGCGAGGACCTTCTCATTGAAGAGTCCGCAATATAGACTGTTCTGCACGAATGACATTTTCGGGTAAAGGGACGTAGCCTAAGGCAGAACACTCCCGCTGTCCAGATGTGAGCATCCACTCGACAAAAGAAGTCAGCAGTCGCTGTTTTTCAATAGTTCGGTTTTCGGCGGGAATCAACAGTCAGGTAAACGAGCTGATTAGATAGCTTCGTGGATCCGCTGAGCGGCCGAGCATCGAGCGAAAGTCGTCTCCAGAAGTGGACGATATCGAGACGGCGGTGGTGATGGACTCGATTTCCGCCTTGACATATTTGCCCGCGCGGTTGCGGACCAATCCGGAATTCAGTTTTTGGAGAGTGGCACAAATGGCTTCGACGTAGCCGATGGAGATTAGGCGTCCGCTGGACGAGTGCCGCGACACCTTCATTTTTTTCGGCAGTGATTCCAACCGGCCAAGCGATGGATGTCCCAACACCTGCCCGTTTTCCATTCGGAGCTCGCTTCACTCAAAAACGTGGTCCAGATCCAGGTTGTGCCGCTTTGGTCCGAACGGTGCACCACAGTGATTTCGGCGGGTGGTAGTCTTTCGCCCCGATTAAATGAGGCGATCGCAGGATCATTCCATTTTCGGATTTTCTTTAAGTAGATAGCTGCGAGGACTTCCGGCGTGAACTTGAGGTCTCGGAACTGGCCTTGAACGTTGTCGACTACTGCCACCGCGCCGATTACAGTAGGGATTTGTAAGACTCCGATCGGCGCACGTTCCGGTTGGTCGTCTGTTAAGGAAACGTCCGAGCCCGCAAAATCGGCGTGACCGTTGAGCACCTGTTCGGCGCCCGCCACCGAGCCGGTTTCCTGGTAGTCGATAATCGATTCCCGGTGGCTTTTCTGGAAAGAGGCGATCCACTTTCGGTAGAGCGGCGCGGGAAAAGTGGCGCCGGCGCCGTGCAATGTCTGCGCAGGGCACGCGTCCCACAGCAGGATAGTGAAGCATGCCAGTAATTTCATGGTTGCGTTCGGACGCCCAGTGCCAGTTCCAATTTTCGGGAAACCTGTTTTGCAAGGTCTCGCTCAACATGCGACAACTGGAAGTGCGGAGTAACCAGATAAGACCAAAGAACTTCTTCTCCTTCAATTCCAGCGATAGGAATCCATCGTAAACAGGTTCACCGTCTCCCGGGCGCGTTTCCGACTGGGGATTCAGGCTTATGTAGCCTCGAGTATATGTATCGCCATCGCCTGTGAGCGCCGCGTCGGCGTCAATCGGGGAGGCCGCGAGCTTTATGTCATGGCTCGCTTTAGCTCATCAACGACGCGCTTCCGTAGGCCTGCGGCCTATGACTATACCGCCGACACCCGAGGCTACACCTATGGCTTCCTCACGGAGTTCTACAATCCCGGATGGGCGCTGCGCTTTGGTGAAATGCTGATGCCGAAGGTTACCAACGGCATCGAGCTCGACTGGAATGTCGCCGGGCGCGCGCCGAAAACATCGAATTCGAGTTCTATCCGTCGCTGCGCAAGAAGCACGCGGGGGTGGTACGTCTTTTGTCATTCGTCAATCACGCCAACATGGGCAGCTACCGCGAAGCGATTAGCGCGTTCCTGGGCGGACAAGATTCGGCGCCGGATATAACGGTGCACCGGCTCCAAGGACGCGTGAAGTATGGCTTCGGGCTCAACGCAGAGCAAGAATTAACCCGAGACTTGCGGGCTTTTGGAAGGCTGGGGTGGAACGATGGCGCGAACGAGTCTCGCCTACACAGAAGTGGATCGAACTGCGCTGTTCGCCGCCGATTATCGCTTCTGGAAGCGTTCCAAGGACAAGGTAGGCGCCGCCCTCGTCATCAACGGCAATTCAGGCGACCACCGGCGTTATCTGGGTGCGGTGTTTCGTTCGCATTCGATGTACAGCAAATCTCGAATCCAGGCTATAACCAGGATCGGGGCCAGTACTGCTGCCTAGCTTCCGCATTCATCGAGGATTCGCTGAACGCCTGGCGTATCAAGGTGACTGAAGGGCATCGCTGGGCGATTTTGGCGGCCGGACAACTCGCTGCGCGAGGAACCACGCCTGGCTATCGTGCCCGCCGTTACGGGACTTGTAGGCGTAAGAGCCATCCTTGTACATGCGCCGTGCATTGGCCTCGTCTTGAAGGTACGCGTGCAGAATCTCGTCCTTGAGGCGTCGGATAAGCGCGGGTCTTTCGACGGGAAAGAGCACTTCCACGCGGCGGTTCAAGTTGCGCGGCATCAAATCAGCACTGCCAAGGTAACACTCCTCGGCGCCGTTATTGCCGAAGTAGTAGATCCGGCTGTGTTCCAGAAAACGACCCACAATGCTGCTGACCCGGATGTTCTCGCTCACTCCTGCGAGCGCCGGCCGCAGGCAGCACGCACCGCGGACAATCAGGTCCACTTGGACGCCTGCTTGCGACGCTTGATAGAGCAACCGGATCAGCGGACCGTCCTCGAGTGCGTTGGTCTTGAAAATCAAATGGCCCTGACCGCCGTTGCGCTGTACTTCGATTTCGCGCTCGATCATCTCTTCGAAGCGCTGGCGGAGATTGAGCGGGGCCACCAGAAGTTTCCGAAAGCTCTTCTTATTCGAGTAGCCAGTGAGATAATTAAACAGATCGGTTGCATCAGCGGCAATCAGTTCATTGCTGGTAAAGAAGCCGAGATCGGTATAAAGCCGCGCTGTGACCGGATTATAATTGCCGCTAGCGAGGTGACAGTAGCGCCGGATTTGTTCGCCTTCGCGGCGGACGATCAAGGTGACCTTCGAGTGCACCTTTAGACCCAGCAGGCCATATACTACGTGGACTCCCTCGCGCTCCAGCGCCCTGGCCCATTCTATGTTGCTTTCCTCGTCGAAGCGCGCTTTAAGTTCCACCAGCACAGCTACCTGCTTGCCGTTCTCCACGGCCTCCAGCAGCGCGTCCACAATGGGCGAGTTGCTCCCCATCCTATACAAAGTCATTTTGATAGCCAGGACATCCGGATCTTTCGCGGCCTTTCGCAGAAACTCGACAACAGGCTGAAAAGAATCGTATGGATGATGCAGCAGCTGATCCTCTTTCCGGACCAATCCAAAGATATCGTCATCTTTGGCGCTCAAGCCGGGCGGCGTTGAGGCCAAGAATGGCTTGTCCTTCAGATCCGGGCGGTCCAGGCTGACCAGATGCCTCAAGCGGCTCAGATCCAACAGGCCGTCCACACTGTAAATGCTCGACGCTTCCACTTCGAGGTTGTTGGCAAGTATCTCGACCATGGACGCCGGCATTTCGATGTCTACCTGAAGCCGCACGGCATCCCGGAAGCGTCGCTGCCATACTGCCTCTTCGATGGTTTCCAGCAGGTCATCGGTCTCGAGTTCCTTGATCGCCACTTCGGCGTCGCGCGTCACATGGAATACGTGCGCCTGCACAATCTCGAGGCCGGGAAAAAGATGATGGAGATTCGCGACGACTAACTGCTCGATCGGAACGAAGCCCTGCGCGCGGGGATTCTGGCCATTCTCGCTAATCACACATACAGGTAGGAATTTCGGCAGGGAATCGGGAACTTTTACGCGCGCGAAATGCTCCTGTCCGCCCGCATCCCGTACTACCACAGCCAAATTCAGACTGAGATTGGAGATGTGTGGAAATGGACGGCCAGGGTCGAAGGCGAGCGGAGTGAGTACCGGGAAGACTTTGTCGATGAACATCGCATCGAGCTGGGCACGCTGTTCAGAATCGATCGCGGAGAGATCGACCAGGTGGATATTAGCGGCACTGAGCGCGGGCAGAAGCCGTTCACGGAGGAAATCATAGGCCTCCTCCATCAGCTTGCCGACTTCGGTTCTGATCGCTTCCAAAGTCTCGGCTGGACTGCGGCCGTCTATGGCCGGCTCATGCACCTGGTTCTCAATCTGCTGCATCAAGCCTGCCACCCGCACCATAAAAAACTCGTCCAGGTTCGATCCTAGGATCGAGAGGAATTTTACGCGCTCCAATAATGGATTGCGAGGATCGCGCGCTTCCTCCAGCACGCGGCGTTGAAACTCCAGATGGCTTAATTCACGGTTGAGATACAGCGCGGGATTGTGCAGGTCCGGAAAGCGAATTTCAAGCGGAACTCTAGCCGGTTCAGCACACATATATCTTCCAGTTTAGCGGATTCGCCCGACTCTACTTGCAGACATTCAGGCGCACGGCATCCGAAAAATCCATATGCATTGACCGATGCGCTCCGTAAGGGAATTTGAGATCCACTTCTGCCAGTCGGGCCGCATAAAGGAGTCAAGTGGCGTCACAGCGAACGACTTGTACGAACCTGTCGGACAGAGCGGAAGATCGCAGAGCGGGCACGCGAACCAGCAAACTCGATCTCGGTCTTGTGGTCCAAGAAGCTGACCACCCCTCAGCCATGCAGCAACCATGCTCGCGCGACCGCTCACGTTGCATCGGCATCGGCGGCCCGTCGTTCACCATTACGGCACGGCGGTTGAGTCTGGTGCGAGGCGCGGATAATTTACTTCACGAAATAATGTCCGTTCAATGTGCGCTAAAGGGAGCTCCATAGAGGCTCTCTAATAGCTCACTTATTCGTCCATTGGTTCGAAGGCGGGACTGCTGGATGATAGGATACGGGATGGACTTGGCATGAAAGTATTGAAGCCTGTAAACGTTGTAATTGTTGGTGGCGGATGGACCGGCCTTGCAATGGCCAAAGAAATCACCGGTCGCACATCTCTTTCAGTTTTGGTTCTGGAACGCGGAGCCCCGCGCAAGACTTCCGACTATGCGGCCGGAATGGACGAACTCGATTACGCCATCCGCGTTCGGATGATGCAGAACATCGCCGACGAGACTATCACCCATCGTCACTCCGTGCGCGACCCGTCGGTTCCGGTCCGGCAGTACGGGTCGTTTCTCCCCGGCTCGGGCGTGGGCGGCGCGGGCGAGCACTGGAACGGGAATTCCTTCCGTTTCCTTGAATCCCAATTCGTCCTGGCGACTCACTTGAGAGAAAAGTTCGGCGCTGGGCATCTTCCCGAAAATATAGCCGTGCAGGATTGGGGCGTCACCTACAACGATCTCGAACCTTACTATTGGCGCGGCGAACAGATGATGGGGGTCAGCGGTAAGGCCGGCAACATTCGAGGGCAAAAGATCGAAGGCGGCAATATTTTCGAGGGACCTCGATCGAGCGAATATCCATTACCTCCTTTGAAAACAAGCTACGTGGGGCTGCGATTTAAGGAAGCGGCCGAAAAACTTGGGTTTCATCCCCATCCCCAGCCTGCTGCAAATGCGAGCGAAGCGTATCGCAACCCTGACGGGATTACGCGCGCTGGTTGCGCGTATTGTGGCTATTGCGAGCGCTTTGGCTGCATGATTGGAGCGAAAGCGCAGCCCACCAATACGCTTCTTCCAGTGCTCGCGCGCCGCAAGACCTTCGCCATGGAGACCGGCTGCTGGGTGAGACGCGTGGTTCACAAGAACGGCCACGCCACCGGTGTCCAGTACGTGGACGCGAACGGAGAAGAGATTTTTCAACCGGCCGACGAGGTTGTGCTCGCCACGTTTACCTTGAACAATGTGCGGCTGCTGGCTCTCTCGAAAATCGGTACGCAGTACGACCCGGCCAAAGGGAAGGGAACGCTCGGCAAGAACCTGACCCATCAAGTCGGCGGCGCCGGGACGCGGCTGTTCTTCGATCATCCCCTGAACCTGTTCATGGGCAGCGGTGCGCTGGGCATGCTGTTCGCCGATTTCGATGGCGATAACGGCCTCACTGGATCGGAGGGAATTGTGCGTGCCGGCCACATTGCAGTTGGCAGCTCGGGTAACCGGCCAATCGCCTCATTCGGCCAATACCCGAATGGGGCCGCGACATCCAACTGGGGATCGCAATGGAAGGCTGCGTCAATCGAGTGGCGCGACAGAATCTCGGGTATCGGGTTCACCGGCGAACACTTGGCCTATCGCCACAATTTCATGGACCTCGATCCGACCTACACCGACAAGCTGGGCGATCCTCTGCTTCGATTCACGCTCGATTGGACCGAGCATGAACACCGCCAGCGAGTCTTTGCAGCCGGAATCCAACTCAAGGTCGCCAAGGCCATGGGCGTGAAGTTCGAAGAGCCTCGTCTCGCACCGGTCAAATATAACGTGGTCCAATATCAAACCACGCACATCCAGGGCGGCGCGATCATGGGTACGTCGCCCGAAAACAGCGTGGTGAACACTAATCTTCAGCACTGGGACGTGCCGAATCTCTGGGTGGTCGGCGCCTCGGCGTTTCCACAAAACGCGTCGCTCAATCCGACTCTGACCGCGCTCGCAATCACTTACCGGGCGGCCGACGCATTCATCGCGCCGCACGAAAAGCATTCCAAGGGGGCCGCATGAAACGCCGTGAATTCCTGACCGTTCCCGCGACAGCGCTCGGTGGCACTCTGCTCTACACGCTGACCCGCGAACCGCTCCGACTTCAGGCGCAGGACGGGAACGTCAACATTCCGCTTCGATTCTTCTCCGCCGCCGAGGCTCGCGTGATTGCCGCGGCCTGCGCGCGTATTTTTCCGACAGACGCCACCGGACCGGGAGCGAACGAGGCGGGAGTCGTCATTTATATCGACCGCCAGCTCGCCGGGCCCTATGGCCGCGACAAGTATCGATATACGAAAGGGCCATTCGTCGAGTCAGTCCCAGAGCACGGATATCAGGGCAAGGAATCTCCCCGCGAACTTTACCGCGCTGGCCTCCAGACGCTTGCGGGATTTGTGGATCTGACGGCCGAACAGCAGGACGAAAAGCTTCGCTCCATCGAAAGAACCACTTTCTTTCAAATGCTACGCAGCCACACCATTGAGGGCCTGTTTTCCGACCCGATGCATGGCGGCAATGCTGGATTGATCGGCTGGCAATTGATCGGATTCCCCGGCCCTCAAATGTCGTACCGCGACGAAATCGACAAGCACTTCGGTATGCCTTATCGCCCCAAGCCGGTCAGCCTGCAACAGGTTGTCGGACATCCGGTGCACGGTTGGGAAGACGAGAAGGATACCTAACGCGAGTTATGAATATTACACAACCATTACAGACCACAAGTGAAATCCCTGTTAGTTTGGATTGAGCGCGACGCCAAGAGGCTTCGTGAGCACCGACGTGATCGACATAGACATTCCCCGGAAAATAAACTGGATCAATAGCATCGCGTTCGGGCTCTTCCACCTGGGGGCGGTCGCCGCGTTATTCGTGTTCAGTTGGCGTGCATTTGCTGTCGCCCTCTTCCTGTTCTGGATGTGCACCGGCCTCGGCATCAGCATGGGCTATCATCGGCTGCACACTCACCGGTCGTATCAAGTCCCTTTGCCTTTCGAGTATTTTCTTGCGGTTTGCGGCGCTCTGACGCTCGAAGGCGGGCCGATTTTCTGGGTTGCGACGCATCGACTCCACCACCAGAAATCCGACCAACCCGGCGATCCGCACTCACCGCGTGAGGGTGGCTGGTGGGCTCACATGGGCTGGCTTCTGGCCGGAGAGACCAAGCATAACGACACTCCGCTGCTGTCCAGGTATGCGCCCGATCTGACCAAAGATCGCTTCTACGTCTGGCTCAACAACTATCATTGGGTTCCTATGATCGTGCTGGGCGCCCTGCTCTATGCCCTGGGCGGTGTTGGCTTCGTGCTGTGGGGTATCTGTCTCCGCGTGGTTGTTGGTCTGCATTGCACTTGGCTGGTCAACTCAGCGACACACATGTGGGGCAGCCGCCGGTTTGAAACGCGTGACGACTCCCGCAACAATTGGCTGATTGCCCTCATCACCTCAGGCGAGGGCTGGCACAACAACCACCACGCACACCCGACTTCGGCGAGGCACGGGCTGGCGTGGTATGAGTTTGATTTGTCCTGGATTCAAATTAGGATCCTTAAGTTCCTGGGCATCGCGAAGGCCGTTCGGGTAGCGAAAGTCAACAGCGCGGTGGCGGAGCGTGAGGCAGCGTGACCGCCTGAGCAGCATCACTGTTAGGCAGTTTGCGCGTTCAGGTTTTTCCGACCGCCAGATCCGTTCTCAGACGTGCCTTGAGTTCTTGATCCACCGTATCCATGAATGCTTCCGTGGACAGGTAAGGATGGTCGGGGCGGATCAGGATAGCCAGGTCCTTGGTCATCTTGCCAGACTCGACGACGTCGACACAAACCTGCTCAAGGGCGTCGGCGAACTTTACTACGTCGGGTGTGCCGTCCATCTTCCCGCGATATTGCAGGCCGCGGGTCCAGGCGTAAATGGAGGCTATCGGGTTGGTGGAGGTTGGCTGGCCTTGCTGGTGAAGGCGGTAGTGCCGCGTGACGGTGCCGTGCGCGGCCTCTGATTCAATGGTCTTGCCGTCGGGCGACATCAGAACAGACGTCATCAGGCCGAGTGACCCGTAGCCCTGCGCCAAGGTGTCGGACTGCACATCACCATCGTAGTTCTTGCAGGCCCAGAGATAGCCGCCACTCCATTTCAGGCTGGCGGCGACCATGTCATCGATCAAGCGGTGTTCATAGGTGAGGCCCTTGGCATCCATTTGGCTCTTGAATTCCCGATCGTAAATTTCCTGGAAGAGGTTCTTGAACCGGCCGTCGTACACCTTCAGAATAGTGTTCTTGGTGGAAAGGTAAACCGGATAGTTGCGCGAAAGCGCGTAATTGAAGCAGGCGCGGGCAAATCCGGAGATAGACTCATCCAGGTTAAACATGCCCAGGACGACGCCAGCGCCAGGAGCCTTAATGATTTCCCGATCTATAGGTGCGCCACCGTCGGCCGGGGTCCAACTCAGTTTGAGCGTGCCGGCGGAGGGGAACTGGAAATCGGTCGCGCGGTACTGATCGCCGAACCCATGGCGGGCGACAACTACCGGCTTGCTCCAGTTTTGCACCACGCGCGGCACATTTTTGCAGATGATGGGCTCGCGGAAGATGGTGCCATCGATGATATTGCGGATGGTGCCGTTGGGACTCTTCCACATTTGCTTGAGGCTAAATTCCTTGACCCGAGCTTCGTCGGGCGTAATGGTGGCGCACTTCACCGCAATCCCGTATCGCCGGGCTGCGTTGGCAGAATCAATGGTGATCTGATCGTTGGTCTCGTCCCGCTTCTGGATGGAAAGATCGTAATACTTGAGATCGATATCCAGGTAAGGGAGAATGAGACGTTCGCGAATCCACTGCCAGATGATGCGCGTCATCTCGTCTCCGTCCATTTCGACAACGGGGTTCTTGACCCTAATTTTAGCCATGTGTCGGCTCTGCTCCTGTGTGATGGGATTAAACCATCCATTATCCCCAATCGGAAGAGTGTTCAGTATGGGGTTCACGCTTTGCATTCAGAGCTGGCACGGCGGACGGTTCGTGGACACACAACCGCGCCAAAGGTGAAGCAAATGAAAAAAACAATCGCATGGTCCATCCTGCTGGTATGGGGCGAGTTCAACAGCACGTCGCGTGCTCAGCCCCAAGATGACATTGCCAAGCAGTTTGCCGGCATGTGGCGGCTGGTATCTAACTCGCAGCGCCTCGCTGATGGAACGACTCGCCAAAGTCCAAACAACGTCGCTTATGTTTTTTTTGATGCCGACGCCGGTCACATGTGCTACATCGCCATGAATCCGAATCGGCCCCGATGGAAATCGGAAGCCACACCGACACCGGAAGAAAGACAATCCGCGATGACGGGCTTCGGTGCTTACTGCGCCACCATCGAAATCCACGCCAAAGAGGGGTTTTTATTGCGGCATTATGAGCTGCATAATGACCCCAACGCGGTCGGCAAGGCTACTAAGCGATGGTATGCATTTCAGGGAACCAATCGTTTGACATTGCGGATCGATTCCCAGGAACTCAATCCGCCTGTCGTTGAAAGCACGTTGATCTGGGAGCGAGTTGTGAAATAACCTCGAGCGCGCCAGCTCTAAGAAAGCCGGGCGACGATGCCCTGGGGGGTGACCCGAGCCCAGGTCTCGTTGACTTGAACAAGGAAGCGGTCGTCGCGTGAAGCCGCTAGGATAAAGCCCGCATCAGCGGCTCGCCGCTGAAAGGCCTGGGCGTCAATACCGTTGACACGAAGGGAAAAAATGTTTGTTCCGTTGGGGACACGAGTAACTTCGAAGCGGGAGTCGGTCTGAAGAGCGGC
>Ga0210389_10002620_pt1 | contig 14148 bp, 12 predicted proteins | sample IncBWH28OmetaG_FD_160127 | JGI IMG/M metagenome (GOLD analysis project Ga0210389, IMG submission 160127) | Forest soil microbial communities from Barre Woods Harvard Forest LTER site, Petersham, Massachusetts, United States - Inc-BW-H-28-O ...
CGCCGCCCGATACCATTGAAGACGCGGTCACCTCACCGCCAGCATGGGCGATCGCTGCACCCACCCGGCTGACGCAGGCCCAGCCGCAGCCATCGCCGGCACCCGTTTCGCCGACTGCAAATTCGCCCGCGGCCTCTCCAGCCGCGTCGCCGGCCGACGATCCCATCGGCAATGTCGCAACGCTTACCGGCAGCGCGACCGTGACGCGCAACAACCAGAGCGCCATTCCGCTCAAGCTCAAGGACGATATCTACCTCAACGACGTTTTGCAGACCTCGGTGAGTTCGGCCCTTGGCGTCACTTTCAACGACGAGACCACCTTCAACCTCACTGCGAACGCGACGATCACGGTCGACAACTATGTCTATGAGGATGGCGGCAAGAAAAACTCGGCGCTGTTCGACATCACCAAGGGCACGGTTGCCTTTGTCGCTTCCGCCGTCGCCAGGACCGGCGACATGAAGATCGCAACGCCGACCGCAACGCTCGGCATCCGCGGCACCACGGGACTGGTGGAGGTGCCGCAGGGCGGAGGCGCGGCGGGCGCGCACAACATCAAGCTCTATCCCGATCCCGACGGCCATGTCGGCACCATCGACGTCAGCGACCGCAGCGGCGTGCGGCTCGGCTCGCTCACCCAAGGTTCAAACGGCTTCACCCTCCGGGCTGGCGCCGGCGGCCGCATCACCGCCGCGCCGCTTGTGATTTCGCCGCAGCAGGCGGCGCGCGACCAGGGCATCGTGCGCCAGGTGCACGCCGCGCAAGCGGTCGGACGCCGGGTCGTGAACGAGCAACGCGCACTGCGGCGAGCCAATCCGAACCGGGCCAATCCGCGCAACGCCCCGGGTCAGCCGGGCGAGCGGCGGCAGGACAACCTTCAGCGTCCCGGTACTCCGCAGCAACCGGGGACGCCCAATCGCGCGGGACAACAGGGTCAACCGCAACAGACGCCCGGCGCGCAGCGGCCGGGCAATGCGCCCGCCTCGCGTCAAGGCGGATTACCGAACCGGACCGGCGCGCCGCCCAAGAAACCGCCCGCGCCGAAGAAGCCGAAGGAGAAGCGGTAGTTCGTGACTAGCTCGGCAGGTACTTATCCCTCCCCGCAGCGCGGGCTAAGCTCAACGTCATGCCCGCGCTTGGCCCGGCCGTGACGATATGATGAAGTAGCGGAGATTCACCCCGGCCTTCCGCAACAACGGCCGACTGGCCTTGCTCCCTCCCCGCGAAGCGTGGGGAGGGATAAGAAGACCGACGGCGCGCTCCGCTTCAGGCCGCGCGGCGCAACCAGGCCCTCACCTTTCGCAAGAGATCGACGTGCAGGCTTTGCTGTTTCTTCTCCGCGGCCGCGCCGAGAGACAAGGGTACGTCATCCCGAGAACCGTGATCGACGGGTAGAGGACCGGCCACGAGGGTTTCGCGCGCCGGTCCAGCCATTTTCGCCATGGTCCAGACGTCAGACGGCCCGGTTCCAATCGCCGCGTGCTCGGCAAGCGGCAGCTGGATTGGCTCGACAGTTGGGACCGCAACTTCAGGCAGCGGTGCAACCGACGGCCTGAGAGCCGGAGAAGGTTTGGCTGCAACCGTGCGCCGGCGCCGGCGTTTCACCGGCGCTGGTGGCTTTGTTTCCTGCGATCGTTTATCGAGCGCCGCAGATCGAAGCGCGAGCGGTCCCACATTGGCGAGAAACGCACGCTCGTGGTCGCGCGAGAGCCGTTCGACCGCGGCTTCGAGCGGCAGCCAGTCGACCGCTCTCACATCGTTCATGAGATCGCGGGCGGGCCCGCCGTTTGTTTCCATCCGCCAATAGTGAACGATCTTGGATCGCCCGCCCAGGTCATAGGCCAGTGTTCCCAGGAATTCGTGCACGGACACATCGTGCCCGGTCTCTTCCAGCACTTCGCGCTCGGCCGCATCGCGCGGCGTTTCACCGTCATCGAGCTTACCTTTGGGAAGGACCCATTCGTTGCCCTTGCGCAAACGCACCACCGCAATCAGCGGCGGCTTGGTTTGCCGCAGCACAATACCACCCGCTGCCAAAACCGGTGCCCGCGCCATCTTTCATCCCTGACGAATTCCGAATCCAATCGACCTTATATAAATCAGGAACTCTGGAGAATCGACGGCGTTCCACGACCTATCGCGGCTTTCGCAACAACGGCTGACCGGCCTTGATCCGCGCGCCCTCGCGCACATTGGGACAGAACTCAAAACGGTCCGGCGTCAGCACGATGATGGTCGAGCCGTGCTCGAACCAGCCGAGTTCATCGCCCTTCTTCACTTCCGTATCGCAGGGAAAGACGCTTGGCCCGCGCGTCTGCGCGTTGAGCGTCCGGTCGATACAATGCAGCCGAAGGCTCGCCACCAGGATCGCGGCGACCGGCACCAGCGTCAGCGCCTCACCCGAGGTGAGCCGCGTCTCGATCACCGCGCGCTCGTTCTTGCAGAACAGCCGCTCGACCCGCTTGAGCGCGATCGGATTGACGTTCCAGGTGTCGCCGCTGATGAACGTGACCTGCTCGATCCGGAAATCGGCGGGCGCGTGGAAGCGGTGATACATGCTCGAGGTCAGCCGCAGCGTGACGAAGCGGCCGTTGCGATGGGTATTGACCAGCCCTTCGTCCCCTAGCAAATCCTTCAGCGAGTACTTGGCGCCCTTGATCTGGAACAGCTCGGTATCCTCGATTGCGCCATGCGCGCCGATGATGGCATCGCTCGGGCTTGCCACGACAGAAGGATCGGGCTCGAACGGTCGCAGACCGGGTTTCAGCTCGCGGGTGAAACAATCATGCAGGCTTTTGAACTCGGTTTTCCTGGCCTCGCTGAGATCGAGGTCGGAAAACAGCCGCCAGCAGGCGATCGAGGCGGCGCAGACGACCGGATTCTCGATTCTACTGAACCAGCCCATGAAACGGGTCACCGCCGCCCGCGGGATGCGGTTGGTCAGGAGGAAGTTCAGGTCCTCCTGCTGTGTAAGGCTCGCGATCAGGCTGCGGACTGTCATGAATCTGTCAGATCGACCGGCTAGCGCTGGTGGCATGGATTCGTCTCTCCCGATTCTCTCTTTGTCCGCCGCAGCCGTGGCTGGCGCCGCCGCTGCCTTCCCCAAACTGAAAGCCCGCCTGGAACTGTCGCGGGCCAAGCACCGTTCGCTCAGCGGACATTCGAAAATGTCGCGGCGGGTGGCACGCCTGATCCCGTTCTACGAATTCTCCATCGACGAATACTTCAATTCCGATGGCGCGCCGCCGGAAATCGCCGCCCAACGCAAGGACGCTTTCTTTGCGCTCGCGAAGCTTTACGAAGCGCGCTACGCCAAGGGGCGGCAGATGACCGCGGAGGCGGCAAGTCGCATCTCCGACCTGCAATTCACCCGCACCTATCGCGTCCCGTTCCAGTACAGCCGGCTGGTTCGCGAAAATCTCGGCACATCCGCCTTCGTGCAGTCGTCCTCCGGCGTTACCGTCACCGATGTCGACGGCAACGTGTTCTACGATCTCACAGGCTCCTACGGCGTCAACATCTTCGGCAACGACTTCTACAAGGAGTGCATCGAGCAAGGCGAGAAGCGGGCGCATGCGCTCGGGCCGATGCTCGGCTACTACCATCCGGTTGTCGCGGATAACGTGCGGCGGCTCACCGAGATTTCCGGGCTCGACGAAGTCTCCTTCCACATGTCCGGTACCGAAGCCGTGATGCAGGCGGTGCGGCTCGCCCGCTACCACACCGGGCGCACGCATCTCGTCCGTTTCGCCGGCGCCTATCACGGCTGGTGGGGCGACGTGCAGCCCGGCGTCGGCAATCCGGTCTCGCCGCACGAGACCTACACGCTCGCCGACATGTCGGAAAAGACGCTGCATGTGCTGCGGACGCGGCGCGATATCGCCTGCGTGCTGGTCAATCCGTTGCAGGCGCTGCACCCGAACGCCAACGCGCCCGGCGATTCCGCGCTGGTGGATTCTTCGCGCACCTCGCATTTCGACCGGCAGGCGTACACCGCCTGGCTGAAAGAGCTGCGCCAGGTCTGCACCGAGCGCGGCATCGTCCTGATCTTCGACGAGGTGTTTTTGGGCTTCCGCATCGGGGCCGGCGGCGCGCAGGAATATTTCGGCGTCCGCGCCGACATGGTGACCTACGGCAAGAGTCTTGCCGGCGGACTTCCCATCGGCGTCGTCTGCGGACGCAAGGACCTGATGCGCCGCTTCCGCGACGATCATCCCGCCGACGTCTGCTTTGCGCGCGGCACCTTCAATTCGCACCCCTATGTCATGACGGCGATGGATGAGTTCCTCTCCCGTCTGGCGAGCCCGAATTTCCGTAGCATCTATGACGGGCTTGACGAGACCTGGAACGGCCGCGCCGAGGCGCTCAACGCGCGGCTTGAGCGCGAGGATCTTCCGGTCCGCGTCTCCAACCTGTCCTCGATCTGGATGGTGCAATATACGAAACCTTCCCGCTACAACTGGATGTTCCAGTATTACCTGCGCGCCGAGGGCTTGGCGCTGAGCTGGGTCGGCAGCGGCCGGCTGATCTTCAGCCTCAACTTCACCGACGCCGACTTTGCTGAAGTGGAAACGCGTTTCGTCGCGGCCGCAGAAAAGATGAAGCGCGACGGCTGGTGGTGGCATGACGCTTCGCTCACCAACAAGAAAATCCGCCGTCAGATCCTCAAAGAGATGCTGGCGAGCAAGTTCAGGCGTTGATATCTGCCAGGATGGAAGTGCGCCCCCTCTCCCGCTTGCGGGGGAGGGTTGGGGAGGGGGAATACGGCCCCACCCGCCGCACTCTGCGAGCGCGGCGACCTCCCCCGCGCGCGGGAGAGGTGAGCCGAGCCGTTGGCAGGCGAATTCAAACAAGACGCATCCCGCCTTTAGGTCGATGGTGTCTAAACGTAGATGCCCGGGACATCTGGCTGCGAAGACGCGCTTCGCGCTTTTGCCCGGGCATCACGAAGGCGTAACGATGTAAGTATCAGGCGTGCTTTTCTTCGAGGCTGTGCTCGATGATGTCGAGGCCGGGATCGATCAGTTCGCCCTTCATCAGAGCCAGCGGCGCCTTGTAATAGAGGCGGAAATCGCTGAACGGATCGGTCAGGATTTTCGTCATCCAGACCAGACCGGTTTCGACGTCGCGGATGAAGAACAGGTGCACGGTGCGGAACAGCAATCCGCCGATGCCGATCGCGAGCCAGATCTTGGCGACCTGCCGCATGAAATCGGCCGGCGTGACCCAGGGCGTGAAGATACCGAACACCGTCGGATCGACGTACAGCACGGCCGGCGACAACGCCCAGATCGTCATCAGCACGATCTTGCGCTGCAGGTTATAGCCGACCTTGATGTCTTCCTTGTGCTCGTGGGTCGCCTGGTTGAGGTGGTCGTAGCCCTTGGGCTCGAAGAAGAAATGACCGGCCTGGCGCGAGGTCATCGAGACCAGCCAGCCGATCAGGACCGCGGCGACCGGATCGAAGAAGATCAGGACATAGGCCGCCAGGAAGCTCGTCGCACTGAGCAGGTGCAGGCTCTGGTTGATCCGGCTGTGGTGATAAAAGCGATGGTCATCCCAGCGCTGGGTTCGCAATTGCTCCAGGAAATCCTTGATCATTCTATCTATCCCCCAAAGGAAGGTGATTTGTTTCTGTTTACACGGATTCGATGTACGGCGTGTGACATCATCATAATGACATATGCCCGTTATATGACGATGCGGTTACAAAGCCGGCCGCACAGGCCGGCCGCAGAATCAGGCCGGCGTAACCAATTTACGGAAACGGACCAGCGAGAAGTGGCCAAGCGGCGGTATCAGGCGACGCTCCACCAGTTCGACGCTTTTCGCGCCCGACAGCCAGCTCGTATAACGCGACCAGGCGAACTCTGCGGTGCGGAAACCGAGCCGGCGCACCAAGGGCTGCAATTGCTGCTCGATGAAGCGGCGCACGCCGTCATCGGCGCTGACGCGGGTGAGGATGATCAATTCGCCGCCCGGCCGCAGCACGCGGGCGAATTCGTCGAGCGCCGCTTCCGGATTCGGAACGGCGGTGACGACATATTGCGCCATCACGACGTCGAAGGAGTCGTCTTCGAATTCGAGCTTCTCGGCGTCCATCACCGCAAGCCCCTCGACATTCTTCAGCCGCTGATCGGCGACGCGTTTCCTTGCCTTGTTGAGCATCGCCTCGGAAATGTCGGTACCGAAGATGCGCAAATGCGGCGCATAGAGCGGCAGCGAGATGCCGGTGCCGACGCCGACTTCGAGCACGCGGCCGCCGATCTTGTTGGTGGCCTGGATGGCGGCGTCGCGGCCCTTCGAGAAAACCCCGCCGAATACGAGGTCGTAAATCGGCGCCCAGCGGTCATAGGCCTGCTCGACCATCTCGCGGTCGAAATCCAGATGAGTGGCGTCGTCCAGTTTGATGCTCTCTGCCATAGTCGTTTTCTCGTTTTCCTTGGGTCCTGAGGCCGATCCGGCTTTGCCGCATCTCGCCTCCGTTTGGTGTTTCAGCCCCTTAGCCGCCCACCGCATGACTTTCGGTCGTGATGGCGACCCGCCGAGGCGCGTGGGCACCAGCCTGCAACGCACTCAAATTACCGATGAACTGCCTGGCGCTGTTTTCCCAGGAGCGCTCCAGCGCAAAATTCCGGCAGGCCTCGCGCGACATCGTGAGCGCGCGCAGACAGGCGCTGCGCAGATCCTGATCGAGCGCGCCTACCGGATGGTCTGCGATCACGTCGAGCGGCCCGGTCACCGGAAAGGCAGCAACCGGCGTGCCGCAGGCAAGCGCCTCGAGTTGCACGACGCCGAACGTATCGGTGAGGCTCGGGAACACGAACACGTCGGCTGCGGCCAGATGCGCGGTCAGATCCTCGCCCTTCTTCTCGCCGAGGAATTTGACGTCAGGATATTTTTGCGCGAGCTCGCGCCGCTGCGGTCCGTCGCCAACCACGACCTTCGATCCCGGCAGGTCGAGCGAGAGAAACGCCTCGATGTTTTTCTCCACCGCAACGCGCCCCATGGTCATGAAGATCGGGCGCGGCAGATCAAGCACCGCCGGCGAATTGGGGTGGAACAATTGGGTGTCGACGCCGCGTCCCCAGAAGCCGAGCTTGCGGAAGCCACGCTCACCAAGCTCTTTATGCAGGGATGCGGTCGCCACCATGGTCGTGGCGGCCGCGCCATGGAAGTGGCGCAACACGGCATAGGTGACCGACGCCGGGATGATCGATCGCACCGCGATATATTCGGGAAAGCGTGTCGTATAGGAGGTCGTAAAGGCAAGCCCGTGGCGACGGCAATAGGCCCGCGCCGACCATCCGATCGGTCCTTCGGTTGCGATGTGAATAGCTTCGGGTGCCACCGCCTCGATCCGCCGCGCGATCTCGCGTCGCTTCGGCCACGCCACCCGCAGACCCGGATAGGTCGGCAGCTCCATCGAGGGAAATCCCTCGGGCGTCAGGAATTCGATGTCGCCACCAAGCGCAGATGCGGCGCGCTTGAGCGAGGTCAAAGTGCGCACCACGCCGTTAACCTGCGGGTGCCAAGCGTCTGTTGCGATCAAGATTCGCATGCCGGGTGCCTTGTGATTCAGCCTTGCTGATTCTCTTGGCCCGACGTTGTGCTAGAGATATTTCAAGCGTGTGACGTCATAGAGGTTAACGCCTTCGATTTTCGCATTGCCCCTGCGCTTTGGGGCTTCATGACACACAAATGAAACAATTCATGAATGCCGTGAAACCATTTTAGGGGTTCGGCGCAAACGTCCCGAAACGATTGCCGGTTACGAACGCAGCCAACGATGCACCAAAACGGTGCGCAGGCAGTCAAACAGTTCAAACAGGGGACGGCAAATGTTCAATCTCGTAGCCGGGCTTCAATTCCGCCGCGCCGTCGCGCTTGTTGCGTTCACCGCAGGTGCCATCGGCTTTACCGGCAGCGCCGCTGCCGCGCCCCTGCCGTTGTTTCCCTTTGTCACCGCACCCCAACAGCCGCCGATGGCGCAACCGGCACCATCAGACGATCAGGATGCGACAACCCAATTGCCTCCGCGGTTCAGGCGCCAGATCGTTGCCTATCCGACGCGCGAAGCCGCCGGCGCGGTCATCATCGATACGCCCAACACCTATCTTTATTATGTGCTCGGTGGCGGCCAGGCGATTCGCTACGGCATCGGGGTCGGGCGTGACGGCTTCACGTGGTCCGGCATGCAGACAATTACCAAGAAGGCCGAGTGGCCGGATTGGACGCCGCCGCCCGAGATGATCGCGCGCCAGCCCTACTTGCCGCGTCAGATGGCCGGCGGGCCCGGCAATCCGCTCGGCGCGCGAGCGATGTATCTCGGCGGCACCGTGTACCGCATCCACGGCACCAACGCGCCGCAGAGCATCGGCACCCGTGTCTCGTCGGGCTGCATCCGCCTGACCAATCAGGACGTCACCGATCTCTATTCGCGGGTCAATGTCGGCACCAAGGTGATCGTGCTGCCGATGGATCGCCGCGCCGAGAACCCACCCGGCCGTCGGGGGTAGGTCCCCAACACCCCAACGGCTTGAAGCAGAAAGGCGCGGTTGTCCCCCTGCGCCTTTCTTTTTGCTGTGCGCGGCCTGAGCAGAAGACTGCCGTCCCGGACAAGCCACCGGGTCGCGCAAATGCGCGCCCGATGACAGGCTCCGCGCGATCCGGGACCCATACTCCGCGGCGGCAGTCGGGCGCGAGAAATCATCGGCAGCCCGAATCTCACGACTGCTGGTGGTTATGGGTCCCCTGAGTTCACAAACGAAGTGCAACACTTTCGCGGGGACGACTCGTGGAGCGAGGGCGCGTGCTTTTCTGCCCCGAAACAATCCGACCACATTGCGGCCCAGGGCCTTGAGTTATATCGCATTTCCCCAAGACCGGGCTCAGCGGCTCTAGCGCCACTCACCCCGGCCCTATAGACTCTCATTGAATTAGTCCCGGGGGGATGATGCGTCTTAAGACCATTCTGCTCGCGGCCGCGGTGATCGCAGTCTCGTTCTTTGTCAGCCTGAAGGCGATGGACTGGTTTTCGCCGCGCGGCGCTATTCCCAGCCCCACCGTCGCTGACTTGCCGCCGCTGCCGCCCGCCCCCCGCAGTTCCGTGATTCTGGCTGAGCTGACCATTCCCATCACCGCGATCCGCGACGCGGCCGATCGTGGCACGCCGCGCACCTTTTCCGGCAAAGCCGACAACCCGGTGTCCCAGGTCCTGCAAAACGCCGACATCGGCTGGACCGCCTCGCGCGGGCCGATCGGGGTCAGCGGCGGCCAGGATGTGCTGTCGCTAACCACCGCGCTGACGGGAAAGCTGAACGTGACGGGTTCGCTGGCGTCGAAAGCGACCGGCGCGGTCGGCGATGCCATCGGCGGCCTGCTCGGCGCCGATGTCGGCAAGCAGATCGGCAGCATCAACATCAAGGCCGTCAATGCCAACGCCGAGATCAAGGGCAATGTCACCATGACGTCGCGCCCCAAATTAGCGGCGGCCTGGCGCGTCGAGCCCAATCTGAGCGGCCAGGTGAATCTCGGCGATACCAGCCTGTCGGTCGCGGGCGCACGCGTCAACGTTCCAGCGCAAGTCAAGCCGCTGCTCGACAAGAACATTGCCGATCAGATCGCCGCCGCAGGCGGGCGGATCCGCAACGACACCTCGCTCGAGCGCAATGCGCGTATTCAATGGACCAAGGCCTGCCGTTCGATTCCGCTGCAAGGCGGCAACGCATCGGCGCCCGCGCTTTGGCTCGAGCTGCGGCCGACGCGTGCGGTCGCGGTGCAGCCGAATGTGAGCGCGACCGCCGTGACGATGACGCTCGGCATTGAGGCGGAAACGCGCATCACGTCGAAAGAGACCACGCCGAGCTGTCCTTTCCCCGAAAAAATATCCATCGTGCCGCCGACGCAGCCGATCGTCGCGATCGGAGTTCCCGTCGACATCCCCTTTGCCGACGTCGACAGGATCGTCGAAGCGCAGCTTGTCGGGCGCAACTTTCCCGAAGACGGCTCTGCTTCCGTGAATGTCACGGTGAAGCGTGCCCAGGTCTCGGCCTCGGGCGACCGGCTGTTGATTTCGCTGCTCGTGAACGCCAAGGAGAAAGCCGGCTGGTTCGGCTTCGGCGGCGAGGCCACGGTGCAGATCTGGGGCCGGCCGCTGCTCGACCAGGCGCATCAGACCTTGCGGCTGACCAACATTGAGCTTGCGGTCGAGTCGGAGGCCGCCTTCGGGTTGCTCGGCGCGGCGGCACGCGCCGTTATGCCGCATCTGCAAAAGGTGTTGGCCGAGAAGACCACCGTGGACCTCAAGCCGTTCCTTGGCGACGCGCAAAAGATGATCGCGAGCGCCATCTCGGATTTGCAGAAGAACGAGGACGGGGTGCGGGTGGCCGCCGAAATCACAAGCCTCAACCTTGCCGACATCGCCTACGATTCCAAGACGCTGCGCATTATCGCGGAAGCAACCGGAACCATTAACGTCACCATTGCCGGCCTGCCGGGTCTTTGAGCCCTTCGAACCCTTCTTGCCGGGAGGGGTCGTGTTGCCTCCGATTGCTGGATTTTGGCCGCCGACAAGTTGAATTGACCCCCTCCCCGCCCCTCCCCCTTTCAGGGGGAGCGGACGGTTGGTGAGCCGCCCTGTCTGACGTTCGGGCTTTGCGGGCCCCGGAGAAGCCGGGTAGAAATGGGGTACAAACAAGCCTTAAAACACGAGGGGAGACGAAACCATGAAATCGCTGGCAGCCACGCTGATGGCCGGTCTTGCTCTCGCCGCTTCCACTGGGGCGGCGCGCGCGCAAATTTCCGACGACGTCGTCAAGATCGGCGTCCTCACCGATATGTCGAGCCTCTACGCGGACGCCACCGGCAAGGGCTCGCTCGCGGCTGTGCAGATGGCGGTCGCCGACTACGGCAGCAAGGTCAAGGGCAAGCCGGTCGAGATCATTTCGGCCGATCACCAGAACAAGCCGGACGTCGGCGTCGGCATCGCGCGCAACTGGTACGACAACGAAAAGGTCGATGCGATCTTCGACGTGCCGACGTCCTCGGTCGCGCTGCCGATCTCGGCGCTCACCCGCGAGAAGAACAAGATCAACATCAATTCCGGCGGTGGCACCTCCGACCTGACCGGCGTCGCCTGCTCGCCCAACACGGTGCACTGGACCTACGACACCTATTCGCTCTCCAACGTCGCCGGCAAGGCGATGGTCAAGCGCGGCGAGGATACCTGGTTCTTCGTCACCGCGGACTACGCCTTCGGCATGGCGCTGGAGCGAGACGCCGCCAACGTCGTCAAGGAGAACGGCGGCAAGGTGCTCGGCGACGTTCGCCATCCGCTCAACTCGTCGGACTTCTCGTCCTTCCTGCTGCAGGCGCAGGCTTCCAAGGCCAAGGTGATCGGGCTCGCCAACGCCGGCGGTGACACCACCAACGCGCTCAAGCAGGCGGCGGAATTCGGCATCACCCAGAGCGGTCAGAAAATGATCGCGCTGTTGCAGGAAATCACCGACACCCATTCGCTCGGCATCAAGGCGACGCAGGGGCTGATCGTCACCGACGCCTTCTATTGGGACATGAACGACGAGACCCGCGCGTTCTCCAAGCGCTTCAACGAGAAGGTCGGTCACATGCCGACCATGATCCAGGCGGGGCTGTATTCGGCCACCATGCATTATCTCAAGGCGATCGAAGCCATCGGGACCGATGACTCGCAGAAGGTGATGGCGCAGATGCGCGCGACGCCGATCAACGACTTCTTCGCCAAGAACGGCAAGATCAGGATCGACGGGCGGATGGTCCACGACATGTATCTGTTCGAGGTCAAGAAGCCGGAAGAATCCAAAAACGAATGGGACCTCTACAAGCTGCTCGCCACGGTTCCGGGCGACGAGGCGTTCCGTCCGCTCGACAAGGGCAACTGCCCGCTGGTGAAGACGAACTGAACTACCTGCTCCCTCTCCCCGCTCTTTGTGGGGAGAGGGTTGGGGTGAGGGGGTCTATTCGCCCATTCGAATCGCGGAAAGTCCCCCTCACCCGCATCGCATCGTTCGATGCGATGCGACCTCTCCCCGCAAGCGGGGCGAGGTGAGAAGTGCAGGCAAACAAAAAGCGCGCCCAGCAAAAACCGGGCGCGCTTTTTTCGTTCGGACACTCAAGTTCGAGTGCTTTCGTCAGTCCTCGAATTTGAACGAGACGTTGAGCTTGGCGCGGTAAGCTTCAACCTTGCCCTTGGCATCAAGTTGCAGGTCGAGCTTGACGATTTCGGCAACACGAAGATCTCGCAGAGTCTTGCCGGCCCTTTCGAGGGCGGCCGCGGCCGCCTTCTCCCATGATTCCTTGCTGGTACCGATCAGTTCAATGACTTTGTAGACGCTTTCGCTCATATCGTTCTCCTGTTCGGCATTAGGCAGGAGGCAGGTGCTCCTGCCGCTGGCGAGCGTAGCATCGGGATATCAGCGCTGAAAGGCGCAAAGTCCTCCGACAAATCCTCCAAAAGCAAAGCGCGCCCGGCAAGCCGAACGCGCTTTTTACTTTACCGTCCCGCGGCCACGGGACGACGGTTTGGTCTCACTCCGAATACTTGAACTCAGGCATCGCCTTCAGTTCGTCCTTTGTGGCGTTGAACACGGCATGATCCGGATACCACGGATTGGGCTTTGACGCGGCCGGGCTGGCCGTGGACCCCGTTGTGGTCGGGGAGCCCTTGGAGGTCGAGCTCGGCGTAGCCGTGCCGCTGCTGCTGGCCGTGCCGGTATAGGCGACAGGCTCGTTGACGAATTTGATCTTGTCCAGGGGAATGGCGACCAGATGCTCGCCGAGGCCAAGGAAGCCGCCGACGCCGAGAACCGCCGCCTTGATGTTCCCGCTCTTGTCCATCAGCAGGTCATTGATCGAGCCGACGCTCTCGTTGCTATCGTTGTAGACCTTGAGGCCAACAACCTTTGAGGCGCGCCAATCGCTCTGGAGCGACGAACTCGAGATCGTCGCGCTCGACGCCGAACCCGGATTGGCGCGGTCGGTGGTGGGAGTTGGGGTTTGCGCGGACGCGATCGTGGCAAGCAGCGCTGTGCCCGCCAAGGCGGCCGTGAGACTTTTTACGAACATGGGTTTCTCCCTTGCGTTGCGAATTATCGGGAGAAAACTTGTTGCGGGGCTCGCCGTTCCAGCCTTGCTCGGCGATTAATGCACCGCAATTGCGAAGCGATCCGGTTCCGGCAGCGGAACTAGCTTCGAAAAAAGCGGAGGATCGAGATCAAGCGCCGGCAGCCAAACGCTCTTCTGCTTCAACCGCAGGAGGCATCACGGCGCGGAATTCTATGCCGTGCAGGTTGATCGTCGGCGCGATGCCGAAATGGTTGCCCCCGAAAACCCGCATGCGCCGGTCGAACTCGCTCTTCGATATTTCCAGCGGGATCTCGCACATTGTCCGATAGTTGTTGCGCGAATTTTTCCTGACGCCCCATTCGATCGGCAGCGTGGATGGAGGTGCGGGATCGGAAGCCAGCCGGCCGGCCAGCCGCCAGAACAGAAACGCAAGATGCGCATAGGCGAGACCTTCGAGGCCCAGGACCGAAATCTGCGGCGGAATTGCAAACGGCGCGACCTCGATGATCGGTCCGGCATCCACCCGCTCGACCATGAAGTGCACGGTCGCGCCGAATTCGCTCGCCTGATCGTAGAGCGCAAAATGCGCCGGCGCCCATCCCGGATAACTCGGCGGTCCCGGGTGAAAATTGAAAGCCCCATAGCCGAGCTGATCGAGAATGCTCTTCGGCACGATCACCGGGCTGACAAACGCGACAAGCCGCGCCCGCCGCAGTACATTGCCGCTTAGCGCAGTGAGCTCGTCGGCGCTCTCGACCGTCAACACCGTCAAATTCGGATTGTGTCCCAGCAACGCCGCCGGCAAAGCCGCTCGCTCGATGGGGCCCGTCAGCAGAATGATGGTGTCGAACATGCGTCTTCCCGACCGCCGAAGTGGCGCAATTTGAGTTCCCTGCGCAATAACCGTATGTCAGGATTAAATTAGTCCTAAACGGAGGCTTGCTCGGTCGACTGCTGTGTTGCTCCGTGTTGCGCCTGCGAATTGAGAAATATTTGGAAACAAAAAAAGGTGCTGCATTGCCGGGAATTAAGTGTCCCGGCCCC
>Ga0210389_10002621_pt1 | contig 14142 bp, 20 predicted proteins | sample IncBWH28OmetaG_FD_160127 | JGI IMG/M metagenome (GOLD analysis project Ga0210389, IMG submission 160127) | Forest soil microbial communities from Barre Woods Harvard Forest LTER site, Petersham, Massachusetts, United States - Inc-BW-H-28-O ...
TAACGACGGCGTTCAAGTTCCTGAATCGCCTGGTGGACCAGTTCGAGCATGGGAAGGGCCTGGGCGGTCAGATCCGCGTCGTCTTCGAGCACATCGGCGACGCGCTGAAGAGCATTTGGGAGTGGCTGAAAAAGGTCGAGTTCGACCATCTGGGCGGTCAGCTGAAGACGGTCTGGAAGTGGGCGAAGGAAGCCTACAAAGGGCTGATGGACCTGGTGGACGCCTTCCGCAAGGGGCGCGCCTGGGCAGTGGCGATCGGCGCGGCGGTCGGCGGGCTGATCGCCTACAAGCTCGCGGTCCAGGGGATCGCCATCGCCACGGAGGGCTGGGCGAAGGCGCAGGCGCTGCTCGACGCGGCGATGGACATGAGTGTGCTCGCGCTGGTCATCGCGGGCGTGGTGGCACTGGGGATTGCCTTTTATGAGGCGTACAAGCATGTCGGTTGGTTCCGCGATCTGGTCAACGCGGTCTTCAAGTGGCTGAAGGGTGCGGTCTCCGACGTCATCGGCTTCATCTCCAAACACTGGAAGCTGCTCTTCGAGATCTTCGGCGGGCCGGTGGCGTGGATCATCCTGCATTGGAAGGGCCTGATCTCGTTCTTCAAGAGTGTCCCCGGCGCCATCATCGGCGTCTTCAAGGGGATCGGCGATGCGATCTCGGGCATCTTCGAGGGCGCCGTCCGGGGCATCGTCTCGGCGATCAATTGGGTGATCAAGCAGCTGGACAAGTTGCACATCCACATCCCCAGCATCGGGCCCATCGGCGGGGGTGACATCGGCTTCAACATCGCGCCGCTGGGCATGCCGTTTAGTAAGCCGAAGCCAACGGTCTCGCACAGTCTCCCCGGCCACGCGCACGCGCTCGGCGGGATGATCTTCGGCGAGGGCCACCGGGACACGATCCCGTTCCTGGGCAAGCCGGGCGAATACGTCGCCACGGATCGGATGGTCAAAGAGGTCGGCTCGTCGGCGATGGACGCTTGGCGCGCAGGCGGTCCGCCACCGGGCCCGCAGGCGGTCTTTGAGGGCGCCATCCACCTGCACATGGACGGCAAGCAGGTAGGCATGGCACTGGTCCGCCAGGGGCTCCAGCAGAAGGCGCTGGCCTGATGCCACGTTCGACTCTGGGCCAGCTGATCACCTTCGCCACGGAGATCAGCGCCGACGAGACCTTCGCCGCGTATCTCTGGGTGACAGCCAAGCGTGGCGACACGCCGCGCAAGATCGCCGCCCGGCGCGGCCATCCCGAGCGCGGGGCGGTTATCGCGCAGCTGAACAAGCTCCGCTCAGAGTGGACGAAGATCAAGCCGGGCCGACGCATCCGCATCCCCGGCAACATGAAGCAGGGCGATAGCTTCGACGTGCTGCCGCAGGACATGCTCCGGCCGCTGGTGACGGCTGGCTATGCCACCTATCAGACCGTGGCGCGTCCGGGCCAGCTGGGCGTTAACCAGTTCATGGGTTACGACCCGCTGGTCTTGTCTGTGCCGATCCAGTTCGAGGCCACCGGCGATCGGAGCGGCGATGGCGTCGAGGCTGACATCACCACGCTCGAGCGGATGGCCGGACGCGGCAACTTCAAGGGTGCGGCAGCCGGTCCGCCAGCGGTCATCCGGATCAGTGTCACCGACGCCTACGGCAAGATCGTCCCGCTGGTCTCCCCCAGCTATCAGTGGTCGCCGCAGAATCCATCAGCGCCGCTGTGGCGCATCGGTGGCGGCACGGCCGGGATCGACTGGGACGCCAGTCCGCTCAGCAACGCCAGCGGCAAGCGCATCCGGCAGCTGGCCACGGTCACGCTGACGCAGTACACGCCGATTGTCCTGGCGCAGCGCTCGGCTTCGGTGCGGTCCAAGCAGCGCAACACGAAGCGGCGGACCGTGTGACCGGGCTCATCACAGCGTCGGATGTCACCTTGACGGAGCCAGACTCCGGCATCATCGCCAAGTCGCTGCTGGCGTCGGCCAAGAAACTGCGCAAGCAGGCGCCGAGCCAGATGGACCTGGCCAACGCCATCACCGATGTGTCGATGACGTCGCCGCTGGCGGGCGCGCCGTCGATCGTGCTGTCACTGCTGGACCCGCTCTGGAATCTGTTGGACTCGACGTTCTTCGACGCCGACCAGGACGGGCGTCTGGATCCGCTCCAGCTGGTCTACCCAGAGGGCCGTTACACCTGGGTGCTGAGCCAGCTGTCGCCATCGGGCTCGGCGCACACGATGGACGTCACCTTCGTCCCGAAGCTGGTCTACGACCTTCAGCACAAATACGGGCCCAAGAAAGCCAACCGGGCGAGCACGACGCGCGCCGAGTTCATCCGCTCCCTGGTCAATGAGGTCGGCGGGCGGCTGTACTGCAAGCAGCTGGATGTGAAGCAGCCGATCGGCGCGGGCCAGGCGAGCTCGCAGCCGAGCTCCAAGCAGGACGACGCCAACGCGGCCAAGACCAACGGGCTCGGCAAGAACGCGAAGGGCCTGACCTGCAAGGGCCAGGCGCTGTCGGCCAGCCAGATCAAGGTGATCAACCTGGCACTGGGCGCCGCCGAGCAGGCGGGCGCGTCGAAGATCGTCACCGAAGCGCTGATCTACGCCGGGATGGGTGAGTCAGACCTGGGCGACGACGCCACGACGTACGGCGGCGGGCCATCGGTCGGCGTCTGGCAGGGGTTCCCGAGCGACTGGGGCGACGGCCGCGACGTGGCCAAGCAGGCGCTGGCGTTCCTGCAAGGCGGGCCCAGCTTCAAGGGCAGCGGCGGCGCGATCAAGGTGGCGCAGGAAAACCCCAACTATGCGGTGTGGCAGATCGCCAACGACACCGAGCGCAACAACGCCTGGAACACCGGCAAGACCGACTCATACGCCAGCGGCTTCCCGGGCGGCACGTCGGCCGGTGAGACCGAAGCCGCCAACATCGTCGAGGCGGGCGGTGTCAACGGGCTGAGCTCCGGCAGCTTCGAGGAAGTCCAGCCGTACTACTTCACGGTCGGCGGCAGCGCCAATCCAAACGAGAGCTATTGGGACGCCATCCAGCGGCTGGCGCAGGAGGTCAACTGGGCGCTCTTCGTGGACGGCTCGAGGATCTATTACGACAGCCAGATGACACTGATCAAGCAGGTCGTGGCGGCACAGCTGAACCGCGACGACCTGGAGATCATCGACTGGTCTTTTGACTGGGAGAGCCGCCAGATCGCCACGCAGTTTTCGCTGACGGCGATGTGCGAGCCGTTCGAGTTCCACGCGGGCGACGTCTTCAAGCTCGAGAACTTCGGCACGGCCAGCCAGGGCTCGACGGCCAGGCTCCCCGGCCGCTGGCTGGTCTCCAACATCACCCGGCAGAAGTCGGCGCTCTCGAGCCAGTTCACCCTGGTCCAGCCGGTCAAGCCGACCAAAGAACCGGCGCCGGAGGTCAAGAGTGTCGATGTCAGCAGCGGCACGCCGTCGCTGGCCGATGTGCAGGCGCTCAAGAACCAGGATCCAGCCACGGCGGGCGCCGCGCAGGCAGCGGCGAAGTACCTGTCGAGTCTGAAGGTCCCCTACGCCAAGCTGGACCGCGACGTCACCCGCAACCTGGCGCCGGAGGCGGGCAAGCCATACGACGGCCAGCACGGGCTCGACTGCTCGGCGTCGGTCGGCTGGGTGCTCAACGCAGCCGGATTCCCGCTACCTGGTCCGGCGACAGCCGCACCGGCGTCGGGCGCCTATGAGACCTGGGGCGACCCGGGGCCCGGCAAAGAGATGACGATCTGGACGGCGCCCAGCCACATCTTCATCGAGTTCCACCTGAAGGGTGACTCACACAGCCAGGGCAACACATCGGGCCCGCAGGGCGCCGGTGCGGGGTTCCGCTATTTCGCCTGGGGCGGCGCAGGCGCAGCTGACGCCAAGACGTTCACGGCGCGTCACTGGAAGGGGACATGAGCGCGACCGACCTGACCGGCTTCGCCACACCGGGCGCCACCGGGAGCTCGGCGAGCTCGGGCACCAGCGCGCCTGCGATGGTCAACCGGGCCACCATCGCGCGAGCTCCGGCCGACTACACGGACGGGATGGACGTCAGTCTCCAGGGGCTGGGCCAGGCGTTCCCGTTCGAGATCCCGGCCGGTCACTGGGACAAGCGCGGCGCGCTGCCCGCACTGGGCGCGTTGTGCCTGGTGATCTTCGACGATCGCGGCGACGTCTGGGTCCCGCTGGTCTATTCGACCGACGCGGCAGCGGGCGGCAGCGGCGGCGGCAACGTGGACGGCGGCTTCCCTGATTCGGTCTACGGCGGGACGCCGCTGGTCGATGGCGGGGTGATCAGCTAGTGGCGCAGATCATCCAGATGCGACGCGGCGACGCCGCCCAGTGGACCGCCGACAACCCGCTGCTGGCGGAAGGCGAGATCGGGACCGAGCTCGATACGCACAAGTGGAAGTGCGGCGATGGGCTGCTGCACTGGATCGACCTGCCGTACGTCACCGGTGGACCTGGACCGCAGGGCCCGAAGGGTGACACCGGAGCGCAAGGGCCCACCGGCGTCACCGGGCCAGCCGGACCGAAGGGCGACACCGGAGCGCCGGGCCCAACGGGAGCCACCGGCTCCATCGGACCAGCGGGCGCTACCGGGCCCGCAGGCGCCACTGGGCCCGCAGGCGCGGCCGGGCCGCAGGGCGTCAAGGGCGATACCGGGGCGACCGGTGCGCCCGGCACAGACGGCGCTACCGGCGCGCAGGGGCCGAAGGGAGACCCGGGCACGGCAGGCGCTACGGGACCCGCTGGTCCCACTGGTCCCACCGGATCGGCTGGGCCGCAAGGTGTCAAGGGTGACACCGGCGCGACGGGCACGACCGGCGCCACCGGACCGACCGGACCGACCGGACCAGCCGGTCCCCCGTTCCAGGCCAAGAACTTCATCATCGGCGGCGCGATCGCGGTCCCGAGCGGCGACACCAACTACATCCCGCCCGCTTTCGTCTACGTGCCATCGGGCACCAGCCAGTCGCTCAAGCAGGTCCGCTCGGTCATCCATAGCGGGACGTCGGTCATCTTCAAGATCCAGAAGAACGGCGTGGACGTCACCGGCTTTACGGGGCTGAGCGCCACCACGTCGGCGGGCCAGGTGTCGCCGACAGCGGTGGCCGTGGCCGATGGTGACCTGCTGGCTGTCGTGGTCACAGCGGTGTCGGGATCGCCGCAGAATATGAGCGTCGAGCTCGTGATCGCATAATGGCGACCGCGACGCGCTCGACCGGCTTCCCGGTCCAGGCCACCAGCACAGAGTCGGTCGCTGTCAACCCGCAGAAGGTCGGCGACCTGATGATCGTCGCCGGACGTCGCGGCAACAACACATCCGACATCACTGCGATCACGGGCGGCGGCTGCACCAACTGGACCAAAGTCGTCGATCACGCCGATGCGTCGAACTTCATCTATGCCTTTATGTGGATGGGAACCGTCAGCACGGTCGGCTCGGCGACGCTGACGCTGACGGTCACCGATCCCGGTGTGTCGAGTGAGTTCAACGTGGACTCATGGACGACCACGGCGGCGGGCACCTGGAAGGTGGATGTCAGCAATTCCACCTTTTCCGGCGCTGGCGTCCCGGCGTTTGCGTCGCTGACTCCGACGAAGGCCGCGAGCAGTCCGATCTCCGAGCTCTATTACGGCTGGATGTTCACCACCGGCGGCTACACGGCCGGATCGACCGCTGGCTACACCTATGAGACCACACCCTTCGGCGACGGGCCGGTGGTCTGGAACGCCAACGTCACCAGTGGGGCGCAGAAGCCAGCGATCACTGCGCCGTCAGCCACCTATGTCGCGGTGGCCGCGCTCTTCTACTTCGCGCCAGCGCCGCCGATCCTGGATTGCGTCTGAGGGGAGACCAGATGAGCTATCCCGAGCGTCCCCACTTCCAGCAGCCGTTCACCCGGCCAGCTGGGCACAGCGTCAACGTGATCGAGCAGGACACGCCGGATCACATTCTCAGCTGTCAGTGGACGATCGCTGCCTGCCCGGTCGGCTTCCGGCTCGAGCGGCCGGAGTTTGGCTGGCCGTTCCCGACCTTCCAGCCGCTGCCGGTCGATTACGCCGCGCTGGTGGATGCGCTGAAGACCTTCGAGCCGCGAGCTCCCGACATCACTGCGGCCGAAGCCGAAGACCTGGTGCTCGGCGCCGAGACGATCCTGATCAGAACGAAGGTGGAGAGCGATGGCAACGACTAGCGACGCGGCGGCGTTCGTCCAGCTGCCAATGACCACCGACGAGCAGACGCTGGCGGATGAGGCCGTCGAGGCGCTGCGCGCGGCGTGGCCGGACTGGGAGCCCAACGACGGCGACATCGAAGTGGTCCAGATCGAGGCGCTGGCGGCGATGTTCGCCAACGCGACACAGCTGGCGGCACAGATGCCCGAAGCGGCACTGATTGCCTACGGCACGAAGCTGCTGGGGATCCCCTTCGGCGCCGGGACGCCAGCGGCGACCACCTGCGAGTTCACCGTCGAGAGCGACGTCGGCTACACCATCCCGGCCAGCAGTCAGCTGGCCATCGACGGCTTCGCCTTCGACGTCACCAACGATGTTGTCTTCGCGCCGGACGGCGCCACGACCCAGAGCGCGCTGGTGACGGCGGCGGAAAACTCGAGCTCGTACAACGGGCTGGTCGGCGCCAACGTCGTCGGCGTCAGCCTTCCGGCGTTCGTGGTCAACATCACCGTCGATGCGCCGACCGCTGGCGGCGTCGATCCCCAGACGCCGGACGACTACGCCGGGGATCTGTCGCTCGAGCTCCAGCTGACCAGCCGGGCGATCATCACGCTGCCCGACTACGAGATCGCCGCTGAGGCGCTGCCCGGGATCGAGCGCGCCTACGCGCAGACCGACGACGCGCGCAACGTCACAGTGACACTGCTCGGCGACGGCGGGACGGTCGTCGCCGACGAGCTCAAGGATCAGCTGGCGGCGATCTACCAGGCCGATCGCCTGGTGAATGTGACAGTCGGGCTGGCGGATCCGACGTTCACCGAGATCGACGTGGACTGGGCGGTCGTGGCCTATCTCAACTATGACGCCACCGACCTAGAAACGCGCATCAACGCCACGCTGGCCGAAGCGCTGTCACCGTCGCTCTACGGCTCCCAGCCAGCCGGAGACATCTCGGGCGGTCCGCCCAGCTGGACCAACGACCCAACGATCCGCGCGATGAAGCTGGTCCAGATCGTCGGCGACGTCCAGGGCGTCGATTACGTCACGGCGCTGTCGATCAACGGCGGCGCCGACTTCGAGGACTTCACGATGCCCGGCGAAGTGGCACTGCCGACGCCGGGCACGATGACCGGGACCGTGGCGACGCCATGACCTGGGCCGACGACGCCGTGGCGGCGATCGCTCCCTGGTGGACGGCCGACCACGAGACCTACATCCGCGCGATCATGGTGATGACCGAGCAGGTCGAGCTCTTCGCCGACGACCAGGACGACGGCACGCCGGGCTGGTCGATCATGCTCGACCCTGACACCTGCCCGGTCTACGGGCTGCCGTACCTGGCGCAGTGGGTGGGCGAGCGGCTGCCAGCGGGTCTCTCCGAAGCCGACGCGCGGGCCTGGATCAAGGCGGCGCCCAACCAGTGGCGCGGCACGCCGTACTCGATCGTGCGCGCGGCGCAGCGCTGGCTGACCGGGCCGCGCTATGTGCAGATCCGCGAGCGCTCCAAGCTCGACGGCACATCCGATCCCGACTGGATCGCGGTCCAGACCTTCACGTCGCAGACGCCGGATCCCGACCGCGTGCTCGACGAGCTCCGCAAGGTGGTCCCGGCCGACATCATGCTCGACTACCAGGTGACGGTCGGCGCCACCTGGCAGGACATCGCGATCGCCTATGACACCTGGGGCGACGTCCTGGCCAGCCTGCCGACGTGGGCCGACGTGGCGGGCCGCACCGAAGGGTTCATCTCGTGGGAATCGTGACAGCCACTGATCCCATCGAGGCCGTGCGCGAGCAGATGCACGCGCTGCGCGGCCGACTGTTTCAGACCATCGAGGCGGTCGGGCTGCCCGACGTCCAGACCAAAGCGATCAAGTCGCTGATCCGATCCACGACATACGACGCGCAGGCCACGATCGAGGCCGCGATCCGAAGGGAGCGCACCTGATGCCAGGCTCACCCCCCACCACGCCGAACATGGGCCTGCCACGCTTCTCGCAGGCCGACGACGCCGACTACTCCGACCAGACCAACGCGGTCTCAGATGCCGTTGACTCAAAGGCGGCGCTGAACACCGATCCGCGACTGACCAACCAGCGCACGCCGGTGGACGGCTCGGTCACAGCGGCCAAACTGGCGGCGTCGGCAGTCACCGTCGCCGCGCTGGCACCGGGCGCGGTCACAGCAGCCGCTCTGGCGGCGGGAGCGGTCGTTACAGCCGCTCTGGCGGACCAGGGGATCACCGATGCCAAGATCGCCAACCAGGGCATCCAGACGGACTCCTACGCGCTCCAGAGCGTCACTACGGCGGTGCTGGCAGACGGCGCGGTCACCACCGGCAAGCTCAACGCCGGGATCCAACCGGCGATCAACCTGCCGGGTGACCTGATCGTCAGCTGCGCGAGCTCGCGGGCCGGATGCCTGCTCTGCGATGGCTCGTCGGTCAGCCGGACGCAGTACGCCGCGCTGTTCGCCGCCATCGGGACGGCGTACGGCGCCGGGGCGGGCGATGGCGTCACCTTCAGCCTGCCGGACTTCCGCCAGCGCACGATCGTCGGCGCCGGTGCGGTCGCTGGCGACCTGGCTCGAGCGACCGCGCGCCAGGTCGGCCAGAACGGCGGCGTGGAAACCTACCGGCTCGGCGTCGCCGACCTGCCCGGCCATACGCACGGCTACAGCGGGACCACCGGCGTCGATTCGCCAGACCACGCGCACAGCGGCACCACGGCGGGCGACTATCCCGACCACGCGCACGTCACGGCGGTCGGGATCTCGGGCTCGAATAAGTGGCTGCTGAACAACACGTCCGGCAACTGGACGGGCCCGGGGCTCGGCACCACCAACTACGGATCCGGGGGCGCGACGGCACGCCACCAGCACGACTTCGGAACCAGCGGCGCCAGCGCACGCCACGCGCATGCCTTCAGCGGCGCAACCGACGCTGGCACCGGTGGCGGCGGGGCCCACCAGAACATGCCGCCATTCGGCGTCGCCAACGTCTTCATCAAGACCTGAGAGGGGGAGCGATGGCCGACACCCTGATGGCCGACATCTCAGAGTTCCAGACCAGCTTCGACGCAGCTGCATACCTAAAGGCTGGAAACCTGTGCATTATCGCGCGGACCTACAACGGCTCGCGGCCGGACAACATGATGCCTGCCCGGCGCAACGCGATTCGAGCTCAACCGTTCACAGCGGTCGGCTGGTACTGCTACCTCAAAGCGAGCATCGATCCGGCAGAGCAGGCTCGAGGCTTCATCGCCACGGTTTCAACGTTGGCACGCAATGAGTTCCCGATCCTAGATCTGGAAGAGGGCTCGGGCGACCAGACGGCTCGAGCTCAGAAGTTCTTCGACGTCGTGGACAAGTGGGCAGGCTTCCCGTGCTCGCTCTACAGCGGAGCCTCTTTTCTGAAGACTCAGCTGAGCGGAACCGGCCACTGGGGCAAGCGACCGCTCTGGATCGCCAGCTATCCAAACAGCTACTCACCTAATCCGTCGCTCGAGCCTGCCGGTTGCGACTGGTGGCAGTACACCGACCGGGCGAAGTTCGCAGGTCTTAGCGGCGGCGTGGACGGCTCAGTCTTCCGTGGCTCAGCCAGCGAGTTCTTCGCTCGAGTGCGCACTGGAAGCGCGCCAGCGCCAGCGCCGCCCAAAGCGATCGCCGACGATCAGCGCATCGTCTCAATCGTCAAGCAAGACGGACGGCTCGAGGTCTTCAGCATCGCCGAAGACGGGACCGTCTGGCACGCCTACCAAACAGCCACCAACGGCGGCTGGGCAGGCGCTGAAGCGGGCAAGCGCAACGCTGCCTGGTATTCGCTCGGCCGACCTGGCGCTTAGACTGAGCGCGCGCCGTTGTGGCGCTGGCCAGGGGTTCTAGTTGCCTCTATTCCCCTGGTCGTCTCGACGGCGTAGGCTCCCGGCGTCTTTCAAAGCGTCGGGAGCCGCTTGCGTTAAAAGCTCGTGAGAGCTCGCTAAAAAAGCTTTGCCATCTGGTCGTCTGCTTATAGTGTTGCTGTGATCCCTGGGCGGTTTGGACACGGAACACCTACCGCTAAACGACAACACTCGAAGGGGTTTGCAATATGGCTAGGCGAAACGGGAAGCGACGGACTCGCTCCCGCGAGCTCATGGGAGCGGCAGAGGTCGCTAGGGAATTGGGGATCAACGTCTCGAACGTTGGCCGCATCGCCGGGATTCCCGAACCGTTGCAGCAACTGGCGGCGACGCGCGTATGGGATGCAGAGGAAATCCGCGAGTTCTCGCGGGAGCGTGCGCGCCGTCGCGAAGGCAATCCAATCCAAAGGGAGGAAGCACGAGCATGATCGGGCAAGACATGCCGACCAATGGCGACAGTGCCACGAAAACGTGGCGCGATGAAGTAGCTGCGAAGGTGCGCGGCGAGGTAGGGCAGCTGGAAGAGCGCGTCGCCTTTTACACCGAGCAGCTGGCGGCGGCTCGAGCAGAGCTCCGCTCAGCAGAAACGATCCTGCGCGCCGTCGATCCAGAGGCGACGCCGTACCGGCCGAAGCAACAGAAAGCCAAACCGGCGCGTGCGATGCCACGCACCGAGCGCGGACGCGAGACGCTGGCCAAGATGGCGGCGCAGGTGGCGACGCACACCGAAGGGATGTTCACGGCGATCGATATCCACAACGAGCTCGGGAAGCCGTGGTCAGAGCCTCACACTTACATGCTCTTCAAGGAGCTACGAAGCGCGGAGCTCATCGGCAAGGGCCCGAAGGATCCAGGCACGAAACGCCAGTGGTGGCGCGTGATGGATCTCGAGGGTCTTCAGCAGCTAGCGGCGAGCGTCGATGGCTAGCTATCGCAATGTCGATCTGACTGACCGAGAGCTCTTACACATCATCAACGACATCGCCGGAAACGGCGAAGCGACGTCAGCCGACATCGGGCTGGCGCTCGGCGTGCGGCCGGACGGCGATCGTTCGGCGGCGCGCGTCGTGGCGACACGGCTGGCGTGGATGAGGCGCTATGGGTTCCTGGAGCGCATCGACCCGCTCGAGTCAGAAGGTGGCAAGCGTGGCGACCCGAGCCGGTGGGCGATCACCGAGATCGGGCGCCAGATCATGTCCGGGAAGCTCTCGAAGGCGCTCGAGCAGCAGATCGAGCGGGCAGCGCCGGGCAGCCAGGTGCTGCTCATGCGCAAGCTCACTCAGCGGGCCTACGTCCAGGCCGGGCCCGAGCTCGCGACGGCGGTGCGTCGTGAGTACCTGCATAACGCTGCGAAACGCTCGCAATAGTTCACGTTTGAAAACCGCCATTTAGCGGAATCCAGCGGAACCGAGCGGAACCGAGCGGAACCTGGAGAAGTGCAGGGTATTTCTCTGACAGACCCTTAAATGGTTCTTCGCAATTTGCGAGAATCGCACTTGCACGGGTCTATCGCGGTGTGCTAGACCACCACGATGCAGCATCTCTATCAGTGCTCCCGTCGCCGGGTAGGGCCGTCAGCGGCGGGAGCGCTTATAGCAACGCTGTAAGATCTTCAGCGGGCGCCCGACGCGCTCACACGGATGGGCTCAATCGGTAGGGAGGGAAGGACGTGGCCGTAATGACGCGGAGGGATAAGGGGCGCGCGCAGGACGACGAGCCGTACTACACCGTTGCCGAGCTCGCCACGAAGGTGCAGCTATCGCAGCGGACGATCCTGAACAAGATCCACGCTGGCGAGCTCCGGGCCTATCGCTGGGACCGCAGATATCGGATCCGCTACGCGGACGCCGAGCGGTGGATCGATGACCACGAAGTCGCATGATCAACCGACCAACCAACGCAAAAGAGGCAACTGATGCGAGAAGCAACCAAGCACTACAAACCGAAGCGCCGCGTCGAGGGCAAGCGCACGTCCTATCAGTCGCGCTACCGCTCGCCGATCACCGGCGAGTGGGCGATGGCGAAGCCTGCCTGGAACCACGGCAGCGCCACGTTCAAGCTCCAGAAGGATGCGCAGCGAGCGATCGACGAAGCCGTGAGCGCTGAGCTCCAGGCGGCGCTGGCGCCCGACGAGCCGCGCACGATCACCGTGGCCGACTACTTCGAGCGCTGGCTGATCGATCATCCCCGCAAGCGCCGGACCCAGATGGGTTACAACAGCAAGATCCGGGTGGCGATGCTGGCTGAGCTCGAGGGCGTGCCGCTCGGCGAGTGGGAGATGCGGGCGCTGCGGCGCCGCCACGGCCGTGAGTTCGTCGCTCATTCGTTCACCGTCCGCGAGCGCAACGCCAACGGCACGCGCGCCGTCCTGCGGGCGCTGGGGACATTCTTCGAGGACGCGATCGAGGACGAATACTGCGAGGTCAATCCGTTCCGATCGCTGGGCGTCTCAGACGATGACGCCAGGATCGTCAAGCCGTCGCGTGAGCCGCGCGTCTGGAGCTTTGACGAGCTCCACGAGTTCGCCAGCTTCGCGGGGGTTTACGAACCGCTGTATCTGGTGATGATCGACTGCGGAGCGCGTCTGGGGGAGACGCTCGCGCTCCAGCGGTCGCTGTGCCGTCCTGATCGAATCAAGATCGAAGGGACGGCCAGCGAAGGCCGGGTGGTCCCGAGCTCGTCGCGGAAGAACCACGACCGTTTCGTAGTGACGAGCGAGCGGCTGGAATCTCTGCTTCGGGCCCGGGCCACACGGATCGATACGCCGTGGCTGTTCCCGACTGCCACCGGCAAGCTGTGGCGCGAGAACAACTGGCGCGAGGACGTTCACAAGCCGACGATCGAAGCGGCCAACCGGGGCCGCACCGGCAAGCGGCTGGATCCCCGGCCGCATGAGATGCGTCACAGCTGGGTGACGAACCTGCGCGCAGCGGGCATCGATCCCGCCGACCTGGCCGATATGGCTGGGCACGGCATAGAGGTAGCGACGAAGGTCTACACGCATGCGCTCTCGCAGTCAGACGCGGCGGTGCGGGCGGTGGTTTCGACGTAGGGAGGTTCCATGCTGGGCAAGCGTCCCAAGCACTGGACGCGGCAATTGCGGGATGGACGGATCGAGTTCTATATGCGCCAGGCAGGCTCGACCGTCACCGGCGCAGCGGACTTCGGTCAGTACATGCTGGTGCGCCGGATGTTCGAGGCGCACGTCCACCGGCCGCTGCCACCGGCACAGCACAAGAGGCCGCGATGACCGACGAGCCGCACGTCGAGATCTGGCGCTTCGGATCGTGCATCGCGTGCGGCGCCGCCGACAGCTGGACCCTGGCGGCGATCCCGCAGCTGGCCACCGGCGTGCGCTATCCGCAGTTCGGCGCCTGCGAGGCGTGCGGGCATCGCGTCGAGCTCTCAGACCTGCCGCCGTTCCTGCCGGGCGGGGTGGTCCGATGACCGGCGTCTACATCGCCACCGGCCAGTGTCTGGTCTGCCGGGCGGTCTTCAACTTCAACCCGCATCTGGTCCCGTCGATCCCGATCGGCACCAGCGGGCGTCCGGATCCTGACGGCAAGCGCCAGCCGCTCTGCCGGACCTGCGCGGAGGGCATCAACGACGCGCGGGAGCAGATGGGCCTGGAGCTCTTCGAGATCACCGATGAGGCGTACGAGCCAACGGAGACGCTGTGAGAGACGACCCTGGCTACGTCGCCACCTTCCAGGACGGGCCGCTGGCGGTGCCCGAGCAGGATCGCCACTTCAACATCGGGCCACCGGCTGACCGGATTTGGTTCGCGCCGCTGTCGGTTGGGAAGGGCGGCTGGGCGCTGGTGGGCCTGGGCGCGCTCGAGCCGGAGTATGCCTGGCCGGGCCAGGTCTGCTACGTGCTCAGCGGAACCGTCGAGAGCCGCGCTGGCGCGCTGGCGTTCTACCGGCGCACCTGATGCTGGCCACCTGGGAGCGCAGCTACGCCTGGGAGCATCAGCTACACCAGACGCTGCGCGAGCAGGGCTGGCCGGAAGGCGTCGAGCTCCCGCGCGGCTACATCTCGGGCCCGCTGGCGGCGCTGGTGG
>Ga0210389_10002622_pt1 | contig 14141 bp, 13 predicted proteins | sample IncBWH28OmetaG_FD_160127 | JGI IMG/M metagenome (GOLD analysis project Ga0210389, IMG submission 160127) | Forest soil microbial communities from Barre Woods Harvard Forest LTER site, Petersham, Massachusetts, United States - Inc-BW-H-28-O ...
TCGCTGTTCGGCGGGCTCCTGCTCAATCTCGACGGTGTGCTCGGCCTCGGCGGCTGGCAGTGGGTGTTCATCGCGACCGGCTTTCCGGCGGTCGTGCTGTTTGCGCTGATCGTGAAATATCTGCCCAACGGGCCGCAGGACGCGGGGTTCATCGACGAGCGGGAGAAGGCCTGGCTCGCCGGTGAACTCGCACGCGGCGAAATCTCGCAAACGCTGCATACGAATCCGCTGCGGGTTCTGCTGGACTGGCGGGTGTGGGCGTTCTCGGCCGTCTACTCGATGATCACGCTGTCGCTCTACTGCGTGATCTACTGGTTGCCGACGGTGGTGAAGGGATTCGGCGCGACGTCGACGCAGAACGGGCTGTTGAACTCGCTGCCCTGGGCGGCGGTGGCGCTGACCTTGATGTGGCTTCCGCGGCATCTGCGCGAGCATCGCAGCGTCCTCATCGGCATGGCGCTGATCGCGCTCACAGGTTCGGCTGCCTTCCTGATGTCGACGGTGCTTCCCGAGAATTGGATGCGCTACGTCGCCTTCGTGCTCGGCACGCCATGTATCTCGCTGATGTTTCCCTGCTTCTGGTATCTGCCGTCGCAGATATTCAAGGGCGCCCATGCCGCAGCCGCCATGGCTGCGATCACGACGCTCGGCAGCCTCGGTGGTTTCCTTTCGCAGAACGTGATGCCCTGGGTCGCGCATTGGTCCGGCAGCGCGCTTGCCGCGATGATCGTTCCGTCGATGGGCCTCGCTTTGCTGTCGCTGAGCGCCATCATCATGCTGGCGGCATGGCGTTCGCCGCCGAGTGCGGGCTTTGACTTCGCCGCCGCATCATCGGCAGATTCGAAGCATCCGCAGCCTGCGTCGTAGGCAAAGGGCGCAGGGGAGGCGGAGATGAGCGTACGCCGTGCGAAACAGCTGAAGCTGTATTCTGCGGCTCTGCTGTTTGCCGGGCTGAGCAATGTCGCCTTTGCCGGCGACGCGTCAAAGCCTCCGATCGTTCTGGAATCGACGGGCGGCTATGAGGTGGGCGGCAAGGTCATTACAAATCCGGCCGATCCAAACCAGACGCTCTCCTGCGACCACGGCTATGTCGAGTATTTCATCCCGGCGAAGCGGCGCAGCTTCGGCCTCATCATGTGGCACTCTTCCAGCACCAAGGTGTGGGAGAACCGTTGGGACGGCGGCGAAGGCTACAAGAGCATTTTCCTGCGCAAGGGATATCCGGTCTATCTCTGGGACGGCCCGCGCGTCGGTCGCGCGAACTGGAGCTGCGAGCCGATCACCTACACCCCGCAATATTTCGATCAGAAAAATTTTGTGGCCTGGCGTTTCGGCGTGACCTGGCCGAACTGGAATGCCGGCGTGCAGTTCCCGACGGCCGATCAGGAAGCCTGGAACCAGGCGACGCGCGCCCGCTACGATGAGTTCGATACGCTGGAGAATGTATTGTTGCAGGCCGATGCCGGCGGCCAGGCCATCGACAGGATCGGCCCCGTTGTGGCGCTGACCAATTCCGCGGGCGGCTGGCGCGCGATGATGTCGGCCGTCAGGGCCAAGGGCGACAACATGAAGGGCATCGTCGCCTATGAAACCCCGGGCTTTGTATTCCCGCAAGGCGAGGGACCCGAGCCGCAGCCGAAGGCGCCGTTTGGCCCCAACGCTGTGCCGCTCGACGAGTTCATGAAGCTGACGAAGTTTCCGATCCAGCTGGTGTTCGGCGACTATACCGACACCCGTCCGATCTGGGCCGATTCGGTCAAGCTGGCGCACACCTTCTGCGATATCGTCAATCACCACGGCGGCGATTGCGAGGTCTTGCGGCTGCCCGATGTCGGCTTGCACGGCAACACCCACATCGCCTTTGCCGATCTCAATAACGAGGCGGTCGCGGATGAGCTCTCCAAATGGCTTAATCGCAAGGGCCTCGACAAGTTTGCGGGAGAATAGGTCCGCAAGATACGAAAACGGCGCTGTTGCCAGCGCCGTTCTGGTGCACCGAACGCGTGGATCGAACCCACTTTGACTGGCACTGACGGGAGCGACCCGCTCGGGCTCTGCTGGCGTGGGAAGCCGGTTCCGATCCGCTGAACAGGCTATGCCGCAGCAAACCGGAGTCAATTGAAACTTGGGTGAGTCATCATGACCGATCGTGTCAGCCAGGCGGGAAGCGTGCGATCGGATCCGGCACGAGCTAGAGGCGCCGCGCCTTCATTCGAGCCGCTGGAGCGCGAAGGTATCAGGTTGGATCGTCATTGCGAGCCAATGTCGCGCGAACGCGCGCCCGATGACAGGCTCTACGAAGCAATCCATCGTGCCGCGCGGTCAGGATTGCTTCCGCCTTCGCTCAATGAGCTTCGGCGGACACGTCGTCGCTATCGCTCCTCGCAATGACGACCAAGTCGGTGACCGCACCTGAAATCACCGCGCCCAGGTTTGTCTCAACCGATATCCGGCCAATCTTTATCTTGACAACTAAGATAATTAATAAGAAAGATATTTGAGAATCGAGATAAAATCGGGTCGGTGCCATGTTAGCGACCTCGCCTCTCGTCGTCCTGGCGCCGCTTTCCGCAATGGTACTCGGCGCGATCATGCTCGGCGGCGGCATTTACGAGACGCTACTCGTCGATCGTGTCTGGCCCGACAATCCCGCGCTCATCCAGCCCGGTCGGGGAGGCATCGACCGAGCCCCATTCTGGATACCGGCTCATACGCTCTACGAGCTTGCGCTTTTCATTACCCTTTGGATGCTCTGGAGCCTGAGCGATGCCCGCTGGTGGACCGTTGCCGCCTTGGCGGTGCATTTCGCCGCGCGCGCGTGGTCGATGGCATATTTCATTCCGAGGGCGCTTCGGTTTGAAAAGCTGGGCGATCTCACCGAGGAACAAAGGCTCGAAGCCAAACGGTGGACGCGCTTGAGCCGGTGCCGGCCCGTGCTCGAAGCGGTCTCGATCATGGCGCTGTGCGTAGCGATCCTGCACGTCGCGCAGCGGTAAGCCTCGGCGTCTGCTGGTTGACCCGTTGATCACGCGTGCATGAGGCGCATCGAAGGCCGGGAATGTTTTTCGATTCCGCGCAGTCTGGTTTCGGGCAAGCACCCGGGATTTTGTCTGCCTTCGGAGCCACCATGCACGCCATACGCGGAGAGATACGCCGCTCATTCGACAGGCGCGACTGGGACATACTGGCGGCCGAGGCGTTGGAGCTGGCGCGCCAATTGCCGCCAGGACCGAAACGCAACGAGGCGCTGAAAGCAGCCGGACGGCTTCGCTGTTGTGCCGACGCTCGGGGCATCGTTTTCGCCAAGCGCGGCCGGCCGCCAAAGTAGGGGGCTCCGGCGCCTACTTCACGCGCAATGCGTCGAGCAGGCCCTGGAAGGCGCGGGCGTAGTCGGTGCCTGCCTTTTGCAGGTCGCGGCCCGAGCAGGCGATCGCCACCTCCGTGACGGCGCCGAGCAGGAGCCGCGCCAGCGGCTCGATCGGCTGCCGGGCGATCAGGCCGTCGTCCATCGCGCGTGCCAGGGCCACCGGGAAGCGGCCGCCGAAATGGCGATTGTCGATCTCGCGCCAGCGCTCCCAGCCGAGCACCGCAGGTCCGTCGTGCAGCACGATCTGCCCGGTCGTGTCCTTGGCGCAGGCGTCGAAATAAGCCTGGGTGCCTTTCGCCATGGCCGCCAGCGCGTCCTTCTCGTTGCGCGCGGCGCGATCGACCTCGACCAGCAACTCCTGCGAGACCTGGTCGAACACCGCTTCGAACAGCGCCTCCTTGGTTGCGAAGTGATGATAGACCGCACCCTTGGCGACGCGCGCGCCGGCTGCGACGTCGTCGATCGTGGTTGCGGCAAAGCCGCGCTCGCCGAACAAGCGCCTTGCCGCTTTCAGGATCGCCGCCTGCGTCGCCTGCCGTCGTTCCGGTTGGGTTGCCATGCTCACATTGTAGCGAGCCGGAAAATCTCCGCAATTGACTTTCCGACTTCTGGTCGGTAAATACCGACTTATAGTCGGTAAATGGAGATGGCAAGATGCCCTCACGAGACACGCTGCAAGCCTTCGCCGATACGGTCGTGGCCAACGATCATGTCGGCGCCATCCTGCGCTTCTACGCGCCTGACGCCTCGACCCGCGAGAACGACAATCCGCCGCTCATCGGCCGCGAGAAGCTCGCGGAAAAAGAGAGCAAGGTGCTGGCAAGCGTCGCGGGTGTGAAGACGACGCGGCTCGGGCCGCTGTTGCTCGACGGCGACCAGAGCGCGATCCGCTGGCGCTTCGAGTTCACAGGGAAAGATGGCTCGAGCCGTGTGATGGAGGAGGTCGCCTGGCAGACCTGGCGCGGTGAGGAGCTGATCGAGGAGCGCTTCTTCTACGATCCCGCCGCGATCAAGAAGACCAGCGCAAGCCCGGCCGCGGCGGGCGAGAGGCCATGACCGCCGCGCCGGCTGCAACAATCCTCGCGAGCCTGTCGGCGGGGCTGGTGGCCGGCACCACCAACCTGATCGCCGCGGGCGCGATCTTCGGCGGGACGCTCACGCATGGCCTGCAGCAGATCGCATCCGGCCTTTTCGGTGACGCGGCGTTTAACGGCGGCGCCGGCTCGGCAGCGCTGGGCGCGGGCCTGCATTATTTCATCTCGATCGTCGCCGCCGGCCTCTATTGCAGGCTCGCGCTGCGGTCGCGATGGTGGCGGGACCATTGGCTTGTCGGCGGCACGGTGTTCGGCGTCGTCGCCTATGTCGTCATGAACCTCGTGGTCGTGCCGCTGTCGAACGCCGCGAATCCGGACTTCTCGCCCGAGATCGTCGCCAAGGAACTCGTCGCCCACACCGTGATGTTCGGCATTCCCATCGCCGGTGTCGTCACGATATGGCTGCGAAGGGCGGAGAAGTAATGCGGCTCAACGACTGACGCATGCGCGGTGCGGCACGAGCCAGCGGAACAGGATGGCCGCGACGCTCGCGCCGAGAAGTTCGGCGAGCAGGAAGGCGCGCACATCGATCGGGCGGATACTGGCGAAGGTATCGATGAGCGCGCGTGCGATCGTCACCGCGGGGTTGGCAAAGTTGGTCGCGGTGAATCAGAACGCGCCGCCGATAAGGTCGCGACCACCGTTGCGCGTGCGCCTTCAGCGCACGATCTCCCAGAAAATCCCGACGACCGCGACAAAGCCGATGGTGAAGATCACGGTCCGCACGAACGGCCAGCCGAAGGCGAAGACAACGGCATGAGCCAGCCGCGCCCAGAAGAACAGCGCAGCCCAGAAGGCCGTCATGGCGTCGGCCTTGCTGGTGATCTGCGCCACCAGCACCAGCGCGGCAAAAGGAGCAAAAACTTCGACCGCGTTCTGATGCACGCGATTGAGGCGTTGACCCCACAGCGGCAGCGGACGCGGCGTCGGGTCCAGATAATCTGTGGCGCGCAGGTTTCCATTGGTCATCACCTGGCAAACGATATAGGGGATCCAGAGCGAAGCAGTCAGCAGCGCGGTCCAGGCAAGGTATTTGAGATCGGTGGTCATGGCATCATCCTCCAAATCCCGTCGAGACCGGCGCGAACTATTGCTCGCGCCGGTGATGTGATCTTCGGAACACTACATGTCGAAGGCCTGGGCGATCTCGATCGTTCCGCCTGACTTCAGCAGCGGGCAGCCCTTGGCCTTTTGATGCGCGTCGTTCAGGTCCGCGGCTTCGATCAGGCTGTAGCCGCTGACCGGATTGGCGCCGCCGCCCGCAACCAGCGAGCCATCGGCCTTGACCGTGCTGGACGGACCGACCGGGTTGCCGCCGTCGACCACCGCACGCCCCAAGGTGCCGAACCAGGCGCCCCAGGCATCCATCACCTTCTTCTGATCCTCGGGATTGGTGGGCGCGCCGCCCCCATGATAGGCAAACAGATATTTCGGCATCACTGTCCTCCATCTGGACTTCACGCGGGAAGATAGGATGCCAGCAATTATCACCATCAGTCCGGTTTCCCACGGCAGAAACGGTGGTAAACTGGTGAACCGCATTGTGAAGAGTTCACAGTATGACGGCTCAGGCGGGACGCGACCTTCGGCCTCTCCAGCAAGTCCTGGCGTCGCTCGCCAGGATCAAGGTGATCCCGCGGGTGACGAAGATTCTGGATACCGGGATCGAGGGCACCAACCGTGCGCTCCGCGACGCCGTGCTCGGCGAAATTCCCGCCTTCACGATGTCGGGCAATCCCTTCATCCTGCTCGATCTCGAACGGCACACCAGCGAGCATGTGGACGAGATTCGCAGGCTGTTCGGCGGCGGCGAGATCGGCGATTTCGCGTTCGTGGAAACCCATGCCCGCAGTCGCGCCGAGCAGCGATTTCCCCTGGAGGTGACGCTGCACGCCTATCGCTGCGGACATCGGGTGCTGTCGCGATGGCTGCGCGACGCCGCGATCGCAGTGAAGCCGGCAAAGGCCGAAGCCGCCGTCGACGCGATTGCCGACTTCGCCATCGAATATACCAACGCGATCAGCGCGATTGCGACCTCGGAATATGTCGCCCACACCCGCGCGCTCGCCGCCGCCGAGGTCGACCAGCGCGCCGAGCTGTTGAACATCCTGCTCAACGGCTATGACGAATCCGACGAACGGGTCGGACGCCTGTTGAAGCGCGCGGGTTTCCTCGAACAGCGCCAGAGCTACTGCGTGGCGGTGGTTCAGGCGGTCAATGCCGCGGAAATGGAGCATAGGGCGCGCGCGCAGCGGCTGTGGGAGGCGGTCGTCGACGCCATGGCCAAGACCAGCATTCGCGTGCTGGCCGGCGTCCGCAACAACCTCGTGGTCGCGGTCCTCATGGATGCGCGCAGGCAATCGGGCTGGAGCGCGCCGTGTACGGGGCTCGCCAAGCGGATTCGACCGCAACTGCAGAAGCTCGGGCCGTCCGTGCTGGTCGGGATCAGCCTCGACCATCCCTCGACCGCCTTCTTGCCGAAGGCGTTGCAGGAGGCGATGACCGCGCTCGATTTCGCCGGCGTCGATCGGCGCGTTGTCGAGTTCTCGACCATCCCGATTCGCGCGCTGCTCCTGCACCGCGGCGGCGACCAGGTGCGGCTGGCGCCGCCGGTGTGGTCCGAGCCGCTCGCGGCCGCCGACCGGAAGGTTGACGGAGCGCTGGTTCAAACCTTGCGCGCCGTGGCCGACGCGGACATGAATGTGCAGCAAGCCGCGCGCAATTTGCACCGTCACCCGAACACGATCTATGCCCGGCTGGAACGCATCAAGAGCCTGACCGGTCTTGATGGCCAGCGTTATCACGATCTGACCGAGTTGCTGCTGATCGCCGATTGCCGGCACGGTTGACGAGTCGGATCAGGGCATCGCAGAGTTCGCTTACCTCGCGCTGCTTCCGGGGAGAGGCATAGGCCGCGGGTCTAGCTCAACCCCAATCTCATCGCGCTCTACTACGCACCCAGCTCGTGCACCCATGGCTCGGCAACGAGCTCATAGACGTTGCCGCGCCGGGCCAGCCGCGAGAAGGACGGGAAATGCACGTGCATGCCGGCAATCAGGATGCCGTCGGCAGCGACGCGATCGAACATGCGTTTGCGCGCGGCGGCGGCTGCGGCAAGGTCGGTGTCGAAAGCCATGCCGGCCTCGGGAATCGCAGTCTGCACTTCCGGCACATGCACCGTGTCGCCCCAGATCATCAACTGCTCGTTGCCTGAGGCGACGAGATAGGCGGTGTGGCCCGGTGTATGCCCGAGGCTCGGCACGGCCGCGACGCCGGGAAACACCTCGCCCTGCGTGAACAGTCGCGTCCTGTCCTTGTAGGGCTCGACTTGCTCGCGGCCGGCCTGGAAATAGAGCTTCTTGCCGCGCTCGTCCGCCTTCGCCATCGCGCCATCGTCGAACCAATGCTTCGGCTCGTTCTCATGCATGACGAGTTCGGCGTTCGGATAGAGCCGCTCGCCGTTCGTCATGTCGGTGAGCCCTGCGGAATGATCCGGGTGCATGTGCGTGAGCAGCACCGTATCGATCGACTTCGCATCGATGCCGGCGCGCGCCAGGTTGCGCTGGACCATGCCGGCGGTCGGCAAGAGATAATTGCCCGATCCGGTGTCGACGATCGCGAGCCGGCCCTTGGAATGGATCAGGAAGGCGTTGACGCTGGTTCGCCGCGCGGGGCGGAACGCGTCCTTGAGAAGCTTGTGCGCCGCATCGAGATCGACATTGCGCATCACCTCGAGCGTGCCGTCGAGATAGCCATCGCTGATCGCGGTGACGACGATATCGCCGATCTTGCGATGATAGGCGCCGGGAATTTGCTGTGTGGGTTGCATGGGGGGACCTTTGGCAGAGGGGATGAAGAGGTCAGGCACCGACGTCGCGCAGGAAGGTGTCGATGCGTTCGAACAGGAGATCGGGCGTCTGCACCGCCATGTAATGGCCGGTGCGGAGTTCGTCGAAGATGGCATTCGGAATCGCTTTAGCCACGGCCTTGGCGAGGGGCGGCGGGCGGACGCGATCGAAACTGCCGCCGATCACGAGCACGGGGCAGCGCAGTCTTGTCAGTTCGTCCTGCATCTCGGTCGCCGCCAGCATGCGGTAGACGGTCGTATAGCTTGATGGATCATTGCCGAGCCATCGTGCACGGAATTGCTCGAACCGCCTGACGTCGCCACGCAGCTCTTCGGGATAGCCGTTCCGCATCAATTCTTCGACGGCGAACGCCATGCCGGCGGCTTCCAGCCTGGCGACGCGTTCGAGCACGGCGGCGCGGCGGTCCACTGCGATGCCGGTGGCGGGGCTGCCGACCGCAACGGCGCTGGTGCGTGCGCCGTGGCGGGCGGCGAAATGCAAGGCGATCGCGCCGCCGACGGCAACGCCTGCCAGCGCGACCTTGCCGGTGATGCCCGTGTGATCGAGCAGGGCGGCGATATCGTCGGCCATGGTGTCGATGGAAAGCGTGCCGCGCACCTTCTGCGACAGGCCCGCACCGCGGCAGTCGTAGCGCAGGACGCGACGGGATTTGGAAAACTGGCGGGCGGCATCTTCCCAGCTCTCGAGTGAGCCGCCCATTTCGTGCACCAGCACCAGCGTGCGTTCGCCCCTGCCGTCAACCTCATAGCGCAGCCCGGCGCCATTGATTTCAGCGAACTCCATGCCGCGCTTCCCCAATCTTGTTCTTCTTTGTCGCCTACATCTGCACGCAAGGCTGCCGCCGCGCAAGCCGTCCGGCGTTTCCAAGCTACCTGTTTGGCAGATGCGGCCGGGCCGAAAACGAATGGCTTTGGTTCGTGACGCGGAAAAGAAAAAATATCGCCCGGTGGATGTATACTGGCTCGCGATCCGGCCGCGGTTGCGTGCCGCGCCTTGCAACATCACGGAGAATGCCATGACCAGTGCAGGCAACGTCGACATGAAGCTCGAAGTCGTCGTCATTCCGGTTTCAGACGTCGATCGCGCGAAGCGCTTTTACGCGGACCTTGGCTGGCGGCTCGATGCCGACTTCTCCGGCGGCGACTGGCGGGTGATCCAGTTCACGCCGCCCGGCTCGCCCACGTCAATCATCTTCGGCAAGAACGTCACCGCGGCGGTGCCCGGCTCCACCCAAGGATTGTACCTGACCGTCTCCGACATCGAGGCTGCCCGTGCCGACCTGGTGCGTCGCGGTGTCGAGGTCAGCGAGATCTTCCACGGCGGCGGCGACGAGCATGGCGGTCCGGACGAGCCTTATATTTTCGGCCGGCTCCGTGTCAGCGGTCCCGATCCCAAACGCGCCAGCTACAGCTCATTGGCGTCGTTCCGCGATCCAGACGGCAATGGCTGGCTGTTCCAGGAAATCACGGCGCGCCTGCCCGGACGCGTCGATGCCGACACGACGTTCACCTCTTCGGCCGAACTGTCGAAAGCGCTGCAGCGTGCGGCCGCCGCGCATGGCGAGCATGAGAAGCGGATCGGGCATCACGATGACGATTGGCCGGACTGGTACGCCGACTACATCGTCCGTGAGCAGGCAGGCGAGAAGCTGCCAGAGTGAGCGAGGACGTGTCGTTCATCCCCGAGGCGGTGCGAGAGACCAGGCCCTCGATATCGGTCGCTCAAGCCCCGATCTCCTTGGAGAGCCGGCCGCGCTCGATCGCATCGATCTGCAAGGCGATGTAGCGGCTGTAGATGCGGGCCTGCGAGAATGCGCCGGCGGTGAACCAGAGGCCCGGTTGTGGCGTCCGTGTCCACATGTTGCGTAGCTCGCCGGTCGTCTCGTCAAAACCCCAGACGCGGCCGACGCGACTTGCGACCTCATCGCCGAACAACTTTGCCAGGAGATTGTCGATGCCTTTGTAGCCGGTTGCGAGCACGAACAATTCGGCTTGGAGCGCCGAGCCGTCCTTCAGGCGCAAGCCATCCGCTTCGAAATGCGCGATGTCGGCGGCCTGGATCAGGCGGATTTTCTTTTCCGCGATCAGCTCGGAGGCACCCACGTTGAAATAATAGCCGCCGCCGCGGGTGCGGAATTTCAGCGGCCAGCCGGTGCCGTCCTCGCCGAATTCGAGCTGGAAGCCGGCTTGTTCGAGCCGCGACAGCAGCAGCACGTCTGATCGTTTCACCTCGTCGGTGATGATCTTGTGGGCGATCCGCATCACCGGAAACGGCACGCCGGAATTGAGGATGTCGCGGGTCTCGATCGGCGGGCCGTCGCCGAGATAGGTCTTGTCGTAGATTTGCGCCGGTTCGACATTGACGACCATGGTCGGGCTGCGCTGTACCATGGTGACGATGGCGCCGCTGGCGTGAAGCTCCTGGCAGATGTCATGCGCGCTGGTGCCGGTGCCGAACACGACCACGGAGCGGCCGGCCCACTCGGTCCCTGCGCGGAAGCGGCTCGAGTGCAGCACTTGGCCCTTGAACTGATCGATGCCGTCGACATGCGGGATGTTCGGCGTGCCGCTGACGGAAGTGGCGAGCACGATGTGCTTGGGCCGCAGCGTGCGCGGCACGCCTTCGCGTGTGATGCGCGCGGTCCAGCGAGCCGAGGCGTCGTCATAATTCGCGCCTTCAAAGGACGTGCGGGTCCAGAAGCCGATGTCGAAGATATCGACATAATGCTCGAGCCAGTTCGCGATCTGGTCCTTCGGGATGTAGTCCGGGAAGGTGACGGGGAACGGCAAATAGCGCAGGTGATTGACCGGCGTCTTGTTGTGCAGCTTCAGTCCGCGGTAACGAAGCCGCCAATTGTCGCCAATGCGCTCCTCGCGGTCGACGATCAGCGCGGACAGCCCGATCCGCTTCAATTCGACGGCAGCCGAGATGCCGGTATGACCGCCGCCGACAATGAGCACGTCGGGATCGCGGTCGTCATAGGTTGACGATGTTTCCCGCTGCTCGATCCAGTCGGGAGCGGCGAAGTCGCGCATCTGCGACATCGGTGCTGCGTGTCGGACTCGCTCGTCACAAATCCGATCGAAGTCGAGCGAGGTCGAGATCGTCCAAGCTCTTGCGACGCGGTCCGCAGCTGGCAGCAGCCGCAGCGCGCCATAGCCCGGACCGTTGGTGGTGTTGAACGAAAAGATCGCTTCGAACACCTCGCGTCCGGCCATGACGGATCGCCGTGGCGGAACCGGCGCGGCTTCGATGCGAAAGCCCTCGGCACCTACCTCGCGCGCGGATCGCAGAAGTTCGCGGGCCAGCATGTCATTGCCGCTGAAAGTCGCAAACTGCCAGGAGAGGCCGAATAGGTTCCGCCAATGGCCATCTTCGACGAACGCGCCGGATAGCGCGCACTCATCACCGCGCGTCACCGCCGCGCCGAACGCCTCGATCCATGTCTCGGTGGTCTCCCGCGCCGTTTCCTCCGCCGGCGGGGCCAGTTTGTCGAGCATTGTTCTGCTTTCGTGCCGAACCTTCGGCTTATCTGACTATAGGCTCTGGTCGAGCACAACCCGCGCCCGCGGCAAGGGCACGCGGCATTTTTGCCGCCAGGCGGCAGGGGCCGTCGGTTTGCATGACATTTCTGCGACGCGACAATTGCCAAAACATTGCCGCCTCAGTGGCAAACTTCCGACAAACGATCGCGGGGAAAAGGGGCGCCTTCGACATGGGTCTGCGACAGCGGTTTTGCCGGCTCGTCAAACCAACAAAAATGGGGTCTTCGTGTCGCATAAATTGTTTTCCGCGATCCTGATCGCCTGTTCCCTGCTGGCTTTTCCCGCTCTTGCCCAAGACACCGCAGCGCCACCGGCGCCATCAGCCAACCATGCGAACGCGCTGACGCCGGATCAAGCACGGCGTGCGCTGGAAACGTTGCAGGACGACGCCAAGCGCGCGCAGATGATCGACACGCTGCGCGCCATCGCCAGTGCGTCGCCGCAGGCGCAACCTGCGCAATCGGCCGAACCCTCATCGCCCCAAGCCTCGTCACCAGAAGCCGCGCCGCAGGACAAGCCGTCCGCGATCCCGCTCACGGCCGACAGCCTCGGCGCGCAATTGCTGCTGATGATCTCCGAGGAGGTGCGCGACGTGTCCAGCCAGATCGCGGAACTCGCGCATACGCTGACGCATTTCAAGGCGTTCTATTACTGGTTCCTGCGCACCGCGAATGATCCCTACGCCACCGACCTGCTGTTCGACACGGCATGGAAGCTGGCGCTGGTGTTCGGCTGCGCGTTTGCCGCCGAGTATCTCGCCTTCTGCCTGATCAAGCGTCCGGCGGCGGCGCTGGAAGCGCGCGTGCCGCAGCCGGGGCATTCGCCCGCGCCGGCGATGGCCGTCGATCCGCCGTCGTCGGTGGCCGATGTCATCGCCGAGCCCGCGCGGCATCAGCGTCGCCTCAGCCTCGCACGCGCCTGGCAATCGGTAGTCCGATTGCCGTTCGTGCTGGGGCGGCTGTTGCTCGAGCTCTTGCCGGTGATCGTGTTTGTCGGCGTCGCCACCGCGCTGCTCGGCACCGAGATCGGTGATCTCCCAACCACCCGGCTGGTGATCCTTGCCGTGGTCAATGCCTACGCGTTCTCGCGCGCCTTCATCTGCGTGGTGCGGGCGCTGGCAGGTCCCGTCGGCCTGTTCCAGGTGCGTGCGGAGACCGCGGCCTATGTCGAGATCTGGACGCGGCGCATCGTCGCTGTGGCCGTCTCCGGCATTGCCTTTGCGAATGTCGCGTTGCTGCTCGGACTGCATCGCGGCGGCTACTTGACGATCGTGCGACTGGTGATGCTGGTCGTGCATCTCTTCATCGTCGTCATTATCCTGCAATGCCGCAAGCCTGTCGCTGATTTCATCAGCGCGCCGGTCAACCGCACGGGCTTTGCCTCGCGCTTACGCAATCGCGCCGCCGGGCTGTGGCATTATCTCGCGATCGCGCTCGACCTGGCCCTATGGGCGGTGTGGGCGCTCAACATCCGCAACGGCTATTCGCTGCTGTTGCAATATTTCGTCGGTACCATCGCCGTGGTGCTGGTGACGCGCCTTGCGATCGTCGTCGCCTTGAGCCTGATCGACCGCGGCTTCCGCATCAAGCCGGAGATCTTGCAGCGTTTTCCTGGGCTCGAGACCCGCGCCAACCGCTATCTGCCGCTGCTCCGCCGGATCGTTGCTTCCGTGATCGGCTTCATGGGCTTCGTCGGCGTGCTGGAAGTCTGGGGAGTCGATGCCATCGTCTGGTTCTATGGCGGCCAGATCGGCAGCCGCCTGGTGTCGGCCGTGGTGACGATCGGCATTGCCGCGGTTGCCGCAGCGGCGATCTGGGAGGCGAGCAACGCCTATCTCGATCGTCAGCTCAACACGCTGACGCGCGAGGGACATTATGCCCGCGCGGCGCGGCTGCGCACGTTCCAGCCGATGCTGCGGACAGCGCTGCTTTGCGTGATCGTCGCGGTGGTGGGGCTGACGGCGCTGAGCGAAATCGGCGTCAATGTCGCGCCGCTGCTTGCGGGCGCCGGCATCGTCGGCATCGCCATCGGCTTCGGCTCGCAGAAGCTGGTGCAGGACCTCATCACCGGGCTATTTTTGCTCCTGGAGAATACGGTGCAGGTCGGCGACGTCGTCAGCGTGTCTGGTCTCTCGGGAACGGTCGAGAACGTGTCGATCCGCACCATCCGTCTGCGCGCCGGCGACGGCTCGGTGCATATCGTTCCCTTCAGCGCGGTGACGACCATCACCAATTCCAGCCGCGGCGAGGGCAATGCGGCGGTCAGC
>Ga0210389_10002623_pt1 | contig 14141 bp, 19 predicted proteins | sample IncBWH28OmetaG_FD_160127 | JGI IMG/M metagenome (GOLD analysis project Ga0210389, IMG submission 160127) | Forest soil microbial communities from Barre Woods Harvard Forest LTER site, Petersham, Massachusetts, United States - Inc-BW-H-28-O ...
CGAACGCGGTGGCCGGCCCGAAGGCGCCGGCGCCGGCGGCTCCGGCACCCGCGACGGCGGCTCCGCGCAGGAAGCCCTTGCGGGTCGAAGGTGCGCTCCATGGCTCCTGCGAGCCGTGCTCGCCGGTGACGGTGGGGTCGATTACCTGATGCTTGTCGTGCATTCGTGTTCCCCCTTTTGGGATTTGTGGTTGCTGGAGCGTTTACGCGCAAGCGCACGCGGCGGATCACCCGGCCGGTGCGCTCCACTGTGAAACGCGCAACAGGACGCGAGCGCGGGGGGCTGTCAAACGGTGTGGGTGCGAGCGCGTTCGAGCAGCAGGTTGTACAGGTGTTCCTCGAGCGTGGCGGTGAGCGGCTGCGGAATCGTGATGGCGAGCATCGAGACCTCGGCCTGGCCGTCGACGAAGCCGAGGATGTCCAGGTAGAAGGGGATCGGGATCTGGTGGACGACGATCGTGGTGCGCACGCGCAGGGCGTAGCCGCCGCTCGTCCCTGGTGCGGGCGGTGAGCCGTACTTGACGGACACCGCGCCGACGCTCGCGCCGGGGATGTGCTGGGCGCGCAGCAGGCCGGAGAACGCGTGCGACAGGCAACTGCGCAGCGCGGTGCTGTGCAGCGCGCCCAGCAGCTTGGTGGCGGCGGCGGCGCTGGGTTCGACGGTGACGGTCGAGCTGACGCTCTGGCTGGCGATACCGCCTTTGCGTTCGAACGTGCCCGAGCTGGCTTCGGCGAGGGCCGAGTGTTCTTTGGTGCCGGTCACTCCGGCCCCGCCGGCGCACGCATGGAGTTCCTGTTCCAGGCGCTTTTCGGCGGCGCCTTCGTGGTGGTGTTTGTGTTCGCTCGAGACGGCGAAGCCGGGCAGGTCGCTGGCCTGGAAGTTGACGGCGTGGGCGAAGGCCTGCGCCTGGGCGACCGCCGCCGATGTGTGCGCCGGGCGCTGCGTGGAGGGCGGGCTGGCCGTGTGGGCGGTCTTGGTGCTCGGGGCGGGGCGCGCCGAGCTCGACGCGTTGGGCGAGCCGTGCCCGCCGCACGCGGCGAGCGCTGCGCCGCATGCCAGGAGCATGGGGATGGCGCCCGGGCGCCCGCGGCTCGCGGCCAGGCGACTGGGGATGGCGGCCAGGCGGCGCAGCACCGGTGCCATTGTGTCAGAGCGGGTCAGTCGAGCAGCCGGCGCCTCTGCGGGTGGATGGTCTCACCGCGGGTGAGCATGGCGAGGTACTGCTCGATTCGGCGCGCGCGGGTGTCGGCGCGCTTGGCGGTCGTCACTCGATGCAGGATCGCGTAGCGGTTTTGGCTGGTGAGCAGCTCGAAGTTGGCCTGTGCGCGCGGCTCGGCCTGGAGGGCGCTGGCGAGGTCGGCTGGCATCTCGATGCTCGCCTGGCCGGCATACGCCTGCTGCCAGCGTCCGTCGGCCTTGGCGCGCTCGACGGCGGCGACGCCGGCGGGGTGCATGAGTCCCTGTGCGGTCAGCCGCTCGATGTGGGCGACGTTGCGCTTTGACCACGCGCTGCGTGGGCGCCGGGGCGTGAAGCGCTGCTTGAACGTGCGCTCGTCGCGGCGGGCGACCTGCCCGTCGATCCAGCCGTGGCAGAGGGCGTGGTCGAGCGCCTGCTCGTAGGTCAGGCTGGTCGGCTCGGTGGTGCCCTTCTTGGCCAGCGCCAGCCACACCCCCGGGCTATCGGTGTGGTGCTCGGTGAGCCACGCGCGCCACGCGCCGGCGTCGGCGAGGATCAGCTCGACCAGCTCGACGGCCACGGTCGGCTCGCGCTCAGTCGAGCTGGATCGCGCGCATGACGTGCTCGTCAGGGAGCTTGTCGAGGATCGCGCGCAGCAGCGCGCGTTCGGGCTCCTGCTCGCGCTGCAGGTCGTTCAACAGCAGCCTGACGGCGGTGTGGGTGATCTTCATCTGCTGCGGCGTCAGTGCGACGCTGACCACGCCGTGCTCGTCGACGGGCTCGTCGAGACCGTCGATCACCTCGCGGGCGAGGCGGCGAATGTCGGGCTCGTGCGCCTCGTCTGAGATCAGTAGCCGCAGCGCGTGCGCCGCCATCGGCACCTCGGTGGTGTCGAGCAGCAGATGAAACGGAGGTACGGGCTCGCCGGTGGGGTCGCTCATCGCGCGCTCAGCGTAGCGGCACAGCGCGACGACGGGAAGCGCAGTCGCACATCGCCCTACCGAACGACGTGCGCTCCTACCGAACGACGTGCGCTACTCGACGGGCACGGCCGCGCGTGCCTGCGCGCGTTCGCGCTGTCCGCGCGCGAGGCGCCCGCCGCCGGCGCTGAGCAGCATGCCTGCGATCGCGGTGATGACCACCAGGAACGGCGGGAAGCTGCCGAGCGAGACCTTGGCGTGGGTGCCGGCGATGGCGTGGACGATCAGCAGCGCGGCCCCGTACACGGCGCCGGCGACCAGCCCGCGGTCGGCGCCGCCCCAGCCGTCCTGGTGCTCGAAGCCGGCGATCACGCCGCCGATGGCGGTCAGCACGGCGTAGCCCCAGTAGGCGCCGCTGGAGACGCCGACGAGCACTCCGGCGATGGCGCCGGCGACCGCGGGTATGACTCCGCCCAGCACGATCTGCTCAGGGCGTGAGCGGTCACGCAACAGCTTGGGTTGATACATCGAGCCTCCTCCCCGTCTCCGGTGGTCCCATCAAAACCTAGCGCTTGTGGGCCGGGTGCGCACGCGCTTTAGCTGCCTTGCGTCTGCCGAGAGCTTGAAAAGATTTTGAGAATGGCTTGCATTCCGATAAGTGAGCGAGTTACTGTGGGCTGTACGCCGACCGGGTGGGCCCGGTCGGGTCAATTTCGACTCACGGGGGTTGACATGCAGTCCGATGGAAAATCAGATCGTGCGCGCTTTGACGTGGTCGTGGAGCCGGGCATCAAGCCAGAGGAGATCACGAACCTGTTGTTCAGGATCGGCGGGATATACGGGTGCGAGACGTGCGGCCTGCTGGGCGTGGACGTGCACCTCACCGGCCAGCAGCTGGAGCAGCTGGAGGGCATGTCCTCGGTGCGCAGCGTCGTCGCGTCCTAGGGACGAGGCGAAGCGATGCACGACGCCGGCTCGTCGGTTGCGCGGTGCCCGCGGGTCGGCGCGACCTACGAGGGCGGCGATCCGGCTCTGCTGGAGCGCCTGCTCGAGGTGGTCGACTACATAGAGGTCACCCCCGACTCGCTCGCGATCGGCGCGGGCGAGGATGCGGCGATCGTGCCGGCGATCCTCGAGGAGTTGCACGCAGCGGCCGAGGAGGTCTCGGTCGTAGCGCACGGCGTTGGTCTCTCGATCGGTAGCGCCTCGGGCTGGAACACGGACTATCTGAGGCTGCTCGACGAACTGGTCGAGGCGGTTCCCCTGGACTGGCACAGTGAGCACCTGGCCTACACGTTCGTCGACGGCGAGCCGCTCGGCACGATGCTCACCCTGCCGCGGACGGAGGAGGCGCTGGAGCTGGTGTGTGAGCGGGTGGCCGAGCTGCAGCGACGCTACGGCATCCCGTTCCTGCTCGAGAACGTCACCCGCCTGCTGCCCGACGCCGACGGTGACTACGACGAGGCATCGTTCCTCAACGAGCTGTGCGGGCGGTCCGGATGCGGCCTCGTCCTGGATCTGTACAACCTCGAGTGCGACGCTCACAACCACGGGTTCGACATCGATGGGTTCATCCAGGCGCTGAGCCTTGGGGCGGTTCACGAGCTGCATGTGGCCGGCGGTGTGGAGCTCGACGGCATGAAGCTCGACGTCCACTCCCGTGGCGTGCAAGCCTCCACGGTGGCCCTGGCCGAACGCGCGGCGAGCGTTGCGCCCGACGTGTGGGGCGCCACCTATGAGGTGCTCAAGGCGGCCGTGCCGGTGCTCGGCCACGACACGATCGTCGGCGAAGTCACACGCTTGAGCGCGGCGTTGTCATGAGCTCGGGCGAGCGGCGTCCCCGGCTCGCCGATCAGCAACGCGAGCTGCTGGCGCTGTTGAAGGACGCCACGCGACCGGTCGGCGGCGACGCCTATCTCGAACAGGTGCGCGAGTCGCGCGGGCTGAAGATGCTGCAGACGATCGTCGCGTGGTGGCGTCGCTTCGACATAGAGCAGGTGGCGCCCCTCACCAGCGGCGCCCTCACCCATGCCGGGCGCCTCGACGAGGCGATCGCGCAGCTCGCCGGAGACGGCGACACGCCGAGGTCGATCGACGTGCTCGGGATGCGCTTCCTGGAGCGCGTGGCCGAAGACGAAGACACGCTGATCGCGTCCATCGCCGCCACCGAGCGGGCGCTGACGCTGGTTGCTCGCGGCGATCGGTCGCGCCACGAGGTCACGTGGGATCGCAATCCGGTTCTCGTCCTGAACGCTCTACTGGCGGGTGACACGCCGCCGGACAGCGACCCCGGCGAGTTTCGCATGCTCGTCAGCAGTGAGCTGCCGGACCTGATCGCCGTCGAGCGCGTGGTCGAGCTCCAGCCGGCCGTGCGACCGTGACGCCGCGCTCGTCATAACCTCTACGGATCGTGGCAAGCATATCCCCGCCGTTCCGTCTGTCGGTTCTCGACCAGTCGCCTGTGTCGCAGGGGTCGACGTCGGCGCAGGCGCTCGCCAACACGCTCGATCTGGCGCAGCTGGCCGATCGTCTGGGCTACCACCGCTACTGGGTGGCCGAGCACCACGGCGGACCGATGCTCGCCGGCCCCAGCCCGGAGGCGCTGATCGGCCCGATCGCATCCGCCACGGCGCGCATCCGCGTGGGTAGCGGTGGCGTGATGCTGCCCCACTACAGCCCGCTGAAGGTGGCCGAGACGTTCAGCGTGTTGGCCGGTTTGTTTCCCGGGCGCATCGACCTGGGGCTCGGGCGGGCGGCGGGCACCGACCCGCTGACCACCTTCGCGCTGCAGCGCGACCGCCGTCAGGCGGCACCGGATGACTTTCCCCAGCAGCTGGCCGAGCTGCTCGGCTACCTAAACGGCAGCCTCCCGGCCGATCACCCGTTCGCGCGGCTGGCGCGCACGCTGCCGGGTAGCCCACAGCGACCGGAGCCGTGGCTGCTGGGCTCCTCGCCGCAGAGTGCGATCTGGGCGGCCGAGCTGGGGCTGCCGTACGCGTTCGCGGACTTCATCAACCCGAATGGCGCGGAGATCGCGGCGACATATCGCGAACGCTTCGCCGAAGGCGAGCACGAGCACCCGCCGAGCACGGCTGTCGGGGTGTGGGTGATCTGCGCTGACAGCGACGAGGAGGCGAAACGGCTGGCGGCCAGCGGGCGCATGACCTTCACGCTGCTGCGCCGCGGGCAACTGATCGCGGTGCCGCCGCCCGAGCAGGCGCTGCGCTTCCTCGAGCGGGACGAGCGGGTGGAGGGCCAGCCGCGTTCGCGCCGGCGGGCGATCGTCGGCTCGCCGGAGACGGTCCGCGCGGAGCTCGAGCAGGTCGTGTCCGACTACGGCGCGCAGGAGGCGATCGTGGTGTGCATCACCTACGAACACGAGGCGCGCCGGCGCAGCTACGAGCTCCTGGCGAGCGCGTTCGCGCTCGACGGCGTGGGTGCTGGCGCTGGCACCGCCGCGGAGGCGCTCAGCGCATGAGCGATCCGGCGAGCCCACGTTCGCCCGCCGACGCAGGCGCTGTCATCGGCGGCCGGCCCGACGTGCGGCGCGTGACCGCACAGGACATCCCGGCGCTGGCGACGATGCTGGCGCGGGCGTTCTGGGATGACCCGGTGGCGAGCTGGGCGTGGCGACCGGACCATCTTCGCCCGAAGGCGCTCGAGCGCTTTCAGGCGACGCGGTTGCGCCAGCTGCTCGGCGGCGAGGAGCTGTGGACGACCGACGAGCTGACCAGCGCGGCGCTGTGGGCGCCGCCCGGAGCCGGGCATTCGACGCTGCGCGAAACGGCCATGATGGTGCCGTGCTTCCTGCACCCGCGGCTGGCGCTGCGCGGTCCGCTCGTGGGTTACGGCTGGGATCGGCTGGAACGCGCCCACCCGCACGACCCCCAGCACTACTACCTGGCGATCCTTGGCACCGAGCCGGACGCCCAGGGGCAGGGTCTCGGCTCGGCCGTGCTCAGGCCGGTACTCGAGCAGTGCGACCAGGATCAGGTGGGCGCCTACCTGGAGTCCTCCAAGGAGCGCAACGTGGCCTTCTACGCCCGCCACGGCTTCCGTGTGCTCAGCGAGTTCCGCTTCCCGCGCGGGCCGATCATGTGGAGAATGTGGCGCGACCCGCGCAACTAGCCGACGGATGACCGGCGAGCGCGCATGACGGCCGCGCGCGGCGCGCCGGCCGCGCGGCGGGTGACAGCCGAGCGCCTGACCTCGCAGCTGCTGGCGGGCACGCGGGCGAAGGATCCAGTGGCGGTGGCGCGGCGCCTGCTGGCGGTGCAGGGACAGGACGCGCGCGGGGCGCGCCTGGCGATCCGCTCGCGCAGCAGCGGCGTGAGCGCGGCGGACGTCGATCGTGCGCTCAGCGAGGAGCGTTCGCTGCTGATCACGTGGCTGAACCGGGGCACGCTGCACCTGGTGGCCAGCGAGGACTACTCGTGGCTGCACGCGCTGACGGCGCCGCGATTGTTCACGGGCAACGCTCGGCGTCTGGCCCAGGAGGGCGTGACGGCGGACGCGGCCGAGCGCAGCGTGGCGGCGATCGTGGGCGCGCTGGCGTTTGACCCGGTGCTGCTTGGCTGGTGCTCGCGCGAGGCGCTGCTCGGCTCGAACCGGCAGATCGTGACGGTCAACGGGCTGTTCCGGCCGTTCGCGCTGGTCGACGGACGGGCGGTGGCGACCTGGACGATCGCGGACGGCACGGTGCGCCTGGCGCCGTTCGACGAGCTCTCCGAGGAGGTGCGGCGGGCGTTGCACGCGGATGGCCGCCGCGTGCTGCGCTTCCTCGCTGGCTGATCCACATCGCGCGGCCGTGCGTATCAAAGGCAAAACAACGCACGAAGCGGAGGTCTCACAGCCATGTCGGATCACATGACCGAGGAGTACGCGCCACGGCGCGGTGAGCAACAGATGCACCTGGGCGACGAGCAGCGAGCGCCGCGAAAGACCGGTCTGGTCGAGCGCCTGGTGCGCGACGACGTCGACCGCAAGCGCTTCCTGAAGATGGCCGGTGGCGCGAGCGCGGCGAGCTTCGGCGCGTTCGCGTTGGCGGCGTGTGGGGGCTCGAGCGGGACGACCGCGTCGACGGCTACCACGGCGGCGAAAGCGGCGAGCGCATCGAGCACGGGTGATCTGGGCATCCTCAACTATGCACTGACGCTCGAGTACCTCGAGACGGAGTTCTACGAAAAGGTGGTCGCGTCGGGCCTGTTCACGGGCAAGGTGGGCGCTCTGATCGCAAGCTTCGGCGGCCAGGAGAAGACGCACGTGGAAGCGCTCAAAGGCGCGGTGGAAAAGCTCGGCGGCACGCCGGCGGCCAAGCCGGAAGGCACGTTCCCGATCACGAGCGCCACGCAGGTGGCGCAGTTGGCGTACACGGTCGAGAACCTGGGCGCGTCCGCGTACCTGGGTCAGGCGGGCAACATCCAGAGCCCGGAGATCCTGGCGACGGCGCTGGCGATCCACACCGTCGAGGCCCGCCACGCGGCGACGCTCGGCACGCTGGTCAAGAAGTCGATCACCCCGGATGGCGCGTTCGCCAAGCCGGCAGACATGTCAACCGTGCTGGCGGCCGTCAAGCCGTTCCTGGCGTGAGCGCGGGTCCAGAAAGGAGCTAATGAAGATGTCAACGAACATCAACGATCAGCCGCTCGGCCCGGCCAGCCCGGAGCTCGCGGAAGTGCAAGTGCAGGGTGTGACGCGCGCGAGCTTCATGTTGCGCGGTGCGCTGATGGCGGGCGCGGCGTACGGGGTCACGGCGGTCACGCCGTTCGTCTCCCAGGCGCTGGCGGCGGGGGGCGGCGGCGACGCTGAAATCCTCAACTTCGCCCTCACCCTGGAGTACCTGGAGTCCGACTTCTACAACGTGAAGGCCAAGGAGGTCGGGCTGACCGGACAGGCCAAGAGCTACGCGGCGCTGTTCGGCGAAGAGGAGCAGGATCACGTGATCGCGCTGCAGGGCTTCATCAAACAGCTCGGCGGAAAGCCCGTGAGCAAACCGACGTTCGCGTTCCCGGCCACCAACGAAAGCTCGTTCCTAAAGCTGGCGTCGGTGCTGGAGAACACGGGCGTGGGCGCGTACAACGGCGCGGCGCCGTCGGTCAAGAGCAAGACGGTGCTCGCGGCCGCCGGCAGCATTGTGCAGATCGAGGCGCGCCACGCGGCCGCCATCGACCTGCTGGTCGGCACTAGCCCGACGCCGTCGGGCGGCTTTGACGTGCCGCTGACCAAGGCCGAAGTGCTGGCCAAGGCGGGACCGCTGATCAAGTCCTAGCCATACGCGCGGGCCGCCCGCTATTCGTCCGTATCCGGGTGATCCGTGGGCGGCCCGCGCCCGTAGTACTGACATCGCAACCGACTTCAAAGAGGAGCTACAGCAAATGGGACTCGACAATCCAATTCACATCGCATTCCTTCTGATCCTGCTGCTGCTGGTGTTCGGCGCCAAGCGCCTGCCGGAGATGGGCCGCTCCCTGGGCGACGGCATGCGCGGCTTCAAGGACGCGCTCAGCGGTCAGGGCACGCCACTGCCGGCTGACGCGGCGAGCACCGCCGGCGCGACGCCCACGCTGACCGTTCAGGTGGTCCAGCCGGTGGCCCCGGTGGCCGCGCAGGCAGCGCAGCCGCTGGCCGCCGTGCAGGCCCCCGCCCAGCCGCTCGAGCAGGTCCCGGCCGCCTGAGCTGGATCCGGGAGCGGACGGGAACGCCGAGACGAACATCGAGACCAGGGAGCCGGGAGATAGATCATGGCAGTGGCCGTCGGACGCGTAGGACATGAAGACCAGCTGAGCGTGGTCGACCACCTCGAGGAGCTGCGTGCGCGACTGATCGTGTGCCTGGCGGTGGTGGCGGTGGCGTTCGGTGTGTGCATGTGGCAGAACCACGCGCTGCTGGAAATCATCAACCGGCCGCTGGCGCACGAGACCCAGAAACAGGTGAAGGCGGGGCATGGGCCGCTCGGCTCGACGTACACGGTGCAGCAGAGCGCGCGCACGGTGGCCGCCCAGTTGCAGCTGGTGGTGGGCACGCTCGAGCGCCCGGGCAGCGGTGCGTCGGCGGCCACCAGGGCGGCGCTCGCACCGGTGCAGCCGGTGCTGGGCAAGGCGATCAAGGGCCTGTCGGCGCCCCCGCAGGGCAACAAGCCGGTGACGCTCGGGATCGGCGAGCCGTTCACAACGACGATCGGGATTGCGTTCATCTTCGCGCTGATCCTGTCGCTGCCGGTGCTGCTGTACGAGGCGTACGGGTTCCTGCTGCCGGCGTTCAGCCCCGAGCAGCAGCGGGTGGCCACGCCGCTGATGCTGGCGATCCCGTTCCTGTTCACCGCGGGCGTGGTGTTCGGCTACTTCGTGGTGCTGCCGGCGGCTGTGCGTTTCTTCCAGAACTTCAACAGCGAACAGTTCAACGTGCTGGTGCAGGCCAGCCAGTACTACCACTTCGCCGCGGTGATCCTGCTGGCGATGGGGCTGGTGTTCCAGGTGCCGGTGGGCATCCTGGCGGCAACCCGTGCCGGGGTGGTCACCACCAAGCAGCTGCGCCACAACCGTCGCTACGCGATCCTGGCGTGCGGGGCGGTGGCGGCGTTCCTGCCTGGCGATGCGATCACGCTGCTGCTGGAGACCGTGCCGCTGTATCTGCTGTTCGAGTTGAGCGTGCTGCTGGCGCGCGCCCTCGACTACCGTCGACGGCGGCGTGAGGAGCGCCCGGCACAATGAGAGCCATGTTCCGCGCGCAGCGCTCCACAAGTGACAGTCCGTCGGCGGGTGCCCTGAGCGTGCTCGCCGACGAGGAGCTGATGCAGCTCGTCTACCGGGGCCAGGCGGAGGCGTTCGAGGTGATCTATGACCGTCACGCCGACGCGGCCTTCTCGCTCGCTTACCGCATGTGCGGTCAGCGAGCGTTGGCGGAGGACGTGGTGCAGGAGGGCTTCCTGTCGCTGTGGCGCAGCGGCGCCCACTACGACCGCGCCCGCGGGAGCGTGCGCTCGTGGGTGCTGGGCATCGTGCACAACCGCGCGATCGACGCGCTGCGCCGGCGCACCGTGCGCGATCGCGGTCGCGTGAGCGGCGAGGGTATCGAGGAGCGCGTGGCCTCGCCCGAGCGCATCGACGTGGAGGTGGCTCGCCGCGACGAGGCGCGCGAGGTCCGCGACGCGCTCGAGCAGCTGCCCGACGAGCAGAGCCGGGTGATCGAGCTGGCGTTCTTCGGCGGCCTGACGCACGTGCAGATAGCCTCGATGCTGGATACGCCGGTTGGAACTGTCAAGGGACGCATGCGCCTGGGCTTGGCCAAGATGCGCATGGCGCTGGGAGATCCCGCGGAGGTGTGCAATGAGTGTTGATGAGCCTGGGCCGCACGTCGACGCGGACGGCTGTGGCGGCAACGCCGCGCCGTACGTGTTGGGCGCTCTCACCGAGCAGGAGAGCGAGACGTTTCGCCGCCACGTGGAGTCGTGCGCGGTGTGCCGCGAGGAGGTGGCGGCACTGAAGCTGGTCGCCGACGCGCTGCCGGCGGCGGTGCCGCAGCTGCACGCCTCACCGGAGCTCAAGCGGCGCGTGATGTCGAGCGTCCGCGAGGACGCGCGCCTGCGCGAGGCGCGCGAGGTGCATGAAGCACGCGAGACACGGCGCTCGGCCCGCGAGTCCGCGCGGACGGCCCGCGCGGAGAGCCCATTGGGGCGCTTGCTCGACGGCTTGCGTCCGCGCTGGCAGGCGGGCCTGGCGATGGGCGGGGTGGCAGCCGCGGCGGTGGCGGTGGCGGTGGTCGCGCTCGGCTCTAGCTCGGGCAGGGCGGGCACTCGCGTGATCGACGCGCAAGTGCTGGTGGCGCACGCGCGTGCGACGCTGAGCGTCAGCGGCGGGCACGCCGAGCTGAGCGTCGCCGACATGCCCCAGCCTGGGGCGGGGCGCGTGTACGAGGTGTGGCGTGAGCGTTCCGGCACGCCGCAGCCGACGGACGCGTTGTTCAGCGTGACGACCGGCGGCAACGCCACCGTGAGCGTGCCCGGCGGTGTGAGCGGCGTGCACGAGGTGCTGGTCACCTCCGAGCCCCAGGGCGGCTCGCGCGTGCCGACCCGCTCGCCGGTGATCGTCGCGCGGCTCAGTTAGGCGTGGCTCACGCGCAGCTCGATGGGCTCGCTGCCGAGATCGTCGAGACCGCTGACACGCACGACGTCGCCGACGTGCAGTTGGCGCCCGCGACGCGTCTCGGGCTGGTAGTTGACGAGCACCTGTGCCTCTGCGAGCAGCGCCTTGACCTCGCTGCCGCTGTCGACGACGCCGGCGAGCTTGAGCAGCTGCCCGAGCCGGATGGTGTCGCCGTGGATTGGAATCTCCTGAGCCATCGGGGCGAATCTAACGGGTTGGTGACAGCTTGCCGATCGTGGGTGCGATAGGCTCGCGGGCAATGGGCGAGCGCAGCGAGTACAAGCCGGGAACGTTCTGCTGGAGTGAGCTGACGAGCACCGACCAGGACGCTGCGAAGGCCTTCTACGGCGCGCTGTTCGGCTGGCAGGCCGAGGACATTCCGGTGGGCGAGAACGAGGTCTACTCGATGCAGCGCGTGGACGGCAAGCGCGTGGCGGCGATCGCGGCCCAGCCACAGCAGCAGGCGGACGCTGGCGTGCCGTCACTGTGGAACTCGTACGTGTCGGTGCAGGACGTCGACGCGGTGGCCGAGCGCGCGAAGGGGCTCGGGGCGCACGTGCACGCGGGACCGTTTGACGTGTTCACGGCCGGGCGCATGGCCGTGATCCAGGACCCGCAGGGCGCGTTCATCATGCTGTGGCAGCCGGGCGAGACGATCGGAGCGGAGCTCGTCAACCAGCCGGGTGCGCTCGTGTGGAACGAGCTGCAGTCGCCCGACGCCGATGCCTCCGCGTCCTTCTACTCCGAGCTGTTCGGCTGGAAGGTGGCGCAGTTCCCAGCGATGGAGGAACGCTACCTGGGCATCGAGAACGACGGCGCGGGCAACGGCGGAATCCGTGATCTGGTCCCGCCGTCGCCGCCCAACTGGCTGACGTACTTCGGCATCCCGGACATCGACGAGGGCATCGCCAGGGTGGGCGAGCTGGGCGGCATGGTGTTGGCCGGCCCGATCGACATCCAGATGGCGAAGATCGCCGTGGTGGCCGACCCGCAGGGCGCGGTGTTCGCGCTGTACGCGGGCGAGTACCAGGCCTGACGCATTCCGCCGCCCAGCGCGGGGCGGTATCAGAGGCTTGCCCGGGGATCGTTACGCGGAGGGTCGTCCTCCGGCGGATCGAGTCCTTGGACGAGTTCGCCGGGATCGACGCCGAGGCCCCTGGCGAGCTTCAGCAGGTTGTGGAGACTGAGGTTGCGCCGGCCCCGCAGGGAAAAGATATGGTGGGCGCCTCGATGGCGGTCACGATCAGGCCCGTCAGCTCGCGACGCGAGCTGAGAACCTTTATCAAGCTCCCGTCGCGGCTCTACCGCGACGAGCGCAACTGGGTCGCGCCGCTGCTGATGGATGTGAAGAAGCGGCTCGATCGCAAGAAGAATCCGTTCTTCAAGCACGCCGAGGCCCAGTACTTCCTGGCGTACCGCGACGGGCGGCCGGTAGGTCGGATCAGCGCTCACGTCGATCACAGCTTCAACAGCTTCCAGGACAACAAGTGGGGTCTATTCGGGTGGTTCGAGTGCGAGGATGATGTCGAGGTGGCGCACGCGTTGGTGGACGCTGCCGAGGGTTGGCTGCGCGAGCGCGGGCGCGATCGAATGGTCGGTCCGATGGACTTCACGACCAACGACGAAATCGGCCTGCTGATCAAGGGCCACGAGTATCCGCCGATCATCCTCTCGCCCTGGCATCACCCTTACTACCAACGCCTGTTTGAGCAGGAGCTCGGCATGGTAAAGGCGATGGACGCGTACATGTGGAGCTTGCACGTCACTGGGCGCGACAACGTCCACCCCGCGATATGGGAGGCTGCCGAGAAGGTGGAGATCGAGCACGGGATCATCTGCCGCAACTTTCGCAAGAAGGAACTGCAGCAGGAGGTGACACGCTTCCTGGAGGTCTACAACACCGCCTGGGAGCGCAATTGGGGCTTCGTGCCGCTCAGCGAGGCGGAGGTCCGCCACTACGCGAAGGATCTGAAACCGGTGCTGGACGAGAACTGGTCGATGATCGCCGAACGCAAGGACACCGGCGAGGTCGTCGGGGCCGCGCTAACGCTGCCCGACTACAACCAAGTGCTCGCGAGACTCAACGGGCGGCTGCTCCCGTTCGGCTGGATCACCGCGCTACGCAACAAGAGCAAGATCGACGCGGTGCGCGTGATCGTTCTGGGTGTAAAGCCCGAGTACCGGCACACAGGCGTCGCCGCGCGCTTCTACCAGATGCACTTCGACGCGGCCGAGCGCACACCGCAGAAGACCGGCGAGGGAGGCTGGACCCTGGAGGTCAACGAGGCCATGAACCGCGCCTACGAAGGGATGGGCGGCGAGATCAAGCGCTGCTACCGCATCTACGAGCGCCTTCTGTCCTGATCGTCGAGGAGGTCTGCTCAGCGGGTGCGCGCGCCTGCTCCGCGAGCGGTCCGAAAGGCCGCAGCAATGGGTCGTGTCGCAGCCTCTGCTCCGAGCGGGAAGATATGCAGTGCATCGACAGCCGGCATTTCGGCAAGCTGGAGAGCGAGCTCGTGAGCGAACTCGATACCGCCGCCGGCGGCGATGCGACGAACGGCAGCGTCCGATAGGAGCGTTCCAGGAAGCCTCCGGGCTCGGTTTGCCATCTGCTCGTCGCGGAGCAGTGCTATCCCGGCGTAGAAGCGAACCCCGTGGAGCAGGTCTGCGGCACGCTCCAGAAAGGCGGCGAGCACATCGACGTCAAAGACCATCTGAGACTGGACGTACTCGGCGCCCGCGAGGACCTTCCGCTCGAGTAGTCGGAGCTCACGATCCTGGTCGACCGCAAATGGATTCACGACGGCTCCGACTGCCAGGTCGTGCGGCTCGGCCCACTGCCTCGCCGCGCCGATGAGCTCGGTGGCGGTCATGTCCTTCACGCGCGGTGTCTCACCGACGGGA
>Ga0210389_10002624_pt1 | contig 14140 bp, 10 predicted proteins | sample IncBWH28OmetaG_FD_160127 | JGI IMG/M metagenome (GOLD analysis project Ga0210389, IMG submission 160127) | Forest soil microbial communities from Barre Woods Harvard Forest LTER site, Petersham, Massachusetts, United States - Inc-BW-H-28-O ...
CGGGCACGATGATGCTCAATCTCCGCTCGGTGAATGTGGAAACCGGCGAGATCGAGTTCACGACGAACGCCAGCGACAAGACGGCCAACCTGCTCGCACTGATTCACAAGGTCGCCGTGAAGACCAACGCGGGCCTCAAGCTTCCGGACATTCCGCGCCAGGTCGGCGAAGTCCGCCAGGCCAAGGACGAGAAGATTCCGTTCCAGAGCGTGATGCTCTACTCGCGCGGGCTCGAGGCGAAGGACAAGGGCGACAAGGCCGGCGCAATCTCGCTCTTCAATCAGGCGCTCAAGAGCTTCCCTGAATACGACGCACCGCAGAAGGAGTTGGCGAAGCTGAAGTAAGCCGGAAGCCGGAAGCACGGAAGCCGGAAGTCGGAGCAATCCGGCTTCCGGCTTCCGTGCTTCCGGCCATTAGGTTCCGAGAGCTACCTTCGGACGAATGAAGCCCCTCATCCTGACCTCGCTCGGCCGCGCCGTTCCAGCGCTCGACGCCCTCGCCTCACGCGGCGACGTCGAGATCAAGCGCGTGTCGCTGCTGCCGTCGGAGGCAGTGCTCGAACCGGAGCGCGCGACGGTGATTCTCCTCGACCGCGCGCTGGTCCACGGAGCGGGCGACGATCAGGCGCTCTTCGGGCAGCTCTCGGCCCACGCGGCGCTCGTCGGAGTTGGCGAAGCGGGAGAGGCTGAGCCGCCGGATTTCTTTCCGACCGAACTCCTGAGCGGATATTTCGCGTCCGACACGGCCGCGGGCGCAGCGCGCATTACGCTCCACGGCGCACTGATGCACGCCGCCTCGCTCGTCGCCACACGGCGCGCGACGCGGCTCGAAGGGCGCAGCGCCAGCGATGTCACCGAGCTCTCGCGAATCGGCGTGGCACTCTCGACAGAGCGCGATCTGCTCACACTCCTCGAGCTGATCCTCGGCCAGGCGCGCCGGCTCGCGTCGGCCGATGCCGGATCGCTGTATCTGGTCGAGCATCACGACGGGAAGCCATCCACGCTGCGATTCAAACTCTCGCAGAATCACACGCTGCCGAGCCTGCCGTTCAGTGAGGCGGTGATCCCGATGGATCACGCATCGCTCGCCGGGTACGCCGCGTCCACCGGCGAGACGCTGATCATTCCGGACGTCTACCTGCTGCCGGAAGATGTGCCGTACCGTCAGAATCGCACCTTCGACGACAAGTTCAACTATCGGACGAAATCGATGCTGGTCATCCCGATGCAAACGCATCGCGACGAGGTGATCGGCGTGCTGCAGTTGATCAACCGCAAGCGGATGGCCGAGGCCCGGCTCATTTCCAACGACGTGGTCGAGCGCGAGGTTCTTCCGTTCGATCAGCGCGCCGTGGATCTCGTGAGCGCGCTCGCGGGGCAGGCGGCAGTCGCGATCGAGAATGGGCGGCTGTACGACGACATCGAGCGGCTCTTCGAAGGATTCGTGACGGCTGCCGTGACAGCGATCGAATCACGCGATCCGACCACGAGCGGCCATTCGTCACGCGTCGCGACGTTTACCTGCGGCCTCGCCGAAGCGGTGGATCGCGTCGGCGCGGGCCCGTACCGCGGCACGCACTTCACGCGCGAGCAGATGAAGGAGATCCGCTACGCCGGCCTGCTGCACGATTTTGGCAAGGTCGGCGTGCGCGAACAGGTGCTCGTGAAGCAGAAAAAACTGTACCCGAGCGATCTCGCGATCGTGAAGCACCGTTTTCAATTCCTGCTGCAGCGCGCGGATCTCCAGTACGAGCGCGAGCGCGCCGAGTATTTATTTGCGCATGGGCGGGAGCGCTATCAGGAGATGCTCCAGCACCTGGACAGCGTGCGCCGCTCCGAACGCGAAGATCTTCTCCGCTTTCTCGATTCGGTCGTGCGCGCGAACGAGCCGACGATCCTTCCGGAAGGGACGTTCGAAGAGCTTACCGAAATCAACGAGCGCACCTTTGTCGACTTCGACGGCGTTGAGAAGCCGCTGCTCTCAGACGAAGAGTTGCGCTACCTGATGATCAACAAGGGAAACCTGGATCATCGCGAACGCCGCGAGATCGAGTCGCATGTGTCGCATACGTTTCGTTTTCTCGAGCACATTCCATGGACGCGCGACCTGAAAGGCGTCCCCGAGATTGCGCACGGACATCACGAGAAACTCAACGGCCGCGGATATCCGAGGCAGATATCAGGCGAGGCGATCCCGGTGCAGACGCGGATGATGACGATTTCCGATATTTACGACGCACTGACGGCGACGGACCGGCCGTACAAGCGCGCGGTCCCGCCCGAGCGGGCGATCGAGATCTTGAGGGATGAGGCGAAGGACGGATCGCTGGACAGTTCGTTGCTGGATGCGTTCGTGGAGGGGAGAGTCTTTGAGTTGGTGCGGTCTGAGACGCACCGGAGGCGGTCGGGGACTAGTACGCCTTTGTAAGTGCAACGGCGAGTAATCTGTCGTTGGTAATTGGTAATAAGTACTCGGCGGCATTCCAGGCTAAATACCAACGACCAATTACCAAGTACCGATTACTCGCCTTTGCCGTACCCACCCCCACCCGGCGTCTCGATCGTCACCACATCTCCCGCTGAAAGCTCAACCCTGCATTTCGCCGGCAGCTCGCGCCCATTCAACAGATTTCTCCCCACCGCCCCATCCCCGCCGCCCATTGCCCCGCGCGGCGCGCGCGCCCGGCGCTCGGTCAGCAGCGTAACCGTGCACCGCTCCAGCACATGGTATTTGCGCACTACGCCATCCCCGCCAAAAAACTCGCCTCGTCCGCCCGACCCGCGGCGAATCGCATAGCCGTCAATTAGAATCGGATAGCTGCGCTCCAAACTCTCGATCGGCGTGTTGCGTGTGTTGCTCATCCCCACGTGCACCGCACTTGGCCCCGGGCCCTTCGCGCTCGCGCCCTGGCCGCCGCCGAGTGTTTCGTAGAATGTCCAGCCGTCGCCGCCGAAGGTAATGTTGTTCATCGTCCCCTGCCCCTGCGCCGGCACCGCGACGCCGGCGTCAGCCAGTGCGGCAAAGAGGAGATCGGTCACGCGCTGTGACGTCTCGACATTTCCTGCGGCGACCGCTGACGGCCACTTGGCGTTGATGAGGCAGTCATCAGGCGTCACGATCGAAATCGCGCGCGCGATTCCTTCGTTGGTCGGCACATCGTCATCGAGCAGCGTGCGCAGCACGAACAGCGCGGCTGCACGCGTGACCGCCATCGGGCAGTTCACATTCCCGCGCACTTTCGGTGAAGTCCCCGCGAAATTCAAATGCAGTTTGCCGCCGCGGATTTCGAGCTTCACTGCGAGCGGGACGGGGTTCGTGCTGAACCCGTCGCCCTCGAGCATGTCTTCTGCATGGCCGATCGTGTTGCCGATCGCAGTGAGCCGTGCGACGGCCCGCCGCTCCGTATAAGCAAGCAGCGCATTGCATGCCGCGCTGAGTCTGGGCGCGCCTTCCCGTGCAATCAGTGCGCGCCATCCCGCCGCGCCCGCCGCGCACGCGCCGCGCTGTGCCGCAAGATCGCCACGGCGTTCCTGCGGCGTCCGAACATTCGCGAGAATCAGCTCCATCATGGATTCGTCCGGCACACCGCGCCGCTCGAGACGCACCGGCGGCAGGATGATTCCCTCTTGCACGAGCTCCGTTGCGCCCTGCGGCATCGACCCCGGACTCATCCCGCCGACGTCCGCATGATGCGCCCGGATCGCCGTATAGCCCGCGATTTTTCCGCCGACATCAATCGCCTCGACGAGCGTGAGATCCGGCAGGTGCGATCCGCCGTGGAACGGATCGTTCAGGATGAATACATCGCCCGGTTCGGGATTTCGTGCTCGCACTGCACGCACCGACTCCGGCATTGCACCCAGATGCACGGGAATGTGCGCCGCCTGCGCGACCATCGTCCCGTTCACATCAAAGAGCGCGGACGACGCATCGCGACGCTCTCGAATGTTCGGTGAGAGCGCCCCTCGCTCCAAAACGGTTCCCATCTCTTCCGCGATCATGGCAACACTGTGGGACATCACCGCAAGTTCGAGCGGATCGAACCCGCGCGCTTTCTCGCCCCTCATCCCCCTCACATCCCCCTCACCCTTCGCCCGTCGCTGTTTCATTGACGCACCACCATCCACCCGCCAATCGCCAGCGATTTCGCCGTCCACCCCTTCGCAACGACCATCGTCGCATCCGCGAGCGTCTCCACATGCGGCCCCTTCAGTCTCATGACCGCGCGTTTCTTTCCAGTCGTGAATTTCACGGGGACCGCTTTCCCTGTGGCCGCAACGCGAACCGCGACGATTTCAACCGGACGAGCGAGCGTGAATCCGTAACGCACGTTGTGAGCAGCGGAGAACCGCTTTGTGAGCGATACACCGTCATCCCCAGGCTTGCACGCGATATCCAGCTCATGCCCCTGCCCAGCATACCGAATCCGCGCATGCCACATGAGCTTCTTCGCCGACGCATTGGCCGCCCGCTTCGCGAGCCCATCGAGCACACCGCGAAACCATTTCTTGTCCACACTATCAGCTGCGCGCATCACGCTCAGCGCCGCATCACGCCGTTCGGGTGCGATCGCCAACCCCAGCGCACTCAAAACTCCCGCGTGCGGTGGAACGAGAATCGTCTTCATGCCGAGCAGATCCGCCAGCGCGCACGCGTGCAGCGGCCCACCGCCACCAAAGGCAACAAGCGCACACGATCGCGGGTCTATGCCACGCTCCACACTGACGCGTCGCAGCGCGCGCGCCATCGCCGCGTCGGCAATCGCAATGATCGCCTCGGCGGTGCGCTTGGGCGTCGCGCCGAGTTTCTCGGCGAGCGCCGCAATGGCACGTTTGGCCGCCGGCGCGTCAAGCGTAACGCCGCCGGAAAGACGCGCTGCATCGAGACGGCTCAATGAGATGTGCGCATCTGTGACGGTCGGCTGCGTTCCGCCGCGAGCGAACGCGACCGGCCCCGGCACGGCGCCCGCACTGCGCGGACCGACGCGCAGCGCGCCGCCGTCGTCGATCCACGCGATGCTCCCGCCGCCGGCGCTCACCGTTTCGACGAGCACTCGTGGGAGCGCAATCGGCACACCCGCGACACTGCCGCCCGGTTCAACGAGCGGCTCGCCATCGAGCACGAGACCTGCATCAGCACTCGTCCCGCCGATATCGATCGTCAGCGCGCGATCCAATCCCGCCGCACGCAGCACCGCCGCCGATCCAACCACTCCGCCCGCCGGTCCGGATAGCGCGAGCGATGCAGCAGCAGTCGATGCTTCACCGGCGGTCCGCATGCCGCCGCCGGAAGTCATTACGTCAGGCGCGGGATAGCCGCCTTTCGCCAGTCGCTCCGACAAATGCTGCAGATAGAGCGACACGCGCGGCCGAGCATACCCCTCCGCGACGGCAGTAGTCGTCCGCTCGTATTCACGAATTTCCGGCAGAACCTCCGCGCTGCGCACGACGGCAACATTCGGCAGCCGTTTCGCGATCGCATCCGCCAACACCTTCTCGTGAATATCGTCTTCGTATGCATGTAGCAACGAAATAACAACAATTTCCGGCTCGAGTTTCGCCACCGCCTCAGCGACGCGCTCCGCTTCCGCGCGCGTGAGCGGCACCGTCACGGCGCCCGGCACAATACGCTCATGCACCGCAACCACCCGATCCGCGTCTACCAGCGGCAACGGATGCTGTGCCGACAAATCGTAGAGCGCCGCACGTTCCTGCCGCCGAAGCTCGAGCAGATCAGACGCGCCGTCCGTCGCACACAATACAACTCGCGCGCCGCGCCGTTCGAGCAGCAGGTTCGTGACGACCGTCGTCCCATGCGCGACCCGGCGCACAGCCGATCCGGACGCGCCGAGCGCCGCGAGCGATGCGGCAACGCCCTCGCTCTGATCTGCCGGCGTGGAGAGCACCTTTCGCGTCTCCACCAGTCCATTCGATCCAACGGCGGCGAGGTCGGTATACGTGCCGCCTACGTCTATGCCGACAGAATATGTCAGACGGATTCTCCGTTCCTTGCGCCGGTAACGCGCCAGATTGCAAACGCAAGCGCCGCCTGCACCGGCACCGCGAGCACGAGCAGCGGACGGTTCTGCTGCGACAGCACGGGTATCAGGCGCAGCAGCACGGCGAGCACTCCGCAGCCGGCGGCGAAAATGCTTAGCGACCGCGCGGCGCGCACGAGTCTTTCAGACTTCGGTTTGAACAGCGCGAGCGGAATGATCACCGCGAGCGCGAGCGACGCCGGCGTCGCCAGCAGCACGTTCACATTGTGGCCCATGTACGCCGCATGGCGCGTAAAGAGTTCCGCACAGAGGAGCAGAATGCCGACCACACCAGCGAGCAGATTCCAGAGCGTGGCGATCACGCCTATCGCCCAGCGGGCCGGCGCCGATGCGCCGGGGAGCATGCAGAGCGCGAGAATAATCCCGGTCAACAGGAGGCCGACTTTCAGTGCAGGTGTGAAATAACCGGGTGGCGTGTCGGTATCGGCGTAGCGGTCGTCCACGACCAGCTGACGCTCGCTCATGACGAGGCGCGTGACCGTTCCGTCGGAATGCCGCACGCGAATGCCGCGAATCAGCTGCTGCAATCGCATGGGAACGAACATTTCTTCCGATGCCGACAGCGTGTCGTCGGCGGGATGGCCGAGCACGAAGTCCATTCCAAAGTTGATCAGCGGGTATTCACGCGCGAGGCGCAGCGTCTCGCTGCGGTAGCTCACGCCATGTTCGTGCGTTGCGATCGCATGCTCGATTCCGCCGTGGAGAACCATATCGAGAACGTCGCGAACCTTGGTCGCGCAATTATCGCGATAGTAGTCGTAGCGGTACCACTTGTTCTCTTCCTTCGCGTTCCACTTGATGTAGTTCCAGACCGAATCCTTCTCGGAGTGCGTCAGCGAAAGTTTCTGCTCCCACACTGCACGCCCCTGCCGCTTGTACTCGCGGATCAACGGCAGCGACGGAAATCCTTCCATCCAGTATTTCGTGTCGCCGGTCAGAAAGCGCACGAGAAAGTGCGGCTGTTCGAACGAGAACATTCCCCAGTTGTAGGCGCTGTCGAGTCCGGTGGTGAGATCGTGGATCCGGATCGACTGATGGCCGAAGCGCTCAAAAATCTCCTCGCCCGGCCCCATCGTCAGAATGGAAATGACAATCGAGTCGTGCGGCGCCGGAACCGATGACGCCTGCGGCGGCCGGATGAGCTGGGCGCGCGCCACCGGCGCCGCGCCAGCGATGGCGCACAACAGAAGAGCGTTCGCTTTCATCCAACTCCATCGACGAGCGCTCAATTCATCAACCCCACGGTGGTCCCCGGGTAATAAGTCGCGAGTATCGCTCGAGCCGACTGCCCTGCGCGCGCCCGACCGATCGCGCCCCACTGACACATTCCGATCCCGTGCCCGTACCCATTCCCCTTCACGACAACCCGCGCGACACCGCCCTCACGGCGCAGCTCCGTCAGCACTGAAAAATAGGTGCTGTTGAGGATCTCGCCACCGGGAGTCCGCAATACATACCGGATGTCATTCCCGCGCAGAGCGAAATTCCCGCGCTCCGCAGCGATGATCAATCGTCCGACCCGGCCGCTCGGCGTATGGGATTCCACCGTCACGTTGCGCACTCGGCCGGCGCCGCCCGACGGCACGCTGGTGTAGGTACCAAGGTACGCACGCACCGCGGCGTCGAGTTCGTCCCCGCTGAGCGTACGCGTCCAGCTGAAGCGCGGCGAGATGTCGCAGTAGAAACGGTCCGATGTCCCCGGAATCCGATCGCTCACGCGCTGAAGAAATGGCTCATTGCTCGATCGCCAGACTTCGTCGGGCTCGGCGGTCTCGCCGCCGCAGGTGGAGTGATAGGGCGCGCTCACGACGCGGCCGTTGAACTTGAGGACGAGTCCGATCGTGCGTGCGACGGCGTCGTTCGAAAACGGCCGCTCGGCGTCGGCGCCGCCATACACTTGATCGGCAACACTGGAGAGCATGTCGTAATTCGCGTTGCGCGCGGCGCCTTCCCCAGCGGCCAGTCGCGCGACCGTATAGCTCCGCGCGGCAATCGCCTGCGCCTCGACCGCAGCCGCCTCGTTTCCGGCGCGCGGCCCGCCGATCTCCAACGGAACGACGCCGCGCAGATACCACTCTACCGGCAGCACGTTCACGACGACTATCCCCGTGTCGCTCGCAATCACACGAATCGTGCCGCGTACTTTCTCGGCGCCGAATATTCCAAACTCATCTTCGCGATCCGAGCGCAGCGTGAGAAAGCCGTCGCTCCACGACGTCGACGTTCCCTGCCGCACGGCACGCAACTGACGCCCGCGACGCTCTACGCTCCACGCATCGGGCCCGCGCGCGCGCACCACTTCGCGATTGCGCGCGTCGAAAATCCGGAATGCGCCGGTGCCGGATAGCACTGCCCCCTGTGCAGCGGTCGCGAGCGCCACTCGGACATCTCGCGAGCCCTCGAGGCGCTGCGAAGGCGGCTCGTCGCGCGGGATGTCAGGCGGCGTGGGCGCTTTCACACTGTCTGCGGCGGTGCGCGGGAGCGAGATCATCCCCGGTGGCCCGTCGTCAATCGGGACACGTTTTGGCGAACAGGCGACGCCCAACGTCGAGACCAACACGAGCTTCAACACCGCGCGCCAGCCGCGCGGCACCGCGCTCACCGTCCGAAACTCCCGATCGTTGCGAGCGGGAGCTCGCGGGAGGGAGCGCGCGACGGAATCGTCGGGGCGTCGAGCACAGAAATCACGCGCGCGCTGAAATCGTAGTCGTCAACTACATCTGTCACTTCGACATCGACAAACGATCCAACGGGCACGTCAGAGTCGAGCCAGGTCACGCCGTCAATATCGTCGGCCTGCCACGGGAGGCGGCCGACACTCCTGGCGCTGCGTCCATCCGCCTCGTCCGTATGCCGCTCGACGAGCACATGCGCCCGCGTGCCGACGCGCAGTTCGTACCGCTCAGCTGTGATCGCGCGCTGCAAATCCGTCAGACGCTCGAGGCGGTCGCGCTTCACGCCCTCCGGAACATCATCGGTCATTTCCGCGGCGCGCGTGCCATCCTGCGGCGAATAGGTAAACGCACCGACACGCTCGAACTGCATCTCTTCTAGAAAATCGAGCAGCTGCTGGAAATCGTCGTCCGTTTCGCCCGGGAATCCGACGATGCACGTCGTGCGAATCGCGAGGTTCGGCACCGCATCGCGAAAGCGCGCGACCTTTTCGCGAATCGTCCTCTTCCGCTCCGGGCGCCGCATCCGTTCAAGCACGGCGTCCGACGCGTGCTGCATCGGCATGTCCAGATAGCGCAAAATGCGCGGCTCGGCGGCAATCACCTCGAGCAGGCGCGGCGTGATCCCCGCCGAGTAGAGATAGAGATTCCGGAACCAGGAGATCGAGGTCTCCTTCACGAGCGCTTCGAGCAGCTCGGGGAGCCGGATTCCGTCGCGGCGATCGCGACCGTAGTGTGCGAGATCCTGCGCAACGAGGCTCACTTCGCGTGCGCCCTGCAGTTCCAGCAACTGCGCCTCACGCACGATTTCGTCGAGCCCGAACGAGCGATGCTTGCCGCGCATCAGCGGGATCGCGCAGAACGCGCAGCCGTGATCGCACCCTTCGCTGATCTTCAAATAGCGCACGGCGGGCGAATCGCCCGCGTAGACGCGAACGCCGGGATGCGCGACGACCGAATCTCCGATCAACCCTTTCTCGCGCAGGCGCGGAACGAGCTGGTCCATTTCCGAGGCGCCGAGGAAGAGGTCGACTTCGGGGAGGACGTCCGCCAACTCGTCGCGATGGCGCTCGATCATGCAACCGACGGCGACCACCGCCTGCGCCGACCCGTCCGATTTCATCCGGCCGGCCTCGACAATCGCGTCGATCGATTCACGCTTGGCGGCGTCAATAAAGCCGCAGGTATTGACGATGATGATCTCGGCCGTAGAGGCATCGGCGACCTGAACGGCACCGTGGTCGATCAGCTGCGCGAGATAGCGCTCCGAATCAACGGTGTTTTTGTCGCAGCCGAGGGTGATTAGCGCAACCTTCATCTATGAAAGCTAACTGAAGACCGAGGACCGAGGACCGAGGACCGACGTCCGATGCTGGTCTAGCGATAGTTGCCGAACTGAAGCTCCACGCCGACGTCCAGGGTACGCAGGAAGGCGATCACGGCCTGGAGTTCGTCGCGCGATGGGGCGCTGACCCGAACCTGTTCGCTCTGGATCGAGGCCTGCACCTTCTTGAATTTCTGCTCTTTGATGGCCGCGGTCACTTTCTTGGCGGTCTCGACATCGAGCGACTGTTTCAGCTTAATCTCGCGCCGCAGCGTGTCGCCGCCGGCCGGCGTGACCTCACCGACATCGAGATTTTTCACGGGAACACCGCGTTTGATCAGCTTGGTTTGCACGACATCCCACAGGCCCCGCATGCGGAGATCGTTGTCGGCGAGGAGGTTGATCAGGCCGTCGGCGCGCTTGAATTCAATCTCGATCTTGGCGCCTTTGAAATCGTAGCGCTGGGCGACTTCTTTGCTGGCTTGATTGATGGCGTTGTCGACTTCCTGCAGGTCAACGCCGGTGGTTACGTCGAAGCTGGCTGTTGGTGGCATGAGGGAAATCTAGCTGGGGCCGGGTTTTACTGAAGAACCGCGGATTTACGCTGAAGGGGCGGATAACGCGCGGATCAAGCAAAAAATTGGGGGAACTGCTCTCGTTTGTGAGAGCGCAGTTCCCCCAAAAAGCTTGATCCGCGTTTGATCAGCAGTCAATCCGCGTAAATCCGCGGTTCTTCAGTTGCCGTTTACCATCCTCTCGAGCCGATCCTTCACCGCCGGCCACTCATCATCCAGAATCGCATACCAAGCCGTATCCCGGCGCGATCCGTCATGGTGCAGCATGTGCTTCCGGTGAATCCCTTCGAACTTTGCCCCGATTCTCTCCATCGCCCGGCGTGATCGCTCATTCGCGACGTGCGTCTTGAGCTCGACCCGCGTCGCACCGAGCGTATCGAACGCGTGTCGTAACATCAGCAGCTTGGCCTCGGTATTCACCACGCTGCGTTGATATTCGCGGGAGACAATCGTCGCGCCGATCTCCATCCGGCCGTCGCGGGCGGAGATATTCAGGAATCGCGTCGTCCCAACTACGAGATTCTTCTCGATGAGCACGGTTACAAATGGGAGCGCAGTTCCGGTGCGCTCGGACGCCAGCGCTTCATCGACGAACTGCTCCAATCGCGTCCGGTCGAGCGGCTGCGTGGGCGTCCATTCCCAGAGCGCCGGATCGTAGGCCCACTGCGCCATCACATCTATATGAGCGCGCGTCAGTGGCTCCAGACGGACAAATCGCCCCGTCAGTGTGACCGGGGCGATCTTGAGCGGAGTGTTGATTCCCGCCACGCTGCCTGTCTCGCCGCTAACCGAGGTAACTCTCGAGCGCCCGCGCGCGACTGACATGGCGCAAGCGTGAAAGCGCTTTCTCTTTGATCTGCCGCACACGCTCGCGGGTGATATTCAAAACCGCGCCGATCTGCTCAAGCGTCATCGGCTCCGATCCATCGAGCCCGAAATAGAGGCGCAGAATCTTCGCCTCGCGCTCCTTCAAGCCTGCCAGCGCCAGCTGAATCGATTCCGTCAACGCTTTGTCGAACGTCTCTTCGTCCGGCGTTTGATTCGTGGTGTCCGGCAGGTAATCGAGAAGCCGGTTATCCTCGCCCGGCGTCATCGGCGCGTCGAGCGACAGATGGATCTGCGAAATCGCCATCGTCTTGGCGACTTCTTCCTCGGTCAGATCGGTTCCCGACGCGATCTCGGCGTGCGTGGCCTCACGTCCGAGCTCCTGCAGCAGCGCGCTCGCGCGTTTGCCGATCCGGTGCAGCGTTCCCGCGCGGTTCAGCGGGACACGCACGATGCGGCTCTGCTCGGCAAGCGCCTGGAGGATTGCCTGGCGGATCCACCAGACGGCGTAGGAGATGAACTTGATCCCCTTCGTCTCGTCGAACTTATGCGCTGCGCGAATCAACCCGAGGTTTCCCTCGTTGATCAGATCGCTGAGCGAGACACCCTGATTCTGATATTTCTTCGCGACGGACACGACGAAACGGAGATTGGAGCGCACGAGTGTATCGAGCGCTTCCTGATCGTCGGCACGAATTTTCTGGGCGAGGGCAACTTCCTGCTCCCGCGTGATCAGCGGAAAGACGCTGATGTCACGCAGGTACTGGTCGAGCGATCCCTCTTCGTACGTATGTCGTTTGTGGGGCAAACCGGACATGTGCGTTCCCGCTCCTGCAACCTGAGAGATCTTCGCCGACATCAGCGTGCTAGAATGTGGAGCGTATCCGGTTCAAGCGTAAGGCCACGAATCAGTCCCGCAATTCAGATCAACGTACGCGCTCGCCAAGTCTGCTCCAACGCACATGAGTTAGCCAGTCGAGCGGCGCGGTGCTGTCTGGTGCGTAGCTGTAGTACACGACCATCGGACTTCCCAGCACGAGCGAGTCGGCGACGAATCCCCAGTAGCGGCTGTCGAGCGAATCATCGCGATTGTCGCCGAGCATGAAGTAATGTTTTGCGGGGACGACGATCGGCCCCCAGTTGTTTCGCGATGGATGATACGGTGCGTTGCGCGTCGCGCGCGAGAGCAAAAACTCGCGCTGCCAACCAAATTCTTCCCCGCTCGGATCGGAGCCCGGATCCGTGTGCGTAACGAATGCGTGTTCGTCCTGCGGCTTTCCATTTCGGACGAGCGTTCCGTTGTGCATCGCGAGCGTATCGCCCGGCAGGCCGACGAGACGTTTCACGAAATTCTTGGTTATGTCCTCCGGCCATTCAAACACGACGACATCGCGGTATTTCGGATGGCGAACCGCCGGGAGCCGTTTGCCGGTGAACGGAACTTCGGCGCCGTAGACGAGTTTGTTTACGAGGAGAAAATCGCCGACGAGCAGCGTTCCTTCCATGCTGCCGCTGGGGATACGGTAGGCTTCGACGAGAAATGATCGAACGACGAGGAAGAGGAGAATCGCGAGCGAGAGCGATTTGGCCCATTCGAAGAGACCGCGCGCGACTGAGGCGAAGGCGGAGCTGGTGCGCGGCGGAGGTGGGGCGATTGGATCGAGCGGAGTCTCTTCCATTATTACCTCGAGAAAACCTTCTAACCGTTCGGAGTTTTGAGTTTAGAGTACAAAGTTGTGAGTTGTGAGTTGGTAGTTCGAAGTTGTGAGTTGATCGAACAACTCAGCCACTCGCAACTTTAACTTCCAACTCCCCACTTCGTACTGACAACTCAAAACTCACCACCATCAATAATTGTCAATCTGGGCCCGCTGCAGCTTCCCCGAGAAATCCACATATCCAACTTTCGTCTCACTATAAAACTCATACACTTCCCACCCGCCCTCGCGATGTCCGTTCCCTGTTTGTTTGACACCGCCAAAGGGCAAATGGGCTTCAGCACCGATCGTCGGAGCATTGATATACGTGATTCCGTTATCCAGCTCGTTCAGCGCCCGGAACGAAATATTTACATCCCGCGTGTACACCGACGACGACAGACCATAACGCACATCGTTGTTCACACGGAAGGCCTCATCGGCGTCCCTAACTTTGACGACTGAGAGCACCGGACCGAAAATTTCTTCCTGCTCAAGGCGCGAGAGCGCTTTCACGCCGGTGAAAATCGTCGGCTGGAAAAAGTAACCGTGCTCGAGTCCCGTGCCGGTTGCGCGCGCGCCGCCCATGCGGAGCGTCGCACCCTCGCCCGTGCCGATTCCGATATAGCGTTCGATCTTCTCGATCGCGCGCGTATTGATCACCGGTCCGACGTCCGTCCCCTTGGCGCGACCGTCGCCGAGGACGAGTTTCTTCGCGCGCTTTTCAAGAGTGGAGATGAACTCGTCGTGCACTCCGTCCTGGACGATCAGGCGGCTGGTCGCGGTGCAGCGCTGGCCCGTTGTACCGAACGCTCCCCATAAAACGCCTTCGAGTGCGAGTTCGAGATCGGCGTCGTTGAGGACGATCATCGCGTTCTTGCCGCCCATCTCCAGCGACAGGCGCTTGTGCGTACGCCCACAGACTTCGCCGACCTTGCTCCCCGTATCGGTGGAGCCGGTGAACGACACGAGCGCGACATCGGGGTGCG
>Ga0210389_10002625_pt1 | contig 14127 bp, 11 predicted proteins | sample IncBWH28OmetaG_FD_160127 | JGI IMG/M metagenome (GOLD analysis project Ga0210389, IMG submission 160127) | Forest soil microbial communities from Barre Woods Harvard Forest LTER site, Petersham, Massachusetts, United States - Inc-BW-H-28-O ...
CGAGCAGGAAGATCGCAAGCGGACCCGGGCCGGGCGGCAGGCACGACTGGCGGGGGCTTGACCAGTGACGAAATGGACGCCGCCGCTGCAGGTCACGGAACTCGCCCGCACTGTCTCCCACCTCGCCCGTGGCGCCAGGCACGTTCAAGCCACCTGGGGAGAACCCGGCGCCGCGCTCCCGCAGCGTGAGCCCGCCCGGCTCGGTAACCTGCGAATCCGCCTCGGCGCGAGCGTCGGGTTTGACGAGAACCTGCTGACCTGGACGGCGATCATCCCGGGGATCGACGGCAGCCGCGATGAAATCGTGCAGTCGCCGAGCCTGACTGTGATGTGCGACGCGCTCGACGCCGCCGTCACCCGGCGCAGCGTGCATGTCGAGCGTGCCGTCCGCGATGGTCTCGCCGTGCTCGCCATGAACTGGACCGGGATCTACCACGTCGGCTACGACAAGGTGAACCAGGAGTGCCGGGCGCGCCGCATCGACGGCCACGGCGAGCGGCTGTCCGCGCCTTCGCCGGAACTGCTGAACAAGCTCATGGCCGACGACTACATCCACGGCTCCTCGTCGCCAGGGGCGATGTCGGCGACTGGATAGCAGGAGTGCCCCAGCTGTGCCGCCAGGAGGGCACGCAGGGGCCTTCGGCCGGGGCACGTCAGGACCGAATGGAGGCGGGCGATGTCTGAGCGCAGCGTCGAAGAGCAGCAAGAACGCCGCTGGGCGCAGGTCCGCGACCAACTGGTCAGGCTGTTCCGGACCTATGACCCAGATCGCCTGGGCTGGATTCTCGGGCACATCGCCGAGGAGCTGGAGTGGCGCTCTGCCGGTGTGGGCGACGACTACTATCCGCGCACTGACCGGTACCTGCGGATGGCGCGCGATGTAGCGCTGACCGAGCTTGGCGAGCGGGAGCTGGCCCGTGAGGGGCACGTCATCGTCCGGCCTGGCTGCGACGGTGCGATCCGGATCGGCGCCGCCCGGTACGCCGAGCTGCGTGACAGGCCCCGGACGCGATCATCCCGGCGTGACGGCCGGCTTTCCACTCTGCCCGGCAAACATGAGAGGAGGCTAGCAGTGGAAATACCGGCGCTCAGCAGCGGCGAATCTCCGCTTCAGCTGATCAGCATCGTGGCTGACGTCATCGACAACTGCAATCACGCCTGTACCTACTGCCATCCCATGGCGTCCGGCAGATGGGGCGGCGGGATGCTCTCCACCGGCCAGGTAGGCGATGTCCTCCGGGCGGGGGAGGAGACGGGAGTTCTTGAAGTGCTCCTCACTGGCGGGGAAATCGCCATGCACCCGGAGTTCGGCGCCATCATGGAGCAGACCCGTGGCCTGGCCCGCACGGCGGTGGCCATGGTCACCAACGCGACGCTGATCAGCCAGGATGTCGCGGCGGCCATACGCGGTTCCGGCATCGCGAGAATCTGCGTGAGCCTGGACGGGCCTGATGCGGCGATGCACGATCCCCGGAGGGGACGCGGCAAGTTCGCCCGAGCGCTGGACGGCCTTCATGCCCTCCAGGAAACCGGGAAGCCCATCACGGTGATATCCGTCCTGGACCGGCGCACTTACCCTCAGATACTGGAACTGAGCTGGATGCTCGCCGGGCAGCGCCTTGCCAGCCAGCACCACATGTGCGCGCCCTCCTATTCCGGCTCGGCACGGCGCAGCTACGCGGAGTACGCATTAACGCTGCCCGACTATCACCAGGTCCAGGCGCTGGTCGATGACTCCTACCAGAGCCTGCTCGACGCGGGGCTCTATGTCACGTTCAACTCGTTCTGGCCAGCAACCGGCGAGCACGGAGCATCCGGGCAGCCTAGGACGCTGACGCTCAGCCAGGCCCGCGAGCAGACCAAGGACCTGTACGTGATCGTGCGCTCCAACGGTGACGTGCGCAGCGCCGCCGCTGCCTGGGGTCGCGAAACGGTGGGAAACGCCGTCCTCGGCAACCTGGCGAACGAACCTGCTGCCGAGTTGCTGGGGCGTGCCGATGCCGTTTTCCGGGCCGGGACTATCCGGCAGCTCCCACGGGAGGTAGAGGCAGGCAGCAAGTTCCAGGTAGGCAGCTATGCCGGCCGGCAGGCGGCGGATGCTCTCATTTCCATGCGGACCGCGCCGGTCGAGGAACTCGACCTGCCGGTGCCCACCCAGCCAGTGCGCCCGCTGAGTGAGCTTGACCTGCTCGCCCGCCCGTTCAGCGACGCGGACCTGGCGGACGTGGCACGCCGGATCGCGGAATCTCCTGACCGGTGGCGGCTTGTCACCCATGCGAGCGGCACCTTCATCGCCTTCGACAAGGTGACGTCGCACGCAACCCTGCTTCGGTCGGCCGAGGCGGACGCGCTGCTCAGTGTGCATGCCGCGTGCGGTAACGGCCACGTCGCCGTGGCGCGGTCGGCCAGCCGATGGTGACCGGGATGCTGTTGGCATCGGGACCGCCCGAGATGTTCAGGATCTACGCTGCGGGGACGTCGGGTGCATGCACGGAGCTGCCGGGGCGCTTCTCCGATGCCTCCGACGTGGAAGAGCTGTATGCCCGGTTCTGCGAGAGGTTCCCGCAGATGAGGGAGATCGCGGGCCGTGTCGCGTGCGGGGAGGCTGCGGCCGGGGCTGGCGTGGAGTTCATCGGCCAGGCCTACATGGCTGCGGACCCCCTGCTTGACGCTATCCCCCCGCAGGCAGATACCGGCTTTGACTCGTGGTGCCCGCGTCCGGGCGGCTCGGGCGCGAAGTACTGGGATCGCGTACCGCTCAACGCCATGATCAGCACCGGGTACTTCAACTGCCTGTATCCGGCCGCTCTGGCTGCCCGCGCGCTGACCGAGGTAGGATGCGGGTTCGCGCTGCTGGTGTGCCCCGCCGTGCCGACACATCCCTACCTCTGGCTCCCGGACAGGCCCGGGAGCCTGTTCTCGTTCCACCACGACGGGCTGCGGCAGTACCACGGGCACGTCGAGATCAGGGGTTCCCGCTACACCCCGCAGTCGCTGATGCCGATCTCTGATTACGGGACGCGGGACGGCATGTACGGGTTGTCCATACCCGAGCATTTCCTGATACTCACCAGGATCGTGCCCGCCGCCGGCATTGCCGGACGCGTCATCGATGCCTTCGCTGACCTGGCGGCGGGCCTGGACGCCTGTCCGCGGCTAGCGGCGCTAGCCTACGTGATCCGCACGTCTGTCATCCCGCGCCTGCGCTCGGGCCCGGTCCCGTTCCCCAGGACGATGGAGATGGCTAGCTGATGTGGGTACTGGGCATCAACTGGCGGTTCCATGATGCCTCGGCGGCACTTGTCGCCGGGGACGGGACGGTGCTCGCGCTCGCCGAAGAGGAACGCTACTGCCGCGTCAAGCACGCGTGGGGCACGCTGCCCCGCCAGGCGGTCGCGTGCTGCCTGCGGGCAGGGAGCATCACCTGGAGAGACCTCGACGTGGTGGCGGTCGGCTGGGACCTGCGCCTCATGCGCGCCTGGTCCGATACCGATACCGGCGACCTGTACGCGGAGATCTTCGGTACCGGGGCGACCGGCCCTGATGCGCCGCGCCTTGAATTCGTGGAGCATCACCTGGCTCACGCCTGCTCGGCGTTCTACGCTTCAGGTTTCACCGAAGCGGGAGTGCTCGTCGCGGACGGCACCGGCGAGTCCGACGCGATGACCATCTACGCGGCCCGCCGCGGCGCCGGGCTCACCCGGCTACGGCACTGGTCCCGCGAGTACTCACTCGGCACGATGTACGAGGCGGCGACCCGCCTGCTCGGATTCGGCGGGCTTGAAGCGGGCAAGACGATGGGACTGGCTCCCTACGGGATCGCTGACGGGCACGTGGTACTCCCCTTCGGGGATGCGGTCAGCGCCGGCCCGCACGGCAACAAGCTGCTGCTCGGCCTGCCCCCCGGTCCGCCCAACCCGCAGGTCAGGCAGGCATGGACACGCTACCTGCTTGACAGGTTCGGCGCCGTCACCGCGGGCCCGGATGAACTCGACCGCGACCCGGTCGCGGTGCGCATCGCGGCGAGCGTGCAGCGCACGGTCGAGGAGGCGATGCGTGCCCTGCACGCCGAGACAGTCTCCCTGTCCGGATCACCCAGCATCTGCCTGGCCGGCGGCGTCGCGCTCAACTGCGTTAGCAACGGACGGCTGCCAGAACCCGTCTACATTCCCCCGTTCCCGCACGACGCAGGTGTGTCCCTCGGCGCCGCCTGGGCGATCGCGCCTCCCGCCCGCCCGGTGCCGCTCCCGTCCCCGTACCTAGGCGGCACCCTGGAGACTGGCCCGCAGATCGATCAGGCACGAGCCGACGGCCTCCACGTGGAGCCGTTCGACCCCGCCACAGCCGCCGCGCTGCTGCTCGACGGCGCCATCGGGGCGGTGGCCGAGGGCCGGGCAGAAGCCGGCCCCAGGGCGCTCGGGCACCGGTCCATCATCGCGATCCCCCGCCCAGCCGGCGTCCGTGACCGCATCAACGTGCTGAAGGGCCGCGAGCCCTGGCGTCCGCTGGCACCGGTCACGTTGCCGGACTACGCGCCGCAACTGTGGCCCGGCCAGGGCACCCGTGCCCTGTACATGGCCGGCGCGGCAGCGGTTTCCGCGCACGGGCAGCAGGTGATGCCCGCGGTGACCCACGTGGACGCGACCACCCGGCCGCAGGTCCTGCCGGTCGGCGCGGCACCGGTCGTGGAGAGCATTCTCAGGGAGCTCCAGCAAGCCGGCCTGCCCCCGGTCACGGTGAACACATCACTCAACGGGCGGGGCGAACCCATCGCTGACTCGGCCGCGCAGGCAATCGGTGCCCTGCACGATCTCGGCCTGGACTTCCTGATCCTGGATGCGCACCTGATCCGGCGCGGTTGACGCTTGGGCACCGGCAGGACGCAAAGCCAGCTACCATGCGTTAGCGTCCTGGTCGGGAGGAGTACACCGTGTCGTTGCCGCCGCGTATCGGGGTCGTCATCGTGACGATGGGCACCCGGCCGGCAGAGCTGGACGCCCTGCTGAAGTCGGTAGCGCGGCAGAACGCCCCGGCTGCTCGCGTCGTGGTCGTCGGAAACGGCACGCCGCTGGCCGGCCTACCCGGGTGGGTGACCAGGCTGCCGCTGGAGCAGAACCTGGGCTGTCCCGGCGGGCGCAACGCCGGGCTGGAGTTGCTGCTGGAACCGGGCGACACTGACGTGATCATCGAGCTTGATGATGACGGCCTGCTGATCGCCGACGACGTGTTCGCGCGAGTGCAGCAACTGTACGCGGCTGCCCCCGCCCTGGGGATCGTGTCGTTCCGGGTGGCCGACGAGCAGGGCCGGACGCTGCGGCGCCACGTCCCCCGGCTGCGGGCCGGTGACCCGCTGCGGCGCGGGCCGGTGACCGCGTTCCTGGGCGGCGGGCACGCACTATCAGCGCCCATGCTGCGGCAGATCGGTGACTGGCCAGCCCGGTTCTTCTTTGAGCATGAGGAAACCGACCTGGCGTGGCGGGCGCTCGATGCCGGGTGGGACATCTGGTACGAGCCGGACCTGGTGCTCCAGCATCCCAGGACCCCGCCGGACCGGCACGCGGTGCATTACCGCAATACGGCCAGGAACCGGGTGTGGCTTGCCCGGCGGCGGCTGCCGGCCCTGCTGGTACCGGCCTACCTGGGAGTGTGGGTCGCGATCACCCTGGCCCGGACGCACTCAGCCGACGCCCTGCGGGCGTGGGCCGCCGGGTTCTGGGAAGGCATCCGCACCTCATGCGGGCCGCGCCAGCCGATGCACTGGCGTACCGTGTGGCGGATGACCCGGCTCGGTCGCCCACCACTGGTATGACCCGATCCCGCGAGCAGGTTGACGTCAGCCCCGGCCCTGACCGAGTTCGACGGTGGCATCCGTCTTCCTCAACGTTGGACCCATGCAATTGAGTTGGCGTCGGCGCTGAGCCTAACCGCCTCCGGCTTCAGGCCAGGAACAAAGCGGGAGCCGTCGCATCGCTAGGTCGGCGGGGCTCACTACGGCCCGCTCTCGCAAGCACGACGTGCGCCTCCCTAAGATCATCGACGGTTATTGTCGGCGCGTCGCATACCTGGTCGAGGAGGTTCTGCTGCGAGCCCTCGATGCTGACACATCCTGTGAGGACCGTGAGAAGAGCTAGAAATTCCTCAACGAGGCGGCGGTTCCAGCTCGTCACCGTCATATCGTCGAGTTCAGGGCAGGTGCGGTTCTTGTAGCGAGGGTGTGGCGTGCGGTCGTTCAGCCATCGCCAGAGAACTCGTCTGCCGGCGACGTCGTACTCGACCACAGGCTGCGGTACAGGGCTGAAACTGCCGGTGCCGAAGTGCAGGATGCGTGTATCCGGGTCATACGCCAGCTGATCAGATAGGCGTCCGGGCAATGCAGCGACGCCGTGTGTGCTCTTGATGCTTTGACGTTCGATGATGGACCGCTCACCCGCTGACCGGCCGGCGGCGGGGTCGATGCATCGCGCCCCGTAGGTGTGCAGCCAGATGACCTCGCGTCCAAGTGGGATCGCTGCTTGCCAGAGCGAAGGATCAGCGCTTAGCGGGACGCGGATGCCTGGTTCTTCGAGTTCGTAGCGGAACTTGGCGGTATACGCCGGGTGGGCTACGAGCGCTGCGACGTAGGCCAGCAGGTCGAGCGGGGAGATCATCATCCCCAGCCGCGCGTTCAGGTAGCCCAGCAGTCCCGCGGCAAAGTTAGGCCGTTGTCCCATCGGGTCGCGCCACAGCGGATGAACGCCGCTGCCGCCCCAGCCGCTGAAGTGGTCGATGTCAGGAATGAGGCCAGTAAAGACCAGCCCGGGACCGGATTCAATCTGCTGGACGTCCTGCTCGGAGACGAAGATCTGATGCTCGCCTCGCACCTGCCAGAGACCGGTCCTGGCTTCTGCTATTAGCCTCTTGTCGGGTATCAGCCATTGCCGGTCGAAGGAACGGTAGGCGACTCGGACCGGCTCCGGGCACGGTCCTGTTTCGTGCGCTAGCGATCCGACCCGACGCGGGAATCCGGGCAAGGCCGGGTATTCCCGGTCGATTTTGTAGCGCTTAGTTTCGTGGAACATGGTCCGGCGACGGGGCACGTCTGCGGCGATGAAGCATTCCCAGCGACTCCTGAGGATCTCAGGCGTAGGCGCATATACCCATGAGCGACCTGCGGTGACGCCGCGTGACCTCATGGGCATCAGCTCGCCCAAGGCCGGGTAGACGTCCCAGGTCTGTGTGGGTTCGGGCCGGAATGACGATCGCGATCCCGTCCGGCACAGCCTCCAGTCGGGGCCGGCCGGTCCGATCGTGTCAAGGCGGCCGAGCTTCTCCTCACGCGTGCCGCGCAATGCCAGGTAGCGCACTTCCGCAGACTGTTCGGGGTTTGCTTCGACGCTCCGTACGAAGACGGCAATACTGAGCTGTCGGCCGACCTCGCGGCTGAATACTCTCGTGTTCCCTGGCGGACGGTTACCCTCCGGTGACAGGTTGATAATCCAGCCCTTATCGCACTGTCGGCGGAGGTACTCGCGCATGCCGGCAAATGCGCGGCCGTTAAGGAAGCTGCTCGGTGTCACGAAGGCGACGATGCCCGCAGCGGCATCTGAGTGGTCTGCGTCTGGCTGGTTTGCTTCGAAGACCTTCCAGCATGCCCAGCGCCAGAAGTACCACTCCATGCCGTTCAGATCGGATTCATACTTGCCAGTGGCGCGGAACTCGTCCAGAGAAGGGCGGCTCACTGGCTGTCCTGACACTAGGGGAGTGCGCCGCGGTTTCAATCCATTCTGCCCGGCCTTTGGCATCCTTGACGTGTGGCGGGTTCCCGATGACCAGCATGACGGGCCACTCGCGCTTGATCTCGTTTGCGGTCTCGCGCGCCACCTCGATCACGTGGAACGGAGCACCAAGCCGTTCTTGCTGCTCGCGAGGATTGGCAAGGGCATCGGTGAGGAATCGCAGCTCACCCGGCGGCACCTCAACGTCGAACTGGCCTTTAAGCGCCTGGTGCAACTGAAGCTCCGCCACTGCGTACGGGGCAACCTGGATCTCGAAGCCCACGAGACGGCGGGTAACGAGATCCTTCAGGTACTCATCCCGCACGCCCTCGCCGAGCCTTGCGTCAATCGTGGTAGCGACGCGCCGGATCACCTGGAGCAGGAAGGTACCAGTACCCATCGCCGGATCGACCACTATCACGTCGTCATCCGCAAGCCCCCACTGCTTGCTCAGTTCGTCCCGGAGGATTTCATCTGCAAACCGCACCATGAACTTGGCCACGGACGGTGGGGTGTAGAAAGACCCGCTCAGCGTCCGCAGGTCAGGGTCATACCTGGCCAGGAAGCGCTCGTACAGATCGGCGTAGATGCCGGTCTCGCCGTCGTCCACCGCCAGGTTCGCCGCGCCGACTACCCGTCGCAGTGTCCCGATAGTGCGCAGTTCCTCGCCGGCTGCCCCGTCAGTGAGTACGGAGAACGCGCGGCCGATCAGCGAATGCTTCTTGCCGAGCAGCCGGCCGATCTCATGCAAGGGCATGCCGTCCGTACTGATGCCATCCACTCTCGCGAGCAGCAGCGCGAACGTGATCGTCTGTGCGAACGCATCGGCGAAGTTCTCGTTATCCAGGCCCGGGAACAGCAGGTCACGCCAGTTCTCTGCCAGCAAGGTCAAGTGCTTGTGAGCGGCATGACCGGGCGCTCCGGCGAGAACCGCATAAACCTCGTCGTGGAGCAGATCACACAAGCCGGCCATGATCTTGATCAGCTCAGCAACCGACCGTCCTGCCTCAGGAGCCTGGAGCAGGAATTCACTGACCAAGGACATGAACCGACCGTCAACGGCGCGCAGCGGGCCAGAATCAGAGGTGAATCCTCCTGCCAGCCTAACCGGCTCACTCGCAGGCTCGCCATATTTATAGCGTCGCCACAGCAGCCCATCTGAGTACACCAGGTTCGGCAGCGCTTGCAGCTTGCGCCATTGCTTCTTCTCGTCGGATGAGGGCTTCCACCCTTCGGTCAGTGGCACACTGTGCCCCGGTTGCTTCAGCTCGATGTAGCCGACCCGAGCATTGCCGACATCGACCGCGTAATCGGGCCGGGCACGCAGATCCCTGAGGCTGACCTCGCCGTACGCGACAGTATCCGGCAGCCCAACATGCTGGCTGAGCTGTCCCAGTAGCCGTTCCAGCGGACCGCGGAGCTGATCCTCTGGCTGGCCACCGCGGCCCATCTTCCGGCCCACTTCGCGTCCGAAAATCGCAAGCGCCGCGTTCACAGGATCAGCGACGGCTACCGATGGCCGTGACACGTCATCTCGCTGCGTTCGCCTGCCACGGGCACCGGTCACGGACACTCCCACGCATCGGAATACTCTCCCTTTACACAATGAACGTCACGATGCGTTCCATCAAGTGCGCGATGCGCATATAGTGCGACTAGGCGGAGCTGTGAGCTCATGGAGCAAAGAGCAGCAAGCAGACGTGCTACGTGTTCGAAATATACCTTTGTGGCACGAGAGCGTTGCAAATCTCCAAGCGCAGCGGCCGCCCGCCTTGGCCTACCGTTCACCAGGCTCTGGGAACGGCCCCTGCATGCGATTGACTGCCAGGGCCTTTTCTGCGAAACCAACAAGTACTGCCGTGAGGCCGCTCCGGAGCTGGCCAGTGCTCGCAAGCGCTTCAAGGCCCGGTTCACTCCAATCCGCGAGCCCAGCAGGCTGTTCTTCCCGCCCAAGTGGGGCATCAACGGCAGACTGCCTGCCCAGCCTGTTTTCAGCGACACCGCGCCAGCCGAGCAAACACAGGCGACGTTGTTCTAGACGGGTATCAATCGGGATGGCATGACACCCCCGCCCCCGATAGGATGCTGCGCACGCTTGACCGGCCTCGATTCTGGTGGCGCGTAGCGAGCCGAGGGATCACCACCCTGAACACATGGGCCGGCTGGCTCGCGCTTATTACCTTGGTACTGGGCGTAACTGCCGGGATCACCGTGCCACTGGTTTTCCATCTCTCACACTGGGTGACGGCCGTGATTGCCATGGGCACCATCCTCATCGTGGTAGCGGAGGGCTCCTACCTGGAATGGAAAGACGCCGACGAATGGCGGCGGAAGACCAAGGCGCTCCTGGAGAACGTGCATGCCGAGTTGGAGGCGGTGCGCCGCCCGGCGGTCAGTCCGCCCCCTGCCGTCAACCCAGACGAATTCAAGCCGTACCACGCCGAGTCCGGGGAGCTTCCTGACGGTAAGGCCCTGACCTTCGGTTTCGACCATATGCTTGATCATCCTGGCGCGTATACGGCTCTGAATCCTCGCCGCTGCACTGTCGACACCCCATCCGGTGTGACGGTGAGCGCAACCAAGCCCAACCGATACTTCCAGTACCCGAAGGAGTTCGAGAACGCGCCCGCGGTGCGCCCCGGCCTCTACCGCTTCAAGCTCGAAGGCCAGCTCACGAACGGGGAATGGGCATTCATCGCCAGCGGTGAGCACGAAGTACAGCCGCCGCCTAAGACCGGGCTAGAGATCGTGATCGAGGACGAGAAGCAGACGCCGTTTCCGGGCGCGGCAGTCGTCCTGGAGATCGTATTCTGCGTGATCAACCACGATCCGGTCCCGCACCTGCTGCGGAGGAGCCTCCGCTGGTTCAATCAGGCATCCTTTCCGCCACCCGACGACCCGCATCTCATCGCGGCCCACAGGGAAGAACAGGCGATCAAGGACCGCCGCCACCGAGATGGGGATGACTTGCCTCCCCGCGTCCAGCCCGGTGAAACGGTACGCGGGGTTTACATCCACACGTTCCCGTGGGACCCGACCGGCACGTTCCCCGATTACACCCTGATCATCAAGGACGCGCGGCACACGTACACCGCGCGCCCGCATGGGGCCGGCGAGGACCCGTTGGCGGCGTGGCCGATCACCTGAGCCAATGCCAGCCACGCGCCAACGGGGCAACGTCACGTTGCGCGTCATGATCGACGGGCTTCACAACGACGACGGCTAGCCCGGGATACGCGAGATTTCCTCACCGCACGTTGCCTGTACTCGGCCAAGTCGGCGGGATGCGGCGAGTTCCGGGCTGCATGATCACACATAACCAACCCGGCTGCCGTGCTGGGCCACTGTCGCGCCGTGCCCGGTGCCCGAGGTCAACATCTTCGACGCCATGCCGAAGGGAAGTAGCGCAACATGATCGACGAGTTGACAAACCGGATCGGAGAGTGCACCACTCCGGCCGCATGCCGTGCCGGGAAGTACGGCCAGCGAGTCGGCAGGCGAATTTCCGGTTGACCAGCAGGGTGCCCTGTTCATATAACATAGCGGAGTTCTTGATCTCGCAGATCCGCGGACTCGTGACCGCGTAATAGCGTTGGGGAACCAGCCGTCAAATGAGCAAAGAATAGACACAAACCTGTGATTTGCTGCTATGCCTGCACCGGAGTCCAATCGTGATCACCCGCGATGAGCTTCTGGTCCAGGCCGAGGCGTTCGACCTCAGCGAAGCCAACGTCCAGCGCGACTATGTATTCGGGTGGATCATCTGCGGGATCTTCCGCGAGTCCAGCCTGGCCGGACGGGCGACCTTGAAGGGCGGCAACGCGCTGCGCAAGGGCTACCTGCCGGGTACACGTTTCTCGGATGACCTCGACTTCTCCACGCCGGAGAGGCTTGACGGAGACGCCGTGCTCGCGCAGCTGAACCAGGTCTGCGAGTTCGCGAGCGGCGCCACAGGCGTCCGGTTCGACATCGGGCGCAACCGGCTGAGCGGCGAGCATCAGATCGACCATGCACGGCATGTCTACAAGTATCAGCTGTACTTCAAGGACATGATCGGCGGTCAAGATCACGTGACGATCAGCATTCGGGTCGACATGACCGAGTACGACCGGCTGTACCTGCCGGTGCAGGAGCGCCAGCTCATACACCCGTACTCCGACGCGGACGCCTGCGCCGCCACTATCCGGTGCGTCAAGCTCGAGGAGGCCCTTGCCGACAAGCTCAAGTGCTTGCTCCAGCGCCGCTACTGCTACGACCTGTTCGACTTGGTGTACGGCCTCTTCATTGCGAAGGACATCGCGGTCAACCGCGCCGAACTCATGAACGTCTTCCTCCGCAAGACCATCTTCGGCAGCAGCCCCGGCGCGGCCCGATCGCTCCTGCTCGACCTGCCGCTCGACATCTACCGTGGCTTGTGGCACAAGGTCCTCGTGCCGGCGGCAAACCGGATGACCTTTGACGCCGCCGTCGAGACCCTGCGCAGAGGCGTCACCGAACTGTTTGCCCCCTACGCGGTCGGCGGGCGCGGCGAACTCGCCTTCTACCCGTCACGTCTGCGGAACCCGATCATGGAGGCCGGGACGGACCGCAAACTGATCCAGGTCACGTACCACGGCGCCACGCGGATCATGGAGCCGTACTCCCTCGTCTTCAAGCGGCGTAAGGATGGTGTCGCGCAGGAGTACTTCTACGCCTGGGATCGCACAGGCGGGCACTCTGGACCAGGCATCAAGACGTTGCTCCACTATGACATCGAGCGCTTTGACGTACTGGACGAGATATTCGAGCCGCGCTTCGAGGTCACCTTGTCAAAAGCTGGGGACAGCAGCCAGCGCGGGTACTTCGCCGGGAACGGCCGCCCGCGAGCTTCCACATCGCGGACGACCGGCAGTCGGCTGCGGACACACACTGGCCGCAAGTACACGATCCAGTGCGGCACCTGCGGCAAACGCTTCACAAGAACAACCAGCTCGACCCGGATGAACCGGCACAAGAACCCGTGGGGCAGCCAGTGCCCGGGACGGAGCGGGTTCCACGTGTCGATGCAATGAAGGCGGAATCGACACCGTGGTATCCGCTGGATTCTTCGCGACCTGCATCGTCGCCAGCTCCGATTGCATCACGTATGGTGATGCTGTGACTCCAGAGGAAGAGGTGCAGATCCGGCAAATTGGCCAGGCGCTCGAAACTGTGAGCCGGTGGGAAGACCCTGTGACAGGCATACAGGCAGGCTCGTGGCAGGTTGCACCCGGCAGCGAGCTGGAAACCGACGACAGGCTCGCCCACCCGTACACGGTGAGTGCTGCCGCATGGAGCGCGGCCACTGCCGCAGTCGACCATCTCGGTACGCTCCGAGACAGCCTCTTCCAGCACACCGGGCCGGACACGGTTCACGTCCAGATACACACTCACGGGCAGCTAACCCTTGTCCGCGGAGCGCTTGAGAACGCCTCGCTGGCGCTTTGGCTGCTTGAAGACGACCAACAGGCGGAACGGATCGTCCGGCGGATGCAAGAAGAGTGGGACGAGATCCGCCAGCTTGAGAATGTTCGCGGTGAGACGGGATCTCCCCCGGGAAAGACGATGGAAGTTCGCGAAAAGGAGCTGATCGCTCTACTCGTCAAGGTCGGCGGCGACCCGGCGAGGCTGAAGAAGCGTCCTGGCTATGGTGACATCGTGAAGCTCGCCGGAGCGGGCCAGCCAACGGGCGCCATGGCCGCATTCGTGATCTGGAAGGCGTGCAGCTCAATTGCTCACGGGGAGTTGCGGGGGCAACTCGCGTACTTGACGAACACTCCCGCGGGAACACCTGAGCCTGGGATGCAGCTCAACAGCATCACGGGGAACATCAAACTCATGAACCTTGGCTGCATGATCGCGATCGGCACTACCAGGGAAGCCCTGAGACTCTATGAGAAGCGCTCGGGAACCAAGATCCCCGTGTGAGGATCTCGCCCGCCGCGGTAAGACTGGCGTGGCAGCTAGTCCGGCCCAGCCAGCTCTCCATGATCCCTGGCGAGGCGGCCCGGCATGGTCGACAGCGAGCGACGGATAAGTGAGCCAGCCCGGCGGGCATTGAGGACGTGGCGCGAACGAACGCCGCCCACCAAGTGCTGCCGATCACCGACTCGGTCACATCGATGTCACCGACCACGACGGAAGTGCCACATCCGTGCGAAGCAGCTCGACGCGGTGTGAGGTGCCCCCCGGTTTCCGGACAGGGATCCAATAGGATCTCACCGGAAAGGGACGGGGGAAATGTCGGAACAACCGAAAAGGTACAGTCCGGAATTCAAGGAACAAGCCGCCAGGAAAGTGATCGATAATTCTTTGCCGATCGCCCGGGTGGCTCGTGAACTCGGTATCAATGATA
>Ga0210389_10002626_pt1 | contig 14125 bp, 12 predicted proteins | sample IncBWH28OmetaG_FD_160127 | JGI IMG/M metagenome (GOLD analysis project Ga0210389, IMG submission 160127) | Forest soil microbial communities from Barre Woods Harvard Forest LTER site, Petersham, Massachusetts, United States - Inc-BW-H-28-O ...
AAACGCGAGCAGCGCCGCCAGCAGCTCGTTGTTCTCCAAGTCAGCGCGGATCGCGCCCGCCACGCGCGGGTACTGGATCTTGACGGCGACCGCGCGACCGTCACGCAGCCGCGCCCGATGCACCTGGCCGATCGAAGCGGCCGCGATCGGGCTCCAGTCGAAGCGCGCGAACAACCTCTCAACCGGCGTGTCGAGCTCGCGCTCGAGCACCGCTCGTGCGAGCTCGGGGGCCATCGGCGGCGCGTCGTCGCGCACGCGCGCGAGGGCCTCTCGGTAGATCGCCTGGGACCCCGCTGGCACCAATGGACAGACCGACATAAAAGACAGCATCTGCCCGGCCTTCATAAGCGCGCCCTTGGAGCGACCCAGCAGCTCGGCGTAGCGCTCGGCCGTACGCACGTGGAACTCGGCGCTGCTCGCGCCGGTCAGCCGCCAACGCAACCCTGCGATCGCCGCCTCACCGGCGGTACGAGCCCCGAGTGCGGCCGCGGGGACAACACGCTGCAGGCGCAGGCCGATGCCGTCGTAGAACGGCTGTGCCTCGCCTGGATCTGAGGGAAGCTCGCCGTCTGACATCGAACGCATCTCCTTCCTGACCCGCTGACCTCAGCTAAGTGTATACTTAGCCCGACCCATGTCAAGCTCGACGCGTGAGCGCATCGTCGATGAGGCGATGCTTCTGTTCAGCCAGCGCGGCTACGCAGCCACGAGCATCGCCAAGATCGAAGCCGCGGCCGGTCTCACGCCCGGCGCAGGCGGCATCTACCACCACTTCGCGAGCAAGGAAGCGGTGCTCGCCGCCGGCATCGAGCGCCAGCTCGCGCGGCTCGGCGCGCTGCGCGAGATCAGGAACGTGCTCGGTTCACTGGGAGACCTCGAGGCCGAACTGACGCTGACCGCTCGCTACGTGCTCGCCGAGCTCGACCGCGAGTCCGAGCTGCTGCGCATCCTCGCCTCCGACGCCCGCCATCGACCCCAGCTGTTGACCACGGCGGTCGATGAGCTCGTGAGCTCCACGTTCACCGGCTTTGCCAACTGGGTCCTCGAGAGCGCCGAGCGCGCGCTGCCCGCCGAGCAGGCGAACGCGATCGCGGCCGTCGGGCTCGGCTCGCTGCTGTCCTCGCGCCTACTGTCCGACGTGCTCGGCGTTCCCGCGCTCGTCGAGGATGAGGCGCTCGTCACGACCTGGGTGCAGATGATGCTCGCTGCGCTCGCCGGAGCGGCGCACGCCGGCGGCTCAGACGAGTAAACAGCGAGGCGGCGCGGCCTTCGCAAGCGCGCGTGGACCTGTATGACGATCGCGCACGCTGATGTATTCGTCCGATCTGGCGGGCCCCACCGACCCCCCGTACAGCCAAGTCCGATTTCCGCGAGAATGGGTGCCGCGGGTGTGGCAGGCTGTGACCATGACGAACCACACAGAACTCGCCCCGACCACCTCTATCGACGCGCTTCGATACACGACGATCGACAGTCCGATCGGCGAGCTGCTGTTGCTCGGCGAGGACCGGGGCCTGTCCGGTCTGTACATGCAGGATGGGCGCAAGCCAGCGCGGATCGTCAACGACTGGGAACGGGACGCGTCGGCGTTTGCGAGCACGATCGCCCAGCTCGATGAGTACTTCGACGGCCGGCGGGCCACGTTCGACGTGCCGCTGGAGCTGCGCGGCACCCCGTTCGAGCAGCGCGTATGGCGCGCCCTCCAGGACATCCCATACGGCGAGACCGCCAGCTATGGCGAGGTCGCTCAGCGCATCGGAGCGCCCTCGGCGGCACGGGCCGTCGGCCTCGCCAACGGACGCAACCCGATCGCCGTGATCGTCCCTTGCCACCGTGTGATCGGCGCCAACGGGACGCTGACCGGCTACGGCGGCGGGCTTGAGCGCAAGCAGCTGCTGCTCGAGCTCGAGCAGGGCCAGCTGTGCATGCCGATCCCGGGAGATATGGGAGAACCGCCGAGGACGCCCCTCCGCAGCGGCACGGCTAGCGTCGCGAAGCGAAGAAGTCGCTGAGCAGCCCGCCGCACTCGGGCGCCAGCAGCCCGCTGGCGAGCTCCGGGCGGTGGTTCAGGCGGGTCTCGCCGAGCACGTCCAGCACGCTCCCGCAGGCCCCGGCCTTCGGGTCGCTCGCTCCGTAGACCACGCGCGCGACGCGCGCCAGCACGATCGCCCCGGCGCACATGGCGCACGGCTCGAGCGTCACATAAAGGGCGGCGTCCAGCACCCGCCAGCTGCCGGCTGTCCGCGCCGCCTCGCGTAGCGCGATCACCTCGGCGTGCGCCGTCGGGTCCTGGCGCAGCTCGCGCTCGTTGTGTGCCGCGGCCACGACCTCGCCTTCGCGCACGAGCACCGCTCCGATCGGGACGTCGTCGTGCTCGAGCGCACGCTCGGCCTCGCGCAGCGCCAGGCGCATGAAGTAGTCGTCGCGTGGGAAGAAGCGCTCGCTCATCGGTCTCGCCCGCGGCGTCTGCGACAGTCACCTCCGCCGCCGCCGCGCTGGCACATCATCATTACCCAAAGGCCGTGTTCTCCCCCGACCCCCAAAAGCGACAGCCCGCGCGCGTGCGTGACGGGCGCACGGCCATGCGCCGAGCGCTGCGTGTGACCCGCATCGCACTGGCCCCGTGCGCGCTCGCGCTGCTCGCGATCGTGGCCGCGCCGGCGAGCCTGTCAGCGCCGGCAAGCCGGTCGGAGACATCGGCGGCGCGCTTGTCCACCAGGTGGTCGGCCACGTACGCACCGAACAAGATCGTCGTCGGCTACGCCCCGGCCGGGGCCGCGACCTCAGGCGCGCGCTACGCACGTCTGGCGCGCGTCGGCGAAGCAGGCCCCGCGCCGAGCACCCGGCTCGTCCACATCGCGGCGGGCGCGAGCATGGCAAGCGCGCTCGCGCGGCTGCGAGCCACCCGCGGCGTCGCCTGGGCGGTGCCCGACTACATCGCCCATATCGCAGGCGTTCCGGCGCCGGCGGCACCCGAGACGATCCCCAACGACGAAGGCAACACCCACAAGCTGGGCGGCTGGCAGCAGCTGCAGTGGAACTTCGTCGGGCGCTTTGGCGTGAATGCCCCGGAGGCGTGGGCGAACGTCGCCGCCGACGGCGCGCCTGGCGGCAAAGGGGTGATCGTCGCGGTACTCGACACGGGTGTCGCGTATGCCACCCGCGGGCACTTCAAGCGCTCCCCCGATCTCAGCCGCTACACGTTCGTCAAAGGCTATGACTTCGTCGCCAAAGACCCGTACGCGTACGATCGCAACGGCCATGGCACGTTCGTCGCGAGCACGATCGCCGAGGAGACCAACAACCGCTACGGGCTCACGGGCCTGGCGTTCGCCGCGCGCATCATGCCCGTGCGTGTGCTCGACAGCCAGGGCGAAGGCGAAGCCTCGACGATCGCCGAAGGCGTGTACTTCGCCGTCAACCACCACGCCCAGGTGATCAACCTCAGCCTCGAGTTCTCCCCGGGCGTGACCGCCTCGGACATCCCGGAGTTGATCGCTGCGCTCGACTACGCCCACCGCCACGGGGTGCTGGTGGTGGCGGCGTCGGGCAACGAGGGCCACCGCGCGATCGCCTACCCGGCGCACGCGCCCAACGTCGTCTCGGTGGGTGCCACCACCGAAGACGGCTGCCTGGCCGACTACTCCAACGACGGCGCCGGGCTGACGCTCGTCGCCCCGGGCGGCGGCAGCGATGCCAATCTCGTGGGCGATCCCAACTGTCGTCCCGAAGGCTCACCCGGCCGCGACATCTACCAGGTGACGTTCACCGGTAGCTCGCTCACCAAGTTCGGCATGCCCACCGGCTACGAAGGCACCTCGATGGCCACCGCGCACGTGACTGCGATCGCCGCGCTGATCATCGCCAGCCGCGTCATCGGCCGCCACCCCACCCCGGCGCAGATCACCGCACGCTTGCGCGCGACCGCGCGCAAGCTCGGCGACCCCGGCGATGCCCGCCTGTACGGCGCGGGGCTCGTCGACGCGGCGAGCGCGACGGCGCCGGGCGGACCCGGCGCCGTCGCGAGGTAGCCGGCGAGATGCCCGAAGGTTCGTTACAGAGCACGCCTGCTCCCGAGCTCTGCGATCTGGCGATCGTGGGCGGCGGGATCATCGGCCTCGCGCTCGCGCGCGAGCTCACCCGCCGACACGCCGGCATGTCCGTGTGCGTGCTCGAGCGCGAAGCGGAGCTTGCGAGCCACCAGACCGGACACAACTCGGGTGTGATCCACGCAGGCGTGTACTACACCCCCGGCTCGCTGAAGGCGCGGCTGTGTGTGCAGGGGGCGCGCGAGCTCTACGAGTACTGCGAGCACCGGAACATCGCCAATGAGCGCTGCGGCAAGCTGATTGTCGCCACTGACGCCTCAGAGCTGCAGCGTCTCGGCGAGCTAGAGCTGCGCGCCAGGGCCAACGGCGTGCAGGGCCTGCGCCGGCTCGACGCGACCGCGATCCAGCGGATCGAGCCGCACGCCCGCGGGATCGCCGCCCTGCACTCCCCCAACACCGGCATCGTCGACTTCCCCGCGGTGGCACGAGCCTACGCCGAGGACGCGCGCGCTGCCGGCGCCGCAATCGCCACTGGCTGCGGCGTCCAGGGGGTGTCCACGAGTGGACGCGCGCTGCGCCTCGTGCACGCCCGCGGCGTCACCCAGGCGCGGCATGCGATCTTCTGCGCGGGCGCCTGGGCAGATCGGCTGGCGCGTGCCGCCGGTGCCGACCCGAACCCGCGCATCGTGCCCTTCCGCGGCGCCTACCTACGCCTAGCGCCCGAGCGCCGTGAGCTCGTGAGCGCTCTCATCTACCCCGTGCCCGATCCTTCACTGCCGTTCCTGGGCGTGCATCTGACCAGGCACATCGACGGCGAGGTGCTGATCGGCCCGACCGCTCTGATGGCAGGCGCGCGCGACGCCTACAGCCTGGCGAACATCCGCGCCGGGGACCTACTGGAGACGCTCTCATGGCCGGGAACGTGGCGCATGCTCTCGCGCTGGTGGCGGACCGGGGTCACCGAGGTGCGCCACGCGGCCGTCCGCTCGGCGTTCGTGCGCGCCGCCGCGCGTTACGTGCCCGAGCTGCGCGCCGAGGACGTGCGGCCGGCGTTCGCCGGCGTACGCGCACAGGCACTCGCACGCGACGGGCGACTCGTCGACGACTTCGTCTTCTCGCACACCGAGCGCGCCTTGCACGTGCGCAACGCTCCCTCGCCCGCCGCCACCTCTTCGCTGGCGATCGCGCGCCACGTCGCAGATGAGGCCGAGCGCGCGTTCGAATTGGGATAATCGGGCGATGAGTACTCCGGCCCAAGCCGATCGCGAGCTGAGACTCGGGCCGCCCGAGCGCCTCGCCGAGCTGCGCCACAGCTGGGCTGAGCGCCGCCTCGGCCCGCTCGAGCTGGTCATCGCCTTGACCGTGATCGGCGGGATCGTCAGGTTTGCCACCTTGAACGTGTCGAGCATCGAGCTCGACGAGTCGGCCACGTTGATCCTCGTGCACCGCGGCTTCTCCGGGATGCTCTCGCACCTCGCCAGGAGCGAGTCGACGCCGCCGCTCTACTACATGCTCGTGTGGGCGTGGACGAAGGTGTTCGGCGCCGGCGTCGTCGGCTTCCGCTCGCTGTCCGCGCTGATCGGCACGCTCACGATCCCGGTGATGTACCTGGCCGGACGCGAGATCTCCGCGCGCGCGGGGCTGTGGGCCGCGGCCCTGGCCACGTTCAGCCCGTCGATGTTCTTCTTCTCCCAGGAGGCGCGCACGTACGGCCTGCTGATCCTGTTCAGCGCGTGCGCATTCGTCGCCTGGCAGCGCGCGCTGCACGACCCGAGCGGTCGCCGCCTGGCGTGGTGGGCGCTGTGGTCGGGACTGGCGCTGCTCGCTCACTACTTCGCCGCGTTCCTGTTCGTGTCCGAGGCGCTCGTGCTGCTCACGCGCGTCGGCTGGCGGCGTGTGTGGGCGGCGATCGGCGCGGTCGCGCTGGTCGGGCTGGCGCTCGTGCCGCTTGCGATCAGCCAGCGGAGCGACGGTAAGACGAGCTGGATCGAAGAACTGGCACTGCCCAGGCGGGTGGCCGAAAGCATCAAGATGTTCACCGTCGGCGTGTACGGCCCGCTGGTGCTGTTCGCCATGGTGATCGCCATGGCGATCACCCTCGGCGCGATCGTGCTGGTGGCCCGCCACGGCGACAGACGCGAGCGAGCCGGCGCCTGGGACGCGGCGATCGCCGCCACCGGCGCAATCGCGATTCCCTTGGCACTGGCGGTGACGCACGTGATCGACGTCTACGACGGTCGCAACATGCTCGCGTTCTGGGTGCCGTTCGCCGTGCTGCTGTCGATCGGGCTAGGCACCGCCGGCGCACGGCGCGCCGGCACGCTGCTGGGCGCCACGCTGTGTGCGATCTACCTGGCGATGGTCGTCTCCGCCATCCTCATACCCGAGTACCGGCGCGACAACTGGCGCGGTGTGGCTCACTCGCTGGGCACCCCGAGCACCGCACGCCTGATCGTGACCGAGGGACACGCCAGCAACCCGCTGTCTATCTACATGCGCGGACTGTCGGTCGCCTACGGGACGCTGCCACCCGTGGGCGAAGTCGACTTCGTGGCGCTGCGCCATCTGCGCACCGTCGGTCCGCCACAGCCCGGGTTCGTGCCCACCGACCCGCCGCCCGGTTTCCGGCTCGCCGCTTTCACCAGAACCGAAACGTTCACCATCTCGCGCTTTCGCGCGAGTGGGACGAGCTCGCCGTCGGCGGCCACACTGGTGCGCGCCAGCGGCTCCTCAGGCGCCGAAATCGCCCTCCAGCGCTAAAGGACGCAGCCCTCCAGCGCTAAGAGATGCCGAGGATCTCGCGGGCCTGCGCCGGCGTTGCAGGCGGCCGGCCGACTGCCTCGCACAGCGCTCGCGCGCGCATCACCAGTTGGCCGTTGGACTGCGCGTACTCCCCGGGCGCCACATACACGACGTCCTCGAGACCGGTGCGCACGTGCCCGCCGAGGGCCAGCGCCAGCGCCATCATCGGAAAGTGACGGGGGATCGACGTCAGCATCCACGGCACGCCATCCGGCACGAGCTCAGTGAAGAGCGTGACCATCGACGCGCTCGCCGGCGCGCCGCCGAGGACACCGAGCAGCAGGTGCATTAGGCCGGGCGCGCCGCGCGCCTGGCGCGCAAGCTCGGCCGCGGTCACAGCCATGCCGGCGTCGAAGCACTCGTATTCGGGCACGACACCGAGGCGTGCCATCTCCTCAACCAGCTCGGACGTCAGCGCTGGGGAGCTCTGCAGCAGATCGCCGCCCGAGCCAAAGTTCATGCTGCCGCACATCACGCTCGCCAGCTCCGGACCCGCCTCCAGCGAGCGTCGCGACTCCGCCCCAGGGGTACCAAGCTGTCCGCCGGTGGTGAAGCTCAGCAGCACATCACCGACCTGCGCGCGGACCGCCTGGGCGATCGTCCGGTAATCCTCCGGGGACTGTGTCATCTCGCCGGCGCTCGTACGCGCGTGCACGTGCACGATGCTGGCACCGGCGCGCGCGGCCCCGACCGCAGCGTCGATCACTTCCTCACGCGTCACCGGCTGGTTGGGATTGGTCGTGACCAGGCCACCAGAGACAGCACAGGCGACGATCGCCGGAGCTTCCTCCGTGACCGCGGCACTGCGTGCGAACGCCCGCGCGGCGCGCGCTCCCGCCCGAATGCTCATGGGCAACGAACCGCCTGCATACCCGACGAGCGTAACGCAAGCCAATTGCAGTGGCTTATCCCATCCCAACCGCTCGGCTAACTCGCGCCAGCCGGCACCGTATGTGCGAGGATTTCGAGCCTATGGCGCGGCGTATCGGAATCGACCTGGTGTCGGTGAACGCCGTGCGCGAATCGATCAGCCAGCACGGCGATCGCTACCTCAAGCGCTTCTACACCGAGGACGAGCTGGATGACTGCGACACCGGCGACGGTCTCGTGCTCTCGCGCCTGGCCGCGCGCTTCGCCGCCAAGGAGGCTTTCCTGAAGGTCCTGCGGCCGGGCGACGAGGCAATCTCGTGGCGCAGCGTCGGCGTTGTCCGCCACGGCCCGGGTTCGGTCTCACTCGAGCTCAGCGGGCGCACCGCCGAACTGGCCTCGGAGGCCGGGCTGCACGACCTCGAGCTCAGCATCTGCCACGAGTCCGACTATGCATCGGCTGTTGTAATCGCCGAGGTGGACTTGAGAAATGCTGGCGACGATCCGATGATGGGTCCATGACCGAGGAGATCCGCCAGATCATCGCCGACCACGGGCGCCTGTCGGTGGATGCCACCAGCCTCGCGCCGGACACCGACCTGTATCTCGCCGGGATGACCTCGCACGCCAGCGTCAACGTGATGCTCGCGCTCGAGGACCATTTCGACGTCGAGTTTCCCGACAGCATGCTCAAGCGCAGCGTGTTCGAGAGCATCGCCGCGATCGAAGCCGCACTGGGCCAGCTCCACGCCGACTCGCCGGTGTCATGAGCGTGTCCGTCGACCGCGACCAGGCGTTCCTGAGCGCGGTATGTCGCATCGCCGACGAGTACGCCGCGCCGAACGCCACCGCGGTCGACCGCGAAGCCCGTTTTCCGGCCGAGACGATCGAGGCGCTGCGCGCCGAGCAGGCATTGTCGGCGTTCGTCCCGCCGGCGCTCGGTGGCGGCGGCGTGGCCTTCGAGACGATCGCCGCAGCGTGCTTCGAGCTCGGACGCCGCTGCGGCGCGAGCGCGATGGTGTTCGCGATGCACCAGATCCAGGTCATCTCGATCGTCCGCCATCTCGAGGACTCGCCGTGGTTCGAGGAGTACCTGCAGACGCTCGCCCGCGAGCAGCGGCTGATCGCCTCCGCCACCTCCGAGGTAGGAACCGGCGGAGACATGGGGCGCTCCGTCGCGGCCGTGACGAACGGCGAGGGCGGGGCCTGCACGTTCGAGAAGCAGGCGCCGACTGTCAGCTACGGCGCGCATGCGGATGACCTGTTCGTGACGCTGCGCCGCGCTCCCGATGCCGAGCCCTCCGACCAGGTGATCGTGTTGGCACGTAAAGAGCAGCTCGAGCTCGAGCCGAAGGGCACGTGGGACCCGCTGGGGATGCGCGGCACGTGCTCGCCCGGGTACGTGGTGCGCGCCACGATCCTCCCCGAGCAGGTCCTCCCCACTCCCTTCCCGCGGGTGTCGGCCGAGTCGATGGTGCCCGTCTCGCACATCCTGTGGTCGCATCTGTGGCTGGGCATCGCCACCGACGCGTTCGATCGCGCGCGTGCGTTCGTGCGCGCCGCCGCCAAGCAGAAGCCCGGCGAGACACCGCCGACGGCGCTGCGCCTGTCGCACTTGATGAGCGAGCTGTCGCTGTTGCGTGCCGAGGTGCACTCGGCACTCGGCGAATTCATCGAGGCCTCCGAGGAGCCCGGGCGCGAGCGCCTGAGCACGATGGCCATGGCGCTGCGCTTCAACAACCTCAAGATCGCGGCGTCAGAGCAGGCGCCGCGCGTGTGTCAGGGTGCGCTCGGGGTGTGCGGGATCATGGGCTTCAAGAACGACACGCCGTTCAGCGTCGGACGCCACCTGCGCGACACGATGTCCGCATGCCTGATGGTCGCCAATGAGCGCATCCACCAGACGAACGCCAGCCTGCTGCTGATCGCCAAGGACGTCTGATGCCAGCCGCCAGGCCGGCCAGCCCCGACCAGGAGGCGCTGCTCGCGGCGCTGCTCGAGCGCGGCCTGTTGATCGCCACCGGCGTGCAGGGCATCTACGGCCGCAGCGGCGCCTTCGAGCAGGTTCGCGAGGGCGTCGCCGCGCTCGTCACCCGCGCCGGCGCCGATGAAGCGCCCGAGCAGGTGCGCTTCCCGCCCGTGATGCCGCGGCGCGATCTCGAGACAGTCGGATATCTAAAATCATTTCCACATCTAGCTGGCAGTATCTTCTCCTTCGAAGGGACGGAGGCGCAGGCCGGCGAGCAGTACGAGCGCGCCTGCCGCCACGAGGACTGGAGCGAGTTTCAGGGCATGACCGAACTGGTCCTCACCCCCGCCGCGTGCTACCCGGTGTATCCGGCGGTGGCCGCCCGCGGCCCGCTCGCCCCCGGCGGGATCATGCTCGACGCCGGCGGCTCCTACGTGTTCCGCCACGAGCCCTCCGGCGACCCCGCGCGCCTGCAGATGTTCCACCAGCGCGAGATGGTGCGCCTCGGCGAGCCCGAGACGGTGCAGGCGTGGCGCGACCGCTGGCGCCAGCGCGCCGTCGAGTTGCTCGGCGGGCTCGGCCTCGAGGTCCGGTTGGACGTCGCCAGCGACCCGTTCTTCGGACGCTCCGGGCGCATGCTCGCGGCCAGCCAGCGCGAACAGGAGCTGAAGTTCGAGGTGCTCTGCCAGATCGCCGGCCCCGAGCCGACGGCGATCGCATCGTTCAACTACCACCAGGAGCACTTCGCCGCCGCCTACGACATCCGGCTCAGCGACGGCTCAGAGGCCCACACCGCCTGCCTGGGCTTCGGGCTCGAGCGCATCACGATCGCGCTGCTGCGCACCCACGGACTCGATCCGACGGCGTGGCCGGGCGAGCTTCGCCGTCTACTGTTCGAGCAATGAACGCCACGGCCACAGGACCGGTCAGCCTGTTCGGCCTGGACCCCGCTAGCTACCGCCCGCACTGGCTGCACACCGGCGAGCGCACGTACCTGGAAACGAACTGCTACGTCGACATGCTGATCGAGCTCCTGCACGCCCACGGCGAGGAGCCGGTGGCTGCCATGGGCTGCACGCTGCGGATGGACTTCGAGGGCGACCAATGGACCTTCTTCAAGCCCCCGCCCGAAGACCTCGAGCTGCTGTTCGGCGTGGACGTGCACGAGATGCAGCCATACCGGCCGCTGCCCGAGCAGGCGGCCGAGCAGCTCGCCGCCGGGCGCACGCTGATCGTGGAGCTCGACTCGTGGCACCTACCCGACACGGCCGCCACTAGCTACCGGCGCGAGCACGTCAAGACCTCGGTCGCGGTCGAGACGATCGACCTCGCCGGCGAGCGCATGCGCTATTTCCACGCCGCCGGGCTGCACGAGCTCTCGGGCGAGGATTACCGTGGCGTGTTCCGCCTCGGACGCCCCTATTCGGAGGACGTCCTGCCCCCTTACACCGAGCTCGTGCGCTTCGACGCCGGCCCGCGCCCGCACGGCGAGGAACTGCGCGAGCTCGCGCTGAAGCTGCTGCGCGGGCACCTCGCTCACCGGCCGGCGAGCAATCCGTTCGAGCGCTTCGCCGTCCAGCTCGAGCACGACCTCCCGCGCCTGCTGGCGGGCGACGCCGAGCAATACCACGCCTACGCGTTCGCCACCGTCAGGATGGCCGGCTCCGCCTTCGAGGTGGCCGCCTCGCACGTCGAGTGGCTGCTCGCCGAGCGCGCCGCCGACGCCCGCGAAGCCCTGGGGCAGATCGTCGAGGGCTGCAAGGTGCTCTCCTTCAGACTCGCCCGCCGCCGCGCGTTCGAGCCCGGCGAGACGCTGTCGGGGCTGGCAGGTGCGTGGGAGCGGGCGATGGTGCAGCTCGATGACGCCCTCGACTGAGCACGCGCCCAACCTGGCCGCCCGCGCCACCAGCGCGCGCACGCGCGTGAGCGTGAGCGTCCACGACTCGCGCGCGCTGAGCGAGAACTGGCAGGCGGCGAGCTGCGCGCCCAACCTGCACGGCGCCCCCGACCTCCACGAGCGGCCTGATGCCCTAGACGCGCTCGAGTGGCTGCCCGCGCGCGTGCCCGGCACTGCCGCCGCGGCACTGTGCGACGCCGGCTCGTGGCATTTGGGCCAGGAGCACGACTTCGACGCCGAGGACTGGTGGTTTCGCACGAGCTTCGACGCGCAGCCACGCGCGCCCGGCGAGCGCGCCTACCTGTGCCTCGACGGCGTCGCGACCGTCTCCGAGGTGTACCTGGGCGACGAGCTGGTTCTCGACAGCAGCTCGATGTTCGCCGCGCACGAGCTCGACGTGAGCGAGCATCTGCGCGCACACAACCGGTTGACGATCCGCTGCCGCGCGCTCGGCCCGCTGCTGGGCGAGCGCCGTAAGCCGCGCGCGCGCTGGCGCACACGGCTCGTCGCCAACGGCAACCTGCGCTTCTTTCGCACCATGCTGCTCGGCCGCTGCCCGGGGATCGCGCCGGGCCCAGCCGCCGTCGGGCCGTGGCGGCCAGTGCGCCTGGAGATCCGCCGCCACGTAGAGCTCGAACAGCTCACCCTGCTCCCGCACGTGTCGGGCGCGGAAGGAGTGCTATCGGTGCTCGGGCGACTGCGCCTATTGGACGGCGCCCGGCTTGACGGCGCCCAGGTCGAGCTGTCCGGCCCATCCGGCAACCACAGCGCCACGCTGGAGCTGCGCGACGCCCCGGACGACATGCCAGACTCGGCACGCGACGCTCCCGACGACACGCCCGGCGCGGCGCGCGGCGCGCCCGGCACAGTCACCGTCAGCGGCGAGCTTCGAGTTCCGGACGTCGCTCGCTGGTGGCCACACACCCACGGCCAGCCGAGCCTGTACGACGTGCGCCTGCGACTCGACAGCGGCTCAGATGGCAGCGGGCAATCGATCGAGCTTGACGCCGGGCGCGTCGGCTTTCGCGAGCTGAGCTTTGCCACCGCCGAGGGCTTCGAGTCGGCGCGCACCCACGACGTCGAGCGCGACGGCCTGCAGCTACACGTCAACGGCGTGCACGTGTTCGCACGCGGCGCCGTGTGGACACCGATCGACCCGGTCGCCCTGGCCCCATCCGAGGCGCAGCTGCGCGCCGAAATCGAGCGTGCGCGCGACGCCGGCATGAACATGTTGCGCCTGCCCGGGACCGGCGCGTATGAGACGCGCGTCTTCCACGACCTGTGCGACGAGCTCGGCGTGCTCGTATGGCAGGACCTGATGTTCGCCAACCTCGACTACCCGCTCGCCGACGAGTCCTTCCGCGCGGCGATCGAACGCGAGGCCGACGAAGTCCTGGCCAGTCTCGTCGGGCGACCCAGCGTGGTGGTCGTGTGCGGCAACAGCGAGGTCGAGCAGCAGGCCGCGATGATGGGGCAGGACATCGCCCTGGCCCGTGGCGAGCTGTTCGGCGAGCTGCTGCCCGAGCGCGTGCGCGCGAGCGGCGTTGACTGCTTGTACGTGCCCAGCGCCCCGTGCGGCGGCGACGTGCCGTTCCGCACCGACCGGGGCGTTGGCACCTACTACGGGGTCGGCTGCTACCGCTTGCCGCTTGAGGACGTGCGCCGTGCGAACGTGCGCTTCGCCGCCGAGTGCCTGGCCCATTCCCATGTTCCCGTCGAGAAGACCGTCGCCGAGATCGCGCCCGGAGCGCCCGAGCGCCTGGTCGGCCACCACCCGGGCTGGAAGGCCGGCATCCCGCGCGAGAACGGCGCCGACTGGGACTTCGAGGACATCCGCGACCACTACCTGAAGCTGGTGTTCGGCATCGACGTCGCCGAGCTGCGCCGGGTCGATCACGCCCGCTACCTGGAGCTCTCGCGGATGCTTACCGGCGAGCTGCTCGCGGAGGCCTTCGGCGAGTGGCGGCGGACCGAGTCGCGGTGCGGCGGCGCACTTGTGCTGTGGCTGCGTGACCTGCTCCCTGGAGCCGGCTGGGGCATGATCGACCGTCTGGGCCTGCCCAAGCCCGCCTGCCGCCGGCTGGCGCGCGTGCTCGCTCCGATCGCCGTATGGACGATCGACGAGCAGTTGGGCGGCGTGGTCGCCCACGTCGCCAACGACCGGCCCGAGCCGCTCAACGCGCGCCTGCGCGTGGCTCTGTATCGCGAGCGCGAGCACCTGGTCGAGCAGTCCAGCACCCAGCTCGAGCTGGCCGGGCACAGCCAGGGCTCGTGGAACGTCGAGCAGCTGCTCGGGCGGTTCCTCGACGTCGGCTGGTCCTACCGCTTTGGCCCGCCCAGCCACGACACGATCGTGGTGTCGCTCGAGCGAGACACACCCGAGGGTACCGAGCTGATCTCCCAGGCCATGCGCTTCCCCGCCGGCTGGCCGCTCCAGCGCGACTCGCCCGCCCGCCTGGGGCTGGCCGCGCGCGCACGGGCACTGCCCGATGGCCGTGCCCTGCTGACGCTCTCCACCACGCGTCTGGCCTATGGGGTCTC
>Ga0210389_10002627_pt1 | contig 14124 bp, 11 predicted proteins | sample IncBWH28OmetaG_FD_160127 | JGI IMG/M metagenome (GOLD analysis project Ga0210389, IMG submission 160127) | Forest soil microbial communities from Barre Woods Harvard Forest LTER site, Petersham, Massachusetts, United States - Inc-BW-H-28-O ...
CTACAAGCAATCGCACAACCTGATCGACGAGGGCCAGTTCGGGGCGCCCATTATTTTGACGCCCTTCAACTACACCTACGGCAAGCAGTACGGCGCCGAGATCACGGCCAATTACACCGAAGAGGGCTTCAACGCCTATTTGAATCTCGCCTATCAAAGCGCCAAGGGAAAGAATTTCTCTTCGGCACAGTTCAATTTCTCGCAGGACGATCTCGCCTACGTTGCCTCGCACTACATCCACCTGGACCACGAGCAGCAGTTCACCGCTTCGGGCGGCGTCTCGTACCTATGGAACCACACCACGTTCAGCGCCGATTTCCTGGAAGGCTCGGGGCTGCGCGCCAGCTTGGACTTGCCGGACGGCACCTCGATTCCGAACGGCGATCACCTGCCCTACTACACGCAAATCAATCTTGGCGTGAGTCATATTTTCCACTTCACCGAGTCGAGCACGCTGACCGCGCGCATTGATCTCATCAACGCGCTCGACAAGGAGTACCAAATCCGCAACGGCACGGGCGTCGGCGTGGGAGCGCCGCAATTCGGCCCGCGGCGAGGCCTGTTCTTCGGCCTGTCAAAGAGCATCTAGCAGCCGAGGGGGATGGGAAGCTGCGAGGCACGAAAGAGCAGTGCCTCGCAGCTTCCCATTCCCCCGGGCCTTTCAAGCTCGACGCGCAATTCCACGGTAGCGCCGGCATGTGACATTGATCGGCTCGAGCATTCGGCAGCGAGGCTAAGAAGAATCGAGGCACTGTTTCTTCGTTGCCTCGATTCTTCTTACCCTCCCTGTCGAGCGCTACACCCACCGATCAATATCACCGCACCGACGTACTAGACTTTTTCCAATGCTGCGTTCAGGTCCGCGATCAGATCATCGGGGTTCTCGATACCGACGGAAATCCGGATCAAGGCATTGGTGATGCCGAGACGATCCCGGGTCTGCTTGGTCACGCCCGAATGCGTCGTGCTGGCCGGATGCGATATCAGCGTTTCAGTACCGCCGAGACTCACCGCCAGCTTGATCACCTGCAAGGCATCGAGCAGGCGAAACGCCTCAGCCTCGCCTCCCTTGACGGCGAAGCCGAAGGTGGAACCGGGGCTTTCGCACTGCTGTTTGAACACAGCCGTACGCGCATCATCCTTGGATAGAAAGCCAAGATAGTTCACGGCCGCGATCTTGGGATGCGTGCGCAAAAAGTTCGCCACCAACGCGGCATTTTCCGCGGATTTGTACATGCGCAGCGACAGTGTTTCCATCGATCGCATGATCATCCACGCGGTGTTCGGATCCAGCTGCGTGCCGAGCGCGCCGCGTAGTTTCTTGACCGGATCCACGGCCGCGCGCGAGCCCACGACCCCTCCTGCGACGAGGTCGGAATGTCCGCCCACATACTTGGTCAGGGAATACATGACGAGATCGATGCCATGCAACAACGGCCGCTGAAAAACCGGCCCCAGAAACGTATTGTCGACCGCCACCGGCGGACGCCCGCCGCTCTGCCGCGAACCGATCATTTCCGATACTTCCCGCATCAATTTGAGGTCCACCAGGCTGTTGGTCGGATTGGCCGGCGTTTCGACGATGATGAGGCAAACGCGGCCTTTGGATTCCGCCGCCTTCTTGGACGCATTCGCGGCCGCTTCCAGCACGGCATTGCGGTCGTGCCCCAGGTTGAAACCGACCGCGCTGACGCCGAAACCGGGCAAGGTTTTCTCGATCAGCGTTTCGGTACCGCCGTACAGGGGTTGGCTCATCAGGATCACATCGCCCGGGCGGACGTGAGTCCAGATGACCGTTGATATCGCCGACATGCCGCTCGAGAACACGGCGGCGGATTCACCCTCCTCCCACAAGGCCAGACGGTCCTCCAAAACCTCGAGGTTGGGATTGTTGAAACGCGAGTACACGAGGCCGGATGATTGGCCGGCGACCGGCTCGCGCCGGCCCGAGGTATAGTCGAAAAAATCCTTGCCATCCTGCGCGGTCTTGAAGACAAATGTCGACGTCAGGAAAATCGGCGGCTTCAGCGATCCTTCGGACAGGCTCGGATCGAATCCGTAGCCCATCATCTGGGTTTCAGGCTTCAGCACGTGTTTGCCGATTTTGCGCTTATGATACGTGTCGTAACTCACGCTGCCCCCAAGAAGTTAAAATCGTGGCCTGCAATATAACACCGTGTTGCTCCTAATCATCGCCGCGGCGGCGTTCCTGTGCACGCTGCTGGGCGGCTTGCTGGCGCTGCGGTTGCGCGACAAGCTGCATTTGATTTTGGGCTTCAGCGCCGGCGCAGTGATCGGCGTTGCCTTCTTCGATTTGCTCCCCGAAGCGATCGGCTTCGGCACGCCGACGCATTCTCCGGCCGCCATTTTGTCGTGGACCGCCCTCGGCTTTTTGTTCTACTTGGTGCTCGACCGGATTCTGCTGTTTCACGGCGACGCAGCGTCCCGCGGCCGCTTCGCGGCCGGCGTGCTCTGCCTGCATAGTTTACTCGACGGGATTGCCATCGGTCTTGCGTTTCAAGCGTCCCGCGCGGTGGGAATTGTCGTTGCCATCGCGGTGCTGACCCACGATTTCTCCGACGGCATCAATACGATGAATATCGTGCTCAAGAACCAGGGGAACAAGACCCAGGGGCTGCGTTGGTTGTTGCTCGATGCCGCGGCGCCTGTTCTTGGCGTGGCCTCGACGTTTCTCTTCACGCTGCGCGGCGGTTCATTCGGTGCCGTGCTCGCCCTGCTCGCCGGATTTTTTCTGTACATCGGCGCCAGCGATCTCATTCCCGAAAGCTACCATGCGCACCCGAAATTTCTGACCACGGCCATGACGCTCGCCGGCGCGGCGGTGCTTTACCTGGCGATCGCGCTCATTGGGCGCTAGCTCATGCCTGAGCCAGCTCATGCGTGGCGGCGCTGCCGGCGGAAGCGGCGACGATGCTGGCGATTGCCGCCCACTGCACCGGCGTGAGCATCTCGCCGAGAATGATCAGACCCGCGACCGCGCCCAGCGCGGGATTCAGGCTCATGAATATGCCGAAGGTGCGCGTTGGCATTCGGGGCATGGCGAACATTTCCAGCGTATAGGGCAGCGCGCTCGACAGAACCGCGACGCCGACGCCCAGCGGCAGGAGCGCCGGCGCGAAAAGCGCCGGGCCGGCGTGCACGTAGCCGATGGGCACGATCATCAAAGCGCCAATCAGCGTCCCCAGCGCGGTGATCTGTCCGCCGTGCACGGCGCCTGCGCGCCGTCCAAAGACGATGTACAGCGCCCAGCACGCCCCGGCGCCCAGCGCATAACCGATGCCCAGCGCCGACAGCGGTTGCCCGCCCAACCCGAGCGGCAGCAGTGCCACGAGACCGAGCGCCGCCAGGAGAATCCACAGGAAATCGACCGGCCGGCGCGACGCGAACAGCGCAACACCGAGCGGACCGGTGAACTCGAGCGCCATGGTGATGCCCAGCGGGATATAGCTCAAGGCGAGATAGAAGAGGTAATTCATCCATCCCATGGCCACGCCGTAGACGATGACGGTGCGCAGCTGCGCAGCGGTGAAACGGATGTGCCAGGGGCGCCACACGGCCAACAGGATCGCGGCGGCTACGCCCAAGCGCAGCGCCGCGGTACCGCCCGCGCCGACGATCGGAAACAAGCCCTTGGCGAGCGTTGCGCCGAGCTGAAAGCACACCATCGCGGCCATCAATGCCGCGACCGGCACGGCGACGGGAGGATTTCTCGATTCGATGTCAGCTCTCCGCGGTGTCGTCCTGCGGATTCTCGGAAAGATGCAGGTGCTTCATCACGCGCTTGAGATTGCGGCGAATCTCATTCAGATGGCTCAAGGAAACCGCGGTGCGCAGCGCTTCCTTCAAGGGCTGCAACGGGTAGCCGCCGTAGGCGCCGGCATTGGGAATATCGTTGGTCACCGAGGATCTGCCCGAAAGCACCACGTTGTCGCCGACCGTGACGTGCGCCGTGACCACCGAATTGCCGCCGGTGACGAATTGCCGCCCTATTTTGGTCGAGCCACCCATCATGAAGCCGGCGGTGAAGAATCCGTTCTCGCCGAGGTCGCAGTTATGCGCGATATGACAAATGTTGTCCAGCTTGGTCCCCGAGCGAATGTACGTGGAGGTCAAGGTGGCGCGGTCGATGGCACAGTTGCTCCCGATCTCCACGCCATCGCCGATGACTACGTTGCCCAAATGCGAGATCTTGCGCGGCGTGCCGGTCGAATCCACGGCGTAACCGAAGCCGTCGCTGCCGATGCTGGTATGCGGATGAACCTCGCAATCAACGCCCAGCCGGCAGGCGGCGCCGAGGAAAACATGCGGATGCAATATGCTGCGCGCACCGACTTGGGCGGAATTTTCCACGACGGTGTGCGCGCCGATCAGGCATCCGTCGCCAATGTCCGCCCCGGCGCCGATCACGCAGTAGGGGCCGAGAAACACCCCTTGGCCGATAATTGCATCGCGATGCACGATCGCCGTGGGATGGCGCTCGCCCCATTGGCTGAAGCGGCCCGCCTTGCCGTCGAAGTACTTCAAGAGAATCGCCATTCCCAGGGAAATGTTCTTCACTGAAAAGCAGCAACTGGCCGCGTCCGTCCGCGCACAGAGCCGGTCGACCATGTTGGCATGGACGATGAGAATCGCGGGCTTGTGGCGCCGCGCCTCGAAAAGTTGCGCAGCATCAGTGACATACACCAGGCTTTGACGCTGGGCTTCTTCCGGGACATGGCAATGCGTGGCGGCCGTTTCCAGATTGCCGTGAAGAAATGTAAAAATATCCGAGTGGTGATTCTTGATGGCCTGAGCGTTTAACATGCTGCGGCCCCTTCCGAACCCTGTTTTATTGTTGTATTCATTGTCGAACGATCCGGGAGACTACCATCGTCGGCGCCGCTTCGCCCGAACTTGAACAATCGATCAGGAGAATCTCACGCGCCAGCGTGCCGTCGGACACAGTCGAACTGGCCCGAGCTTTGCTCGGCAAAGTCCTGGTGCGCAGGTTCAGCGGCGGCATGGCCGCGGGCCGGATCGTCGAGACCGAAGCCTATTTGCGGAATGATCCGGCGTGTCACGCTTTTCGCGGGATAACACCGCGCAATCGCTCATTGTTCCTCGAACACGGCCATGCATATGTGTACCTCTGCTATGGAACGTCATACTTGTTAAATGTTTCGAGTGAACCCGGTGGGATCGGTTCCGGCGTGCTGCTGCGCGCGCTTGAGCCTATGTACGGTACAGAACGTATGCAGCGTAATGCCAAGCATGTCAAGTTAAGCAATTTGACGCGCGGCCCGGGGCGACTGACGACGGCGTTACGGGTAAACCTGAATCATGACGGCTTAAATCTATTTACCGATGAGCAACTTTGGATCGGCAGCGATGGTCACAAGGTCAAGTCGATCGGGGAGAGCGTCCGGATTGGACTGACCAAGGCGGCCGCCGAGCGGCTGCGCTTCTTTGTCGCCGGCAGCCGCTATTTGAGCGGCCCGCGGCGCCTCAATGATCAGGCTTGAAGGAGACAGACTTAAATGCGCATATCGAGGTTCGTCGCTGCGGCGGCTTTGAGCTCGATTTGCGCGCTTGCGCACGCGGCGTGTCCAGGGCCCGAGAGCGCGCAGCTGCACCTGGGCGGATCCACGATCTGCGTCGTCACGGACGATATGCTCGCGAAAGAGCAGACGCGGTTGCGCGACTGGATCAATCGCTCGGCGCACATCGTCGCGGACTATTACGGCCAATTCCCCGCCCCCTTGGTCGTCATTCGATTGCGGGGAATGGATGGCAGCGGCGTCAACGGCGGACGCACCACGAATGATTCCGGATTGACGATTCAAATGCGCGTGGGCCGCGAAACCACGCGCGATCAATTGGCGGCCGACTGGGTACTCGTCCATGAGATGGTGCATCTTGCGCTGCCCGAGGTCGGCAGAACCCATGACTGGCTGGCGGAAGGGTTGGCCACCTATGTCGAAGGCGTCGCGCGGGCTCAATATGGCAATCGCGCCATCGCCGATGTGTGGGCCGAAGACCGCAATTCCATGCCAAAGGGGCTGCCGCGCGCCGGTGAAGGAGGCATGGATCAATCGCCTTCGTGGGGCCGCATCTACTGGGGCGGAGCGCTCTTTTGCCTGCAGGCCGACGTCGCCATTCGCGAACAAACCGCCAACCGTGTTGGACTGCAGACCGCGTTGCGCGCCATCCTGAAGGAAACCGGAGGCTATGGCTTCGACGGCAATATCGGCGAAGTGCTTCGAATCGGCGACTCGGCAACCGGGACGCACGTGCTGTACGGTCTCTACCAGCAGGTCAGAGCGACGCCGCAATCCCCGGATCTGGAGCTCTTGTGGACCTTGCTGGGCGTGCCGCCTGACCCGCTGACCCAGCCCTTTGATGATCGCGCGCCCCTGGCCGCGATACGCGTCGCGATTACGGCGAAGCCCGGCCTGGATGCGGCCAGGAGCCCCTCCGAGGCTCCTAGTGTTCGGAAAAATTAGGCTCGCGCTTCTCGAAAAACGCCCGCACGCCTTCGACGCAATCCTGGGTTTCGAGCGTCATTTCCTGCGCACTGCGTTCGGCACGCAATTGTTCCTGCAGCGAATTGTCAAACGTCGATGCGTGCAGGGTGCGGATCTGGCCGAGGACCGCGCAGGGACCTGTGGCAAGCCGATGCGCCACGGCTTGGGCGCGCGCCAGGAGTTCGCCGGCCGGAACCACCGCATAAACGAGTCCCCACTCGAGCGCGGTCTTGGCGTCGATCCTCTCCGCGAGCATCAGCGAAGACAGGGAACGGCCCGCACCGATGCGGCGCGCCAAATGGAAGGTGATGCCCGCATCGGGCACCAGGCCGAGGCGCGCAAACGACGGCAGGAAATAGGCGTTGTCGGCGGCAATGATGATGTCGCTGGCGAGCGCCAGACTCATGCCCGCGCCGACGGCGGCACCATTGACTGCCGCGACGATTGGAAACCTGAATCCGCTCAGACGCAGAATCAGCGGATCCATGAAACGCCGCATTTCGAAATGCGCCCGCTGGCGGGCTTCGGCTGATTTCAAGTCGATGGAGTGAAGGTCGAGGCCGCTGCAAAAGACATCGTTGCTGCCGGTGATCACCACGGCCTTTGCGCCGCCCTCGCCCTTTTGGATTTGATCAAGCGCCAAATGTATCGAGCGGATGACCGTGATATCGATCGCGTTGCTGCACGCGGAACGCTGCAGTGCCAAGGTCGCGACGCCATCGGATACTGTGAACGACAAAGAATTCATTCGACTGCCCTCCTGTTCAGCTTTGAAGCCAAACCCTTCGCAACTCATTGACTTATTTAAGCGACCCTCTAGGGGCATCCCCACGCTTCTGATCATGCCCCCTACCCATTCTCACCGCAACAACATGCCGGGCAAACTCCCATAGAGGGCTAATCGTTGGCCTGCTAACTGACACCGGGCGATCCGATTTCCGTGGTTTTGACCCGCCGTTGCGTGCACTGCTTCGATGCCGCAAGATTCGCGCTCCCAAAACCCAAGCCCTCTTTCGGAGCTCGAGCATGCCTTCATTTTGCCGGCACACCGCCGCGGGATTCCTGTTGTGCGGGATGTTGCTGCTGATCGCGGGACCGCCCGCCGGCATTTCGGCACAGATACTGCCCAGCGACACGCCCGCCACCTTTGTGCCGCGCGTGGAGAGCTTCGACTACACCAAGCGCGAGGAGATGATCCCCATGCGCGACGGGGTCAAGCTGCAGACAGTCATCCTCATTCCAAACGGCGCACGGCGCGCGCCGATCCTCTTGAGCCGCACACCGTACGGCGCCACTTCCCGGATTGGCAAAAATGTCAGCGCGCATCTCGATGCCCTGCTCGACAGCAACGATGTCGCGGATGACGCGGTGCTCCACGGCGGCTACATCCGCGTGATGCAGGACGTGCGCGGCAAACACGGCTCGGAAGGCGATTACGTCATGACCCGGCCGCTACATGGACCTCTCAACCCGACCGCTGTCGATCATTCCACCGACACGTACGACACGATCGAGTGGTTGATCAAGAACATCCCGGAGACCAACGGCAAGGTCGGGATTCTCGGCATTTCCTATGACGGATTCACCTCGCTCATGGCCCTGGTGAATCCGCACCCCGCGCTGCGCGCCGCCGTTCCGATCAATGCGATGGTCGATGGCTGGATGGGGGATGACTGGTTTCACAAGGGTGCATTTCGGCAAGACAGTTTGACGTACGTTCATGATCAGGAGGCCTCGCGCGCCAGTGACATTCCCTGGTGGTCGGATCACTACGACGACTACGACACCTGGCTGAGCGCAGGCTCGGCCGGCGAGATGGCCCGGCGTCATCGTCTGGAGCAAGTCGCTTTCGCGGCGAAGCTCATGAGCCACCCCGCCTACGATGAATTCTGGCAAGACCAGGCCCTCGATAAGATCCTGGCCAGGCAGCACGTCACCGTTCCCACCATGCTGGTGCACAGCCTGTGGGATCAGGAGGACATATACGGCAACATCGCGTTGTACAAGGCGCTCAAAGCGCAGCAAGCCGATACGTCGAACATTTATCTGGTCATCGGCCCCTGGTTTCATCACCAGCAGCGGCTCGACGGCAGCGCCATCGGATCGATCCGTTTCGGCAGCGATACGGCGGAATACTTCCGCAAGCATCTGCTGCGGCCGTTTTTTGACCATTACTTGAAGGACGACGCGCCGCCGCTCGAGATGGCGCACGTGACGGCATTCGAGACCGGCACGAATCGCTGGCAGGAGCTGCCGACCTGGCCGAGCGGCTGCAGCGCCGGCTGCAGCATCGTTGCGCAAAAACTCTATCTGCAGGGCGGCGGCAATTTGCGCTTGGGCGGCGTGCTCGACGCAGGTTCGCGCGGCGGGACGGCGGCGGACTTCGAATCCTATGTGTCGGACCCCGCGAAGCCGGTGCCCTTTATTCCGCGGCCCATCCATATTGGCGGGGAAGAAGGTGCGCACAGCTGGCAGACGTGGCTCGTGAGCGATCAGCGCGATGTCGCCTCGCGAACCGATGTGTTGAGCTTTTCCACGCCGGTGCTCCGCGAATCCGTGAAAATCAGCGGCGAGCCCGTCGCCAATCTCGTCGCCTCGACCAGCGGCAGCGACGGCGACTTCGTGGTGAAGTTGATCGATGTCTATCCGGATGAGCTCGGGCGCGAGCCCAAGATGGGCGGCTATCAGCTGATGGTGTCAGCGGATATTCTGCGCGGCCGCTACCGTGAGTCCTTCAGCAATCCCAAGCCGATTCCGGCTGATCAAAAGCAAGTCTTCCGCTTCGCGCTGCCGACCGCCAACCACGTGTTCTTGCCCGGACACCGCATCATGGTGCAGGTGCAATCGAGCTGGTTTCCGCTCTACGACCGAAATCCGCAAACCTACGTGGACAATATCTTCTTCGCCAAGGCCGGCGACTACAAGAAGGCGACCATCAAGATTTTCGAGGGCGGCTCCGCGGCCAGCTTCGTCGATCTGCCCGTGGTATCGGCGGCCGCCCATTAATCGCGGCGTTCGAAACAAAGCGGCCGAGTATTTACTCGGCCGCTGACTCGTGCAGATCCGCGCCGGCGGACTATTTCTCGTGCTCGCCTTTCTTTTCCTCAGGCCTGGCACGCTGCGGCTGCGGCTTCGGCTGATTGGCCGGCTTGGCACCAGGCGCGCCCGGCTGGCCCCGGCCCGGTTGACCTTGCGGCTGTCCCGGTTGACCTTGCGGCTGACCCGGTTGTCCTTGCGTACGCGCGACGCCGGCCGGCTGCCCGGGCGTGCGCACGAAGCTGTTGGCTTGTCCGGCTTGCCCCGGCTGCCCGGGCTGCCCCGGCGTACGCTGCGCGCCGTTCTGCTGGCCAAACTGACCCGGCTGTCCGCCTCGCTGCGCGCCGTTTTGCTGGCCGAACTGGCCCGGCTGTCCGCCTCGCTGCGCACCGTTTTGCTGGCCAAACTGGCCAGGCTGCCCGCCTCGTTGCGCAGCAGCGCCCGGCGACATGTTCGCGCCGTGAGCCCCTACGACGCCCGGCGCATTGAATGCCGCCGGTCTTGGGGTCGCTGCAATCGCAGGATGACCGCCGTTGGCTCTGGCGTTCAGCGCCGGATTTCGGAAAGCCTCTTGCGCGTGCTGGTGTTGCATGCCGGTCGGTGGCACGTGCCTTTCTGAGCCCCACGCTCGCTCTTGCGCGGAGGGTACCGCGGCAGTACCGCCGGGTCCGCCGTTGTAGCTCACCTTGGTGACGGACACATTGTTGATGACCGTTTCGTGGTACGTGTTATGCACGTTGACCACATTCACGTTCACCACGGCTCGGTTGTAGGCGAATGAATTGCCGACCCAGCGGCCGCCGGCAAAGCCGACGCCGACATAGCCAAAGCCGTAGTTCACGCCGCCGTAGTAGCCGACGTGAGGGCCCCAATATCCCACATGGAACCTGTAGACCCCGCCCACGAACCCCCAGTATCCGGGCGTCCACAGCAAGCCTACGCTCGGCGGCTGCACCCAGGTTCCCGGCACCCAGTAATAGCCGCCCCCGCCCCAGGACCAGTATCCGGGCGTCCACATGTAGCCATCTTCGGGGCACGGCGGCTGCTCATAATCGGGCAAGGGAGGCGGCGCCTCGTTCGCGGTCACCTCAACATCCACTGCCGGATCGGCAGAAGCCGGTTCGGCATAGGACTGCGGCGGAGGCGGTGGTGCGGGCTGCACATACGCGGGCGGCGGCGGTGGCGGCGGCTCGCGGTACACGGTACGCACCACGCAGCCTCCCAGCAGGGTCGCCGCGGATAGGGCCACAGCGGCTCCCGCCAGCGGAAGCCTTGAATTCGATGAGTATTTGAGGATTGACATAGTCACCCGCCGTTTCGATGGTTATGCATAAGCGTACGCAAAGGTGCGCGATTACAGAACACTAACGTCACAGTTCACCGATCGGCTATCAGTGTGAAGGGAATGTAACGGAATCGGGAACGCCGTCGCAGATCTGCGACGGCGTCTATTTTCAGCACACCACGCCCGTGCGGCTAGGCGTCGATGGACCGCTTGAAGGTTTCCGGCAGAAACAACAATCCCAAGACCACGGTGATCGCCGCGACCACGATCGGGTACCACAGGCCGTAATAGATATCGCCGGTCGCGGCCACCATCGCGAACGCGGTGGTCGGCAGGAAGCCGCCGAACCAGCCATTGCCGATGTGATACGGCAGCGACATGGAGCTGTAGCGAATGCGCGCCGGAAACAATTCAACCAGCATGGCCGCAATGGGTCCGTACACCATGGTCACATACAACACCAGGATGAACAGAATGAGCACCACCATCGGCTTGTTGATGGCCGCGGGATCCGCCTTGTCCGGGTAGCCCGCGGCCGTGAGCGCGGTCTTCACCTGTTTTTGAAAGGCGGCGATGGCGGCCTTGCGGTCCGCCCCTTTGACGGCTTTGGGATCAGGCGCATCGAAGGTGCTGCTGCCGCTGCGAATCTTCGCCACGGTTCCCGCCGGTGCATCTTCGCGTCGATAGGAGACGCCGGCCTTGGCGAGAAAACTCTTGGCGATGTCGCACGAAGTCGTGTCGAAGGGGTTCTTTCCAATCGGATCGAATTGAAAGGAACATTCTTTCGGATCCGAAACCACGGTCACCGGCGATGAGGCCTGCGCCGCGGACAACGCAGGATTGGCATACCGGGTCAGCGCGCCGAACAGCGGAAAGTACGTCAGCACCGCCAGCAAGCAGCCCGCCAGGATGATCGGCTTGCGGCCGATTCTGTCGGATAGCCAGCCGAATAAAACGAAACCCGGCGTCGCCAATGCCAGCGCAATCGCTATCAAGACATTGGTGGTTACACCATCGACCTTCACGATGCGCTCGAGAAAGAACAGTGCGTAGAACTGTCCCGCGTACCACACCACCGCCTGCCCCATGACCGCGCCGAACAAGCTGATGAGCACGATTTTCAAGTTGGGCCAGCGGCCGAACGCCTCCGAGAGCGGCGCCTTCGACGTCGTTCCCTGGCTCTTCATCTTGACGAACACGGGGCTCTCCGCGAGCTTCATCCGAATCCACAACGAAATGGCGAGCAGAATGATCGAAACCCAGAAGGGTATGCGCCATCCCCAATCCTTGAAGAATTCCTCGCCGAAGCCTTGCCGAATCCCGATAACGACCAGCAACGCAGCGAACAAGCCCAGCGTTGCCGTGGTCTGAATGAAACTGGTGTACAGCCCGCGCTTGCCCGGCGGCGAATTCTCAGCGACATAGGTCGCCGCACCGCCGTATTCGCCTCCCAGGGCCAGGCCCTGCAGGAGGCGCAACGCCACGAGCGAGACCGGCGCCCACACGCCCCAGGTCGCATAACTCGGCAGGCAGCCAACGAGAAACGTCGACCCGCCCATGATTCCCATGGTGATGAGGAACGTGTGCTTGCGTCCGACCAGATCGCCCAGGCGTCCGAACACCAGTGCGCCGAACGGCCGCACCGCAAAGCCCGCGGCGAAGGCCGCCAAGGCAAAGATGAAGCCGGTTACTTCGTTGACGCCGGAGAAGAATTTGGTGCTGAAGATACCGGCGAGCAGTCCATACAAGTAGAAGTCGTACCATTCGAAGACGGTGCCCACCGATGAGGCGCCGATCACCAGCCATTTACTTTGCAGCGCCGCCGTGCTCTTCGGCAATCCTGCATCCGCGGACGTGGTTACCATGGTCTCTTCCCCTGCTTTTTTTTGAGAATCGTCGAGGCAATCTTCAGATTATGGACCGTCCAGCCTAGTGCTTGAGCGGCCCCGCCGTGATCACCGCTCGGAGTTCGGTGAGCTTGGCCTTGACGGCCTTGGCATTCTCCGGACCCATTCGTATCAGCAGTTTTTGGCCGGCGGACCGCGACTCCATGGCAGGATCGGCATAAATATACATGACGTTGGGCCGCACCAGGTCGATTGGCCCCTTCGGATCCGGTGCCTGGAGCATGTTGTCGATGACCTCAACGAGCCGATCGTTGAAGTAGCCGTTGGGGTAGCCCAAGTTCTGATAAGACTGTTGGAATAGCGGATAGTAGTGAATGTAGAGCGCACCCAACTGCTTGGCGTCGAGTTGGCTGATCACCGCCACCATCGGCTTGTAGCGCTCGAAATTGCGCTGATCGAGCGTGGCGTGCAGTTCATCCCCGTTGACGACAAACGAACCGGCCGTCGGGTTGGCGGGGCGCTTGTCCACCGCGACCTTCTGCCGCGGCAGATTGTCGACGGTCACGACGATCTTGCGGACCAGATCCTGCGGTGACAGAAAATTCTTTACCGCCTCGGCGTTGCTCAACTGCGCGAGCGCCTCGCGCAGGGGCGTATCGCTGTCGGCCAGATCAGGCAGGGCTGCCGACGGTGCATTCCCCGCAGGAGGCAGGGGATGGACGATGCCGGGCTCTTGCGCCGGGGGCTCGCTCGCCGGCGCAGTGGGTGCGGCCGGCAGCGTCGGGTTGCGGGTTTTCAAGTAGTACACGCCTCCCGCCGCAAGCACGAAAATCAACGCCGCTACGCCAACGATCGGTTTATTGATCATAAGTGGCTGTGGCCCTAGCTCGCGTTCAGCATGCGGAGCTGCAGCTCGTGGCGGCGATAGTCGATGATCAGGGTGTCGAGCAATCCGAGCGTATCCATGCCGATCAAAATCGCCGGCTCACTCGTCAGCCGCCATTGCTTGAAGATATATAGATCGCCAAATGTCACGCCCGGATCGTGAATGGTGATGGCTCCCAGTCCAATGGCCGGCGTGTCCATCAATTCACCCTTCTGTATGTCCTTGGTGGCGCCGATGATGGTATCAATTTTGGATCGCGGTTGGCCCCCCACGCGCGACAGCGCTTCCTTGAGCGCAAGATTCGCGATCGTCACCTGCCCGCCGGTGTCGATGATGGCCTTGCAACGGACCTGGCCGACAAAGGCATCCACGACCACGAGCGTGCCGCGCAATGAGTGAAAGGGAACGCTGATGAATCCGGGGGCCGAGCGCTCGTTCTTGGAATAGGCGATGTTGATTCGATCATGGCGAAAATCGATGAAAATTCGCTTTCCCAGCAGGCCTTCGGAGCCCAGCACGCCTTCCGCGCCTCCGAGTGCGTCGGGG
>Ga0210389_10002631_pt1 | contig 14118 bp, 7 predicted proteins | sample IncBWH28OmetaG_FD_160127 | JGI IMG/M metagenome (GOLD analysis project Ga0210389, IMG submission 160127) | Forest soil microbial communities from Barre Woods Harvard Forest LTER site, Petersham, Massachusetts, United States - Inc-BW-H-28-O ...
GACCCACGGCGCGGGCAACCACCTGGAAGCGGCACGGCTCATCGGCGCGGCGCATGCGATCCGCCAGCGCACCGGCGTGGCCCGCTTCCGGGTCTACGACGCCGAGCACGCTGCACTAGTGGAAGCGACCCGCAAAGCGCTGGGACGGCAATTCGACGCAGCCTGGGAGGACGGTGCGGCGCTGTCCATCGACGACGCAATCGCGTACGCCCAACGCGGCCGCGGCGAGCGTAAACGGCCGCCCAGCGGTTGGGCCTCGTTGACCCCGACCGAGCTGGACGTGGTCCGCCTCGTCAGCGAGGGGCTCGGTAACAAGGACATCGGCAACCGGCTATTCATCTCCCCGCGCACCGTGCAGACCCATCTCACCCATGTCTACGCCAAACTCGGGCTCACGTCGCGCATGCAGTTGGTTCACGAAGCAACCCGCCGCGCTTGACCTGCACATCAGCGGATCGGCTGCGTTCGCGGCGTTATCGGCATCAGAGTTGTTGCCCCATAGTGACGCGCGACACGCCGACCCGGTAAAGCGGGAGGCTTGGCAACGCTTTTATTCTCTGTGCATGGGTCGGGCCCCCTCCTTGATTCGTGGTGCTCAGCCTGCCTTGGCTGACATCAACGACTACGTCCTTGCCGATGGCACGATCGTCCTGCCCGACGGCATCACGCTGACCTCGTTTTTCGATCAGAATCGAAAAGCATTCGGCGACCGTCCGTCGTACCGATTCATCGACTACGCAAAAGACCCGAACGGGCGCGTCGATGAGCTCAGCTGGAATGAGCTGTGGTCGCGGGTCCGTGCGATCGGCGCCCGCCTGCAGCAGGTCACCACGCCGGGCGATCGGGTGGCGATCTTGGCGCCACAGGGCGTTGACTATGTGGCCGCTTTCTTCGCCACCGTCCATGCGGGCCGTATCGCGGTCCCGCTGTTCGCGCCAACGCTGTCGGGCCACGCAGCGCGGTTGGCGGCGGTGCTCGGCGATGCCCGGCCTGCCGCGGTGTTGACCACCACCGCGGCGGCCGAGTCGGTGCGAGCCTCTCTGCGGGCACATCCGGAGGCCGGACGGCCGCGACTGATCGCGGTCGACGCAATCCCGGCGACGCTCGCTTCAATGTTTACCGACCCGACGGTCGACACCGACGATGTCGCCTATCTGCAGTACACGTCCGGTTCGACGCGCATCCCGGCCGGGGTGGAGATCACCCATCGTGCCGTCTGCACCAACGTGCTGCAGATGACCCTGGGTAGTGGGCTGGACCGGGGAATCCACAGCGTGAGCTGGCTGCCGCTGTATCACGACATGGGATTGCTCATGATCATGTTTCCGGCGTTGTCCGGTGGATACCTCGTGCTGCTGGATCCCATGGCGTTCGTTCGTCGGCCGTACCGATGGATCAAAGAGCTGAATGCGGAAGCGACCTACGGCCGGACGTTTGCGGCCGCGCCGAACTTCGCCTACGAGTTGGCGGCCGAGCGGGGGCTACCCCCACAGGGCGAGACCATTGACCTGAGCAACGTCGTCGGCCTACTCAACGGCTCCGAGCCGGTGACGATGGCGGCCATCGAGAAGTTCACCAACGCGTTCGCTCCCTATGGTTTACCCGCCACGGCGATCAAACCGGCGTACGGGATGGCGGAGGCGACGCTAGGGGTAGCCACCGCCGCCCCCGAAGCAGCGGCCAGCGCTGTATTCCTCGACCGCGTTCAGTTGGCCGCCGGGCGCGCGGTGGTCGTCGAGTCGGGAACGCCGGGTGCGGTCGCCTATGTCTCCTGTGGCCAGCCGTTCCCCAACGTGTGGGCAGTGATCGCCAGCCCGGGCGGTGCCGAGGTACCTGACGGTACCGTCGGGGAAATCTGGTTGCACGGCAACAACATCGGCCGCGGGTACTTCGGACGCGAGGACGAAACACTACGCACGTTCGCCAACAAGCTGCAGTCTCGGCTTGAGTATGCCAGCCACGCCGAGGGCGTCCCGGACAACAGCTGTTGGCTGGCTACCGGCGATCTCGGGGTCTACATCGACGGCGAGCTGTACTTGACCGGGCGGATCAAGGACCTCGTCATCATCGACGGTCGTAACCACTACCCGCACGACATCGAGGCCACCGTCAGTCAGGCATCGCCCGCCATCCGGACCGGCTATGTGGCCGCGTTTTCCGTTCCCGCCGACACACTCGACTCCGCGGGCGAAACCTCCGGAGAACAGCTGGTAATCGTCGCCGAACGCGCCGCGGGTGTCGGGCACGCCGATCCGGCCCCGATCACGGCGGCCGTGCGCGCAGCGGTCTCACGCGAGCATCAGGTCCGGGTCGGCGACGTCCGGCTCGTCGCCGCCGGCGCCATTCCCCGCACCACCAGCGGCAAACTCGCACGCAACGCGTGCCGGGCCGAGTACCTCGCTGGGCGGTTCAACCGGTAGCCGAGCTATGCGATCAGCTCTCGATCAGTTCTAGGGTCCCCAGGTCACGGATGGCCTGACAGCCCCGCCGCAACATGGCAAGCACCATGTCGTCGCCACGCTCGGTGGCGGTGGCGAAGGCGAACCCGAGGGCCGAGATCAGCAGGGCCTGCAGCATCCCGAGGCGGTAATCACGCCAACATGTTTCACGGTCGTAGCCGGTAACGCCGTAGCCCAACAGCTTTCGGTAATACTCGTGAACAAGGTCTTCTTCGATCGTCAAGCGCAATTGGGAGTTCAGGCTGGTTGCAGTGAAGTAGGCGAGATCCCTTGCCGGAAGTCCCGTACCGAGCGTCTGCCAATCAACCACGCTCACCCGGCTCCGGTCACGATCGAACAGCAGGTTGTCGAGACGATAGTCGCCGTGCAACAGGGCGAACCGGCCGGGTTCGGCAAGCACCCAGGGAGTGACCAAACCCATTGCCGTAGTGAAGGTCTCGCAGTCTTCGGCGCTCATTCGGTCGCCGAGCTTTTCCAGCGTGATGTCGGCGCTCATCTTCCCCACGTCGCCAAGGCCCTTGGCGGAAGCCTCATCCGGACGGGGAAACGCGAGGCCAGGCAGATCCAGCCAGAAGGGATCGCACCAGCTGGGCCCGTGCAATCCGGCCAGCGCCGCGACCGCGAGCCGCGCCTCCTGCTCGCCGCAGCCCGCGATCTGATCCCCCTGCACCGCGGGCGCCTGATCGGCGAGCAAGAGTGCGTAATCCAAGGCGTCCTCGGTTATCTCACAGTAGAAGCACTGCGGCGTCGGCACCCGCACCCGGTCAGCCACCGTGGCGTAGAACGCGCATTCACTGCGATAGCCCACGGTGACCCGGTCGCGCACGGTGTCGTCCTGGGCCGGCAGCTTGATCACGAAAGTTCCCGGCAAACCACCCGGATCGGTTGTGTACCTGGCTGTCACCCGGTAAGTCGCCCCGGTCTGCCCGGTGCCAATGGCGACAACGTCGACCTCAGACACTTCGACGGGTGTGCGGCGTTCGCTTAGTGCCCTCGCCAGCCACTCGGGAGTCACATCGCCGGGGTACCGGGGAATCGACATCGTCGTTGCCAAGGCGCCTCCCAGCCTTCGTACGCGGACGAGCACGCCCGGATTGACTGGTCAACTGTAAGCCATACGGCATCGGCTGCGGCCCCGCCGCGGGCAATCGGGTCATACCATTTCGCCATGACTGAGTCACCGACCTACCTGATCACCGGTGCCGGCGGCGGCACCGCCGGTGTCAGCCCGCAGGTGGTGGCCCAACTTCGCGACCGCGGCGAGGCGGTTCGGGCCATGGTGCACCACGACGACTCCCGCGCCGACCCGCTGCGCGCGCTTGGCGCCGAGGTGATCGCCGGAGACCTGACCAACCCGGTCGATGTCGCGGCGGCGATGAACGGCGTCAACCGGATGTTCTTCAGCATGAGCGTGTCGCCGGATTACCTGCAAGCCACCGCCGTGGTGTGTGCGATCGCAACCGAGCTCTGCCGCTTGGAAGTGCTGGTCAACATGTCGCAAATGACGGTCTCCCAGATGACCGCGACCAGCACGGAGGAATCCAAACAACAACGGCTGCACTGGTTGGCCGAGCACGTCATCAACTGGTCGGGCATCCCGGCCGTGCACGTCCGGCCGACGGTGTTCCTGGAGAACCCGTTCTTCGCGACGCTGGCTGCCCGGTCAATCCGGGACACCGGAGAAATCTCGCTGCCGTTCGGAACCGGCCGCACCTCACCCATCGCCGCCAGCGACGTCGCCGAAGTCGTCACCGCGGTGTTGTGCGAACCCCAGGACCATCTCGGTGCGGTCTACGAATTGACCGGCCCGGCAACGCTGGACATCGACGAGATCGCCGAACAGTACAGCCAGGCCCTGGGCCGACCCGTCACCGCGGTTAGTCCGTCCTACGACCAATTTCTTCAGCAGTTGGACAAAGTGGGACTGCCCGCGCATGTGCAACAACACATCGCGACCATGGCCAAGCTGCATCGCGAGGACCGCTACAACCGCGCTACCCGTGACTTCGAAGACATCACCGGCCACCCCGCACAAACCGTGCGGCGATACGTCGAACAACACCGCGACCTGTTCAGCTGACACTCGGCCGCCCGAGTCTGGTGCCGTTGGCCCGGCCACCGGTGGGCTCCAAGTGCTCCTCAGGAAGCGGGTTCGGGCGTGCGTGTCGAAACAAAGAAACTGCGCAGCGAGTCCGCCATCCGTGCGCGTATCGGTGCGCCGGAGATGACCACGTCGACCATGCTCACCGACTGGTGGGTGTGGCCGCGGGCGCGGACATGCTCCGTGGGGACACCCGCCGCGGCGAGCGCGGCGGCGTAGGCGTCACCGTCGTCGCGTAAGGGATCGAACTCGGCCGTCACCACCATCGCCGGAGGCAATCCGGATAGATCGGCGGCGCGTAAGGGTGCGAAGCGGGGATCGCTTCGATCTGCCGTGTCGATGTAGTGGTCGTAGAACCACCGCATCAGCGGCGTCGTGAGGCCATAGCCGTCCGCGTTCTCGGTGAAGGATGCGTTTGTTGTGTCGCCGGCCGTTGCAGGCATCAACAGGACCTGGCCCAGGATGTTGGGTCCACCCAGGTCTCGCGCCAACTGGCATACCACCGCCGCGATCCCGCCGCCGGCACTCCAACCACAAACCGCGAGTTGCCCCGGTACGCCGCCGAGTGCGTCGGCGTTGTCCGCGACCCACCGCAAAGCGGCCATGCCGTCATCGATTGCCGCGGGAAATCTGTGCTCGGGCGCGTGGCGGTAATTCGCCGACATGACGACCGCGTCGCTGCGCACGCAGAGGTCCCGGCACAGCGGATCATCAGAGATAGCATCGCCCAGGACGTAGCCGCCACCATGGAAGTAGACGACGATCGGGTGCGGGCCAGCGGTCGGCGGTCGGTAGAGCCGGTAGGCCAGGTCGCCGGTGGCGCCCGGCAGCACACCGTCGACGATCTCGCCGACGTCTGGTCCCGGCGGTAGAGGCGCTATCATCTGCGCGTAGAACGCGCGGGCATCGTCCACGGGCATAGATTCAATTGGCGGCGAATTCAGCGCCGCCATCTCGTTGAGGATCATCTCGATGTCCGGTTGCAACCGGCGCACCACTCCGTCGTTGCACTGCGATCCGTCGGGACCACATAGCCGGAAGCCCAGGTAATCGCGGGCGACCACCTCGTCGCAGCTGGCGCGGTAGAAGTCGAGGCCTGCGCAGTACGGCAGAAAAACCCGTGGCTTGCCCGGCACATTGGCGCCCATATACCACGAGTCCGCGGCAGGGAAGAGGGTGATGTCGGCGCAGTCGTTGACGTGTTGCGTCCACCCGGCTTCGGCCGTCTCGGTGGGCTCGATGGCATCGAAGCCGGATCCGCTCAGGTGACCGAGGCAGTCGAGCACCCAGTCCGCGTGTTGTTCGATCGAAACGACCATGTTCGTCAGCACCGAGGGACTCCCGGGGCCGGTGATGAAAAACAAATTGGGAAAGCCCGCCGTGGTCAACCCGAGGTAGGTCTGCGGGCCGTTCGTCCATTTGTCCTTCAGCGCCACGTCGCTACGGCCCCTGATGTCGACGGCCGTTATCGCACCCGTCACGGCGTCGAAGCCGGTGGCGAAGACGATCGCGTCCAGCGCGAACGACTCGTCGGCGGTATCGATGCCCGTCTCTGTGACTTGTCGGATCGGATGTTTTCGGACGTTGACAAGGCGCACGTGCGGCAGGTTGTAGGTGGCGTAGTAGTTCGTGTCCAGGCACGGCCTTTTCGTCGCGATGGGATGGTCGGTTGGGCACAGGTCGGCCGCCGTCTGTGGATCGGCGACGATGGAACGGATCTTGTTCCGGAAGAACTCGGCGAACTCATGGTTGGCTGCGGGATTGCTCAGCACGTCGGCGAAAACGTTTATCGTGTCGAACAGTAAGCCGCCCTGCCATACGCGCTCATAGCGTTGTTGGCGTTCAGTCTCCGAGACGCTGAATGTCGGGGTGATGCTGCGCTCCATCGGAATGCCGCCGAACGACACGCTCGCCGCCGCGCGGTAGCCCGCCTCATTTGCCAGTAGGGCGAGCTTCTCGGGCGCCAACGGGCCATTGCGCGCCGGGATCGAGAAATTCGGAGTGCGCTGAAACACCACCAGCTGTCGCGCTTCCCGGGCGATGACCGGAATCGATTGAACGCCGGAGGAACCCGTGCCGATCACCGCGACCCGCTTGTCCTTGAGATCGATTGGCTCGTGCGGCCAACGGCTGGTGAAGTAGACCTCACCGGCGAACCGCTCGAGTCCAGCGACCTCGGCTTGCTTGGGCATGGACAGACAACCCGTGGCCATCACGACGAAACGAGAGGTGACCTCGTCCCCGCCGTCGGTGCTCACCTGCCATAACGAAGCATCGTCGGCCCAGCGCGCCTGCTGGACTCGCGTCGAGAAGGTGATGCGGCGCCGCAGGTCGTGCTTGTCAGCGACATGGTTCAAATACCGCAGGATCTCCGGCTGGGTGGCGTACTTCTCCGACCATTGCCAGTCCCGCTGCCAGCCGGGATCAAAGCTGAACATGTAGTCGACACTGGGGACGTCGACCCGGGCACCCGGGTACCGATTCCAGTACCACGTGCCGCCGACGTCGTCGGCGGCTTCGAACACGCGGAATCGGTATCCGGCGCGGCTCAGGCGGTAGGCAAGATACAGACCTGCAATACCTGCGCCCACTACGACGACGTCGACGTCTGGCGTCGGTCGGTCTCTCCCGGCTGTATCGGTCATCATCATCTGATCATCACCCCACGCCGGCCAGCTGTCCTGAGTAACGAGATATGAGCGTTCTCGCTATGTCGCGGTAGCGATCGCCCGGGCAACGTGGCGCGTGCTAGGGCTGGTGATGGGCATCCAATCCGCACGGCAGGCCGCGTCGGCGTATCCAGGCGTGGTGTTGCTTACCCAGCGGGGTTACCGGTTGCGCGATCCCATCCATGTCGTCATAGATCGATCGGGCATCAACGGTGGCGTGCAATGTCGCGAAAAGGGTGTACATGCCGAAGGTCAGCCGCGGGAAGAAGGCGAAATCTTCGGGCATCGACAAGCGTCGAGCAGGGTGATCGGCCGCGCGGGCACCCATCATTCCCCGGATCAACCGTCTTGGGGCGTCGTGGGTATATGTGAATGGCTGGGGCGCGAGCAGCTCATACAGAATTCCCGCCCACCACTCGTATGCCTCTTCGACAGTGAGTGTGGAGTCGCTCGCCAAGAAGCCGGTTTGGACCATCAGATCGCGCAATTCGTGCTTGTGGCCCTCGACTGCCGCACGCGCCAGCCCGACGAACTGGCGGCGCTGACGTTCGGACAGGATCTTGACGCAGCCGAAATCGACGAATCCGACTCGCCCGTCGAGGCCGAAGCGATAGTTGCCGGGATGGGGATCCGCATGAAACAGATTCGCGTGTCGGAAGGAACCCGCCATGAACCGAGAGATCACCTCTGCCCAGGTGTTCTTCAGGTCTTGGTCGGCCCGTTGCGCGCCCGCCCAGTCCAACCCGTCGAGATACGTCATGGTCAGCACCCGGTCACCGGACGCTTCATCGATGACGTCGGGTACCCGTATGAAGGGATGGCCGTGGTAGAGCTGGCTGAATGCGGTGATGTTTGCGGCCTCGTGGCGGTAGTCGATTTCCTCGGCCACGCGCGCAGCGATCTCCCGCGCTGCGGGTCGTAGATCCGGCATCGTGGCACCGGACGCCGACGACAGGAACCGCAGGATCGTGGTCAACAGTTCGTGGTTGGCCAGATCGTCGCGGATTGCTTCTGCCGCCCCGGGGTACTGGATCTTGACAGCCACCTCGCGGCCGTCGCGCAGAACCGCACGATGCACCTGCCCGATGGATGCCGCCGCCATCGGTTCGTCGCTGAAGTGGGAGAACACCTCCTCGGTCGGCCGGCCGAGATCCGCACGCACCATGTCTTTGGCGAGGTCAGAGTCCATCGGCGGCGCATCGGCCTGCAGCCTTGACAGCGCCGCCTGATACGGCGAAAACCCGCCGCCGACCGCATTCGCGTCCAACATGGAGAAGATTTGCCCAACCTTCATCAGCACGCCCTTGGAGTGACCCAGCAGCTGCGAGTACCGCTCGGCGGTCCGCTCGTGAAAGCGGTCCACGGCGCCCGCGTTGCCCGCCTTCTCCCGCAGACCCGCCACAATTCGCCCGCCTGCGGCGCGCGCGGTGAACCCGGCCAACGGCATGGTTCGGCGGATTCTCCCGCGTGGTACCCCGTGCCTCGGGGCCGGCATCGCGGACGTTCCTGGCGGGGACGCAACCTCGGCGCCGGCTGATGTGGTCATCGCCTCGGCCATTGCCATATGGCCCTCGAAGCCGAGCGATGTCGCCAAAGCGCGGTGCCGGTGCGCCAAGTCGCGGTAGCCAGCCTCGTCGCCGCAGGCCCGCGCCAACAGCGCCCGCAGCCGGAGCAGCCAGATTTCGCGGAGGATCACTCCCCCGTCGGCGGGGCCAATCGTCAATCGGTCGATCGCGCGCTGGGCTTCGTTGACGTCGCCTTCTTCTCCGCTGGCCAGCAGCATGTCGACCAGAACGCTGGTGGCCCAGGTGAAATACCCGCGCTGCCCCCTGTCGAACAAGTCGTCCACGGCTTTACGGATCAGCCGCAGGGCGCCTTCGCGGTCCCCAGCCGCAGCCCTGTCGCGTGCCGCGTAGACCTCAATGAGCGGAAGCTCAGATGCGTAAAAACGCTCGGCCAGGCACATCTCGCGGACCTGCGCGATCACCGATGCGCCCCGCTCACGCTCCGCCGGCGAATCCCGATGCACCAGCGCGATCCCCATTGTCAGGCGGGCCAGGCCGAGTGCGATGTCGTCGCTGGATCGCTCGGCGCGCTGCAACGCCTCGTCGATATTGGCCAGCGCGGCGTCGTCGGCCAGCATCACCCCCATCGGTATCGCGGAAGCGTATGTCACGCTCACGACGTAGCCATGCACCATCGGATCGTCCCCGTGTGCCACGGCGATGGCCTCGTCGAGATCGTCTCGCCATGCGGGATGGCCCTCGGCCCAGCGGGCGGTGCCGCGTATGGCCATCGCCCCGGCCACTAGGGGCCCGACGAAAGGATTGCCCCGGGCCATCTCGATCGCAGCCTGTGACCAACGCAGCGCGTCGTCCAAGTGGCCGGTTTGCAGCGTGATCGGGAGCGCCACGAACGACAGCAGGACGGTGAGCGTCGGATCGCCTATCGACTCGACCAGGGTCATGTACTCGGATGCCAGCTGCGCGGCTTCCTGCACGCGGCCACGCAACATGAGCATCGGAAGCTGGCCCGCCATGCCGAACGCCAAGGACCCCTTATCGTCGGCCGCCGCGCACAGCTCCTGCAGTTCTTCGAAGCGGGCGTCAGCATCGGGCGCATGCAGCCGGCCGGCGTTGGCGCACAACAACGCACGGGGAGCGATGCGCATCGCGGTGCGATGCCCATCGGCTGTCGGCAACCTGTCGGCGAGGTCCCGTGCCCGCTCCCAACTCTGGTCGGCGGCGGTGATATCGCGTATGGACAACCACGCCCCGGCACGCATGTGCCACCCATATGCTCCGGCGATGTCACCCGCGGCCTGCACGTGTTCGGCGATCAACGCTGCGTTCTGGTCGACAGAGGCGGGGTCCCGCGCCTCGATCACCTGCGCCAGGCGCCCGTGCAGCTGAGCTCGATCGGATTTCAGTTGCGATTCATAGGCGACCGCGCGGATCAACGGGTGGTGGAACGCGTACTCGGCGTCCGGGCTGGCGCTCACCTGATCGATCAGCCCGGCGTTGACCGGCTCATCCAGGGCTGCCTCCACCTGCAACTCGGCGAGCAGGTCGATGCCGAATCGCGACCCGATCACGGCCGCGGCGCTCACGCACCTCTTGGCCCTCGGTTCCAGGCGGTCTATGCGGGCGGCGATGGCCGCCTGCAGCGTCGCGGGCACGCTCACCTCGGCGACATCCGTGCGGCAGACATAAGCGCCGCGGTCGCCGACGAGCACGTCACGCTCTGTCAGGTCGCGAACGATCTCCTCGGCGAAGAACGGGTTACCGGAGGCGCGATCGGCGATGGTCATGCTCAGCTCATCTACCGACGAATCAGTACCCAGTAGCTCGGTGATCAGCGCCGTGGTGTCTGAATTACTCAGCGGGGCAAGGGCAATCGTCTGTGCGCCGGCCGCCCGAGTCAACGCACCCCGGTAGTCGGGGCGGTGCGTAATCACCACCACCGTGGGCGTCTGCGGTACCACTGCGAGGAAATCCGCCAGCATCGACTCGCTGATGTCGTCGACCCACTGGGCGTCTTCAATGACGAAGACCGCCGGTGTGGCACGGGCGAGCCAGGCGCCATTCACCAGCGCCGTCAGCCGCCTCCGGCGGGCGTCGGGGTCCATGTAAGGGGGCGCAACGTCGGGGTCGGCGATGCCGAGCAGGTCGTCGAGCAGCAGCAGATCCTCGGGGTCGGCGCCGGAAAACCGAGCGCGCACCTGTACGCGCGCGGCGGCGCCGTTCAGCTCACCGACCCCGGCGGCCGCTCGCAGCAGGCACGAAACGGCGTGGAATGGGATCTCGCTGGCCAAGGACTCGCAGAAGGTCCAAAAGACGTCCACACCGCGTGCAGCCGCGATCGCCGCAGCCTCGCGCACCACGCGGCTCTTGCCGATACCCGCGGCACCGACGACGCCGACGACACCACCGTGTCCACTCATTGAGCGATCGAGCAGTTCGGTAAGGGCTCCGATTTGCTGTCGGCGCCCCACCAGTTTCGCTTCAGAGCGACCCAGGGGGCCGCGGTGTGACTCCATCGCCACGAGACGGCGCGCGGGCACCGGAGCGTGGGCGCCCTTGATGCTTACCATCTCCATCTCACCGAGCACCGCAACGTCCTTGATCAGCCGGGCGGTGGACTCGCTGACCATGACGGCACCGGGCGGGGCGACGGATTCCATCCGCTGCGCCATACCGACTTGCTCACCGACGGCGGTGTACCCGAACGGTCCTGAACCTATTTCACCGGCGATCACCCGACCGGAGTTAAGTCCCACGCGCAACTGCAGATCCACACGGTCGCGGTCTTTCACCTCCGCGGCCAGCGAGACAGTCTCATCTTGAATACCCAGCGCCGCACGACAGGCACGAACGGCGTGGTCTTCCAACGCCATTGGCGCGCCGAACACTGCCATGATGCCGTCGCCGGTGAATTTGTCGACCGTGCCGCCGTAGCGCTGCACCACCGCTTTCGCACGGTCGACGAGTTCAGTCATGATTTCGCGCAGCCGCTCCGCCCCGACGGCGGAGGCGATGCCCATCGAGTGGACCACGTCGGCGAACAGGACCGTGACTTGCTTGTACTCCGCGCGGGTAGCGGGGTCGTTGACTGGTGAGCCGCAACTGTGGCAAAACCGCGCATTCTCCAGAGGCTCGGTGCCACACGTCCGGCAGGCCGTTACGGCCGTCATCCGACCCTCCGCCGATCCCGGACCCCAGCGTTTGCGGGGGGTCCTCAAAGGATAGGCGGTGGGACACTCCGCGACGGTGACGCCCACTCGAAGTTTGAGACTCCGATATCCCGTGGCCGTATCACAGATGCCACATAAACCCCATAGGCATCACAAGTTCCACGACCCGACGATCGCCACGGCGAAGTTGAGTAGCGCACTACGCAGGTGCTGCGGGTGATCGTGCGCCACGATGCTGACACCGGTAGAGGTAACGACACCGAGAGCGGGAGCCGCCACGAGGCAACACAACTGCTGCTACGAGCTCCGCGTACGGAGGTGGAGCCATGACATCGCCCGCACAACCGATCAGCACCCCACCGGGACAGCCGGCGTCACGGAAGCGAATGCGCAAGCGAGACGCGGTCGGAGTCGATAAGCGCACGGGCGAGGGTGACTCTGTCTCGGTGGCCAAGATGGGAATGATCGGCACGATCGGCGCGGCACTTGTCACCGCGGTCACGTCGATAGTCGTTGGGTTCACCCACGACAATGGTTCCGGCGGTACCAATTCTGCGGCACACACCATCAAACCGAAGCCGGAGAAGACATCCACGCTCGGTTCGTTTGACCAATTGGCGATTAACGAGTCAGGTACCGCGGTGACCATAACGGGCTCCGCCGCAAAAGACGTCGACGGCGTGGTTGTTCTGATAGGCCCACGGCAGTCGGGTGGACAGTACTGGGCCAACAGCACGAACGTCGTCAACCAGCACTGGACGCTGGTTGTCACGACCGACCCACACGTTCCGGCGCCTTACGAAATAAAGGCCTACTACAGGGAACGGGCCGGCAGTGCCACAACCCGGGGTGCTCCGTATGTCACTCCCCGGCAGACCGGAACGCCGCCGCCTCCTCCCGGGAAGCCGGTACTGCTCTGCGCGGAGCAGCATGGCGACAGCTGCTTCGACGGCCCGGGCTGGGGACCGCCGTCGATCTTCCGATCGGACCACTGACAAGCCACGGTGTCTTAGACGTCCCATTTTTCTCCGTTGTCATGGATGGCCTGCGCGCGACCAGTGCACGTGTAGGAGGCTAGGACATCCTCGTTGAAACGGCTTGCGGGCTCTGCGAAGTGCGTCCGCGGGTGACCGTTGATGTGGCCACCGCGGAACATGAAATGGACCCCTCCGCCGTCGGTTTCGACATAGTCGCCCACAAACATCCCAGCGCTCTTGGCTTTGAAGAACGGGCCGACGCTTTCCATCTCAACCCACGTTTCGGGAATCAGGCTTCCAGAGACAATCTCGATGTGGACGTCGGGCTTGGCACTCATCGGCGCTCCTTTCGGCGAGTTGGGAGACAGTCGCGACCACCGCCAGACAACCAGTGAAACCACCCTGAACTGCACCCGATACACCGGTAGTTTTAGTGCGGGCGGAGGGACTCGAACCCTCCACTGACCCCAGGTCGGGGCGTCGAAACGGCTGTGACCTGCGGGATGACATTAGGTGTAATTCCCTGTAATTCGTTGGTTTTGTGCCCAAGTGTGCCCAGAATGTGCCCACGACGCGCGCGAGGCCGTGCGGCCCGGTTAACTGTAACTGCGGCCAAATTGCGGCTACGGTGTGGCCAGCCCACAGGTGCCCAGCATGTAGACAAGCGGACGTACCGTGACGGGGGCTAGCGGGGCGGGAAGAAAAATCGGCGCAGCCCGCGTCTGAATAGTTGATCGGGCCGGCGCCGATTCCTCCCCCCGGATCCCCCGTGCGATGATCGGGCCGGCGCCGATCCTCCCCCCGGATCCCCGTGCGACCGGCCCGATCCACTTTTAAATGTGAGGTTCGGTACCACGGGCCGGGGGCGGGGACCGGATCGGCCTAGTCCGCGTCTGAATAGTTGGTCGGGCCGCCCCTGCTCTCCTCGGGGGGCGGCCTGATTCATCGTCAAGACAGGCCCGGCCGATCATCCCTTGGGTCGCGGCCCGACCGCTTTCGACGGAGCCCGCGCACAACTAGCGCGCACCGCCGCGCCCCGCGGCACGCCACGAATGCACCGCGGATGCGCGAGTACCAGTGTGCCGCTCGTTTAATCCCAACTTGTTGAATTTGGCCAGGAGGGCGTGGTCTGCAGCCATGCTCTTCTAGGCGGTGATCGGGTGTGGCTCGCTCAATCCCTGTCGCCTGCGGGCTGACTACATACTGGCTTGCCAGCCCG
>Ga0210389_10002632_pt1 | contig 14117 bp, 15 predicted proteins | sample IncBWH28OmetaG_FD_160127 | JGI IMG/M metagenome (GOLD analysis project Ga0210389, IMG submission 160127) | Forest soil microbial communities from Barre Woods Harvard Forest LTER site, Petersham, Massachusetts, United States - Inc-BW-H-28-O ...
GTAAGAATCTTGAACTCACTTGTCTTCAACTTCAGCACGACTGTGCGGGCGATCCGCGATTCTTTGCGGGAGGCCGACCAGAGCTTTTCTGCCAGGCGCCGAATCATCGCCTCGGTTTCTGCCAAGAGAACATCCTGCTCAAACGTATCCTCGACCGAGATGGATTGTGTAGGCCGGTCCGGAACGACTTCATTCTCATCGATGCCGCGGGCGAGCTCGTGCAGGCGCAGGCCGTAGCGGCCAAAATTCCCCTCTAGTGCGGACCGATCCAGCCTCCTTAAATCTCCGACCGTTTGGATTCCCAGCCTCGCCAGCTTCTCTCCTGTAACCCTGCCCACGCCGCGAAGCCGTCCAACCGGCAATGGCACAAGAAACGCATCGATCTCCTCGGGCTGGATGACAAACAGCCCATCCGGCTTGCGCCAGTCCGAGGCAAGCTTCGCCAGGAACTTGTTGGGCGCCACGCCGGCCGAGGCTGTCAGGTTCAACTCCCGGCGAATTTGCTCCCGGATCGTGCGCGCCACAAGCGTTGCGGTTGGCAGGCCGGTCTTGTTCTGCGTGACGTCAAGATAGGCTTCGTCGAGCGACAGCGGCTCGATCAGGTCAGTATGACGCTGGAAGATTTCTCGCACACCCTCGGAGACGGCACGATAGCGCGTAAAATCCGGAGCGACGAAAATCGCGGCGGGACACAAGTGTTCCGCGCGGACAGCGGGCATGGCCGATCTCACTCCGTAAGCCCTCGCCTCGTACGAAGCTGCGCGGACGACCGATCGGTTCCCTTTCCAAGCGACGACCACGGGCTTGCCGCGCAATTGCGGGTCATCGCGCTGCTCGACCGATGCGTAAAACGCGTCCATGTCGACATGGATGATTTTTCGCACGATCATTCAGCGATTCAAACTAGCCGCTTGCCATGAGACGGCGCCCGTGTTGCCTCGGAAAGCTCAGCACACCTTCGTGCCGCATTTCCATTGTCTCTGAGGGAACCACGGCCGTGCGACTCTGCGGAAGATTCCCGCCAAACATACGAGCGATGTTGAACAGCGAGCGGCTCCCGCAGACGAGGCACATGTCGTGCGGACTGTCACTGACCACGTCGCATTCCGCACACAACACCGCGTTTTGCAGCGCGATCGCGTTGAGATATCGGCCTCGTTTTGGGGCGTCATCCACTTGCGAACCATTCATCACAGAACCTCAGAAGACTTCCTTGACTATATTTAACTCGTTTCAAGCAGAATCGCTTCCACCACGATGGTGCTATCTGGACTATTTTTCTAAACCTGCAGTGGCTACGTAGACACACTGCTTCACTTAGTAGAGCTCTTCTGTTCAGTGGTGGATTGAGCACGATCGCGGCGCCCATAGAATTGCAGCTTGCCATCGACCACGTTGGCGACGTATCGGCCGTCGCTTAGGAATTGCATGACCTTCTTCCCCTCGCGTGCCAGTTGGGCCCAGCGCGAATGCGTATTCGGATTTTGCTCGAGTCCGCGCAACGTCTGTTCTTCGAACCGGAAATCGACTTCCCGCAACTTGGAGCGACTGGTGGGCCGGACAGGATATTGAATACCTCCGAGAGTGATCGTCTTACGGCCTTCAACCAGCGCCTGGCGCCACACCGATATCAATGTTTCCTCGAAGGTCGTGGTCATCGTTTTCCATTCCCTGGCGAATTGCCGAAAGCGCCGTCGATCCTCGTCATCATTCGATCGGCCCATTGCACAGCGGAGGCGATCAAGCACTCGGTTCGCGGGCTGGGACGACTCTCCCCCAGATCCTCAGGCGTCTTTAGATGCCGCGCTACCAGGATCCCGGCCACTATGGCCAGCACGCGTTTACGGCTTTCATCCATTCTATTTTCGTCTTTTGTTCGCTTCAGACTAGCACTCACTTCGACCCCGCGCAATATCTGAAACATCACACAGCGATCGCGAGAATCGCAGCTGAGGTCGCGTGGGTAGCGGACGAGGTAGAGGTGGTGGTGGTAACGCTCGACGGTGCCCGGCTGCATGATTGGGTGCCGGGTAGGCGCCTGGGGCTAAATTGTCAGAAATATGTAGCACATATCTGACAAAGCTGAAAGGTACCGTATATTTGTCAGATTTATGTTACACTGTTCTGACAAACGAGGCTCCAATGCGTGGCCTAGGACTCGATCTCAGAACCGCCATACTCGACCGAATCTCCGCCCAATCCTCAACCGGAGTTTGGACCCCCGTCGACTTTCTGGATCTTGGCTCCCGGGAGGCGGTTGACCAAGTCTTGCACCGTCTCACGGCCTCGAATGATCTCCGCCGAATCGCCCGCGGACTGTACGACAAGCCCGGGACAAATCGGCTGACCGGTAAACCCACTTATCCCGATTATCAGCACGTCGTCGACGCCCTCGCACGGCGCGACCAGGTACGGATGGTCGTCGACGGGATCACGGCGGCCAACGATCTGGGACTCACCGACGCGGTGCCGGCGCGCGCGGTCGTCCTCACGGATGCTCGACTGAAACCTATCAAGCTTGGCAACCTGACCATTCAGTTTCAGCATGCGGCGCCCAGCCGCCTGTACTGGGCGGGGCGTCCCGCCATGCGCGTTGTTCAGGCGCTCTATTGGTTGCGCGACCTGTTGCCTCGCGACCTGGATCGAATCCGCGCGCGCCTCATCTCTGTTCTGCACGATCCAGCTCACGGTGCCGCCATCCGTGATGACCTGCGGCAAGGACTTCCCGCGCTTCCGGAGTGGATTCAGTCCATCGTGCGCGATCTCCTCCGCCGGACCGATGGCGCCGGGCAACCTCAGGGCAAAGCCAAAGCGGCCAAGCCCGGAAAGAATGCCAAAGGCGAGAATGCTCGCGAGCCAAATCATCAGCAGAGTGACGATGACGGCCAGCGTGACGACGAACATGATGATCGGCAGCGTGAGGAACGTCATGAGCAGAACGCTCCCCCCAGAGGATTGCGGTGATCCCCGGATTCGCGACCGTACTGGCAGCTTCCGCGAATGATTGCCGCGATTTATTCATCGGCGCCAGTCGTAATTCTGAAGGTGGAGGCTATCGCCGAAAGAAAAACGTCGTTGGGTCCCGGCTAAAGGCAGCGAGCTGCGCGAGGAGCGGTCGCCTTCGTTGACAAAGGGATTGATACGAAGCAAGGCAGAAGTTAGAGTTGCGTTTCTTCCCCGCTTCAGACCCCAGGAACAATTACGTTCACACTTGGAGACAGCCAATGGCTCGCTATCCGGCCACCTTGCCCATCGCTGCACCGCTGGGGCTGACAGTTCGAGCGATTGCCGGCACACGCGTCATCCTCATTGCCCTCAACTGTCCGCAAGCTCAAACCAAGGACCTGATGGGATTCGCCCTTAAGCGGGCGGCCGTCAGCGGTAATGCGACGGCGGACTGGCTCAAATGCATCAAGGTCTTCAAGTCGATCCTGCCGCATCCCCAAAAGGGCGGGCAATATTCCACCTACGACAATCCTATCCAGAGTTTTCTTTGGTCGGACTACACCGCAAGTCCGAATACCGAATACGAAATCACGGTGACCGCCCGTTAAGGCAAGCCTGGCGCCCTCCGGGATGGAGACACGGTATCGTTCCGGATCCGCACCGAAAAGGCCGACGATGGAAATCACGGGATCTGGTTCAACCGCGGGTCCATTGCCAGTCAGGCATTCGCAAGTGAATTCGATAACGCGGCCATGACGGATCAGATCGCCAATGACACCACCAACAAAATGACAATCTGGCTTTCGCGCGGTCTGTTGGAGGCCTGTCTTGGCTTCGTCGATCAGACTCCTGCCGGGGACGGCCTGCGGGTCTGCACTTACGAATTCACTTACGCCCCCGTCCTCACCAGCTTGAAGAAAGCGCTTGATCGTGGGGTCGATGTACAGATCGTCTATCACAAGACGCCGGCGAACGATAAAGCCATTCAGGCGGCCGACCTGCCAGCCAAGAAGAATGGGAAGCAGGTTCTTTTCGAACGCACCCGCCCTAAGATTCCGCACAACAAATTCATCGTGCGGCTTAAAGGAAATCAAAATCCGGTTTCGGTGTGGACTGGTTCCACCAACTTCACGCCTTCCGGGTTTCTGGGTCAGACGAACGTCGGACATCTTGTAACCGACAACGTGACTCCCGCAAGATATCAGGATTTTTGGCTGGATTTGTCGCAGAACCCCACGCATGCCCCAGCCGTTACGAACGCGACCAAACTGACGCCCAACCCGCCCAACTTGATCCCGACGGAAGCGCCGACGCCAGTGTTCTCCCCGCGGGCCAATGACGACATGCTCGACTGGTACGCCGAGCGCATCGAGGACGCCAAAACCAGCGTGACCTTTACCGGCGCCTTTGGAGTGGCTCCCAAGATCCTGGCTGGACTGCGGAAGCAATCGGATGCGATGCGTTTCATCCTGCTCGAGCAACCACCGACTGCGGACGTTCGTGCAACACAGGCGGGGGACAGCGCCGACGTGCGTATCTCGTATGGGGCCGTCCTCGGTCAGAAGTACGAAGAAAGGAAAGGGGCAGGCGGCAAGAAGAAGCTCGTGCCAATTCCGAATTTCAAACTCGACGAATGGTTCTTGGAAGAGGAACTGGCGCGTCAGGATGGATCCGGGTTCGTGTTCTTCATCCACACGAAGTTCCTGTTAGTCGATCCGCTTTCTGACGATCCACTGGTGTGCACGGGATCGGCCAACTTCTCCGGCAATTCGCTCACGTCCAACGACGAGAACATGCTCCAGATCCGCGGCAATACGCGGGTGGCGGACATCTACCTCACCGAGTTCGACCGCATCTTCCGCCACTTCTATTTTCGCGATGTCGCCAACGAACTGGCTACGAACGGAGCTGACGCCAAAGGCATTTTTCTCAGCGAGAACGACGCCTGGACCGGAGATTATTTCGACCAAAAGAAGTTCAACTGCCATCGCCGCCTCATGTTCTTCGCCGACCCCCGGCAAGATTGGACGACACAGGCGGCCAAGGATCCGAATCCTTTCGTCGGCGACGCTGCCCCGAAACCGGCGCGCCGGTCAGGTGGCGGAGCCAAAGCGAGCGGGGGCAAGGGCAAGTCAAGGAAATCGAAGTCCTCGCCGAAGAAGAGGTCCGGTACGACGGCTAAAAAGACGCGCTCTTCAAAAAAACAGGGCGTTGCCCGCAAAACCGTCGCCAAGAAACGTGCGAGTAAAGCGTCGACAAAGCGGACGCCCGCCAGGAACAAGAAGAAGACGACGAAGAAGTCGTCGAGAGGCTCTCGGCGCTGAGAAGGCCGAACACCAGCCGAGCTCACGAGGACAGATATGGCTCTCACTTATGGATTTGTAAAGTGCAAGATCACTTCGAATCCGTCGCTCAAGGCAAGCCGCCACAATAACGAAACTCAATACCATCTCCACTCGACGCTTGCCGTAACCGGCGAGGACGGGTCGGCCCAGCAATGGGACAGCGCCATCAATGTTGGCACGAACGACTCGGACGATTTGCTGCAGTACAAACTTATTTTGATTTCCATGATCCGATGACCGCGACTCTGAAGGCAGCCGGTTCCGGATTCACCGATCTGACCGGGACCGATCAATTGCCGGCTTTGGATTTTCTGCGAAGCAACGTGCTGAGTGAAACCGGCCCCTGGAGAATCAGCGACATCATGGACGGCAGTAATCAGGTGGAGCCTGTGGCTTCTCTACTGCGTTTATTGCAGCAAGCGCGCTCGGCCAGTCTTGATGTCTATATTTTCGGCAGAACCTACACGGGCGGTGACCTTGGGATTCATGACGTGCATATGAATCAAGGCTCGCAGAAGTCTTTCCTTAACAATGGCGTCGACGACCATAATGACCACAACGATATCTGGCAGGATGGCGCAGTGATCATTGACACCGGGCAACCCGAGTTGGCGGCCTATTTCACTGTGTTCACCCAGCAAATGGTGCCGACAGATCTGCTGGGAAATCCCGCTTCCGGCAATCACGAGATGACCGTCTCCGACGATGGGAGTCTGTCAAGTTCCTGATCGTTCTGGCCGGCTCACTCCAAGAACTACTCGGAGCCTCCATTCGCTCTACAATTGCCCGCGATGTCTTTGTTTGATGAGATCGTCCGCAACTATAAGCCACCCCAGACTTCAGAATCAGACCATATTGCGGTAGTCGCGGAAACGCTCGCAGGAGCTAATGGCTCGGACATCGCCCGATGAGGGGCTGCGCCGCCAGCGATTTCAGACCCTAGAAGGGGGAGCTCTCGGTGCGCATCTCGGACGCTGGCAACCGTCACGAAATTCGGAAAGACCTTTCGCGCCTCGTATGCCAAGGTTGGGAAATGCAGGTGGGCAGTAACAAACCGGCGCAGCTCACCGCTCATGGCATATTTCAAGCGCAAGTTGAGAAGGAGCGCCTTCGCGGCAAACGTGTCTTCACTGTGGGGGATGGCGTGATGAACAAAATCAACTCGTCTTTGCCGGACCGCCTTGATCGCGCCCCCGTCGAGGACCAAGCCCGTTCTTAAGTCCATGGCAACTGCATTGCAATCCAGGTTGAAGGTGCGTAGCACATTTTCGATCGAACGGGGAGCACCAGTCTTCCTCAGTCCTATCGTCTCTTCCAGACGCCAAACATCCCAGTTCGGGGCCCCTGCAGCAGGTAGGAGATAGCCTCCATGGCGGTTGCGGCGGCCAAACGCTTGAAGCACCGCGTCGAAATCTCCCCGACATAGGCGGCCGATGACAATATCGAAATCGCGTGGTGTCCTGTCGCCCTCTCCCTCATACTGCGTGACAATGGCGTCGCGAAGGGCTCCCGCGACAACGTAGATCTCGGCTCCACAACGGAAGAACTCGTTTAACGCTTGTGCCCGCGGGTCGGAATGGAGGGCTATGAAAAGAGCATCCCTCACCGGATTCATCTGAAGCTGCTTCATGTGCTGGGTCAGGCTTCAGTCTACCGTAGTGCTCCCCCATAGAGAACACGTTTCGCCCAAAAAAGCTCGTTACGAAATGACGTCGGACGGCGAGGCTGTTGACGGACCTTTTTTCACCATCAAAAGCTTCTGCTGCTTTCCTCGCAGCCTCGCATACAATGTGAAGTGTTGACTGAATCGCTTCGAGCTCGGCTCAGATCTGTATAGTAGTCGGGACGGATACAAGCTTTGAGAGGCTATGAGGAACGCAAGCTTATATTTTCACTACCCGTGCTTTGATGGGCTCGTTTCCGCAGTTCTTGCCTGGGAGTTCCTCGAAAGGCATGATGGCTGGAATGTCTCTGACTTTCATCCCGTCGATTACACTCTTCGAGACAAGTGGCTTGCTAGCGATCTGAAGACGCCTTGCGCGATCGTCGACTTTCTTTACCATCCCAGCGCCACATTCTGGGCCGACCACCACCAGACCTCGATGCTCACCAAAGCCGCCGAGGAGGATTTCGAACGCCGAAAAGACAAGGCCTGCCTGCTGTTCGATCTCCGTTCGCCCTCTTGCGCAGCTCTGATTTTCCGGCAGCTCCGTCGATCCTTGGTGAATAAACCGCACTTCAAGGAGATGGTTGCATGGGCGGAAAAGATCGACTCAGCCGATTACTCGTCGGTCGAAGAGGCGATTCTGGGCGACGCCGCTGCCCTTCGGATTAGCCGGACGCTCTCGATGGAAGATGAAGGTGCAGCGGAATATGCACGGTTTTTGCTGCGACAATTACGCGATCATGACCTTAGCTACGTGGCTGACCTTGACGAGGTCAAACGTCGCGAAGTCCGGATCCGCCGCGGTATCTTGAGCGGCCTCCGGAGGGTGAAAGCAAAGCTCCGGGTAGAGTCAGGAGACGTTGCGGTGTTCGACGCGCACACAAACGGCGATCAGGTAATCAGTCGATACGCTCCTTATTATTTTGCGCCCAACGCTCGTTATTCCATTGCTGTCGTCCGCTCTCCAGAAGGCATAAGGATTACCGCCATGCGCAACCCTTGGCGAAGATTCCGCAGCATTGCCCTTGGCCGTGCCTTCGCGAGATTCGGCGGGGGGGGCCATCAAAGAGTAGGAGCCGTGCAACTCCCGGCCGCACACCGCAATCAGGTTCACAATGTGGTAGAGTCGCTGCTCGCGGAAATGCAACGTCCGGCGCGATAACGGGGCAATCGCTTGATCGACAAGTTCAATTTCTACGATATCTACGGCTACTTCCTCCCCGGGGCGGCGTTTCTGGCCGTGCTTTGGATCCCGTTTGGATTGGTACGAAATTCGTGGCCCTCCCACGATTGGAGTTCCGCTCTCATCGCTGCGGTCTTCGCATACATTGTCGGACACCTGATGCAAAGCGTGGCAACCAACGCAATTCCTTCATGGAAGGCGAAGAGTACGGACACAACGATTCGCTATCCTTCGGAAATCTATTTGGATGCTACGAATACCGAACTGCCGACACCTGCCAAGCAAAAGATTAACGAACTGATGAACGCGCAGTTCGGCATTAACCTTCGCGTCGACCAGACCGGCGATGCCACAATCGACAAGGTGCGCAACAATGCTTTCCTCCTGGCCCGCCAGATATTGATCCAAGGAAAGGCCGTCAGCTACGCGGAACAGTTCCAGGGGATGTACGCTCTCACGCGCGGCCTCGTCTCCGTTTTTGCCCTTGCCTTTGTTTACTGGCTGGGATGGGCGGCGGCGATTGTGAAAGACCGCTGGATCGTGAGCGGGGCGGTTATCGTTATGGTGGGCTCGGTTTTGATACTCATGAATATATCGGCTGTGACGGTGCGGAACATCCTCGATGCCCCTCGAAGAAAGAAGTACGAGTCGGTATATTCGCTGTTTCTACTGATCTCGTTTCTTACCATCGGCTATGCGCTTGGCGTCCGGTATGCGACGACGCGCGGCCAGAGCGCGTTGTTGGCATTCCTTGCGGCATGGGCGTTCATTGCTTCCTTGCGTGCGTATGGAGCCTACAATTTCTTCGCGGGACGGTTCGCGAGCACGGTGTGGCGGGATTACCTAGCCTACAATGTCAAAGCTGCCGGCGGCAGTTCGGCCCCGGATGAAGAGAAACATTGAATGTGCGCAGCAAACGCGGCTAAGCCGGGGAAATCAAGAGCCTATATTGGCCTTTTGATTCAATTGCTGCTGAGTCTGTGTGTACTGGCGGTTGTCGTTTGGAAGTTAGAAACCATCGCAAGAGTTCTGGTGGCAAAGCAGGAACCCGCCAAAACCTTAAAGTTCATTCCGGCAGCGGAAGGAACCTGGAGGTTCATCGTCTCCGGGGATTCGCGTAACTGTGGCGATCTCGTCATGCCGGGAATTGCTGCCCAGGCCATCGAGAGATACCAGCCTGCCTTCTACTGGCATCTAGGCGACCTCCGAGCCATCTACAAAATCGACGAAGATATGGCCGCCGCTGCTCAGAAAGCCGGTCAGTATCTGAATTGCGAGTCGTATCACAAGGGTGCGTGGCAGGACTTCATTGACCATCAGATTGTTCCTTTCGGGACAACGCGATTTTACCTAGGCATCGGCAACCATGAAGTGATTCCTCCCAAAAGCGCACCGGAGTTTAACGCCCAATTCAAAGACTGGCTGCTGACACCGCGGCTTCTCATGCAACGCCAGGATATGGCAGAGATCGCCGCAGCCAAGAACGGAGCCTGCCAGAAAATTGCCAGTCGCCCCTATTTATCCGCGACTCCTTATTATCACTGGATCCGGAGCGAGGTTGACTTCATTTACCTCGACAACTCCTCCGGTTTTTTTCCAGAGGATCAGTTGGACTGGTTTGATTGCATCCTCGAAAGAGCCCACAACAACCAAAGAATCAAGACGCTCGTGGTTGGCATGCACGAAGCCTTACCCTCGAGCCGGGCGAGCAATCACGCCATGTGCGACGACGCGATCAAAGATCCGGTGCTGAAGAAACAGAGCTGTGACAGCGGCAACCATGTTTACGACGCGCTCGTGGGGTTCAAGAAGACGAAGAACGTTTACGTGCTTGCCAGCCATTCCCACTTCTACATGAAGGGAATCTTCGATAATCAACCGACCTCGAATCGATTGGATGGATGGATTGTCGGCACAGCCGGGGCAGTCCGTTATCCGCTGCCCCAAGGTGTCGAGCCCGGTCCGGACGCGCTACCGGACCGTTACGGGTATCTGCTGGGAACGGTGCAGGATGGAAGCATTTCGTTCGAGTTCCACGAAGTCATCGAGGCGGACCTCTCTCAGAGCGTGCGTCAGCAGTATCCGCAGCCTCTGGTTTCTTGGTGCTTTGCAAAGAATTCCCAGAACCAGGATCCAGAATCCGAGGAGAGCACAAACCGGTGCAATGCCCCGGTGCCGTCGGCTCCAGCCCTCCGCGCATTGCCCAAGTGATCCGTAGTCATGACGTGAGGACGCAGGAAGTCCATCGATTTCAGAGGTCGGGTTGTAAAAGCGAGAGAGCGACATGCCGCGTCATGACCGCAGCTACAGGTCGCAAGCAATTGTTGTATTTGTTAAGCAGGTCGACCACAAATGGCTCCCTTGGAGAGTCGTTGCCAGTTCAGCTCACCTGCCGTGGCCAATTGGAAAGCATTCTCTGAAGAAATTCCCGACGGAAGCCGAAGCTGCCGAATATGGATTCACGGCGGCAAAGTGGATCGTTGATAACCCACCACCGAAATCAGGACGCGAAAAAGAGAAGTCAGGAACCAAGAAAATGAGGTAGTTCGGGCTGTTCTTACGGTCGCAGCCGCCCGCATTTCAGGGTTCCTGCTCACGATCTGCGTCAGAATCGTTGCCTGACGTGGCTTCTATGCTCGCCCGGGCTCCTTCGCCTGCATCTTGCTTCTTATACGTGCCTCTTACTGAGAGCAACTCTGCGTGGCTTGGCGGAAATACATAGTTCTGAACAAACCACAGCGCATCATAGGTGAGCCGGCGGCTGACGGCTGCGTGCCCGTGCTCTTTCACGAACTGGCAGAAGTCATCCGCATAGATGATCTTGGCTGGCAAACCAGCAGACGAAAGAGAGCGGGACTTTAGCCATCCGCAATCGATCCATTTCTGAATCTCCTCGGGTCGGGTGTGCAACGCCCGCGACAGCGAGAACTTGGTGAACCACTCCCGACCAGTTCGCCCACCGATGCCAAGACGGTGCAGCATCGAACGAACCGAACCAGGTGGCCGCCGAAGAATCTTCGCCGCCTCGTCCACCGGCATGGTAGTGATCAGGTCGAGAAGCCGTCGTTGCTCAGGTTTGGTCCATTCACGATAGGAGCGCTTTTGTGCTACGCCTGAGCGGCACAGGAAGCGCAAACAGGCTTCCCGCGGGTTCCCAGAGATCTCTACCAGCCTTGCGGCCAGCACGCTGCGGTCGGCCTGAGCGAGATGCCGGCCGGCGATCATTCGCTGTTTGTATTCCCTGGCCAGGTCTCTCGCCTGTTTCGACCACTGGAACACCCGGCGTTTGCTTACACTTTCGTCTTCCCCCATACTGCTGACTTTCGCAGGCCAGCCTTGGTCGAGTGTTTACGGCCAACTCCTCGCAAAAAGCTTTTGCGCCTTCGAAAACGCCTCCTCTCTTCAGACAGAAGGGCACGCAAAGTTGCCTCGAAATCTGTACGCAGACGACAGTGGCGAAGCTCAAATTCAGCGAGCGCGAAAGGCCAGCGTATACACGATTTCAAAGCCTTGTTGAAATATTTTTTTCTTGCAGAAAATCGTGCAAAAGAGGCTCCCAGGCCGCCGGAATTGCGGTTTTTGTGACGTTCTCGGGAGATGAACACCGCACGCGAAGGATGTCGACTGACCGAACCAAACTTGCTGCCGGGAGCGAACCCTGCAATTGCCGGGCAACTTCTCAGAAAAATCTGACTTTCAACGCAACGGATGTGCTCAGGTTGGGTTTATTGCATGAACGACGTCCGGAGTTAAAACGGGTCAGATCTAGCGCCTGCTCTGTGACCGTCACGCCACTCGTCGGCGAGCCGCACGCTCTCCCGACAAGGAGTAGGACCATGTCCGGCAGTTCCCGCAATGGATTCACATGGAAGGAGGTCGCCGACGTTTTGCGCGTCTCTCAAGTCTCCGACTCAGCGAGTTTGCGGCGCGAAATCAAAGGCCGGAAGAAACGAAGGATAGCAGCAAAACGGACGCCCGTAGCCACAAACGGTGCTCAGCGCACTTCCGAACAAGTGCAACTCCGTCGGCCTGGCGGTTCTCGCTAAGTTTAGAGCGCGTTCTTCGGCTGCCGAGGACCGCGACACTTGGTGCCTGTGTTCCGAGTCGGGGTGATACGCGGCAACCGCCCATGGGGCCGTACAAAAATTGGATCTCTCGACGTTTGCGAAGCGCGCACCTCAACGTTTGCGGCGAACGCGATTTTGACGGGTCACGGAGCGGAGGGCCGATGCACGACGGGAGGGAGGCCTTCCTATCTGCTCGATGGCTGCTTGAAGATACCGCCTCACAAACGGACGGTCCAATTCGTTCTCCTTGCGGATCGTGATATGGCGAATCAATTTGCCCGTACCCTGCAGAACTCCATTAGGGTCGTGCAGCAGTGCGCCACGGTTGAAGCCGAGGTTCACGTGACTGCTATAAGTCACGATGTGGCAAAAGCCGTCTTTAAGCGGTTTGCCGGTGAACGAGAATCCGATTGTGACAGCATAACCTTTGACGATGGATTCGATCGCGTCGGGCGCCTCCTCGAGAACAACCTCGCGCAGGGCCAATGCCAGGTTTGAAATGTGTGGATCGTAGGCGGCGAGATAGCTGAGCAGTTGGCGATCTGGCAATCGAGTCATTATCTTGGGAGGCTAGCACAACCCTCTGGCCTCACCGGCGTCTCGCGATGTCAACGTGCCCGAACAACAGGTCTCCGCTTTTCGACGCGTTTATTGCCCAAGAAAATGTCACAATGCGAGCGTCGAGATAAGCCCCATTTCCGGAGGATGTGGTTTTCACTGGCTGCAATCGGATGCTTGCATCTGGTTGCTCTGAATGCGCCGGGAATGTCAAGGGCCTTTGCCCAATCGGTTCCTGCAGACGCAGCCGCCTGTTGGCCGACGGGGACACTCACTTTTGCCGCCGGAAATCGCGAGGCCGTGTTAGAGCGTTCTGCGGATTTTCTCATCGCTGCAGAGGATTTGCCGACGCACCCGTATTGGCCAAAGGGCGATTCTGGGATAACGATTGGCGTTGGATGGGACCTTGGTCAGCATAGTGAATCCGAATTCCTGAACGCGTGGGCGGCCCTTGATCTCGCTACTCTGCGTCAGCTGAAAGAAGCGATACGCAAGAGAGGCCACGCGGCCGAGGTGCTGGTTCCTCAACTGAAAGCGATCACGGTACCTCGCAACATCTCACTCTCGGTCTTTCGGCGTTCTTTGGACGCCTTACCATCCGATGACGTTGCAACTATTTCCTGGCATCGAATCGTTATCTACGGACGTGCAAGTGGCCCTTTTGTCGCTTGTGTTTAACCGGGGAGTGTTGCTCGGTCGTGATCCCGAGTGGAGCAAGGCGAAAGCGCTGGACCGAAGATGGGAGATCCGGCGCGTACAGGATGACGTTAAGCGGCGCGACGTGTTTGCCATTTACATCCGTCTCGGGACGATGAAGAGACTTTGGGAGAAATCGGGCCAACGAGGATTGCTCTACCGTCGTCGTGACGAACAACACCTCATTCGGCCCGATGTCGATCAGGAGTTGATGTCGGAGGAGAACCGCGACAAACTCAAGGCGGCTGGTCTTCCTCCATGTTCGAAATGACTTCCCTGAAGCCGACTTATCGTTACTAATCGGCGGTCTTTGTCAACGCAACTTCCGATTTGCTGACCAACAGGCCAGCATGGGAAGGAAAGCCACCCGGCCTGGATCAATCGTGGCTTCAGTCGCGAACGAATCGATCAATCAGCACTTCAAGTCTCCTGCGGAGAACTTTTGTTGCTGGTAGATCCCGAGTGAGCCCGTCTACAGCGAGCATGAAGACCTTCGAGACCTCTTCACTACCAAGGACCGACTGCGTGTACTTGAGCTGCATCTTTCTGCGGCTTTCGTTAATGTCAGGCGTGATCCGACCGCATGTCTCATAGAATTCCGCGCCCATCGGAGCATCCACGATTAGCTCCTTCCACGGGTCAAGCAGTAAAGCTTC
>Ga0210389_10002633_pt1 | contig 14110 bp, 16 predicted proteins | sample IncBWH28OmetaG_FD_160127 | JGI IMG/M metagenome (GOLD analysis project Ga0210389, IMG submission 160127) | Forest soil microbial communities from Barre Woods Harvard Forest LTER site, Petersham, Massachusetts, United States - Inc-BW-H-28-O ...
CACCAGCTCTGACCCGAACTGTTCCCGGGCGGGCACGATCACCGTGACGATCCTTGCGGGCCCGCTCAACTACGTAGGCGTGAACCCGAAGGTGGCATGCAAGGCACCACAGCCGAGCAAGTGACCATAAGGCGCCCCTCCTCCCGGACTGCGCACGACCTCGTGCGTGGCTGCTCCCCAGCGATCCCGGCCTGCCGGTGCCCCCGCCCGTCAAGACGGCTAGGACGTCACCGATAGCGGATTTCCGGCCCACGGTATCTGACAGCGCGCCCGGATCCTGGTAACGGTTGCGGATGATCCGCCGGTGACTGGACGTCAACCAGCACCAGCTCACTGCAGACATGCAGCAGCGTCGTCAGAGGCTCCACGCGCTGCTCATACCGGGCGTGCAGCACCGGTACCGGGGGGGCAGGACGGCCCTCGGCCATAATCACTCCCTAGCGCTTCCGCTGTCCTGACATCACTTGCGTATCAGCACAGTTATTGTCGCTGCGGCTGCCGCTCACCTAATCCCGCGGATGCCCCTGAAACCGACCTCGCCCTGCGCGGCCACTGAAGAGGCACCGGCCAGGACCGGGGGACGGCAGTTTTGACGGGTCGACGCCGAGCTCGGGAACTCACATCTGGCAGCGGTGGATTCGCACCCCCAGACCCGCGGATTTTGGGCGCCCGAAGTACCGTTGAATTTCCCTTGCCTGGGATAGGCGTGTAGTATGGAGAATGTTGCTCCGGTCCCTGGCAGGTCCATTCGCGAAACTCGCGACGGCATGGCAGGTTCCGGACTTTTTTATGCCCTGGACAGTGCGTGCAAGAAACAGCAGCCAGTTTTCCGCTGGCCATCGGGGCCGGGTGTGGCATCATCGCCGGGATCGTTCCCGGTCACGCTGTCACTCGCTCATGAGCACGCTGATCAGGCCAGCCGACTACTTTCCCTGTGCCGCCGGTAGGCCATGGCACGGCAGCTAACGGGCGCTGAACGCGCCGGGGCCAGGCAACTCGCCCCGATAAATGAATAGAGGCGCATCATGGAAGTCCTGGTTATCGTCCTGGTCGTCGTGGTGGTGCTGGCCCTGGTGGGGCTGGCGATGGCCGCGAAGATCGTCAAGCAGTACGAGCAGGGGGTGCTGTTCCGGCTGGGCCGGGTGCAGGGGCCGCGGGCGCCGGGGTTCCGGCTGATCATCCCGTTCGCCGACGTGATGCGCCGGGTGTCGCTGCGGATCGTGACGATGCCGATCCAGTCCCAGGGCATCATCACCCGGGACAACGTCAGCGTCGACGTCTCTGCCGTGGCGTACTACCGGGTCACCGACGCGGTCAAGTCAGTAGTCGCCATCGAGGACGTGAACTCGGCGATCGACCAGATCGCCCAGACCACCCTGCGCAAGGTCGTCGGCCAGCACACCCTGGAACAGACCCTGTCCGAGACCGACAAGATCAACCTGGACATCCGCAAGATCCTCGACGTCGCCACCGTCGCCTGGGGCGTGGAAGTCACCCTGGTCGAGCTGAAGGACATCCAGCTCCCCGACTCCATGAAGCGCGCCATGGCCAGGCAGGCCGAGGCCGAGCGGGAGAAGCGGGCGAAGATCATCAACGCCGAGGGCGAGTCCCTGGCCGCCGCCGCGCTGGGCGATGCGTCCGACACGATGATGGCGCACCCGCTGGCGCTGCAGCTGCGCAACCTGCAGAGCCTGGTCGAGATCGGCGTCGACAAGAACACCACCGTGGTGTTCCCCGCCCCGCTGATGACCACCATCGCCGAGCTCGGCTCCTTCCTCGCCCGCGAGCAAGCCGCCGCCACCCCCGCGCCACCGCCTGGCGGCAGTACGCCCAGTCCCGTCACAGCCGCCAACGGAACCGCCCCGAGCCCAGCCACCGCCAGCTAGCCACCCGGCGCACAGCCTCAGGCAAGCACGAGCGGTCCCTCATCCAGGGCACGCGGGCCCCGTCCCGCTTCCCGGAACCTGTCCTCACCAAGGAGAACGTCATGAGACGCAGAACCTTCGACATCCTGATGGCCACCGCCGGCCTGTTCCTCGCGGTCACCCTGATCGCCGCCGGCGGCCTGCTGACCTGGGCCCACACCTTCATCGGCAACGAAGTCCGCACCCAGCTCGCCGCCCAGCAGATCTACTTCCCCGCCGCAGGCAGCCCAGCCATCGCCGCCCCCCAATTCGCCGCCATGCGCCCCTACGCCGGCCAGCAGCTGACCACCGGCGCCCAGGCCGAGGTCTACGCCGACCACTTCATCGCCAACCACCTCACGGTCATCGGCGGCGGCAAGACCTACGCCCAGCTGTCCGCCGAGGCAACCGCCCAGCCAGGCAACGCCGCGCTAGCCACCCAGGCCAACACCGTGTTCAAGGGCGAGACCCTGCGCGGCCTGCTGCTGAACGCCTACGCCTTCGGCACCATGGGCACCATCGCCGGAATCGCCGCGATCGCCGCGTTCATCGCCGCCGCCGTCATGCTCATCCTCAGCGGCCTCGGCCTCATGCACGCCCGACGCACCTCCCCCGACACCAACATCCTCAGCAGCCACACCACCCACGCACCGGACCCGGGGACCGCACCAGTGCAAGCCACCCGCAGCAGCGGCAACGGCCTCGCCGCCACCGTACCCGGCGGCTCACCCAGCCAGCCCGCCTAACCACTCCTGAACTTCCCGCCAGGCCGCCTGATGCGGCCGGCAGGGGCATCGCCGTCGCCGTGACGGTGCCCTAATCGCCACCGGCAACGCCGCGTTCTGGTGAAGCTCGCAACGCTCGTGAACCGCCGCGCACTTAGCCCCGCCCCACGGTTAGCCCCGCCCCACGGCGGGGTTAACCGTCACGTCGCGGCCGTCCTGACCACGACACGTGACAACCGCCAGCACACACGTGACAACCGCCAGCACACACATGTGCACTGTCACCCGCTTGTGGCGACGGGCGCCTGGGCGGGGCGCCGTCGTCAGCTGCGCGCGGCGATGTCAAAACGGCTCGGCTGGCTCACAACCACCAGTCAACTGCTCGGCTCGTGATCGGTTTGCGCGCTCGTGAGCGGCGCGATCTTGGCGCTACTCGGGATGGCCGGGCACGCGGTCGGCGGGCGGAGACACTACTTCTGACGCAAGCTGACAACCGACGCGCGACGAGCCTGGCCGCTCGCCCTGGTGTTATGAGGGAGAACTGGCATCCTGGATGACGCGCTCCCCTCCCAGGGGACAGGCCCGGCAGCGACACCGCCGAGGGCCGCCCGGCGACGCATGGAACGTGACCCTGCTGGTCACCCCGGCCATCGTCGGCCTGCTCGCGGTGCTTGCCGTCTCCTGCTGCCAGGCCAACGCGGTACACCCGCTGGCGGTGAGGTGCTGGCTGCGGCCGGCTGGGTGGGCTGCCTGGCGCGGCGGGGGAACGGCCGGGCACGACAGTGACGGGTACCGGGAGTAGCATCGTCTCATCCGGTGAGTTCTTGCCGCTGGGTCAGGACCCCGCCTTGCTGCTGAAGCAGAAAAGGCGGTCCCCATGTGCGGCGTGGATCTGTGTACCCGCGACGGTGACGGTCACGTTGTCGTCGTCTTGTGCGGGGAGCTCGACATGGCAGCCGCGGCAGGCGTCACGGCTGCGCTCGCGGCGGCCGCGGCCAGCGGGTCCCTGGTCATCGTTGACCTGGCAGGCCTGCGGTTCATCGATGCCAGCGGAGTGGCAGCGCTGGTACGCGGGCGCAAGCAGGCCCGGGATGCCGGGGGCGACCTGCTGCTAGCCGCGCCGCGCCAACAGGTGCTGCGGGTCCTTGCCCTCACCCGGCTGATCGGAGTCTTCCCCGTCCACGCTAGCGCGGTGGAGGCGGCCAGGAGCGCCGGACAATCCCGCCGGGACGAGGCCTGGGAGCGGGGCCGCGAGGAAGCGGCGGCCGTCTCCGTGTTTCAGGTGCCGGTTAATGGCCGGCACCCCGCTGATATGTCTTACGGCCCGACAGAGGGGACACCGGGTGTGCCGGGCGCTATCGCGCTGAACGCCGGGTAGCTGCCGCAGCGCCTGATCGCCCCGGCCAACGGTTTCAGTCACGCCGTTACGCCGGCCGTCGGGACGGCGGCGCGGCCCGGCACCGGCGGCCGCGACCAGATGCGCGTCCAGAAGGCGCAGGCCCGGGACTGCGGAGGCGTAATCCGAAGGCGCAACAGGCGGCTTCGATCCAATAGTGAGGAGAACAGATGGCAACCGTAACACCTGATCAGCAGGGATCCGGCAGAGACCCGCTGCGGCACTACCTGCACTACCGGCACGGCAAGCCGGGCAGGCCGCCGCATGGCGGGCAGAGCAGCTTCATGGAGCGGGTCTCGGAGGCCGTGGCGAGCGGAATGGGGACCGTCGCGTTCCTCATCGCCAGCTCCGCGGTGATTCTCGCCTGGATGCTCCTGAACCACGTGCTCACCTTCGTGAGCGACTCCTGGACGGGCCTGCTCGACGGGAAGGGCTTCGATCCCGCGCCGTTCATCTTGCTGAACCTCATCTTCTCCGCAGTGGCGTTCTACACCGGCGCGCTGGTCATCATCGCCCAGAAGGCGCAAACCAGGACGGACCACGCGAACGAGATGGCGGCGGCGAAGCACCGGGAGGAACTCGCCCAGGACCAGGCCGACTTGCTGCAGAAGAACACCGACCTTACCGAGCAGATCCACGCCCTGGCCGAGAAGATGACCACCCTGACCGAGCAAGTCCACGCGGCCACCTGCGGGCGCCCATCCATCACCTGACGATCGGCGCGGCGGATCCTGAAGCGGCCGCAGATACCGCCCGGGCCGCAGCGCAACCGCACGACCTGGCGGCGGTTCCTCCCCAGCCAGGCCACGATCATGATGGCGTGCGACTTTTTCATGTGGGCTGCGCGGTTACCTGATTCCGGTTCCTGGTCCGTGACAGGGCCGGCCGGCGACATCACTACCGCCCCGGTTGCCGACCTGGCGATGGCGCGGATACGACGCCACGAAGTCCTCGGCGGGTTTGATCCACGAGTACGAACGGGCGGCGGACGGGTTGCTGCCCGCGACCGATCACCAGAAACGTCACGGCGGCGCTGGCTGATCGCGGTGACGGGCAGACGGCCGCGGCCTGCCTTATCCTCAACGGCGGGCGAGGCGGCGGCCGCTCTGGGTGGCGGGGGGCGTGTAGTTCAGCTCGAAGTGATGATAAAGGGCGGACTCGTCGGCCTGGGAGAGCTCATCGCCGTGCATCTCGATATCGGGCGCAGTACGGACTTGCTCCCTGGTTACCGGCACCTGCAGATCGTCAGGACCGACCTGGATCGCGCCGAGCGGCACGAAGGTCAGGTGGCGCCTGATGAGCCCCTCCTTGACCGTCGCGAACTGAGGCTCGTCGGTCTCGACATCCACGTAGACGTCCTGGAGCTTCCCGATCTTCTCCCCGTCGCGGTCGAGGAGCATCTTGCCGTGCCATTCAGCGACGCTCCACTGCGCCTGTTCGTTGTCCATCTCGGCCTCCTCGTTTTCTTCCATGCCTAGCCAGGCCTACCGGTGCCTGCCGGTGACCGGCTCGCTGCCCGGGTACCCGCCTGGGGATGCCCCGCGGGGCGCCGTCCGCTGGCGAGGAGCGGCGAGCGATGCGCCACGGATGCCATCGTTGACGTACCGGAGGGCTTCCGCGATGCGCGGCCAGGCCGCGTCGCGGGACGACTCCATGACGGGCCGCAGGCGGAGCCCGGCACGGGACAAGCTGGTGATGAGCGGGCCGCGCCGTACCTGCTCGCCCGCGGCCGAGGGACGGGCAGGGCGTTCGGGCCGGGCCCTGGCTACGTCCCGGACGACGGTGAGGGTGAACTGGCCCGCCGGGGTCTGTACGGGGATGCGGCGGACCTCCACCGGGAACGAGACCCCGTCTTTGCGCGCCCCGGCCAGCCGTGCCCCTGTTCCGGCTGGCCGGGGCGGGGGAACGGCCGCCTGCGCGAAGGCGGTCCCGTGGCCAGGCGCCTCCCCGGGGCTGGCCGGGATGAGGGAGTCGATCCGGCGCCCCGCCAGTTCCTCGTGCCCGTAGCCGAACATCTCCTCCAGCCGCCTGCTGGCCAGCACCAGTGCCCCGTCGCCGTCCGCCAGTGCCACCCCGTCATCCAGGACGTCCAGCAGTCCGCGCAGCACTGCCCGGGTGATGACCGGGCTGTCGAGCCAGTCCGGCGGCCCCGGCACGGCGGTGGCGGCCGGGGCCGGCACCGCGGCGGCCATGGCTGCCTCTAGCGACGGGTAGATGGAGATCAGGTGGTCGAGCCCGCTGAGGCTGAGCGCGCGCCGGACGATCCGGCTGGTGACCGCCAATCGCAGCTCCGTGCCGCTGGCAACGGCACGCTGTCGGGCACGCAGCAGGGCATCGGCGCCCGTGTAGTCACACGAGACCGTCGCGGTCATGTCTACGACCAGCGCGTCGGCACCGCGGTTGATGATCGACAGCAGCGCCTCGCTGGCCTGGCCCGCGTTCGGCAGGCCGAGATGCTCCGGCAGCACCACGAGGGCCCGCCGTCCTGCCCACCGCACCTGGAAGCTGTCCTCAGGCATCGCGACAGCCCGGTACGCACGGAAGATCGCGGACACCGGAACTGCCGCAGCGGTGCTGACCGTCTGCTGCCCGGTCCATCGCCTCGTCACCTGGGACCCAATCCGGCCATAACAGGCCGTGCCGCCGAGGTCCGGGACGACGCGGTAAACGTTGCAGCCCAGCCCTGGCCGGGCGCGGGATGCATACAGATGATTCTCAGGCCAGCATATGCCCTTGTCCCGGCCATGGACAGCACCCGGCTAGCTCTGCCATCGCGACGACGAGCTCCCGCGTCGAGGCAGAAGCGCGGCCCTGTTCCGGTGTGGCCTGAGCCAGGATGCCTCAGGCCGGACATGGCCCGCCAGCGGGGCGTAGTGTTCGGGGCAGGAGCTGGGGAACTGGCCGCTGGGCCCGGGCCGTGCCTTGCTGCTGAGGAGGAAGGCGGGTCCAGGGTGAGCGCTGGTTTGAGTACCTGCGAGCGCATCGGCCATGTCGTGGCCGCGGTGCGCGGGGAGCAGGGGTCGTGGGGCCGGGAGCCTGGCGGCCCTGGCCGCGCGGCAGCGCAATGGCGCGGGTGCCGGGTCATGCGGCGCGGGTGGCGGCGCGGGTGACGGCTAGCCGGCAGGGCAGGATCTGGGGGCTGGTCGCGGAGCAGGCGGCCGCGCGGGGCGGGCGGGTGTCGGCCGGGGACGTGTGCGCGGCGGTCGTGCCAGGGGTCCAGGTCACCGGCGCCTGGCTGAGCGCCGCGCGGATCGCGGAGGCGGGTCACCTGATGCGGGTGACCGACGAGGTCAGCGGGCGGCTCGCCGAGCTGGAGCTGACCCTGGGAGAAGGGCCGTCGCTGGACGCGTCCGCCTCCGGCGGCCCGGCGCTGGCCTCGGACCTGGCTGACGGTGAGTCTGGGTCTCGCTGGCCGGCGTTCGCCCCGGCGGCGTGCGCGGCCGGGGCGGCGGCGGTCTTCGCGCTCCCGCTGGCGGTCGGGGCGATCCGGGCCGGGGTGCTGGGCCTGTACAGGGACCTGCCCGGCCCGCTGAGCGACTTCCAGCTGGGGGACGCGCTGGTCTTCGCCGATACCGCGACCCTGCTGTTGCTCGACGCCCAGGACCGGGCCGCGGGCACCCCCGGGCCGGGGGCCGGCCCGGGCGGCCAGCCCGCGGGCCTGGCCTCGCACCGTGCGGAGATCGACCAGGCCACCGGGATGCTCACCGAGCAGCTTGGCGTCAGCATCACCGATGCGTTCGCGCGGCTGCGGGCCTATGCTTACGTCAACGACCTACGGCTGCGCGACGTCGCCCGCGATATCGTCGCGCGCCGCCTGAGGCTGCCTCTTGATCCTGGCCTATCCCTCGATGATGAGGCATGAGGGTGCTGTCTGGCACACTGCCGCGGGCCCGTGCGGGGGGCTTGCTGAATTCGTGGAGAGGGTGAGCGGATGGACGGGCAACTGCTGTCAGAGACGTTCGTCGAGCTGACCGACACGATGGTCGCCGATTTCGACGTCATCGACTTCCTGCACGTGCTGACCAGCCGCAGCGCCGAACTGCTGGACGTTTCCGCCGCCGGGCTGCTGCTGGCCGATCCCCGCGGAGACGACCCCCGTGGAGGGTTGCGCGTGGTCGCCGCTTCCAGCGAGGCCGCCCGGCTGCTGGAGCTGTTCCAGCTGCAAAGCGACCAGGGACCCTGCCTGGACTGCTTCCGGTCCGGCCAGCCCGTGACAGCCACCGACCTGAGCGCTGACCAGCGCTGGCCCCGGTTCGCCGCCGCCGCCGGCCAGGCCGGCTTCACCGCCGTGCAGGCCCTGCCGATGCGGCTGCGTGAGCAGGTCATCGGCGCGCTCAACCTCTTCCGCGCCACCGCCGGCCCCTTCGACGCCGAGGCCGTCCGCGTCGGCCAGGCGCTGGCCGACGTGGCCACCATCGGCCTCCTGCACGAGCGCAGCATGCGCCGCAGCGACACCCTTAACGAGCAGCTGCAGACCGCGCTGAACAGCCGGGTCGTCATCGAGCAGGCCAAGGGCAAGCTCGCCGAGCGCCTCGGCATCGACATGAACCAGGCATTCACCATCCTGCGCGACCAGGCCCGCAACAGCAACCAGCGCCTGTCCGACCTCGCCCGCGCCTTCGTCAACGGCACCCAGGCCATCCCCGGACCCGCCACCAGCACGCGCCGCCAACGCCAGCCCAGTGCCCCCACCCCCCACCCCGGACCGCCCGCCCGCGCGTGACGGCTGACAGCCGGCCGTTCCCGCCAGCGGGGCCGTCCGGCCGCGCTGATCGTGGTGCTGAGCGCACTGGTGCTCACTTTGCTGGCTCCCGGCACCTGGCGCACCGGCCGCTGCGGGGCTGCCAGCGGCAGGTCACCGCCACTTCGCCGGGTCCATCGCAGTACTTCCAGCAGTACTGGCAGGGCGCCGCCGCCGGTGCCGTCCAGGCCCGCCATGTCCACGATGACCGATGGCCGGCATGCCCGCCACGGCCGCGATCAGATGCGACGCGACGCCCGGGCTGCCGGCCAGGTTCAGCTCCCCGCGCAGGGCGACGCCCGCCCAGCCGTCGACGTCGCGGATACTGAGGTCCACGTCAAGCGTGGGCTTGCTGCGTTATCTGGCGGCGAGGTTCACGTTTGACGGGAGAAGTCGGCGAGGCGGGTCCCGAACGCGCGGTAATGCTGGACGGCGGTGCGCAGTTCCTCGGTTCCCGCGCCTTCGCCATGCCAGGCGGCGAGCAGCGAATCTTGCTGCTCCCTGACGGACGCGACGAGCGCTTGGATGCTGTCGTCGACGAGGCCGGCCGCCATTTCGGCGGAGGCGCGCGGATCATCGACGAACATCGCCTGGATCTCGTGCCAGCGCGTGCTCATGGTTGGGGTGGCGCTGACGGCAGGGGATTCAGGAATGGGCTCGGGCTCCGCGTCGGGGAGTGTGAGGGGCATGGATCGCTCAGCGTCATCCCGGCCGGCGACCTCCTGCTCCTCCGGCGGGCTGCCCGCGGCGGTAGCGCCCGGGTGCCAGGCCTCGTCAGAGGCTGGCTGAGGGTTGCCTGTCCACAGCGGCCCGGCAGGATCCGGAACGTGCTCACGCATGTCCTCGTCGTCCTCGGCAGCCATCTGGTGATCTACTGCCATCTCGCGTGGTGAGGTCATGTCGCCATCTCCTTCGGGTCAGATTCGGTGAATTGCTCGCTCGTGCCTGCGGCGTCGGCTGTTGATCCTTCATCTGCGGGCTCGCCGAGGAGGTCACCGAACAGGGCACGGTAGCCGATCATGGCTTGCCGAAGGTCCTCGGTGGAGGCCGTGCCCGCGGCGGCGCTGCGGCTGATCTCCTCGGCCGCCCGGTAGCGGTCAAGAGCGCCCGAATGCCCGACGGACAGGTCGGCAAGAACCTGGTCGTCATGTTCCACCGGGTAACCGCGTTCGGTCATCACGGCGGCAACGAGCAACTGCGCCCCGGAGACAGCGTCCGTCGGCGCGTCGACGAACTGCTCCTGGATACTCGCCCACTGCCCCGCGTAGCCTGCCCGCGCTGGATCGGTGAGCGGCTGGATGTCAAGATCCCGGACCCGGCGCTCGCGCCCGGTCAGCTCGGCTTCCGCCTGACGCCTGCTGTCGCGCTCGCCAACCAGCCGGCCGTATTCCGGGCCGAAGCGCTGCCGGAGCCGGCGGCGGCGCAACACTGTCACGCCGAACATCACTGCCCCGATCACGATGACGGCCACCACGATGCCCGCGATGATCCCGGTTGACATTGAAATTACCTGCTTCCTCGTTAGTAACCGCGGTCTGTGTGGCCCCGCCCGGCGCGGTCCTCATCCCGATCCGGCCAGGGCGGGACCGGGGACCACAGCGTGCGGTTCGTCCCCCCGGAGCGGCTTGCCGCCGCGGCACCGGCTATTGGCAGTGGTCCAGGGGATGCTTGCGGCAGCTGCCCGGAGGCCGGGAGGCGCCCGGCCCCGCGCCCCAGCCCGCCGGCCATCCTGGCTAGCCCGGACATGACCGCTGCGGCGAGGACGAGCTCGAAGAAGAAAAGCCGGCTGGGAAATGAGCTCCGTAGTCGCGAGTGGTGATGCCAGATACGGCAAGCCCGCCGACGGCGACCAGGACCAGCAGCCCAGGGACGATCATGGTGCTGACCTCCGGGACCCGGGTCCTGCGGTGACCTCAAGGCGGCTGGTCGTCCTGGTAGACGCGGCGCTGCGCATCCATAACCGGCCGCCGCCCCGGCTGGTCACAGCGTGGTAGGCCACCAGCAGGATCGCCGCGCCGGCGATGGCAGTGAGCCAGGTGGACAGGTTGAAGAACCCGTGCAGGGTGACCACGTGGAACAATTTCGTGGCCAGCCAGCCGCCCAGCAGCGCGCCGCAGATGCCGATCACGCAGGTAATGACAAGGCCCTGTGATCTCCTGCCGGGGATCAGCATATTGGCGAGCAAGCCCGCACCCAGCCCGAGAACGATCCACGCGATGATGCCCATAACCGGACTCCTGTACTGCGGAGAAGCTAATGGCCGGTTTGGTGCCGGATCGTGGCCGGGGGGACTGGCCCCGCCGTGGCTTCGCGATACCTTGCCGTCTTACTTGTCAGGTTCCAGTTAAGCGAGCAATCCCGGCGGCGGAAAGAACCGGAAACCGCAAATATCATCACCCAGGACGATGACCATGCCTCCGCGCGGCCCTTTATCGTTGCTCCTGCCGGAAACCTCATCCATGCTGTTTGGAGTCGTTGTGCAGGGGGGGCCGATCGTGTGCGCCACAGCGGGCCGGCGGGGCGCTCGTGCGACGGGGAACGGTGCGGCATGGTGATGGACCGTGCTGCGACTGGCCTGCCCCAGTGTGGCGAACGTATTCGCGCCGCCGCGGCTGCTGCCGGTGACCAGCGGGGACAAGGACGCGGAGATCCTCGCGGTGCACCACCAGTTCCTGGTCCTGCAGCGGGAGCCCGGTGGAGGCAGGGTGCGGTTCACCCCGGGCGACCGGGCGTTGCTGGCGGCGCTCCCCGGCCGAGGCCCTGCTGGCCTGCGGCCTCTTCGAGACGGTCATCCTGTCCGGGCCCGGCTGCACGTGCTCGCGGTGGACCGGGCGCGCCAGCCGCAGAATTAAGGATCCTGGGTGCCACTGCCCACCCGGTGGCGTCCTGGCTAGCGCGGCTGACAGGAACCTCGGTGACTGTGCCAGGGCACGCCGGGCGGACAGCCTCAGGCTGAGTGTGAGCAACGCCCTCGTGGCCATTGCCAGCCCGGCGAGGGTCACTACTGCCGGTGGCATCCGCCGCTGCCACCGCCACGGCTGGGCCGTGATCCGTTCGGTCACGGGCATCGCCTCGTGGCCGGCGGCGCGTCATCCGCGCGGGCCGCGATCACCGGCTTGTGAGGTCCTCAAGCCGCGAGGATCGCCACCGCGATCGCGAGGTCGTGCCCGGAACCTTGCTTGGGCAGGCTGGCCGGCGACAGGCCGACGGTGATCTTCCGGACGGGCCAGCCCAGGTGACTGTTAACCATGGCGGCGCGGACCCGGTCCCGGGTCTCCCTCACCCTGCTGTCGGGCAGCCCGACCAGGATCGTGGCGGGCAGTCCACCGCCGACATGGGCCTCAAGCCCGGTGGCCTTTCGGATGCGGGTCTTGCTCGCCCCGGCGGCGCTGGCAGCGAACAGCGCATCGGCCTCCTCCAAGGTGGTCAGGTCCTTGCGGTGGTGGTTGGTGGCGTACATGTCCAGGAACTGGCCGGGTTCGTCATCGGCCCGGTCAGCGGCGATGTCGCAGGGCACCTCGGCCAGCCCGGCCTCGATCGCGGCGGCGAGCCGACGGTGTCCCTCGATCACCCGGTACCCGCCGCCGTCCGGCGTGACCCGCAGCGGCGTCAGGATGCCGAGCTCCCGGACGGACGCGATGAACTCCTCGTCGAGGGCGAGGTCGCGCCGGCCAAGGCCACGGTGAGGTAGGGCTTGGCGATGTCTGGACCACGAGGTCGGCCAGCAGGCCGCCTCTGGTCAGCTTTTCGGCCAGCTTGGCCAAGTGGCTGAGGCCACTTTTGCGGTATTCGACGACCTCACGTGCCCGGACGGGTAGTCGCTCCACTTGATCCCTGGCTAGCAGTGGGACGCTGACGACACTCACCCTTTGGCCACCTAACCGTGTGGTCCACCCTCGGTCTGGCAGGCCGCTTGGTTAGGAGGGTAGGCGCGTGGCCGACGCAAGGAAAGCAATTGCTCGGTATTGCTCGCAATATTGCTGAGCAGCGCTCACGCGGCAATCAAGAGGTATTTTCAGGCAGCGAATCAGCAAGGTCGGCAATAGCCCGATTAATAATCGCCCGTGCCGTCGCGCCGTAGTCCGCCACGGCAGCCAGCTTCTGAAACGTCGCCACATACAGCTCGATCTCGTGCGGTTGGCGCAGGTTCAGCTCGGCCGTGTAGGTTTCGACACGCACAAGGTCATCGTTGTAGATCATGAAGCCATGACGCGGATCGACCACATATTGTGTCTCGTACCCGATAACCCCGAGCCGCACGTTTCTAAGCGAGGTCAGCGACACCAGCCGGTCAAGTTGTCCGAGCAGAATATCCAGGGGGCACAGCCGGTAGCGAAGCGCTGCCTCGGTCACAACGAAATGGAATTGCTTGTCCGGCCGGTACAACATCTCTTGCCGCTGCATCCGCTTGAGCACCGCGTCGTTGACATCGTTTGGCACCTGGTGATCGGTGACACCCTGGGAGAACCTGGCCCGCGCGTACTCTGGCGTCTGAAGCAGGCCCGGTACGACAGTCGGTTCAAACGACCGGTAGAGCGTGGTGTGTAGGTCCTGCTCGCTGAGTTCAAGCTGGTGCGGCATCATCCCAGCTCTGAGGACGCGCTTCCATTCGGCATGCTGGACTTCAAGGGTATGCAGCGACACGAGCAGGGATTCAGCTTCCTGCTCGCTGTGGGTTGCCCGCGTCCAATCCGTAATATCTTCATCGGTCGGTGTCTGCTTACCATTTTCAATCTTGCTGACTTTGGACGCCTGCCACGACAGCGACTCCGCGAGTTCCTTGCCGCTCAAGTTCGCTTGGTGGCGCAACTCACGGAGTCGCTGACCGAGGGCGTTTCTGGCTTCTTCAACGCCACCGGAACTACTTGACTTGGTCCTCAAATTTTTTCCGATCAGTGGCGTGATGCTGGGCTACATCCCGCCAGTAGTTGTGCTCCACGATGACCGCGGGGTCTTCGATGACCTCGCCACCTTGGAACTTGTCTTGTGCTCCGAAGTGCATGACAACCAGTCGCCGCGAGTCGAACAGCCAGTAGTCGTGGTTGGGCAGTCCGGCAGCGTCGGCCCGCTCGCGCGGCAGGTAGCGGATGTCTTCACCGGCATCGCTCGTGAACTGAGCCGCCCACAGACCAAAGCGGCTGTAGTCGCTGAGTGGCATGCTGACGATCCGCACGCGAGCGAAGCGGCGGCCTTCGCTCGTTGCCTGGCGGATCAGGGTGTGCCAGCTCTCAGCCCACGACATGTCAACCGGCTCGCCAGCGCGGAACCTAGAAACCGACTCCACCTCAAGCGGTGCGTTGTAGCTCTCCCGCACCTCCAAGCGGAAGGCGGTGTGCTCGAAGGC
>Ga0210389_10002634_pt1 | contig 14109 bp, 10 predicted proteins | sample IncBWH28OmetaG_FD_160127 | JGI IMG/M metagenome (GOLD analysis project Ga0210389, IMG submission 160127) | Forest soil microbial communities from Barre Woods Harvard Forest LTER site, Petersham, Massachusetts, United States - Inc-BW-H-28-O ...
ATGCGTCTTTCGATTTGTATTCCAACTTACAATTTTGGAAAGTTTATCGGCGAGACTCTGTCGAGCATTGTTCCTCAGCTGAGAGAGGACGTCGAGGTTGTCATTGTCGATGGGGCATCGACCGACAACACGGAGGAGATTGTTCGTAGTTTCCAACAAACATATCCGCAAATTCTCTATACAAAGCTTGAAAAAAGAGGGGGCATCGACCGGGATCTAGCGCATGCTATCTCATTGGCCTCGGGAGAGTATTGCTGGCCTTTCAGTAGCGACGATGTGATGAGGCAGGGTGCAGTCGATGAAATTTTAAGAAAAATTGAGCCTGGAATCGATATTTATCTATGTGGCTTTACTATCTGCGGTTTAGATATCGGTAAAGTTCATTGGGAACATCCAATTTCTCAGCTCAAAGAAGAGAAAGTGATTAATCTTTCGCATCCTATTGAAAGGCTCGACTATTTTCGGCAAGGGATCAACACGGCAGCGTTTTTTAGCTTCATGGGAGCGATTGTAGTGAATAAAAAGCGGTGGGATGAGACTTTGATCGAGGACAAGTTTTACGGAAGTTGCTGGGCCCACGCTGCGCGCATTTTCAACATGATTCCCCAAGGGTTGAAAGTGAAATTTTTCCCCCACTCTTTTCTTTCTAAAAGATCTTTTAACGACTCTTTTATGGAAAGAGGGGTCATTCGTCGCTATGCGATTGCAATCGATGGCTACCATCAAATTGGAGACCATTATTTCGGGCCGCAAGCAAAAGAGGCTTACCATATACGCCGAGCCTTACGGAAAGAGCTTCCCTTTAAAATTATATTGAATGCCAAAGCCCATGTTTTTGATGTTCAGGATCAGAAGATTTTAGACACTCTTGTCCAAAAACATTATGCCGATCCTTCAAAGAGGCACCGGATGTATCTATTTTTATATCGAATGATCCCTTCCAAGTCTTTAGTGGTTTTGAAAATCTTATGGAAATTTCGGCATCTTCTATGGCTTTTCAGATTTGTCAGACTTCGCTATATTTTTAATCGTATCATTAGGTAAGTACATGAAAGTTAAAGAACGTTCAACATGTCGCATTTCTAACGGGCCGCTCCTCGATATTTTCGATTTAGGTCACATTCCTCTCTCGTGCTTTCCTAAGCCAGGAGAGCCCACACTTCCTTCACTTCCCTTGAAATTGTGCTTAAATCAAGAGTCGGGTCTTGTGCAGCTGCGCCACACTGTCGATCCCGATGCGATGTATGGCGAGTATTGGTATATGTCGGGCATCAACCAGTCGATGACACTCGCTTTGAAGTCGATTGTCGATCAAGCTTTGGCCAGATTGCATCTTTCTCTAGGAGAGGGAAATATTGTCGTCGACATCGCTTCGAATGACGGAACTTTGCTCAGCGCTTATCCTGCAAACTTATTCCGTGTTGGGATCGATCCTGCCAAAAACATTCAGCCCAAAGCGTGTAATTTGCATATCAACACCTATTTTAGCGCTCAAGCTTACAAAGAGAAATTGGGACATAAAAAGGCTAAAATTGTCACGAGTATCTCGGTTTTTTACGATCTTGAAGATCCGATCCAATTTAGCCGCGATGTGGCAGAAGTTTTGCAGCCGGGTGGACTTTGGATTATCGAACTGAGCTACCTTCCAACAATGTTGCAGCAAAATGCATTCGATACGATCTGTTCTGAGCACTTAGAGTATTACTCTTTACAATCGATCGAATATATTTTGAAAAAGAGTGGCCTCTCTGTAGAAGATGTCGAGCTCAATGGTGTCAATGGGGGTAGTTTTAGGCTGTATATACGGCATACGGGCTTTGCCCAAGAGACTCCTGCCGTGGAAAAGATGCGGCGACAAGAGCGCTCTCTCCGTTTGACCGAACTGGCTCCTTACCAAGCGTTTGCCGAGCGCATCGAACGGAATAAAAATGAAACCGTAGCCTTTCTTCTAAAGGCAAAAAAAGAAGGAAAGAGAGTCGTGGGGTATGGTGCCTCTACAAAAGGGAACACTTTGATGGCCTATTACGGCATTACTCCGGACCTGATGTCTTATGTTGCAGATCGGAACCCCATCAAGTGGGGACGAGAAACGATCACGCGCATCCCGATTATTTCAGAAGAAGAGATGCGCAAGATAAAGCCCGATTATCTGTTTGCGTTTCCCTACCATTTTATGGACGAGTTTTTACAAAGAGAAACCGAACTATTAAGCAGTGGATGTAAGTTTGTCTCTCCTGTACCTCAGCTGACTTTGCTTCCATGAAAACCTTCCAAGATGAATGGGCTTCTTTGCTCCGGATTCCTCCACCCTTTCCTTTCGAAGCGTTAGAAGAGAAAATTACTTCTTTGATTTCACCTTCCTGCAGGCTTTCTGAGAAAGAGAGGTTTAAGATCTATCACGATCAAGTTTGGAATCGATTCACTGACATTTTACAAAAACAATACCCTTCCTTGGTCCGTTTTCTTGGCATCTCTATTTTCCATGAGAGAATTGCCTATCCTTTTCTTCAGACTTATTGGCCTAAAGATTGGCCATTTGTCGATTTAGGCAAAGAGCTTCCCGGTTGGATATGCCGTACCTATACAAACGAAGACCAGCCTTATCTATTAGGGCTGGCTGCTGTAGATTGGGGATATCACAAACTGCACGATCAAAAGTATGTTTTGCTCCACCTAGAGAGCGACTTTTTTCACTTACGAGAGAATTTGCTGCAGTCCCCATCTTTGCCCATTCTATCTAGGACTAAAAAGTGGCATCTTATCCAACAAAGTGGTTGGAAACCGATCTCTTCTTTTTCTGCCCTGATTTACTCTGTCCTAGCCTTCTTCCACAATAGAAAGCGCAAGTTGGTTGCGATAAAAACTAGAAACATGCGCTCTCTTTTTAAAATGAGCACAATCAAAGTTTTTCTAAAACTTGCTCTCGGAATCGAGCTTTAAAGGCAGGAATGCTCCACTTTAGAGCGTGTTCTCTTAAGTGTTGGGAATCAAACTCCATCTTCTCAAATTTTTGGACCGCTGCGATCAAAGCTTGCGGCGTCTGCTCATAAAAAAATAGAGCCGTTTTTTCCGTCATTGTCTCTTCGATCCCTCCATATCCATATCCAATCACCGGAGTCCCACTCGCATTGGCTTCGAGAGGAATCAAACCGTACTCTAAAAAAGGAGTAAAGATAATGGCTTTACATTCTTGGTAAGCTTGGACTAAAGCATCGTCGTTAACCTCGCCTAAAAAAGAGATGTTGTCTTTAGCTAAGGCTTGAAGTCTATTGAAGTCGCTACCCGCCCCGATAACCTTTAAGGGCAGGCCAAGCTGGTTGAAAGCCTCGATCGCATAATCGATCTTTTTCCAACGCTCTAACCGAGAGATGATGAGGTAGTGCGAAGAGCGTTCAGAAGTTGAAGCAGGAACAAATTTATCGGTATCGATCGGGCAAGGTAAAATGTCGGCGTCCCTTCCGTAATACTCTTGGATATACGCCTGAGACTTTTTGGAGAGGGTCAGAAAGGTGCCCACTTTTTGGGCTGCCTTCCAATCTCTCTTCTTTAAGTAAGGAAGAAACAGCTTCACCATCTCTGTCTTTAACCCTTGTCCAAAATACTCTTCAAAATGCCACAGAGCGCGTGTCGGGATATAACAGTAGCAAATATGAAAGGCATTGCGAGCATTAAGGTATTTTGCTGTTGTGGCCGACGAGCTGATGATCAGATCGTAGCCTGATAGATCGAGATGTTCCATCACATGAGTTGCGATGGGAAATAGCCAGTTGAACATCGAAGAAGATTGGACCCAAGAGTTAAGCCAAGTTGTTCGGACCCGGCGACTTTCAAAATAGGGAAAAGTTTTCGAAGGATTGTAGGCCAGCGTATAGACATCGGCCTCGGGAAAGGCTTCGCACATATACTGAAAAACCCTCTCCGAGCCAGCTTTGTTGCAAAGATAGTCGTGAACCAGCGCAATTTTCGTTTTTAGCATGATCTCTTGATGAGGAAAGGCACAATAGATCTCATGAAAAAGTTGGGAGGTGTAGGAGCCGGAAAGTTTTGTTTGATTACAGGGGTAAAGTCTGAACGGACGACGCCTAAGGAAGCAAGAAACTTTAAGGCTGCGTTGTAGTCTTCGAATGACCAGTCCGACCAGTGGTCGCTGTTGCGAAGGGTGGTGGTTGTAGAATTGGGAGTTTTAGCTACAAGATCGTGTGTCAAGTTGTCCTTTTTTCCTAGCAGTTGGTCGCATTCGGAAACAAAGAAAGCAGTCTTTCCTGGAAGGTTCGCAATTTTCTCTTCACCGCCACAGTCAAACTTTTGTTGTAAAAGGTTTCGAACAAAGGGAAGGTTGGCACAACGGCTCATCGAGCTTGCAAGCTTGAGGCTGTTGCCATGCCCTCGGTCGACAAGTAAGTGGATATTGGGATCGTTTTGAGCTGCAATGGCAGCAATTGCTGGATCTGTACTGGCACAACGGCTGTGCACGGCAATGACCTGGTTAGGATTTTGTTGTCTTAGGTGAGCAAGAACGGCACTGAGCTCTTGAGAGTAAGAGACGGGATCTAATTTTGTTGGGTTCCAAAGAACGATGTCAGCGCCACTTTCTAAGAAAGGTTTCCACCGTTTTGGGTGGTGGTCCTGGTAAGTGGTATTCAAGCAGATGACCATCACATTTCCTGTGGATGAAGGAGATGGAATATAGAGAGCTTCCGGTGAAGGGTGGGTGTCGGTCATAATGGGTCGAGCGTTATTGTTGTCTATACGTGCTTGCCGTCTTTGAGCAGCAAGAGTTGGATCAAGTCGTTTAAAGCCAACATAAAAACAGGACGTAATGAGCCGATCCAAAGCTGCGTGTGCAACGGTAGCGATCTTGGATCGACATGCAATAGCTGCAACTGCTGCACAAGCAGCAATGCCAATTCCAACGGTGTTAGTATCTATGTCTTCTAGGCGCATACTGGGCAGCCATTATAACAGTAAGAGGTTCTTGGGGCAACCCCTGCCTATCTGGCTGAAAATAAGGTGGATACGATTTTTCATTGTCGAGATCTAGAGGGTTGGTTACTATGCTTTTTTACTCTGGGGTGAACGATGAAAAAGGCGCTGATTACAGGAATTAATGGGCAAGATGGCTCATATCTTGCCGAGCTCTTACTGGAAAAAGGGTACGATGTCCACGGGATTGTTCGCCGCTCTTCCTCTCCTAACACGCAACGGATCGAAGGGATTTTGGATCAGATCACCGTTCATGAAGGGGATATGGCCGACTCTTCGAGTTTGAAACGGGTTGTAGAAAGTGTTTGTCCGGATGAAGTCTACAATCTGGCTGCCATGAGTCACGTAAAAGTCTCCTTTGAAATCCCCGAGTATACGGCAAATGTCGATGCTTTAGGAGTCATGCGCCTTTTAGAGATTCTTCGCATCACCCATCCTCAGGCCCGCTTTTACCAGGCTTCGACGTCGGAGCTTTTCGGCAAAGTGCAGGAGACACCCCAGAAAGAGACGACACCTTTTTATCCTCGGTCTCCTTATGGAGTCTCAAAGCTTTATGCCTATTGGTCGGTTGTCAACTACCGCGAAGCGTACGGCCTGTATGCTTGCAACGGAATTTTGTTTAATCACGAGAGTCCACGCCGCGGAGAGATGTTTGTCTCGCGCAAAATTACTCTGGCGGCTGCGCGGATCAAGAGAGGGGTTCAGAAAAAGGTGGTTCTTGGCAATCTCGATGCGAAGCGAGATTGGGGCTTTGCAAGAGACTTCGTCGAAGGGATGTGGCGCATGTTGCAGCAAGAAAGGCCGGAAGATTTTGTGCTGGCAACGGGTCAGACAACCACCGTGCGCCGGTTTGTTGAGCTTGCCTTTCAAGAGGTGGGGATCGATCTTGTTTGGAAAGGAAAAGGGGTTGAAGAGCGTGGAGTGCATGCACAGACGGGAGAGGTTGTTGTCGAAATCTCGCCCGAGTTTTTTAGGCCAGCAGAAGTCGATGTTTTGCTAGGCGACGCTTCGAAAGCGAGAAAAATCTTGGGATGGTCTCCTCAAACAGGAGTCGAAGAGCTTGTTAAGATGATGGTAGAGGCCGATGTAGCTTGGGTCGAAAATGGACCGCTAGATATGGCGCTCCGATGAGGGTTGTCATTTTAGCTGGAGGAAGGGGAACCCGGCTGTGGCCGATTTCTCGCGGCTCGTTCCCTAAGCAGTTTTTAAAGATCGGAGATAATGATTCGTTCTTACAGAAGACGGTAAAGCGGTTTTTGCGTCAGTATCCGCCGAGCCAGTTTTTAATTGTCACCAATCGCGACTATCTCCATTTGGTCAAGACTCAATTGGCTCAAATCGATCCTAAGCTCGAAGAGCAGATTTTAATCGAGCCGTGCAGCCGCAATACGGGGCCGGCAATTCTTTTGGCTGTGAAGGCGATTTTAGAGGCGGGAGGGTCGAGCGAAGAGAGCGTACTCATCTCGTCTTCCGACTATGTGATGTCGCCCGAAGAGGTGTTCTTTGAAAGTCTAGATCTTGCAAAGACGTTGACGCTTCAAGGCAAGCTCGTCATTTTTGGGATCACTCCCAACAAACCGGAGACTGGGTACGGCTATATTAAAGTGCGCGAGAGGCAAAAGCCGTTTTCAGGGGTGGATCGTTTTGTGGAAAAACCGTCACTGGAGTTGGCCCAGCAATATGTCAATGCAGGTGACTATCTATGGAACTCGGGGATTTTGGCGTTTCAGATTGCCCACTTTTTAGACGAGTTTAAAGAGCAGAGTCCAGAGCTGTGGCAACACTATGTAGGCGATCTGAAAAAACATTTTTCTGACATGCCCAACGTCTCGATCGACTATGCCCTTTTGGAAAAGAGTCAAAAGCTTGCGGTCATCCCTCTTGATCTCTCTTGGTCCGATGTCGGGTCGTGGGATAGTGTGTTTGACATCTTAGAAAAAGATCTCAACCACAATGTCAAAATTGGGAATGTCGTCGATATCGACACGAAAAATAGTCTCATCATTGGTGGAAAAAGGCTCATCTCGACTGTGGGACTTGAAGATGTCGTGGTGATCGAGACAGAAGATGCTGTTTTCCTTGGGAAAAAAGGGGAGTCTCAAAAAGTTAAGGCGCTAGTCGAAGAGCTCATCAAGCAGGGCAAAAAAGAGAGTGTGGAGCATTTGACAATCTATCGGCCTTGGGGCAGCTACACGGTTCTGGAAGAGGGAGCGCGTTATAAAGTGAAGCGGATTGTGGTCGAGCCGATGCAGACGTTGAGTTTGCAGATGCACTACCATCGCAGCGAGCACTGGATTGTTGTTCGAGGAACGGCCAAGGTGACGATTGGAGAGATGGAGCAGGTCATCCACGAGAATCAAAGTATGTATGTTCCCAAGTCGACGCTCCATAGGCTGCAAAACCCGGGCAAAGTATTGCTCGAGCTCATCGAAGTTCAAGTCGGCGAGTATGTGGGAGAAGACGACATCGTGCGATTCGAAGATGTATATGGACGTGTTGAAAGTAACATAGCCGAGGTGAACCAGTAGAAGGCCATCACGGGGATAAATTGGAGAGCTCCGTCGGAGCAGGCGATGAAAAGATAGGTGAAAAGGCCTTGAGCCAAAGCCGTTTTATCTCGCGTGTGCTGCATCAGGTAGATTCCTAAGGGAGCCGTGATACCGATCGAGAATGTGATGAGGCCGACGAGTCCAAAGTTGTCCAAAATACCGAGATAGAGAATTTCTGGAATTCCTGAGAACGGCTTGCCAAAAAGAGTCCAACGATCTAAAGCCTCGAAAAGAATGGCCCTTCCTCCAAAGTTGGCATCAAAAATAAAATCCCAGCTGTCGAGATTAATTCCCCTTAAAACCCAGATAAGAATAAGAGCACTTAAGCAGAGTTGCAATGCGAGTTTGCGCAAAATCTTTAAGGTGAGAGTTTGTGTAAAAAGGGGGTAGATAAATTGGATGAGAAAGAGTCCAATCCAGACGGTCCTGGTCAGGGTTAAGATGAGCGACAGTTTAACGATGCCCCGTTTAATAGCACTCTCTTCGACAGCAATATAAAGAGGGAGAAGAATGAGCAGGGAGACGCCATAAATAATCCCATTTTGATAGGTAGAAATCAGCTTCAACCAATCCCCTCGGACGATACATTTGGTCGCTTCTATGGTATCGGCATCTTGTAAATTGGCGGCGAGAAAGGGAATGAGGAAGAGCTTGCCGGTGATGATGCGGGCGAAGAAGACGAGAATTCCATAGGCAGCGATAAATAAGATCCCCATTTTTAAAAAGCGGATGAAATAGGCGTGGTCAAGTCGCTCAATCGCTGACGAAAAAAGGCCAAAAAAGAGCCACGGCAGAATGAAAAGATTCACCGCAAACGAGAGGGCAAAAGAGGGATTTTCAATGCCATAACACGTCCATGTAGTTAACACGCTGAGTTGAAAAGGGGCAAGCAGCAGGAGAGCTAAAAAATGGGGAGGCAGAACCCGGTAAGGGCGACGGAAAAAAAAGAAGAGAGACGTAATTCCTAAGCTCAAATAGCCCAACGTTAGAGGGACCGAGTCGATTTTGATGCCGGCTTTAGGAAAGACGAGAATGAACAACAAGAGAAGAGACAAACAAAATCTTTTGCGCAGCTTTAGCATAGAAGATTTTAAAAGAAACAAGGTCATTTTATGTGCTGATTTAAAAGCCCGGCGAGCTTCATCATGTTGACCGGTTTTTTGCCGATCACCTTAGCGAGTTTAGAGTCAGGAACGATATTGCGTTTATCTTTAGGATCTTGGAGCTTGTTGGCTTTGATGTAGTCCCAAATCTTTTTGGTCACTTCGGGTCGTGACAGCTGAGATTCTCCGACGATAGCTTGAAGCTCTTTGGAGAGCGTATAGGCTGGCTGAGTTCTCTTGCTCTTTTTTTTCCCTTTTTCTGGTTTTTCTTTCTCTTTTCCCTTCTTGCCCCATTTGCTGGCTTTTTTGACGTAAGCTGTTTTCGGATGGTTAACATACTTTTCAGCCAAATCTTCTAAATTCGAAACGATCACGTCGCAGTCGGGATAGTTGGAGCACGAAAAGAACGGCTTGCCAAAGCGAGACCGGCGCTGAGCTAGCTTGCCGTCGCAGCCGACCGCAGGGCATGGCGGCATTCCTTCTTGGGGGATGTCGTCCTTTTTGGGGATGTTGACAATACCGCGGCACTCAGGAAACTTGGTACAGCCTAGGAACGGGCCAAAGCGGCCGAAGCGGAGCTGCATCTTATTGCTACACTTGGGACACGGCTGGTCCCAATCAAATCCTGGAGCGTAATCTTCTTTGTTAAAGCTGAGTGCTTCAAGAGGGGCTGTATATTTACACTCGGGATAGTTGGAACATCCGTAGAAGTATTTGCTGCGCGACCAAATTTTTTGGAGCTTGTGGCCACAGTCGGGGCAGTTGAGATCGGTTAGCTCTTTGGGAACAAACGCCTCTTTCTCTGCGATCATCACGGTCGGAATAAACTCTTTCCAAAATTCGCTGATGAGGTCTTTCCAGGCGAGCTTGTTTTCTGCAATGAGCTCGAGCGCATCTTCCATGTTGGCCGTAAAGCCGATATCCATGATGATTTTAAAGTTGTCTTCGAGCATTTTTGCGATGACTTTCCCCAGTTCTGTCGGCTTCAACGTACTGCGCTCTTTGACCGTGTAGTCGCGACTTTGGATCTTCTGCATAATGCTCGCATAGGTCGATGGACGGCCAATCCCCGACTTTTCAAGCTCTTTGACAAGAGAGGCTTCGGTAAAGCGTGGCGGAGGTTTCGTGAACGACTGTTCAGGAATGACGCTCTGCAGCTGAAGGGGTTGTTTTTCTTCAAGCGGAGGAAGGATCTTGGCCTCCTCTTCTTTCTCGTCTTGTTTCTCTTCGTAGACTGCCAAAAAGCCTGGAAACTTGATCACAGAGCCTGTGGCTCTCAGCATCATATTCTTATTCGTGGCAATGTCGACCGAAACGGTGTCGTAGACGGCGGGGTTCATCTGGGAGGCGATGAACCTGCGCCAAATGAGCGTATAGAGTTTTAGCTGATCTTGAGAAAGGTGTTGCCGGATACTATCGGGTAAATGCAGGAGGTTAGTGGGCCGAATCGCTTCGTGGGCATCTTGAGCACTTTTTTTTGTGGTGTAGTGGCGTACCTCTTCAGGAAGGTAGTCTTTTCCATACGTTTTAACGATGTGTTTGCGCACGGCATCTAAAGCTTCACCCGCCGTGCGGACAGAGTCGGTACGCATATAGGTGATCAAACCTTCGGAGCCTTCGTTGCCCAGATCAACTCCTTCATAGAGTGTCTGCGCAACGCTCATGGTGCGTATGGCCGAAAATCCGAAATGGCGGCTCGCCTCTTGTTGCAGGGTTGAAGTGATGAAGGGAGGGGTGGGGTTGCGCCGTTTCTCTCTTTTTTCAACGGAAGCGACAGTGTAAGTAGCTCCTTGCAGCTGTTTAACGAGTTCATTAGCACTTTTTTCATCGGGGATATTTTTGTCGATTTTCTTATCGCCGACTGAATGAAGGGAGGCAATGACGGGCTTTTCCCCTTTTTTGGGCTGGAGATGGACATCGATCGTCCAATACTCTAAAGGAATAAACGCATCGATCTCTTTTTCTCGGTCGACAACCAATTTTAAAGCCACCGATTGGACTCGGCCTGCCGACAACCCTCTATCCCTAGAGCCTTGGACGCGACGGGTTAAAATCGGAGAGATTTTATAGCCAACAATGCGGTCGAGAAGGCGACGGGCTTGTTGTGCGTCGACAAGCGACTGGTCGATATCGCGAGGAGCTTCTAAAGCTTCGGAGACGGCCTCTTTGGTGATCGCGTTAAAGGTGACTCTCTTGTATTTGGTTCCAGGAGGGAGAATCGAAGCGATATGCCAAGCGATCGCCTCTCCTTCACGATCAGGATCGGGAGAGAGGTAGACGATGTCGGCTTCTTTGGCCGCTTTTTTCAGCTTTTGAATGACTTCTTTTTTTTCGTCGAGGATGGCGTAATGCGGCTCGAAATCGTGCTCCACATCGATGCCGAACCCTTTTTTAGGAAGGTCGCGGATGTGGCCTAAAGAGGATTCAAACAGGTACTTACTCCCTAAAAACTTTTTTAGAGTTTTGATTTTCGCAGGAGATTCGACAATGATGAGCGCTTTTTTCATTTTTTAGAAACCCAAGTTTAAAGACTGATACCATCTTTTACTCTTTTTGTACAGAGTTGGAAAGAAATCACAGGTTGTATAATCTATCTTCCACAAGAGAGGAAGAGTATGATTAAATTTTTTCTTGCCTGCATTTTAGGGTGTTCGATCTTTGTGCGCGGAGAAGAGTCGGCTCCTTTAGAGAAGGACAAGAAACATAATGTCGCTCTCTGTGTTGTGGGAACTGGAAAGTACGCTGCATTTGCCAAACAACTCATCGCTTCGGCTAAAGCTCACTTTTTAACACGTCACAATGTGACATATGTCGTCTTTTCTGACGGAGATTTTTCCGACATCCCCAATGTTGTCAAAGTGCATAAAGTACGCGAAGGGTGGCCTCTCGATACGCTCAAAAGGTTTCACGCTTACGATGAGCAGCGGGAGCTTTTAGATAAGTTCGATTATATTTTTGCCATCGACGCCGATATGGAGATTGCTGGACCCGTGGGGGATGAAATTTTAGATGACCTCGTTGGGACACAGCATCCTGGGTTTGTGGGAAAGAAGGGGACGTACGAAAAAGATAAGAAATCGACAGCTTATGTCGCCCCATCGGAAGGGAAAACCTATTTTTGTGGTGGCTTTTATGGAGGGAAAAAAGGGGAGTTTTTCAAGCTGTTAAAAAGAGTCAAACAGCAAGTCGATGCCGATCTAGCGCGGAACTATATTGCGAAATGGCACGATGAGAGCCATCTCAACCGTTATTTTATCGACCACCCTCCGAGCCGAGTCTTAAGTCCTGCCTACTGTTATCCTGAAAGTTGGAAGATGGAGTATCCGAAGAAAATTGTGGCTCTCGATAAAAACCATGCCGAGGCACGCCGATGAAGAGCATCGGGCTCTTGTGTGTTTTGGTTGCGGGTTTGGTGATCGGGTACTTAGGACCGAAGATCTACAATCGGCCTAATTCAAAAAAATTACAGGAAAAAAGTTTTCCTGTACTCGAGCATAAATCGATGACAGTGGTTGCTTTCGGATCTTGCGAACAACTCAGCAGACGTGCACAGAGCGTCTTAGAACAAGAATACGGCTCTTTTCGCCTTGTCTCTACTACCGATTTCGCCCACCTTTACCAGACGATCCATCAATGCAAAGATGATGAGATTGTTGTCCTCTTAACAGGAGCAGATTGGCTGGCGCATCCCCACGTTTTAAAACGGATCAATGAAATTTACGCGAACCCTGACATTTGGGTGACCTATGGAAATTATATGGCCTACCCTTCTTATCAGCAGGGATCTAGCCATGAGCCACTTCCTAAAAATTTGCGCCAAGCCCCACCACAAATCTCTTGCCCTTACACCTTCTATGCAGGTCTTTTCAAACAAATTTCTTTGCAAGATTTTTTGTTTGAAGGAGAGTTTTATCCCATTATAAACAACAAGGCGATCATAACGCCTCTTTTGGAGTTGGCAGGAAAGCGGTACCAGTTTGTGCCTGAGGTCCTCTGTGTCCATCCCGACCAGGCTTTGAAGCAAGAAGAGGTAGGGATTTCTGACTATATATGTTCTTTGCCGGCCTACACTCCCGCCTCGGTGCGAAAAATTCAGGAAAAGAGAAAAACGGCCGACCTGGTCATTTTTTCTTACGATCGGCCGATGCAACTGTTTGCTCTTTTAGAATCTGTACAAAAATATGTGACGCATCTGGGGCAAACAACGGTTATTTATAGAAGCTCGGGAGAGAATTACGAGGGTGGCTACCTCCAAGTTAAAAACCGTTTCCCTCTTGTACACTTTTGCAAACAAGGGGAAAAAGCTGAAGAAGATTTCAAGCCACTCACACTCGAAGCGATCTTTGCAGCTCCTAGCGAGCACGTCGTTTTTGCTGTCGATGATATCGTTTTAAAAGATTATGTCGATATGGCCGACTGTATCTACTGGATGGAACATACAGGAGCTTACGGCTTTTTCTTGCGCCTGGGTCAAAATACCGATTACAGCTACATGATGGATCAAAAACAAGAGATCCCCCGTTCAGTTGACTTAGGAAGTGGAATCTTTGCTTGGCAATTCGGTGTGGGCAAGTGTGATTGGGACTATCCTCATACGGTCGATTTCACGGTCTACAAAAAGAGCGATATCGAGCCGAGATTGAGGAAAATTAAGTATCGCCATCCCAATGAGATGGAGTGTCACTGGGCCCAAAAGGCTGATCGCAGAAAAATAGGACTCTATTACGCGCAGTCAAAAATGGTCAACATCCCTCTCAACTTGGTTCATATCTCCGGCAATCGGAATATGGGACGGTACGATCCGCAAGAGCTTTTGGAGAAGTTTAAAGCGGGTTTAAAAATCGATATCGCTCCTCTGCATCAGATCGACAACAACTCTTGCCACGTCAATTACGAGGTTGCCTTTGTTGAAAGATGACGATTTTGATGTTTGGATGGGAAAAGGGACGTCGCACTGGACGTATGTCGGAGCAAAAGAGGCTGCACTTTTGGCCTTTTACCGCACGCTCTACGACCAAAATAAAGATTTGAGATGGGGTGTGGCAGGACCTTACAAAATTCCTAAAACAGTCCATTTCATCTGGCTGGGGCCGCGCTCTTTCCCTCCTGAGTCAGTCGAGAATGTCCGAACATGGATCGCAAAACACCCCGATTGGAAATTCAAATTTTGGACCGATCGCGATCGCGATCCTCCGTGTAAGGGCATGGAGAGGGTGATTGTTCAAGAGTTCCCTTATCCTCATCTAGGAAGAGAGTATGTGCAGTCCGAAAACTGGGGAGAAAAGTCAGATATTTTGCGGTTTGAAATTCTTTATGATGAAGGGGGTGTCTATGCCGATCACGATGCCAACTGTCTTCAGCCATTCGATGGCCTTCACCGAGGTTACGATTTTTATTGCTGTTTGGAAGCTCCCCACCCTCCTGTTGGAGGTTACCAAATCACTGCCGGCATCGGCCTCTTAGGTTCTAAGCCT
>Ga0210389_10002635_pt1 | contig 14106 bp, 13 predicted proteins | sample IncBWH28OmetaG_FD_160127 | JGI IMG/M metagenome (GOLD analysis project Ga0210389, IMG submission 160127) | Forest soil microbial communities from Barre Woods Harvard Forest LTER site, Petersham, Massachusetts, United States - Inc-BW-H-28-O ...
AGCGGCGTCTCTTTCCAAGCCCGTTTCGACTTCTAATCGAAGCTTACAGGTTTAGAACCAAAAACCCAGGCCAAAAGCCTGGGTTTTTTATTTTCTAAGAGAGCCGTTGTTCACTTCTCTTTTCCAACGCTGGCAGCTTTTTTGCTTAAAGTCTCGACACCCTCTTCGATCTTGTCTTTAGATTCAGAAAGTGCGCTTTTGACATTCCCTTCAATTTCATGATAAAGGTCGCCAATCTGCTCTCGGATCTGCTTTCCCTTTTTGGTTGTAAAGAGCAAAGCTGTGAGTGTTGCGACAGCTCCTCCAACGAGAGCACCCCAAACAAAATCTTTTTGTCTATAGTTTGTTGTATCCATGGCTGTTATCCTTTTTTTAACTGTTTCCAAAGCGTCACTGCTGTATCTACCCAATCGCTTAAGGTGCTCATCAAATCAACACCTGCGGGTATCTTCTCTTCGATCTGCTGCATCACAGTGTGATTGCCCTGATCTGCGTAATTTTCTAATATCTCTCCGACATTAGAAATGGTCTTACCAATTTTCTTTAAAACAGGTTTCTTTCGGCTTTCGGCCGCTTGCAGATAGTAAAGAGCACCAGCTCCAACCACTCCTGCAATCAAAAAACCTAAAACCCATTTTCCAGAGTCACGATGTTCGTTGTTCATGTTTTTTTATAAACTCCCGCGTTGTTTTAAATAAAAAGGCAGTCGATAGAATCCACTTTAATAAACGTGGAACCGTTTTATGCATTGAGCTCGATTCCTCCGAAGAGGAACCGAAACCCAGTTTATTTTTAATAAATTCTAAAGGTTTCAATAGAAGACCCAAAGAATTGGGTTTATTATTAATATCTGAAGAGATATCGTTTAACTTCTTTATTAATTGATTGGTCTCTTCAGAAATCGGATGTAAGTCGCTACGGATAAAATCGCTTACGGTTTTAGCTAAATCCGTAACTTCTACAGAAAGGTTGTGAAGATCGGCTTGTAAATATTGGAGACAACGATGAACTTGAAAGGCGATTTTCAATAACACAATGGCGACAACCACAGACATAAAAGCAATAACGATAAGACACACTTCACTGACCATCATACCGACCTCCTATGATCAAGCTTTTATAAAGATTCTGCGCTTAACAGATAAATTAAAACCAGAGAAATTTTTAAGACAAAGGAATCTTTGCTATTAAAACGAGGTTGAAAAAACGTTACCGAAGCTTCGAGGAGACGTTCCGTATTCTGTTGGAAAAATCCAGGCAAGGGCCTGTCACCCTCAATACACTTTTAACAAGTTTGTCAGGGAAAGGAAGAGCCTTGCTTCTGATTTTTCTTTCGCTCGGCTTTGGCCAAATCCCAGGTGTTGCTATCTTTTTAGGCCTGTTTATTGGGTATTTAGGTTTGAGTATTGCGATTGGCAAAAGCTTCATTTGGATTCCTGAAAGCTTACGACGGAAGAAGATCTCGACCCGTTTCTTAAGAAAGGTGATTGTCCAAATTTTGCGCCTTTTAAAATTCATGCGCCGGTGGTCGTTTCCCCGTTATGTCGATTGGGTCCAAAGCCGAGGAACGCGGATTCTCACAGGCGTGATGATTGCTCTTGTTGGCATTTTCTTTGCCATCTCGCCACCGATTCCTTTTAGCAGCTTGGCTGCTTTCATTGCCATCTTCTCGATGGGCATTGGCCTTCTAAACAAAGATGGTGTCTATATCGTCTTTGGATACGTCTGTGCTTTTGTCTACTTTATTCTTGTTGTTATCTTACTGAAATTTCTCTCTCCCACACAGCTCTTAGAATCGGCCGCCAAACTATTTTCTAGCGAACATTAAAGCCCTTGCCGCATGTTCGTAGTTAAGAAGGGCCACTGATCCGATCGATTGCTCTTGGCTACCTGCATAAATAAGATAGGCTTGAGGGGCTCGATTTCCTGCTAAATCTTGAAAAAACTGCAGGTTTTTTAAAAATCCTGTTGTATAAGTTTTCGCTGCCTTGATTTCAATCGGAACTAGCTGATTGGCACTTTGAAAAATGAGATCAACTTCATGTCCTTGAGCATCGCGAAAATAATAGAGCTGAGGATCTAATCCTTGATTTAACCTGGCTTTGAATAACTCTAAAACAACAAGATTTTCCACTAAATGACCTCTTAAAGGATCGCGCTCGATTTGGTGCAAACTCTCAATTCCTAAAAGATATGATGCAAGCCCCACGTCTGTAAAATAGAGTTTGGGTGACTTGATTATTCTCTTTCCAAAATTTTCGTAATAGGGTTGAAGTCGTATGATAATAAAAGAAGCTTCTAAAATTGAAATCCACTCTTTAATCGTATGGGAAGAAACACCAACTTCATTTCCAATTCCTTCTAGATTCAATAGCTGTCCAATCCTTCCTGCACAGATACGTATAAACCGCTGAAATTGGGAAAGATCTTTAACATGGATGAGTTGTCGTAAATCGCGTTCAACATAAGTTTGAAAATAGCTGCGATAAGCTTTGGTTGGATCGAGCTCATCTTTATAAATACGCGGATAGCCTCCTTTGATTAACAGCTCATCTAATCTAAGAGAAATTTTTGCTTTCTTTAATTCCCCAATACTCATTGGAAGAAGAGTCAATAAGGCTGTACGACCCGCTAAGGATTGTGTAATGGCTTGATGTAGCTCAAGCTGATGGCTACCTGTAAGAATAAACATTCCTTTGCGCTCTTTAGCATCGACAATGAGTTGAATATAGGAAAGCAGCTCTGGAGCTCTTTGAATCTCATCTAAAATTGCTCCTTCTGGATACTGCTCTAAAAACCCTCGAGGATCTGCTGTTGCCATCTCCCGGATATCTAAAGCCTCCAAATTCACATACGGTTTTTTAGAAAATGCATGACATACAAGTGTCGTTTTGCCCGATTGACGAGGACCTATCACTGTAACGACAGGATAGCTTTGCGCGAGTTGGATTAACTCTTGTTCGATGTCTCTTGAATACATAAAATTCCGGATATTCCGAAGTTGAACTTCATTTTATCCAAAATTGCTTTTATTGTCAAAATTGCATTCTATTGATTATCAAGAGCTTAAATTTTTGATAACAGTTTGTAGGGTGGTGACAAAGCGATCGACCTCTGCCAATGTGTTATAGGGAGCAAACGAGAGACGGACTAAGGCGGGAACTTGAAAGCGGCGCAGGGTCGGTTGCGCGCAAAGATGGCCCGTCCGCACGGCAATATGGTGCGTATCGAGCAAAGTTCCGATATCGAAAGCATGGAGCCCTTCAACAACAAAGCTGATGATGGCCCCTTTTTGCGGCGCGGTACCGATGATGCGCAGGCCAGGAATTTGGGTCAGCTGCTCTGTAGCGGCTTCTAAAAGTTGGTGTTCGTAAGCTGCAATCGCACTCCGACCTAAAGATTCGATGTAGTCGATGGCGGCTCCGAGCCCGATCACTTGCGCAATCGGTGGTGTGCCTGCCTCAAACCTCAGCGGCGGTCTTTGATAGGTCGTCTGATCAAGGCCAACGGCCTGAATCATATCTCCCCCGCCTTGATACGGAGGCATCTGATCGAGGAGAGCGTATTTCCCATACAAAATACCAACACCTGTAGGACCCATCATTTTATGGCCTGAAAAGACGTAAAAATCGGCATCTAAGGCTTGAACATCGACAGGAAGATGTGAGACGGCCTGGGCTCCATCGACACACACTTTGGCCCCTACCCTGTGGGCCATGTCGATGATCTCTCGCATCGGATTGCACGTTCCTAAAGAGTTAGAGATGTGCGCCAGGCTGACGAGCTTGGTGCGCGAAGTTATGAGCCGAGCTAATACATTTAAATCGAGCTCCCCTTGGTCGGTGATCGGAACAATTTTTAAAGAGGCGCCGCGCAGCTGCCACGGAACGATGTTAGAGTGGTGCTCCATCTCAGAGATGATCACCTCATCGCCCGGCTGAACCCATGTATTGGCAATGAGATTCAGGCCATCGGTGGTCCCTTTGGTAAAGACAATCTCATCTGGAGAGGCAGCGTTTAAAAATTTCTGCACCTGCTGGCGAACCTGAGAGTATTTGGCGGTTGAAGCTAAAGAGCGTTGATAAATGCCCCGGTGCACGGTCCCATACTCGTAGCTGTAAAAATGGGAAATGGCTGCGATAACGCTTTTGGGTTTTAACGACGTCGCGGCCGAGTCGAAATAGATCGACCCTTCATCGAGAAAAAAATCTTCACGCACATCTAGCATGGAAACTTACCCAGAATTTCGCGGCAAAAACCTTCAATGAGAAGCTCTTTGGCTACAGATGCAGGAAGGCCGCGACTTTTGAGATAAAAGAGTTGGTCGTCATCGATTTGAGCAACAGTCGCCCCGTGAGAGGCTTTCACATCGTCGGCAAAAATTTCGAGATTGGGCTTAGTGTACGCTGTCGCATAATCGCTCAAAAGGAGGTTGTGGTTCACCTGGTAGGCTTCCGTTTTCTGGGCGATGTCGCGCACCCAAATCTTCCCTTCAAAACTCGACTGCGCTGTATCGGCAACGACGCCTTTAAACTTTTGAAGCGAGTAGCACGCAGGTGCATGGTGCTGCATGACGACATGGGTGTGGGCTTGACTCTTGCCATCAAGTTTCCAAAGACCTTGAAGGGTGGCTCTGGCCTCTTCGCCATGGAGACCGACTCGAAAACTGCTCCGGCACACACCCTCTGCCATGGTCAGGGTCGTGCTCTCAAGCTCACTTTTCCGCTTGAGGGTGGCGCGCAGATGGTGGAAGCACCATCCCTGGAAATTTTCCGTCGTATCGTAGTAATGAAAACGGCTGCTGTCCTCTAAAGCGATATCGATCACGCCATTCGACCATCCTTGACCTCGCACCTCTGTTACCCAGGTGACTTGTGAGTCTGAAGCGACAAAGAGTTGAATGCGCGGAAACGCAAAAGTGCCTTCATCAGAAATCATCACGCACTTGATAGGGTTTTCTAAAACAATTTTGGGAGGAACATAGACCAACACTCCCTGCGGATAAAGAGCCATGTTCAAGACAGAAAACGGATCGCTCTCTTCTCTAAGGAGCTTCCCTAGCCTGTTTTGAAGAAAGGTGCCGTAGGCCCGCATCCCATCTAAGATGGGCAGAACGACGATTTGTGGCGGCAACGCTTTCAGGTCGGAAAGGTCGGGGCGAAAAGCACCGTTGATAAACACGAGAGCGTTCGGAATCTTTTCTTGGGATGAACTCTCTTTGAAAGCAAATTTTTTCTCATAGAGTGCCTTCAGCGGCACGTAGTGGAAAGCTTCGTTTTTTTTGTCGGGAAGGCCGAGCTCGAGAAAATGGTCCCACGCCTTTTGGCGCAAAGCTTTGAAGGGATCGGCGTGACACGCTCGCTGAAACGCTTGTTCAAGAGTTTCGAGAAAGGGGCTATAGCTTGGCATAACCTTGCTCTTCGAGGTGGAGAGCGAGCTCGGGCCCTCCCGATTGGACGATGGCTCCATCGACAACGACATGGACAAAATGGGGTTTCACATAATCGAGAAACCGTTGGTAGTGGGTGATTAAGATGAGCGCCTTCTCAGGGGTATGAAGCTGTGCCACTCCAGAGGCTACAATCCGCATGGCATCGATATCAAGGCCCGAGTCGATCTCATCTAAAACTGTCAGCTTGGGCTCTAAGACAGCCATCTGCAAGATCTCATTTCTCTTCTTTTCTCCTCCAGAAAATCCGTCGTTGAGGTGGCGTGTTTTAAACTCGTCTCGCATACCCAGCATCTCAAGCTTGGTGTCGAGAATCTTAGAAAACTCTTCTTCACTCAATTTGGTTTGACGAACGGCGTTGTAAGCTGCTTGCAAAAATTGGAGATTGGAAAGGCCGGGAACCTCGACAGGGTATTGAAAACCCATGAAAACGCCCAAAGCGGCTCTCTCTTCGGGGTCGAGATCTAAAATGTTCTGTCCCAAAAAAGTGATCTCTCCTGCCGTGACTTCGTAAGCGGGATGGCCTGCGAGTACCTTTGCCAGCGTCGACTTGCCAGCCCCATTGGGTCCCATGAGCGCATGGATCTCTCCCGAATTGACTTGGAGATGAAACCGCTTTAAAACCGGTTTTCCATCAATAGAAACGTTTAAATCTTTAATACATAACATAATTAACCTACGGAGTTCTCCAATTTTAAAGTAAGAAGCTTTTGTGCCTCGACAGCAAACTCTAGAGGCAGCTCTTTGATGACATCTTTGCAAAAGCCGTTCACGATGAGGTTGATCGCATCTTCTCTAGAAATACCGCGACACTGCAGATAAAACAGCTGCTCTTCGTTCATTTTAGAGGTCGAAGCTTCGTGCTCGACTTGGGCCGATGCGTTGCCCACTTCGATATAAGGGAAGGTGTTGGCCGAACACTGGTTGCCCACCAACATCGAATCGCACTGCGTATAGTTGCGCGCTCCGTGGGCTCTTGGCACAATTTTAACCAGACCGCGATACGTGTTGTGCGACTGGTCGGCAGAAATCCCTTTCGAGATAATGGTCGAGCGCGTCTTTTTACCCAGATGGATCATCTTCGTGCCTGTATCGGCCTGCATTCGGCCGTTGGTCAACGCAACTGAATAAAATTCGCCAACCGACTCATCTCCTTGCAAAATGCAGCTTGGGTATTTCCAAGTGATCGCTGCACCGGCTTCGACCTGCGTCCAAGAAATTTTTGACCGAAACCCTGCACACTTGCCCCGCTTGGTCACAAAGTTGTAGATCCCACCGACTCCTGTCTTCGGATCACCCGCATACCAGTTTTGCACCGTCGAATACTTAATCTCTGCTCGGTCCCACGCCACAAGTTCGACGACGGCTGCGTGCAGCTGATTTTTATCGAAGGCCGGCGCCGTACACCCTTCGAGGTAGCTGACGTACGACCCTTCCTCGGCAATGATAAGTGTTCTCTCAAACTGGCCCGACTCTTTGTCGTTGATACGAAAATATGTCGACAGCTCCATCGGAGACCGGACACCCTTGGGCACGTAGACAAAAGAGCCATCCGAAAAGACGGCCGAGTTGAGCGCGGCATAAAAATTGTCGCCGATCGGAACCACGGTACCCAGATATTTTTCAATGAGCTCGGGATACTCTTGAATCGCCTCTGAGATCGAACACAAGACAACACCCGCTTTTTTCAGCTCGCTTCGGAATGTCGTTCCTAAAGAGACCGAGTCAAAGACGATATCGACCGCAACATTCGCAATCTGTTTTTGCTCCTCTAGGGGGATCCCCAGCCTCTCAAACGTTTTTAACAACTCGGGATCGACTTCGCTCAAACTGCTCAGCTGCTGCTTTTTTTTCGGCGCCGAATAGTAACAAATATCTTGATAGTCGATTGGCGTGTGGCGAATATTGGCCCATGACGGCTCTTCCATTGTTTGCCATTTCTCAAACGCTTTTAAGCGGAAATTGAGCATGAATGCGGGCTCGTTTTTTTTGGCAGAGATCAGCCGAACTGTCTCTTCCGTGAGCCCTTTGGGGATCGCTTCTGTAGCAATTTCTGTAACAAAGCCGTACTTATAATCTGTTGTCATATCAAGCTGCATATTATACCCGATGGCCCCGATTCATACAAAATAACTCCATGGTCTTAAATAAAAAATTTGGTTATACAAGAAAAATTTAGGGGTCAAAAAAATGTTTAAGCCTTTTATCTCTTCCGACTCAAAAGTTAAAGAATTTTCTTTCCGCGCTGTCGCACTAGGCGTTCTCCTAGGCCTCCTTTTTGGTGTCGGCAACGCCTATTTGGGTTTAAAGGTGGGGACGACGGTTTCGGCATCGATTCCGGCGGCCGTCATGTCAATGGCAATTTTAAGAATTTTTTTCCGCAACGTCACGATTTTAGAGAACAATCTAGTCCAAACCATCGCCTCAGTCGGCGAAGGGCTTGCTGCCGGTGTGATTTTTACCGTCCCCGCCCTCTTTTTGCTGGGAGAGCCGCCCTCCCTTTCTAGAATTTTTCTCCTCTCCGTTCTCGGAGGTGTCTTAGGCATCTTGTTCATGATCCCCATGCGCCGCTACATCATCGTCAAAGAGCATGGGAAACTCCCCTTTCCTGAGGGGACAGCCTGCGCAGAGATTTTAAAGACAGGTGAAGGAAGCAGATCCAAGGCTTTCATGGCTCTCCTTGGGATTGTCGTTGGTGCGTTTTACAAAATCTGTTGCAGTGCACTCAACCTCTGGAATGAAACACCTTCGTGGATCTTGTCACGCTTTCAGAAAACCGAGTTTAGTATGGACTGCACGCCGGCCCTACTCGGCGTCGGATTCATCATTGGCCCCAGAATTGCCTCCCTCCTCTTTGCCGGTGGTGCTTTAGGATGGTGGATCCTCATCCCTCTCATCAAGATGTTTGGAACTGGTGGCACCATCATCTATCCTGCCACAACCCCCATCTCTGAGATGAGTGCGAATGACGTCTGGTCGAACTACATCCGCTACATCGGAGCTGGAGCTGTGGCCATCGGTGGGATTTTCAGCCTCGTCAAAATCTTTCCGATCATTTTAAAAACGGTGCACGTCGGTATCAAAGAGTTGTTTCAAGGCAGGAAAGGGCATGTCCCTAGAACCGATCGCGACATCTCGTTGCGCTGGCTGATTTTAGGATCTCTGGCCATCATTTTAGTCTTATGGCTCTCTCCTGGCATGCCGATGAACCTGCTCACTATTCTGATTTTGACCCTCCTCGGTTTTTTCTTTGTTGCCGTTACTTCTCTCACGGTCGGCATTGTCGGTAGCACGTCGAACCCCGTTTCAGGAATGACCATCACAACCCTTCTTTTAACCTGCTTAGTCTTCGTGGCTCTCGGCTGGACAGAGCGGGCGTATGTGATTGCAGCACTCACTATGGCCGTCGTTGCCAACATCGCCATCTGTCTTGCTGGCACAACATCTCAAGATTTAAAAACCGGCTTTCTTGTCGGAGCAACGCCTCGCAGTCAGCAGATTGCAGAAATTATCGGTGTGCTGATTCCAGCTTTTGCCATTGGAGGCACGCTTTATCTTCTTAACTCAGTTTACCAATTCGGATCTTCCAAGCTACCGGCTCCCCAAGGCACCATGATGTCGCTCATTGCGCAAGGTGTTATCAGCGGGAACATCCCTTTGACGCTTGTCACGATTGGGGCTCTCATCGGAGTTTTCATGGAAGTGCTCCGGATTCCGATCCTCCCTTTTGCGATCGGCCTCTACCTTCCCCTCTCACTCAGCACACCCATCATGCTCGGAGGTCTCGTCTCGCTTGCCGTCCACCGGTACGCCAAAAACAGCGTCGATTCCGATGAGCGGGGCATCCTCACTTCTTCCGGCCTTGTAGCAGGCGATGCGTGTACAGGAGTCGTCATTGCTCTCCTCACCGTCCTCGGCTGGCTCAACCCCAACATCAAGCCCCTTCTTTCCAACGGCTCAAGCCTTGCCCTCTTTCTCCTTCTCGCCTGCGGCCTTGCCTGGTTCTCCGCCAAACCTTCTAAGAGGCATCTTTAGCATCTTCAAGCAATTTAATAATTGTCTGAGGTAGTTTACGGTCGCGCGCATATTCAATAGCTGACCGTCCTTTTCTCTCAATCTTCCAGCTGCTTCCGACCACTTTGTTGGGAGAAGAAATCTTAGCTTCTCAACTGGGTATAGGGGGCAATTTAGAACATCTCTGTCCTTATCAACCATTTATTCGTACGAATAAATGGCAATTGAATGTTCTTTAATAACTTAAAATTCTAAAACCGATTTAAAGTTTCTGCCAGTAGGTCGCGGGCCCTTTTCCTTTGGAAATGAGGAGCCTTTTGGCTTTGAGTCTTGCAAGATAGTAGCGCAACATGCGCTCAGAGAGGGAAGACGGCAGGCGTGCAAAGATTTTACGAAAAGGAAGCTTCTCATTGGGCCCAAATAGACGCAAAATTTCTTCCTCTCGATCTTCGATAATCTCTTCTCGAAGAACCGTTTGTGCGTGTGGGGAAAAAGTCACGCGCACAAACGTTCCTAGTTCTTCCCAATTCGGATAAACGTAGCCATTTTTCTCACATGCCTGAATGACTCTTCTATACCCACTTCCCCACGCCTCCATGAAATGGAGCTCATGAAATACACGGGCCAGTACACGGTTGCGCACACGACTGACACCCGCTTTCAAATCTTCCAAAGTAAATCCGAAAGGGAGCATTCCTGGGTTTTGAATCTCTAGTCGGTCACTAAAAACAGCGATCTGAATGGAAGATCCTGGGATCGAGTAGTCGGCGTGGACTAGGGCATTCACGACAACTTCGCGCAGCGCTTCCTGAGAGTATTCGGAGACATCTTTTCTCTGAAAATCTTGAATCATCGCAGAGAGACGTGTATTTCTTGCGATAAATTTGGGAACCTCATTGACAGCACTCAAAATCGTTCCTGCAATATCGTAACGATCGATAAATTGAGCTTTAGTAGTGCCTTGGAACCGGGCACAACTCACACGTGCATCGGGAACCCACTTTTCCCTCACCTCTTTTTTACCGAATAAAATCAGCCCTCCGATCGTAGGAACAAGTCGATTTGCAACAGAGGCCAAGATGCCCAAAGATTGACATTTTTCTTTCGAGATCTCGGATTTGAAAACAGCGGCAAGATCATCGAGATCGAGCGCTTCCATCGAAAGCTCTGGCAGTGGCTGCTGGTCATACGAAAGAGCCGTGTAGCTGCGCTGCAACTCTGCCAAAAGTTCGGGCCCAGCAGGTTGACTTGTAGATCCAAGACGGATATAAACTCCTCGAGGTATGCCTTCATTCTTTAAATAAAAAGGTGCTCTCCAATGGGGCACTTTTAAGATAAGAAGATCTTTTCCTCGCACCGTTGCTATTTCAATTTCGGGAAGAAGGGTCGGACGAATACGATCGGCAATTGAGTTGGCCAGCATCTCTTCGGCCTTGAGCACATCTTTGACTCCGATGAGCTCTCCTTCTGCTGAGCGCCCGATGATTAAAATTCCTCCTGCCGTATTGGCAAAAGCCACTATAGTTTTAAGGATCGGCTCTATCGAAGATAGGTCTCGCTTAAACTCCAAGATCTTAGATTCGTTCTGAAGCAAAAGAAGATCTAATTCCATATCCCAATTCTGCAATATCATGCAATATCCTGCAATCAAATTATTTCTGTTGCAGGATTGCCACTAAACTGCTTAAGCATCAAGAGTTTATGTGAGGCACTATCCTTTTAGAGTGAATGGAAAACTCGTTGTCTTTTCATTATTTTTTAATTATAATGTTCCTCTAAATTAGTAGAGGCTTCAAATGGTTTTAAAAATTGATTTTAGCAGATCGATTAATCCCGCATTTTTAATTTCAACGCCATCTCTTCCGGAAAGGATGCAAAAGGTGATGCGAGCAGGGCTTCCTCTCTTCAACGCTCATGAGACGTCACGATCCATTCTTTCTTGTACTTTATTAGCTGCCCATGTGAAAGATTTGACACAACAGTGTGCAGATTTTTTGCTCGGTAGAAGTGATTGGGCTGAACTCCGACCTGAGGTGGAAAAAACTGCTACTGCAATCTGCCACTTGGTTCTCAGCATTTGGCACCCTTTTCTTCATTTGGTCGGGTCTGCAACCCTCGAACTTATCGCACAAATCCGGCAATTGAACCAAGGAGCCTCTCTCTTAAAATCTGTTCCCCCTATCTTTCTGCAGCTCTTATACCTCGTCTCTTTGATGAGAGAAACACCGACTTGGCAAGCAGAAATTCAGAAAGCCCAGGATGCTTTGTCAATAGACTTAGAAACACCCGGGTTGTCAAAGGAAGAAAGAGAAGCTCTTACCCAGGCTGCTGTTACTGCTCCTGTACTCTTTCTTCTAGATCAACTTGTGAAAGGTTTTAGAATTTTACCCTTAATGTTTAGAAATCTTGGAGATATAAGACGCAACTCTCGACTTGTTTCATTTTTAACTTTAAGTGGTCGTGCATGGCAAGCAAGGCAAGATTTTCTTGAACTTTCAAAAATGGCAATCGAGACTTTCAATTCTTCTAAAAAGCTTGAAAGCATTTTAATACCCGCATTCATGACGTCCTACTTAGTGAGTTTAGTCAAATTTGATCTCCTACAAGAATGCCTCTCCTTTTCGACAAGCACTCTTCCTATTTTCACTACTATAAGTGGGCTGTTGGGGTCTATTGCTAACCTTCTACATATCTGGGAAGAAAGGGGGCAAAGAAATTACCGTATCGGTATACCAGGCAATGGACCTATCACCCTCAATGATGTGATTGGATGTAAAGAGGCGAAAGAAACTCTTCTGAGGCTGCTCGATCAGATTAAAAATCGTGACAACTATACGAGAATAGGCCCTTTAACAAAACCAAAGGGGATCCTCTTCTACGGCCCTCCGGGAACAGGAAAATCGATGCTCGCCAGGGCTTTTGCAACAGAAGTTGGTGCAGCCTATTTTATAGAACAGGTTGGGTCTTCATTTGTACAGACTTATGTCGGGCAAGGAGCACTCAATGTCAGAGCCTTATTTAAGAAAGCAACTCTTTTAGCGACTGCACATCCGGAACACCAGATTGTTGTATTCATTGATGAAATCAATGGAATAGCCGGAAAACGTATTGCAAGCCCTCTTGGAGGAGAACGGGAAACTAACACCACGACAGAACAGTTTTTAACCAACATGGATACACTTCCTTCAAATGTCGTCGTCATTGGTGCCACAAATACTAAACAAGGGGAACTCGACGAAGCCTTTACACGTGCCGGACGTTTTGATAACCATATTACATTCGAACTTCCAACCAAAAAGGATCGTGTAGACATTCTTTGTGTTCTTAGCGCAAAATATACGATTCAAGGATCTTTAAATCCTGCATTCTGGGACGAAATAGCTCAGGAAACGGATCAGTGGAACTATCCCGATTTTTATAATTTGATGAGAGAGGCTGCTGCTGAAGCAGGATTTAAAAAACTCCCTGCAATTACAAAAGAGATTCTTAACGCTTCTTTAGAGAAGCTCAAAAAACAAAAAGAGGCCTCTTCTTCTGCTCCTCCTGATAACATGTATAGTTAATGCGAGATAAATACATGCGCAAGTCGCCGTTGACTCTGCTGGAAGTGATCTTGGCCGTCTCTCTTGCCGCCATTCTTTTGGGTTCTCTCTTTTCCTTTTTGTGGGGAACGCTTCGGGCCAACAATCGAGCCTATGAGCTTCGCGCGGAGATTTTATCTCGGCACCGCTTTTTTTTGAGACTGACCCACATGGCCAGCGACCGTCTTAAATATGAAATCTTGGATAACCCTTCTCGTCTTTTGTTAAAATATGAGAACAGAGAAGATGCCGATCCGAATTTTCGCGGCCATTTAACTTCTCTTTTGTACGTCGAAAATGGTGCTCTTCTTTTGGCAACTTGGTCCGAAAATGGCGAGCGGGTCGAGCGGCTGATGGAAAAAGCTCAATCGATAGACTTTAAAACGGTGATTAAAGATAAGGCGCTGAAGATTGTCGTGAATGATGTAGAATTTCCTCTCATACTATGAACTTGATTCCTTTTGTTTTTTCCTTTCTTATCCTCATTGCTCTTCTCAATTCGATGATGGGCTTCTCGCTCGGCTCGCTGACTTTAGAAAAGAAGGGAAGCGAAGGGTATCTGCACAGTTTAAGGAACAGTCATTCCCATACAGAAAATCAAGCCTTTGCCAAGGCGATCAAAGGGGTTCCTAAAAAAGAGGATCCTGCAAAGCCCCCTCCCAAGCCAAGAACACACGAGATCACAGCGCCGCGCAGCTACCGCTGCGAGAACGAAAAAGGGAAGTTCAACCTGTCGTTGCTGCTCAAAGAGCAAACTCAAGCCCATTCTGAGCTCATTTACGAAGCTGCTGCCAAATTGATCTACATTTTGTACAAAAATGCCTCTTTCTACAAAGAGGGCTTAAACTACCAAATCCTCGACGCTCTGATGAAAGAGAAAGAGATCGCTCTGACCAAGCTTTTTCCCGACCATCCTGGCCTCTCTTATGCTTTCTACAAAATGTTGCAAGGCACGAGCTCTTACGACCTTCTCCATAAAGACGGCTACCCTCCTTTTCTAGCGTTTTTCACACTGGGTAACGGGGCAAATGAAGTAAAACCGATGAATTTAGGCCACGCTTC